>Ga0136631_10000237_pt1 | contig 16835 bp, 18 predicted proteins | sample AntDrymUQ6012206_2_FD_104655 | JGI IMG/M metagenome (GOLD analysis project Ga0136631, IMG submission 104655) | Polar desert sand microbial communities from Dry Valleys, Antarctica - metaG UQ601 (22.06) | ecosystem: Environmental > Terrestrial > Soil > Desert | place: Antarctica: Dry Valley... | reverse complement strand
GTCGTCTTGCCGGTCTGGCGGTCGCCGATGATCAGCTCGCGCTGGCCGCGGCCGATCGGGATCATCGCGTCGATCGCCTTGATGCCGGTCTGCAGCGGCTCGACGACAGGCTGGCGCTCGACGACGCCCGGAGCCTTGAACTCGGCCGGGCGCTTGGTCGAGGTGTTGATGTCTCCCTTGCCGTCGAGCGGGTTGCCGAGCGGGTCGACGATCCGCCCGAGCAGCTCCTCGCCGACGGGGATCTCGAGCAGCGAGCCGGTGCGCTTGACCGTGTCGCCCTCGACGATCTTCGCCCAATCGCCGAACAGCACCACGCCGACGTTGTCGGACTCGAGGTTCAGCGCGAGCCCCGTGACGCCGTGCGGCAGCTCGAGCATCTCGAAGGACATCGCGTTCTCGAGGCCGTGGACGCGGGCGATGCCGTCGCCGACGGACAGCACGGTGCCGACCTCGGTCAGCTCGGCCGATCCGGCGTCCAGCCCCTCGATGCGGCTCTTGAGGATGGAGGTGATCTCATCAGGCTTGATCTTCATGGAGGTCGTGTCAGCTCCTTAAGGGGATCCGCGGAAGGGCGTCAGGCGCCGCGGGCGACGTGCTTTCTCAGGTTGTCGAGGCGGTTGCGAATCGAGGCGTCGAGGATCGAGTTGCCCACCCGCAGGACGATGCCGCCGAGGATGTCGGGGTCCACGTCCGCGGTGAGCTCGATCTTCTGGCCGGTGTCCTTGGCGATGCGATCGCCGATCTGCTTGACGGTCGCCTCGTCGAGCGCCGTCGCTGTCGAGATCGAGACGGGCAGGATCTTGTTCTCCTGCTCCCACAGCCCGTCGTGTAGCGGCGGATGCGGAAGATCGCCGGCATGCGGTGCTTCTCGATCAGCAGCTCGAGGAAGTTGATCAGCGTCGGGTCGGCGTCGGTGACGGTCTTCTGCAGGCCGTCCTTCTTCTCGGGCGTCGAGAAGTAGGGCGAGAAGAAGAACACGGCCAGGTCGCGGTTGTCCTGCAGCGCCTCGGCGAACTGACCGAGCTGCTCGCGGACGTCGTCGAGCTTGCCGTGCTCCTGCGCGACCGCGAACAGCGACCGCCCGTAGACCTCGGCGATCTCCTCCATCGGACTAGTTCTCCCGCTCGCCGGCGAGGGCCGAGAAGTCGAGCTCCGACAGCGCCTCTTCGACGAGGCGGCGCTGGTCGTCCTCGGTCAGCGTCTTGCGCGTGACCTTCTCCGTCGCGAGGATCGTCAGGTCGGCGACCTCGTTGCGGATGTCCTGGATCGCGCGGCGCGTCTCGGCCTGGATCTCGCGCTTGCTCTGCTCGAGCATCTCCTCGCGCTTGGCCTTGCCGTCCTCGACCGCCTGGGACTCCGACGCGTCGGCGGCCTTGCGGGCGCGGACGACGATCTCCTCGGCCTGCTCGCGGGCCTGGGCGAGGCGCTCGCGGTACTCCGCCAGCAGCTTGTCGGCCTCGACGCGCGTGTGCTCGGCCGCATCGATCGACTCCTCGATCGCGTGCTGGCGCTTGTCCAGGGCCTCCTGGATGCGCGGGAACACGACCTTCTTGAGGATGTAGAGCGAGATGCCGAAGACGAGCAACGTCCAGATCATCAGCCCGATGTCGGGCGAGACGAGGAATGTCCCGCTCTCCTCCTCCGCGGCGGCCCCCTCGGCCGCGGCGAGCGGCAGTCCGGCTATCAGGCTGGCGGCGTCCATCGGGGCTAGAGGAAGAAGGCGATCAGGCCGCCGACGAGGCCGTAGAAGAAGCAGGCCTCGGTGAGGGCGAAGCCGAGCCACTGGATCGAGGCGATCTCGTCGCGCATCTCCGGCTGGCGCGTCACCGACTCGATGACCTTGCCGAACAGCATGCCGATGCCGGCTCCGGCGCCCGCGGCGCCTCCGCCCGCGCCGACGCCGAGCGCGATCGCGCGGCCGGCCTTCTCGCCGTAGGCGGCTGGATCCTGCGCCGCCGCGGCGATGAGTTCAGTAGTAACACCCATGGTGTGTTTCAAGCTCCTTCTAGTGGGATTCGGAGACGGCGCTACCCAGGTAGATGCACGTCAGGATTGCGAAGATGAATGCCTGCAGGCCGGCGACCAGCGTCGCCTCGAAGATGAAGATCGCGACACCCGCCGGCAAGGTGAACCACGCGAGGATCTCGAGGCCGAGCAGGACCGCCAGCCCGCCGGACATGAACTGGATCAGCATGTGGCCGGCGAGGATGTTCGCGAACAGCCGGACCGTCAGCGAGATCAGCCGCAGGAAGTTCGAGAGCAGCTCGAGCGGAAAGATCATGATCAGGATCGGCCCCTTCAGCCCGGGCGGGATCAGGCTCTTCGTGTAGCCCCAGAAGCCCTTGGCCCGGACGCCCTCGATGTTGAAGGCGAAGAACACGATCAGCGCCAGGACGAGCGGGACCGAGACGTTTGCCGTGGCGGCGTAGATCTGGAACGCGGGAACCTCCGTGCCGAAGATCGAGACCTTGTGCTCGGTGTTGACCGGCAGCGGCAGATAGCCGATCAGGTTGGAGATCCAGATGAAGACGAAGAGCGTGAAGACGAGCGGGAACCACTTCTTCGCCATCGCATCGCTCATGTTGTCGCGCACGACCTTGTCGCGCATGCCGGTGTAGGCCCACTCGACGGCGGTCTGCACGCGGTTCGGCCGCCCCACCATCTTCTTGGAGATCCACAGCATGAGCCCCAGCGTCAGGGCCGTCGCGATGAACAGGTAGAGCACGCCCTTGTTGAGATCCATCGGGCCCGGCAGGGCGAGCCAGGGATCGAGCTTGAACTCGTTCTGGGGGCTGAATGACTCGTTGTCGTTGCGCGTGGCACCGAACACCGCGACGATCAGGATCATCCCGAGGATGTAGACGCCCAGGATGCTGAACGCGATCTTCCGGCGCGTGCTCATGCGGACGCCCTCTTTCTCTGCCGGTGCGTCACGGCGGAGATGACGAAGTAGATCGAGAACGCCCCGAAGACGACGAGCGCGGCGGTCAGGCCGTCGGGCCGCGATCCGGCCACGCCGACGACGAGGATCGTGCACCCCAGCACCCAGACGCGGAGCATCGAGGACGTCACCCCGAGCCCGAGCCGGCGGCGCAGGTCGCGCTCGTTCTCGAGCCTGCGGTCGACCGCCACCGAGACGATGCGCTGCAGGATCCACGCGACGGCGCCGACGACGTAGCCGAGCACCGGCGCGCCCAGCGACAGCGCGGGCACGGCGGCGATCAGGACCAGCACGACATCGAGATACGCGACCGGCAACGAGCGGCGCTCGAAGCCTGCAGGAGCGCTGACTGAGACGTGCGCAGGGGAAGTATCGGAAAGGGACATAACCAAGGGGCGGCAACCCTACACATGCGCCCTCGCGCGAGGAGCGTGGGTCCAGGCGGGGAGCGGGGAGTGCGGTCGGCGCCTGCACAGGATAGCTCGCGCGGAGACTTTGTAACAACTTAGTGACAGCAGCCACGACCCGAGCGGAAGCCTCAGAGCCGTTAGCCCGGGGGCTATGGATCGCAGTCGCGAGGCGTAGCATCGAGACCGTGTCCGACGCGCATCATCACCCCCACGGCGATGGCCACGATCACAGCCACATGCACGCCCCGTCCGCCGACGCCGACCGGCGCTGGCTGACCGTCGCGCTCGCGCTGATCGCGGGCTTCATGGGCGTCGAGGTCGCCGCCGGGCTGCTCGCCGGCTCGCTCGCGCTGCTGTCGGACGCCGCGCACATGCTCACCGACGCCGCCGCGATCGGGCTCGCGCTCGTGGCCGCGCGCCTCGCCGCGCGCCCGGCGGCGGGCGCGTTCACGTTCGGATTCGGGCGTGCGGAGATCCTCTCGGCACAGGTCAACGGGGCCGCGCTGTTCGTGCTCGCCGGCGTGATCGCGGTCGAAGGCGTGCGCCGCCTGGGATCGCCGCCGGACGTCGAGGGAACGATCGTGATCGCCGTCGGCGCCGTCGGCGCGCTCGTCAACGTCGCGGCATTCTGGGCGCTGTCTCGCTCCGAGCGCCAGAGCCTCAACGTCGCGGGTGCGCGCGCGCACGTCCTCGCCGACCTGTACGGCTCGGGGGCCGCGATCGTCGCAGGCGTCGTCATCTCGAGCGGCGGGCCGGCGCAGGTCGACGCGGTCGCCGCGCTGACCGTCGCCGCGCTGATGCTGCGCTCGGGCTGGTCGCTGCTGCATGCCTCGGCCCGCGTGCTGCTCGAGGCCGCGCCGCGCGGCATCGACCCGGACGAGGTCGGCCACGCGCTGGCCTCCCACAAGGGCGTCGTCGAGGTCCACGACCTGCACGTCTGGGAGGTGACGGCGGGCTTTCCTGCGCTCGCCGCGCACGTCGTCGTCGCCGCCGACGACGACTGCCACGGCTGCCGGCGCGAGCTGCAGGCGCTGCTGCGCGAGCGTTTCGGGATCCGCCACACGACGCTGCAGGTCGACCACGTCTCGTGGAGCGACCTGATCACGACGATCGAGCCGCGCATGGGCTCGCACTGAGCCAAAAGCGCCGGGGTAGCCGTAGACCACGGTATGGCGGGCTGGCCTCCACGCTGTGAGCTGACCGTCTTCGCGGCGGACAGCCTGCCGCGATCGATCCCCGCCCCCGCGCCCGCGGTCGTGCGGGCGCTGACGCGCGAGGGCGTGCCGAAAGCCTGGTTCTACGCGGGCTACGCCGCCTCGCGCGAGCTGCGCGCAGTCGACGTCCCGCCGCTCGGGCGGCTGATCCGCTTCGCGAGCTCGGGCCTCGGCGCCAGCCTGCTCGTCGAGCCCGCGCTCGGCGAGGTCGTGTTCCTCGTCAGCGTCCGCGGCGCCGTGCCGATCTTCGTCAACAGCTCGCTGGCGCAGTTCACCGCGACCGCGCGGGCCGTCGTCGACCGCTACCCCTACTACACGCTGACGTCAACCGCCGAGCAGGTGTTCGCGGCCGGCGACGCCGTCGCCACGATCATCGAGTCGATCGACCCGCCCGCGCTGGGCTCCGAGCTGTACTGGGCGACGTTCGTCGAGGACATGCGCGCAGGGGCATTTCCGTCGGAGCTGCTGACGAGCTAGAGCGCCGAGGCGCCGATGACCTCCTGCCACCACGCGCGCTCGGGATCGGTCGTCGCGTGGCCCAGGCGCCGGCGCGCATGCCACTGCAGCTGCTCGCGGCTTCCGACGAGCACGTGCGGGCCGGTCACCGCGTAGCGGCCGTCGGACAGCACGACGAGCGCCCCGGGGACGTCCCAGCGGGTGCCGAGGCGCTCGACGACGTCGAGGCCGAGCACGGACTCCGGCGCGTCGGGATCGCCGTCGGACTCCAGCCACGGGCGCGTCGTGAAGATCGGCGCGCCGGTCTGATGATTCGCGCGCGGGGGCCGCGGCGCCGGCCCGACGGGACCCGTGCGCCAGCGCTCGCGCGCCTCCTCGAGCGCGCCTATCGCGCTCTGCCGGGCGAGCACGTAGAGGCGGTCGCCGGCCTCCAGGCGCGTCGAGCCGCGCGGCGGCAGCGCCTCGTCGTCTCGCACGAGCACGTTGACGAGCGCGTCGCGCGGCAGCCCGAGGTCGCGCACGCGCACGCCGATCGCGGCGTCGCCCTCGACGAGCGGCACCTCGACGACGTCGGCGCCGAGCTGGCGGATCGAGCCGACCTCGACGAGCGGGCGGCGCAGCGCGGGCTCGTTGGTGAGCGCGCCGAGCGCGCCCGCGATCGCCGTGAACGTCGAGCCCTGCAGCAGCGTCGAGACGAGCACCGCGAAGAACGCGATGTTGAAGAACGTGACCGCGCCCTCGATGTCCTCGATGATCGGAAACAACGCGAGCACGACCGGCACCGCCCCGCGCAGCCCGGCCCAGCCGAGCACGAAGCGCTCGGATGTGCGCAGCGGCGCGAACGCCGTCGCGACGACCACCGCCAGCGGGCGCGCGACGAACACGAGCACGAGCGCGATCGCCGTGCCCTTGAGCGCGATCTCGGGGAGGTCGGAGGGAAAGACGAGCAGCCCGAGCGTGAAGAACATCGTCAGCTGGGCGAGCCAGGCGAGGCCGTCGTGAAAGGCGGCGACGGTCTGGCGGGCCGGAAGTGACGCCGATCCCATCGCCAGGCCGGCGAGGTAGACGGCGAGAAAGCCCGATCCGTGCAGGACGTCGGCGGCCCCGAAGGCGATCGCCACGACCGCCAGCGAGGCGACCGGGTACAGGCCGCCGGTCGCGAGCTTCGCGCGGCGGAAGGCCTGCACCGCGACCCAGCCGACGGCGACCCCGACGACCGCGCCGATGCCCAGCTGCTGCACGAACAGGCCGGACATCTCGAGCACGCCGTAGTCGGGCAGGCGGATCCACTCGATGAAGCCGAGCACGAGCAGGATCGCGACCGGGTCGTTCATGCCGGCCTCGCCCTCGAGCGTGCGCGCGAGGCGGCGCTTGAGCGTCGAGCCGCGCAGCAGCGCGAAGATCGCCGCGCCGTCGGTCGCCGACACGATCGAGCCGATCAGCATCCCCTGCAGCAGCGGCAGGTCGAGCAGCCAGTGGGCCGCCAGGCCCGTGATCATCGCCGTCAGCAGCGTGCCCAGCAGGGCGAGGCTGAGCGCCGACCCGACGACCGGGCGGATCTCCGGAAAGCCGGCCGCGAGGCCGCCCTCGAAGAGGATCAGCGCCAGCGCGATGACCCCGATCGTGCGCGCGAGCTCGTAGTCGTCGAAGCTGATCAGGTTGAGGCCGTCGGACCCGAGCGCCATCCCGACGCCGAGGAACAGCACGAGGCCGGGGATCCGCAGCCGACCGGCCGCCAGCGACGCGACGAGGCCGAGCGCCAGCAGCCCGCCCGCCACCAGGATGAAGATCCCTTCGTGTCCCATCGCGGGATCTTGCTACAGCCAGCGCGCGCGGCGCAGGAGGGCGTACAGGCCCAGACCCGTCATCACCATCAGCGCCAGCGCGAGCGGGTAGCCGACGGTCCACTTCAGCTCGGGCATGTGCTCGAAGTTCATTCCCCAGATGCTGGCCATGAAGGTCGGCACGGTGATGATCGCCGCCCAGCCGGAGATCTTGCGCACGATGTTGTTCTGCTGCAGGCCGATCACCGCGAGGTTGGCCTGAAAGACGTTCGACAGCACGTCGCGCTGCGTCGAGATTCCGTCCTCGATGCGCTGGACGTGGTCGTGGACGTCGCGCAGGTGGTTGCGCAGGACCTTCGGGTCATCGCTGCGCGCGCGCGACGCCAGCAGGTCGAGCGCGTTCTGCAGCGGGTGCACGGCGCGGTAGAACTCGGCCAGCTCGCGGCGCAGGAAGTAGACGCGGCGCGTCTGGTCTCCGCCGAGCTCGAAGACGGCCTCCTCGACCTCCTCGACGTCGTTCTCGATCCCCTCGACGACCGGCGTGTAGTCGTCGACGACCTTGTCCATGACCGCCCACAGGACCGACTTGGGGCCGATGCGCAGCAGGTCGGGCTGCGCCTCGAGGCGCTCGCGCGCGGAGTGCAGCTCGCTGGCCGCGCCGTGGCGCACGACGATCGCGTAGCCCGGCCCGGTGAAGACGTGGACCTCGCCGAACTCGACCTGCTCGCTCTCGTCGAGGTAGCGCGCGGTGTGCAGGACGAGGAAGGAGCCCGAGTCGTAGTCCTCGATCTTCGGGCGCTGATGGGCCTTCATCGCGTCCTCGACGGCAAGCTCCGGGAGGTCGAAGCGCTCGGCGACCGCGAGCAGCTCGTCGGGCGCGGGGTCGTGCAGGCCGAGCCAGACGAAGCCGTCGTCGCCGTTGGAGCGCTCGGCCGCCTCGTCGAGCTCGAGCGGCTCGTCGTTCTGGCGGCAACCGTCCTTGTAGTGCGCGCAGTCGACGAGCATCAGCGCGGCGCTGCGCTGCGGAAGCTCGCGTTCGGCCGCAGGCCGGACTGCAGCACGCGCCGCAGCACGAACAGCGCGCTGCGCTCGCGTCCGCCGGGGGTGATCAGCCCCGAGTCCCACGACGTCTCCCCCGGCCCGGCGTTCCAGTGGTAGAGGTAGACGGCCTTGATCTGCGGGTTGCGCGGCAGCACGCGATCGAAGATGAAGCGCGTGACCTCGCCGGCGTGGCGAGCGCCCTCGGGGATGTCGGTCGTGCTCTTGTTGTCGCGGCGCACGAGCCCGCCGGTCTCCGTCAGCCAGATCTCGGCGCGCGGCAGCACGCGCAGCAGCGCGCGCAGGCGCGCCATGCGAAAGCGGTTGGCCTCGATGTAGTTGTGCAAACCCCAGCGCTTCGGGGTGTAGCCCAGCTGCTTGCGAAACGCGCGCACCCAGGAGATCGTGTTCGGCTGGTCGAGCAGCTCCGGGGCGAGGATCGTGCAGGTCGGGCACTCGCGGACGAGCGCGCGGTAGTAGCCGGCGACGAGCTCGGGCCGGTTGCAGGTCGGCTCGCCGCAGTGGTTGGCCTCGTTCCAGGTCGCGAACGTCTTCGCCCACGGATAGCGCTTGAGGAAGCGGCGCAGCTCGCGGCGCAGGCGGTCGGTGGTCGGCAGGTTGCGGCGGTTGAGGCGCGAGTGCCCGAAGGAGATCAGCGGCTGGACGCCGCGCATGCGCGCCGCGTTCATCCAGCCATCCAGCTGCTCGACCTGCCAGGAGCTGCCGAGTGCGTCCCAGGCGACCGCGATTCGCGCGTGCTTGAGGCCGAGCGCGACGAAGCGCGGATCGAAGAACATGTCGTCCTTCTGATCGCCGATCCCGATCCGCACCTCGCGCTGCAGCGCGATCGCCGGGGGCGTCGGCTGGACCGCGGTGTTCGCGACGACGGCGGGCGGCAGCAGCGCGACGGCCGGCGCCGACGGCGCCAGGCCGAGCAGCACGCCCACGGCCAGCAGCAGCGCGGCGCATCGTGCGCGGGCGATCATCGCGATCAGTTTCCGGTCAGGACGGTGTCGTCGGCGGTCCACGGCGGGGCGCAGCAGCACAGCAGCCGCAGCGGCTCGTCCCCGCCGTTTGTGAGCTTGTGCACGGCGCCGGGCGCGATCAGCGCGCAGTCGCCGGCGCGCACGTCGCGACCCTCGCCGTCGATCGTCAGGCGGCCGCTGCCCGAGACGAAGAAGTAGAGCTCCTCGGCGACCGGGTGATAGTGCTCGTCGGTCGCCCCGCCCGCGGGCACCGTCGCCTCGGCGAGCGACTGCTTCTCGGAGGGCAGCGAGACGATCCCGGCCAGCTCGCGGATCATCGACCCGTCGGTCGACCGGAAGGACTCGGCGTCGTCGATGTTGGCGACGTGCATGCCCGCAACGGTACCCGGGGGAACCGACGCGCCATCAGGAGCCAAGACGGTCGAACTCCTCGGTCTCGCGTCGCACGGCGTCGAACTCGCCGGTTTCCAGACGTTCGGCCACGTCGGCGTCGATCTCCTCCTCGCTGAGGGAGGGTCTGGCGCGTCGCAGCCGCACCGCGTCCAGGCGCTTGAACTTGAGGATCTCGAGCACGTAGACGAGGTAGACCGACGCGATCACGACCGCCAGGCCGAGCGCCGCCATCACCGCCGCCCAGCCGGCGTGCAACGTGCCGCCGTTGTCGGAGTAGGGCACGAAGCGCAGCGCGATCGCCAGGCCTGCGAGCGACAGCGTCCAGGCATACAGGAGCAGGACCGTGCGGCGCGTCGAGAAGCCGATCCGGTCGAGGCGGTGGTGGAAGTGCTCGCTGTCGGCGGCGTACACCGGGCGGCGGTACTTCATCCGCTTGAGCACGACGAACGTCGTGTCCAGAAACGGCACGGCGAGCACGATCAGCGGGAAGATCAGCGCCAGCACGGCGTTCGTCTTCGCCGAGCCGAGCACCGCGACGCAGCCCAGCAGCAGCCCGAGCAGGTTCGAGCCGCAGTCGCCCATGTAGACCGACGCCGGGTGGAAGTTGTGGATCAGGAAGCCGAGCGCGGCGCCGGCCGTCAGCGCCGCCAGCACCCCGCCCTCGGTGCGCTGCAGGTCGAAGGCGATCACCGCCAGCGCGCCTGCGCTGATCGCGCAGACCCCGGCGGCGAGGCCGTCGATGCCGTCGGACAGGTTGACGACGTTCATCACGGCGACGAGCCCGAGCACGGTCAGCGGGCCGCCGAGCTCCCCGAAGCCCAGCCGCCCGACGAATGGGACCGTGACGAAGTCGACGACGACGCCGGCGCGGACGGCGAGCGTCGCGGCCAGCGCCTGGCCGGCGAGCTTGATCGCGGGGTTCAGGTCGAAGCGGTCGTCGAGCGCGCCGACGGTCACGATCAGCGCCGCGGCGGCGAGGATCCCCTCCAGCTCGCGGCTGCCGGGCAGCACGATGATCGCCGCGATCGTGCCGCCGGCGAAGATCGCAAGCCCGCCGAGCAAGGGGGTGCCGCCCGCGGCCAGGCCGCGTCCGCGCGCGTGGTCGATCGCCCCGATGGAGCGGGCGAAGCGCGTCGTCAGCGGCGTCAGCGCGGCGGTCGCCGCGAGGGCGATCGCGAAGGCCGTCAGCGCGTCGAACGAGTCGAGCACGGCTGCGACTGTATCCGGCCTCGCGGTCCGCTCGGCCGGTTGCGAGAAGGCGCCCGCGTGGGGCGCCGTGGCGCTACGGCAGGTCTTCGATCGCCGCGACGCGGCGCGAGTGGCGGCCGCCCTCGAAGGACTCGGCGAGGAACGCCTCGACGATCGCGTCGGCCTGTGTGCCGTCCAGGCGGCGGCCGGACAGCGTCACGACGTTGGCATCGTTGTGGGCGCGCGCGAGCTGCGCCTCCTCGACGTCGTGGGCGTTGACCGCGCGCACGCCGGGGACCTTGTTGGCGACGATCGCGACACCGACCCCCGAGCCGCAGACGAGCACGCCCTTCTCGGCGTCGCCGTCGGCGACGAGGCGCGCCGCGGGAGCCGCGTAGCGCGGGTAGTCGACCGACTCGTCGGAGTCGGGACCGACGTCGACGACGTCGTGGCCGGCCGCGGCGAGCTGCGACTTGACGTGCTCCTTGAGCTCGTACCCGGCGTGATCTGAGGCGATGGCGATGCGCATGCCCAGGACCTTATCCCGCGTGCTCGCCGAGCACCCCGGCGAGCGCCGGGCGCGAGGCGGCGCCCTCGCGCAGCACCGACCAGCGGCCACCGTCCTCGTAGCCGCGCAGGTCGAGCACCGTCGAGGGCGTGCCCGGCAGCGCGCCGCCGTCGAGCACGAGGTCGGCGCCGTCGCGGATCGCCGGCTCGACCGCGTCGAGCGTTCGCGCGTCGGCCGAGCCGCTGAGGTTGGCGCTGGACTGCAGCAGCGGGGAGCGCACCGCGCCGAGCGCGGCGATCGCGGGGTGCAGGGCCGGTACGCGCAGCCCGAGCGTGTCGGGGTCCGGACCGCACGCGAGCAGGTGGCGCCGGCGCGGATTGGCCAGCAGGATCGTCAGTGCGCCCGGCAGGAGCTGCTCCATGGCCGCGCGCGTGCGCGGCCCGAGCTCGGGCAGCGATGCGAGCGCGGCATGCCTGTCGAAGTACATGACGGCCGCCGGCTTGGCGGGCGGGCGGCCCTTGAGCTCATACAGCCGCGCGACGGCCGCATCCGAGCCCGGATCGCAGGCCAGGCCGTAGACCGTGTCGGCCGGAAAGACCGCGACGCCGCCGGACGCGAGGCAGCGTTCGAGGGCCCGCGCGTCGGCGGCGTCGAGGCTCACCGCCGGCCGGTCACGACGCGCTCGATCGAGGCGAGGTCGCGCAGCGCCCGCACGTCGCCGAAGTCCTGCGCCGCGAGCAGGCCCGCCACGGCGCCCGCCTGCCCCTGGCCCAGCTCGATCGCGAGCAGCCCTCCGCGCGCAAGCACCGCTGCGGCGGCGGGCACGAGGCGGCGGATGACCTCCAGGCCGTCGTTGCCGGCGAACAGCGCACCCTCGGGCTCGTGCGCCGTGATCTCGGGCCGAAGCGAGCCGCGCTCGTCCTCGGCGATGTACGGCGGGTTGGACAGCACGGCGTCGCAGGACGCGATCCCGGCCAGCAGGTCGCCGTGCAAGAAGGTCACGTCGAGTGCCAGCGCCGCCGCGTTGGCGCGCGCGACCTCGAGCGCCGCGGCGCTCGAGTCGGTTGCGGTCACGTCGAGGTCGGGACGCTCGTGCTTGAGCGCGAGCGCGATCGCCCCGCTGCCGGTGCCGACGTCGACGACGTGGGCGCCGCCGGGCAGCGACAGGCCGACCTCGACGAGCAGCTCAGTCTCCGGGCGCGGCACGAGCACGCGCGCGTCGACTTCGAGGTCGATGAAGCGAAAGCCCTTGCGCCCGAGGATGTAGGCGACCGGCTCGCGACCGACCGAGCGCCGCCGCACGGCGTTCTGAAACGCCCGCACCGCCGGGCCGGCGACCTCGCGACCGGGATCGGTGAAGAGCGCGGTGCGGTCGACCGACAGCGCGTCGGCGAGCAGCAGCTCGGCGTCCAGACGCGGCGTGTCCGAACCGGCCGCGCCGATCGCGATCACGGCGGAGTCCAGCGCCTCGCGCACGGTCGCGCCGCCGAACGCCGCGTTCATCAGCCCGTCGTCTGGAGCTCGAGCGCGCGCCGCTTCTCGTCGTTCTGCAGCGCGTTTGTGAACTCGTCGAGCGTGCCCTCGAGCACGTCGTCGAGGTTGTGCACGGTGAAGTTGATGCGATGGTCGGTGACGCGCCGCTGGCTGTAGTTGTAGGTGCGGATCTTCTCCGCGCGCTCGCCCGTGCCGACCTGCGAGCGGCGGTCGGCGGCCAATTCGGCCTGCTGCTCGGCGAGCGCCTGCTCGTAGAGGCGCGCGCGCAGCACCCGCATCGCGCGCTCGCGGTTTTGCAGCTGGGACTTCTCGTCCTGCATCGAGACGACGATCCCGCTCGGCCTGTGCGTGATGCGGACCGCGGAGTCGGTCGTGTTGACCGACTGGCCGCCGGGACCCGACGAGCGGTAGACGTCGATCTGCAGGTCGTTGGCATCGACCTGCACGTCGACGTCCTCGGCCTCGGGCAGCACCGCGACGGTCGCCGTCGAGGTGTGCGTGCGGCCCTGGGACTCGGTCGCGGGGACGCGCTGCACGCGGTGCGTGCCGCCCTCGAACTTGAAGATCGAGTAGGCGCCGTCGCCCTTGATCGCGAACGTGTACGCGCCCTCGGAGGCCTCCAGCAGCTCGACCTTGAGCCTGCGCGACTCGGCGTACTTCGACAGCATGCGAAAGACGTCCGCCGCCCACAGGCCGGCCTCGTCGCCGCCGGCGCCGCCGCGGATCTCGACGATCACGTCCTTCTCGTCGTTGGGGTCGCGCTGCACCATCGCGAGGCGGATCTCCTCCTCCAGGCGCTCGATCTCCGCGCGCGACTCGGCGAGCATCTCGCGCACCTCGGAGTCCTCGTCCTCGTCGAGCATCGCGCGCGCCTCGGCCTCGTCGGCGACCGCCTGGCGCCACGCCTCGGCGAGCTTCGCGGCGACCTCGAGCTGACGGTAGGAGCGGCCGAGCGCAGCGGCGCGGTTGCGGTCGCCGAAGACGTCGGGGTCGGACATCTCGCGCTGCACGTCGGAGAAGCGCGCCTCGATCTGCTCGACGAGTTGCTCGATCATCCGATCGAGGGTAATGCAGCGCCCGCGGAGCCCGGGCGAAGACATAGAGTGAACCCGCTGGCCGTATAAGGATTTCGGCGGATGGCGCCGAAGCGCTCAAGACGCCGGGTCAACGGTCCGATGCTCCCCCCGTGGAGGCCAGTTCGATCATTCGTCCACAAGCCGCGATCCCCCTCGACGTTCACGCGTCGGCCGCGCTGGACCGGCTGACCCGCTGGGCGGCCAAGGCGCTGCGCGCGCCCGGCGCGTTCGTCGCGCTGGTCGGCGCCGACGGCCGGCTCGCCGTGCCCGGCGCCGATCGCGAGGGCGACCCCGTCGCGCTGTGCGAGCAGGTCGTGCAGACGCGCGCGCCGCGCAGCAGCGCCGACGACGACCCCGACGCGTTCGTCGCCGCGCCTCTGATCGACAGCACCGGCGCGGTGCTGGGCTGCCTGTGCGTCACCGACTCGAGTCCCCGGCGCTGGTCCGAGCGCGACATCGAGCTCGTCTCGGAGCTCGCGATCTCCGCGACGACCGAGCTCGAGCTGCGCACCGCGCGCGCGATGGCCGAGCGCGAGAAGCGCTGGAGCGACGGCCAGCAGACGGTCCTCGAGCTGATCGCCGCGCGCGCGCCGCTGGCGCAGACGCTGACCGTGCTGCTGCGCGTGTCGGAGTCCCACGCGCCGGGCATGCTGACCTCGATTCTGCTGCTCGAGCGCAGCCGCCGCGGGGCCGTCCTGCGCCACGCCGCGGCGCCGACCCTGCCGCGCTCGTTCACGAGCGCCATCGACGGGCTCGCAGTCGGCGAGAGCCAGGGCATCTGCGGCACGGCCGCGCATCGCCGCGAGCCGGTTGTCGTGCTCGACGTCGAGACCGACGAGCTGACCGTTGCGTTCGTCGAGCTGGCCCGCGCGCACGGGCTGCAGGCGGGCTGGTCGACGCCGATCCTCACCAGCGACGGCAAGGTGCTGGGAACCTTCGCGCTCTACTACCGCCCCGCGCGCCCGCCGAAGCCCAGCGACGAGATCGTCATCGAGCGGTCGATCCACCTCGCGCGGCTGGCGATCGAGCAGAACCGCGATGCCGCCGCCCTGCGCCGCAGCGCAACGCACGCGCGCGCGCTGGCCCGCGAGCAGACGGCGCTGCAGCGCGTCGCGACGAGCGTCGCCGCCGAGACCAATCCCGTGATCCTGTTCGCGCGCGTCGCCCAGCAGGTCTCGCTGCTGCTGCGCGCCGAGTGCGGCTACGTCCTGCGCTTCGTCGACGAGGACCGCTACCGGGTCGCCGGGTCGTGGGGCCGGCGCGAGGCGCGCATGGTCGGGGTCGGCGAGATCGGCGCGCAGGCGCCCGATGGTCTCGCCGTCGAGCTGCGCGGCGGGCGCCGCTCGATGCGCCGCTCGGTCGCCGCCGCCGACGGGCGCCCGTTCGAGTACGTCCACCGGATCGGCGCGCCGATCGTCGTCGACGGCCGCCCGTGGGGCATGGTCGTCGCGATGCGCGACCGAAACGGCGCGTTTCCGCCCGACGACGAGAAGCGGATCGCGCGCTTCGCCCAGCTCGCGAGCGTCGCCGTCGCCAACGCCCACGCGCGCGAGCGCCTTGCGGCCCAGGCGCTGACAGACCCCTTGACCGGCCTCGCCAACCGCCGCGCGTTCGACCAGCGCCTCGCCGAGGAGACCGAGCGCGCGCTGCGACACGGTCGCGCGCTGTCGCTGATGCTCGTCGACGTCGACCACTTTAAAGCGATCAACGACCGCTACGGCCACGCCGCCGGCGACCGCGTGCTCGTCAACCTGACCGGCGACCTGTCGGCGGCGATGCGCCAGGGCGACCTGCTGGCGCGCATCGGCGGCGACGAGATGGCGATGATCCTCGCCGACTGCCCGCCGAGCCAGGCGGCCGACGTCGCGCGCCGCATGCTCGCGGCGATCGCACAGGACAGCTCGCTGTCACAGCGCCACGGCGTGACGCTGTCGATCGGCGTCGCGAGCCTCGGCGACGGCGACTCGTCCGACGTGCTGCTGCGTCACGCCGACCAGGCGCTCTACCGCGCCAAGGACCAGGGGCGCAACCAGGTCGTCGGCTACGAGCAGACGATGACCGAGGGCCTGCGGGTCCTCCCCCACTGAGGAACTAGGCGACGACCTCCATGCCGACGCGGTCCTCCTCGCCGGCGTCGGCCGGCGACTCGACGGCCAGCACGGCCTGCAGCGCGGCGATCGCGACGGCGAGCTGGCCGAGGCCGGGCTCGCGCGTCGTCAGCAGCTGAAGCTTCATGCCGGGCGTCATCAGCGCCCGCGCCCAGCGCTTGGAGCGGTTGCGCCCCATCCACTTGATGACCTCGAAGGCGAGGCCCGCGACGAGCGGGATGCCGACGATCCGCGAGGCGAACAGCCAGTACCAGGCGGGCGTGCCGAGCGGCGCGAAGACGACGATCGCCACGACCATCACGATCAGCATGAAGCTCGTGCCGCAGCGCGGGTGCAGGCGGCTGAAGCGCTGCGCGTTCTCCGGCGTCAGCTCGAGGCCGGCCTCGTAGCAGGAGATCGTCTTGTGCTCGGCGCCGTGGTACTCGAACACGCGGCGCAGCTCGCGCATCCGCGACACCAGCCACAGGTACAGCAGGAAGATCGTGATCCGCACGAGCTTCTCGACGAGCACGAAGACCAGCGAGTTCGGCAGATGGTCCTTGACGAGGCTCGTCAGGCCGACGGGCAGCAGGAAGAAGAGCCCGACCGACAGCGACAGCGCCAGCGTGACCGTGCCGATCCACGTCGCGCGCGAGATCGGCTGCGCGTCCTCGCCGGACTGCGAGGCGGCGGCGATCTGAAGCGCCCGGATGCCGATCCGCAGCGACTCGCCGAGCGCGACGACGCCGCGCACGACCGGCAAGCGCAGCCACGCGTGGCGGCGCAGGATTGAGACGAGCGGAAAGCTCTGGACGCGGATCTCGCCGAGCGCCGCCTCGTCGGGCGCCATCCGGCGGCCGCCGGCGGTCGGCACGCGGACGGCGACGGCCCATGTCGAGACGCCGCGCATCATCACGCCCTCGAGCACCGCCTGGCCGCCGACGGGTAGGTCGCGGCCTGCCTGCAGAGGGCCCTCGGTCAGCCGCGGGGATGCGTCACCGGCGGCTGCCAAGGAGCGGGGCCTCTAGGCGCCGGGCTGGCGCTTGGCGGCGCGGCGCTTGAAGCGGTCGACGCGACCGCCCGTGTCGACGAGCTTCTGGCGACCCGTGTAGAAGGGATGGCAGTTCGAGCAGATCTCGACCTTGATGTCAGGCGTGGTCGAGCGCGTTTCGAACTCGTTGCCGCACGTGCAGCGGACGTGAGCAGTGACGTATTCGGGATGGATGTCGGTCTTCATGGTGCTGACCAGTCTATCGGCCG
>Ga0136631_10000236_pt1 | contig 16898 bp, 19 predicted proteins | sample AntDrymUQ6012206_2_FD_104655 | JGI IMG/M metagenome (GOLD analysis project Ga0136631, IMG submission 104655) | Polar desert sand microbial communities from Dry Valleys, Antarctica - metaG UQ601 (22.06) | ecosystem: Environmental > Terrestrial > Soil > Desert | place: Antarctica: Dry Valley... | reverse complement strand
GCCAGCCCCAGCCCGATGCCGATCAGGATCTGCGGCGCCACCGTCCAGCCGGTCGCCGCGCCCGGCAGCAGCCCCAGCGCCGCCAGCCCGCCCGCGAGCGCGATGACGCCGGCCGCGGCCGGCCGCAGGCCCGCTCCGAGCCGGCGGGCCAGCGGTGCGGCGGCCAGCGCGGCGAGCGGCATCACCGAGACGATCCCCGGCCGCCTCCAGCGGCGAGCGTCGCAGCCCCTCCGTCAGCAGGATGACGAGGAGGAACAGGGCCGCGGTCAGGGCGGCCGAGACGAGTGCCAGTGCAGCGATTGGCGCCAGCGCCCCGGACCGGCGGTTGCCCCCGGCCTCCGGTGCAGGCCCGCGCGCGGCGGCCGGCAGACCGCGCGGCAGCGTCCGCAGGGCGAGGACGACGACGAGCGGCACCTGCACCACGAAGATCGCCTGCCAGGAGAACAGCTCGGTCAGCGCGCCGCCCAGGGCGGGCCCGAGCGCGGCGCCGACGATCCCGGCCGCGCCCCAGACCCGGATGCCGCCCGCGGGGCCGCGCTGCACGATGAGCAGCTCGAGCGCCGACGCGACGACCGCCGCGCCGCCGATCGCCTGCGCGCAACGGGCGGCGATCAGCGCGTCGAGGCTCGGCGCGAGCGCGCAGGCCAGCGAGGCCGCTGCGAAGGTCAGGATCCCGAGCCGCCACGCTGCGACGGCGCCGCCGCGACGGACGATCGCCGCCGCCGGCAGCGCGGCGAGCGCGAGCACGAGGTTGAACGAGGTCAGCACCCAGGCGACGTCCGCGACGTCGGCGCGGAAGTCGCGCAGGACTGCCGGCAGGCCGAGCGTTACGACCGACGAGTCGGCCAGGACGATCGCCACCGCGCCGGCGACGAAGCCGGTCCGCGTTCGGCCGCGCCGGTCCTGCGCGTGGCCTGCCGGTAACCCGCTCACTGCTTCGATCGTGGCAGATCCACCCCGGCACCCACAGCGGAACGGCGCATCCGGTCGTTGTACTGACATCGACGCCGGCCGCTGCCCCGGACCCGGGTAGCGGTCGAACATGCGCTGCCTGACACCGATCGCATTGAGCCTCGTCGTCCTCTCGATCGCCGCGTGCGGATCGAAGGACACGCCCTCCGGCACGGGCGCCTCCTCGACGCCCGCGCCCGTCACCACTACCTCGGCCACCACCGAATCGACGGCGAGTGCGGGCGACTCCTCCGCGACGGCCGCTGAGCTCACGCGGCAGACGCGCAGGCTCCAGGAGGACGTCGCGGCCAGCGCGCGCTCGCTGGTGGCCAGCGCTCCCGCCGCTCGCAGGGAGGCGCGCGACAGCCTCGCCCGGGAGCAGGACCGGGCGCGCAGCCTCGCCGCCCGAGCCCGGCGCGAGCTTCCCTCGGACGCCCCCGCCCGCGACGCGCTGGTGACGGCCAACGAGCGCACGGCTGCCGCTGCCGGGCGACTGCGCGAGTACGCCACGACGGGAGCGTCGCGCGCGCTCGACGAGGCCCGCTCCTCGCTCGACGACGGCGCCCGGCAGTTGCGCAGCGCGGCCGGTGAGCTACTCCCCGCCGCGCGGGGCGCCGCCCAGCGCGCGCTTCAGGACGCGCGCAAGCGGCTTCCGGCGGTCCCCAGCCCCTGACCCCGCGGCGGCGGCGGCGCGCCGGCCGCGGGTCAGCGGGCGCAGTCGCTTGCCGGGCCAGCCGCTGCGATAGCCGACGAGCGCGATGGTGGCGGGGACCAGGACGGTGCGCACGATGAAGGCGTCGATCAGCAGGCCGACCGCCATCATGAAAGCGAGCTCTCCGAACGCGCCGATCGGGACGAGCGCCATCGCGCCGAACGACAGCGCGAGGACGATCCCGGCCGCCGAGATCGCCCGCGCGGCACCGGCTCCGGCGGCGATGATCGCCTGCTCCAGCGGCCGCTGCCGGGCTTCGTCCCAGACGCGGCCGACGAGGAAGATGTTGTAGTCCGAGCCCAGCGCCACGAGCAGCACGCCCGCCGCGACGGGCACGTAGTACGTCAGCTCGGCCTGGCCCAGGATGCCGCGGAAGAAGCCGACGGTGAGGCCGAGCGCGGCGAGCGGTCCAAGCGTCGCGGCGGCGACGAGATACAGCGGCGCGACGAGCCCGCGCAGGAAGACCACCAGGACGAGCAGGACGGCCAGCAGCACCGCGGGAACGACGCGCAGCAGGTCGTCGGTGGTGCCGTCGATCGTCTCCTGGGAGAGCGCGCTGTCGCCGGCGAAGCTCGCCCGTGCCTGCGGGAGCCCGGCTCGTGCCAGCAGTCCGCCGATGCCGCGCTCCAGGCGCCGGATCCGCTCCACTGCGCCCGCGCCGAGCGGATCGGCACGCAGCACGAGCACGTAGCGCGCCGCGTTGGTGTTGGGCGCAAGGACCGCTCCCAGCGCCAGGCGTGTCGGATTGGACGCGGGACCGACGACCTGCGCCACGCCGGGCTGCGCGCCGAGCAGGCGCTGCAGCCGCGCCAGCTCGGCGCGGCGTGCCGTGATCGCGGGCTGCTCGACGATGAGCACGGTCGGGGAGAGGATGCCGGGCACGAAGCCGTGGCTGGCCTGCGTGTAGGCGACGCGCGCGTTGCTGTCGGGCGGCAGCCCGCGGATCAGCGGGTTGCCGAGGTCCAGCCAGCCCAGCCCGCAGCACATCGCCGCCAGCGCGGCGAGGCATGCCGCGATCGTCCGCCGTGGTGCGCGGACCGCGGTGGCGACGACGCGATGCGCGACGCCGCGCGTCGCGACCGTGCCCGCGGCGCGGCTGGCCGGGCTCGGCCGGTGCGGCCAGAACATCCGCTTGCCCAGGAGCGCGAGCGTCGCGGGGATGAACGTCATCGAGACCGCCAGTGCGACCAGGATCGCCATCGCCATCCCGGGCCCGAACGCCCGCAGGAATCCCAGGTTCGCGACGGCCAGCGCCGCGCAGGCGGCGGCGACCGCCAGCCCGCACGTCAGGATGATCGGGGTCAGCTCGGCGGTTGTGGTGCGGGCGGCGTCAGCCGGCGCCTCGCCGACGGCGAGCCGCCGGCGGAAGCGCGAGAGGAAGAACAGGGAGTAGTCGGTGACGACGCCGAAGAGCAGCGCGACGACGATCGGCTGCACCTCGCTGGGGACGGAGACCCCGACGAGCTTGCCGAGCGTGGCGACGAGCCGGATCGAGATCAGGTAGGCGAGCGCGACCGCGACGAGGTTGATCAGCGGAGCGAGGATCGCGCGGAAGTACAGGCCGACTGCGGCGAGCACCAGCAGCAGCGTCGCGATCTCCACGAGCGGGAGGTGCTCCTCGATGACGTCGGCCTGCTGGGCGCGCGCGGCGATCGCGCCGGTGACCCCGACGAACCCGCCGCGGGTGGCGGGCGCCACGTGCTCGCGGGCGAAGCGGCGGGCAGCGCCGATGCGGCCGTTCTGCCCGACGCTCGTCGGGAACAGCAGCGGGATGACGATCGTCGTGGAGCGCTCGCGGACCAGCGGCGCGACACCGAGCGCGTTGGACACGAGGTAGCCGCGCGTGCTGCGGAGCAGGGGCAGTTCGCCGCGGTCGAGCTGTACCACGCTGCGGCCCACGAGTGCCAGGTCGATCGCCGACAGGCCCTTGGGATCGCGCGCGACGACGATCGTCCGGCTCAGCAGCGGGAAGCTGAACAGCTCCGCCGAGCGTTCCTCGGCCGTGATCGCCTTCGCTCCGGCGGGAACGAGATCGCCGAGCGCGCCGACCTGCGCCTCGCGGATCGACGGCAATCCGACCGTGACCGCGGCCGCGACCGCGATCCACCCGATCACGACCGCAACCCGGCTGCGAACGATCAGCCGCGCGAAGCGATCGGCGATGCCGCGGGTCTGCAGGGCGGCGCCGGACGGTCCCCCGGGCGGAGGATCGCCGGCGGCGACGAGATGCGCGGGCCAGTGGTCGTCCGGCAGCGCGCGCAGGGCGGCGAGGAGCTCGTCGCCGGCGGGTCCGCCGACGAGCCCCGGCTCGCGCGCCAGCCGCGCGAGCAGCGCCGCGCGCCGGCGCCGGACGTGGGCGGCGGGCAGGCCCGCGCCGGCCGCGATCGTCTCGTCGTCGAGCCCGTGACGGGCGAAGAGCTCCAGCAGCGCCCGCGCCGTCGGATCCAGACGCCGCAGCGCGGCCGCGAGCGCCGGCGCATCGATCATACGTGGAGAGTACTTCCAGCCGGCGTTGCGACTGCTCTGCGAAGCCCCCGCCGGTCAGTCAGCGAACACGACCGTCCCGAGGTGCTCCCTCCGCAGCGCGCTTCGTGATCGGGGCGAGGGGCTGGGAGCGGCTGAGTGGCCTTTCGGCTGGCGAGTTTTCCGATCCTGTCCGGACGTGTGCACGATCTTGCGCGTCTTGACGCTGATCGCGGTTTTCGCGTGGGCCTCGACGCGTTGCTTGATGGGCTGCCGGGTCCGGGTGGGCGGTGATCGCCGACGCGTGCTATCGGGGTGGTCTGCGTGGCCGGTTCTTGTCGATGATGGCCAGCGCGATGAGCGCGAACGCTGCGAAGCGCACGACGTAGACGAGCGTTCGGGTCTCGTTTTGCTCGTCGAGGGCGGTCAGAACGCCGCGGTTGATCGCGAATACGAGGAAGGCGAGCGCAAGGATGCCGAACAGCCGGTCGCGGCTCTCGCGCCAGAAGCGCAAAAAGAACAGGGCGATGGCGCAGCACGCGATCGCGGTCGCGCCGTCGAGGAAGTCCTGCATCAGCCGCCGCCCGCGAGCCGGGTCATCAGCGTGTCTCCCAGACGAGGCCGTAGAGCAGGATGAGGACGGCGGCGAGCGCGCTGGCGCTGCGCAGGAGCGAGAGGTCGGTGTTCGCGACGAGGACCTTGTCGACGAACAGCAGGGCGTTGTTGAGTGCCAGGCCGGTGAAGCAGATGCCGCTCCACAGGAGCAGTCGCAGGCGGTTCTGCCGGTACGCGCGCAGCAGCAGATAGGCGCAGACGCCGCCCGTCAGGGCACACAGGACGTAGACGACGACGTCCATCAGTCCTCCTCCTCGCGACGGATCCGGAAGGCGTCGGAGAAGGACCGCAGCACGTCTTGCTCGGTGTCGGCGAAGATCAGGCGGATCACCGTCGAGCGGCGCTTGGCGAACAGATCAGCGGCGGCGTCGACGATCGCGGCCAGGTCGGTGCTCCGGGGAGCGTACAGGTAGCCCGGGGATCCGGAATCGTCCGTCGCGACCTGGACGAGGCCCTTGGCGCGCAGGCCCTCCAGCTGCTGCTCTGTCCAGCGAGCCCCGCTGCGCAACTCGGCGGCGAGCGCCTCCGTCGTCCTGGGCGCGGCCGACGCCCGCAACGCCAGCAAGGTCTCCAGCTCGCGCACGCTCTCCATCTCATGGCGCAGGAACCGCACGATGGGCGCGGAGATCTCCTCAGGCGACACCGAGCAACCCTAGGCGACCGCGGCGTCGCCCGTGTAAGCGCGTGCCGCCGACCTCGCGGGAGCTGCCGGACGCGGCCGGCACCGAGCTCGAGCCCGACGAGCTGTCGATCCTGCGGATGACGCCGCCACCTTCTGCGGTAGCCGCGCCCGCAGCTGTCGATGGCCGATCGCGTTGGCGGTCGCGAACGCCACGCGAGCCCGAGTCACGGGAGCGCGGTCAGCCAGTCGGCGGCAGGGCGCGAAGCGGGCACTGGGCACAGCGATGCCCGAGCGCGGAAGGCGCCGTCGCGGGGTGGTCCGGCACATGACATTCCGCGACGGGGCTTGGAGCCACGCGGACATCGCAGCGCGGGTTGGCGAGCCGGTGCAGTCGAACTCTCGTCGTCAACCCAGACCGGATCGCCGCGCGCGGCGGCTGGACGAGTCGCGCTGGCGCGCGGTCTCGATGTGCGGATCGGGGGATGGGTCGTCGCGGATCAGGCGGCCGCCGCGGAAGGTGCCGGCGGCGATCACCATGCCGGCGGCGACGAGGATGAAGTCCTTCAGGACGTATTGGCCCTCGAGCGTCGGCGCGTGATGGGGGCCGCTGAACAGGCGGCGGGGAGCAGCACCAAGGGGGCGAGGATCCCGATGAACTCGATCGCCAGCAGCCAGATGGCCAGGCGCATCCAGCGCTTGGCGAGCAGGCAGATCCCGATGAAGCACTCCAGGACCGCGATCGCGCAGAGCCCGACTTCCCACAGCACGACGCTGAAGGTGAGCAGCTCGATCGTCTCGATCGACAGATCCTGTGCGGGGCTGACGCCGGGGAAGAACTTCAGGAATCCGAACCCCAGGAACACCGCGCCGACGGTGATCCGCAGCGCGCTGATGCCGTGGCGCACCAACGCCCCGTGCATCTTCTCCTCAAGCGTGACAAAGCGGTCGTACAGCGCGCTCACGACTCTTCCTGCGGATGAAACCGACGGCCGGTTCACCCACAAGACGGCCACTCGAGATCGAACACCGCTCCATGGGATGTCGACCTGATCCGATCGGCGGGCGAGCTTCGTAACCCCCTCGATCCTCGAGAACAAGGAGCATCGAAATGCCCAGCATCGGACCGATGGAGCTCATCGTCGTCCTCGTCATCGCCCTCGTGGTGGTGGGTCCAAAGAAGCTGCCGGAGATGGGCCGCTCGGTCGGCAGGGGGATGCGCGATTTCAAGGCGTCGCTCAGCGGCGACAGTCACGACGAGCCGCCCGCGCTCGGCGCCGCTCCCGCCGACCGTCAGGAGACGGCGGCCTAGAGCCGCCGCGCCCGCAAGGACATGAGACGCCGAACGACGACGACGGCCATCCTGGCCGCCGCCTGCACCGCGCTGGCCGCCTGCGGCGGCGCCGGAGTGAGCACCATCGGCGACCGGGCAACCGCTACCGCGCCGGCGCCAGTCCGCGCTCCGGCAGCACCACGGTGACGATCAAGGGCTTCGCCTACCGGCCGAAGAGGGTCACGGTCCGGCGCGGGACCCGCGTCACGTGGGTCAACCGCGACGCGGCCAACCACACCGTCACGTTCGACCACGGACGCGACCTCGGCAACCTCGACGAGGGGCAGCACAAGAGCACCGTCTTCCGCACGCGCGGGAGCTTCTCCTACGTCTGCCAGTACCACCCGTTCATGAAGGGCGGCGTGCTCGTCCGCTGAGGTCGCGCGCGCGTCTGTCAATTAAGAGAAAGCGAGCCAGTGCGTCATGCCAGATTCGATCGAAGGACTTCCTCCACTTGAGGAGCTCGACCGCGATGGGGCCATCCGGGAGACCGCCGACCGTGCCGGAGTGAGCCGCTCGCGGCTGCTGCGCAGGGGGGCCCTGGCGGCCGGGGGACTGGCCATCGGCGCGCTGCCGGTGGCGATGTCGATCGCCCAGGGTGGTGGCCTGCCCAAGAGCGACGTGGACATCCTCAACTACGCCCTGACGCTCGAATACCTCGAGGCGGCGTTCTATGCCGAGGCCGTGTCCAAGGGCGCGCTGAAGGGCGACGCCGCGCAGTTCGCGCAGGTCGTCGCCCAGCACGAGGCCGCCCACGTCCAGGCGTTGCAGAAGACCCTGGGCGACAAGGCCGTCAAGAAGCCGTCGTTCGACTTCAAGGGCACCACGAGCGATCAGGACAAGTTCATCACGACCGCGATCACGCTGGAGGACACGGGCGTGGCGGCCTACGAGGGACAGGTCACCAGGATCAAGACTCCGGCGGTCCTGATGGCGGCGGGCTCGATCCTGCCGGTGGAGGCGCGCCACGCGGCGTGGATCCGCGACATCCAGGGCGCCGGCGAGTCGCCGACGCCGGCCCCTGAGGCGTTCGACCCGGCCAAGTCGATGTCGGAGGTGCTTGACGCGGTCAAGGCCACCGGCTTCATCACCTCCTAGGCAAGGAGCCACGACCATGAACCAGCACGATCTCCGCCCCACGCTCGACCAGCTCGACAGCGACGGCGCGATCCGCGAGGCGGCCTCGCGTGTCAACGGCCACACCCGCGCAGCGTTCCTGCGCCGGACGGGCGCCTTCGTCGGCGGCAGCCTCTTCGCCGCCGGCGTCGTCCCGAACCTCGCCCTCGCGGCGAGCACGGGCGACGTCGCAATCCTCAACTACGCGCTGACGCTCGAGTACCTCGAGGCGGCCTTCTACAAGGAGGCGGTCGCCAAGGCGGCGCTCAGCGGCGAGACCAAGCGCTTCGCGCAGGTGGTGGCCGACCACGAGGCCGCCCACGTCGACGCGCTGAAGCAGACCCTCGGCTCCAAGGCGGTCAAGAAGCCGGCCTTCGACTTCAAGGGCACCACGGGCGACCAGGCGACGTTCGAGAAGACGGCGATGGTCCTCGAGGACACCGGCGTCAAGGCCTATCTCGGCCAGGCCGGCAACATCAAGGCCGAGGCGGTCCTCAAGGCCGCGGCGTCGATCCTGCCCGTCGAGGCGCGGCACGCCGCGTGGATCGCCAACATCATGCGCGGCCAGCCGGCGCCCGCGGCATTCGAGCCGGCGGCGACCATGGACGAGGTCCTGCAGGCGGTCAAGGACACCGGCTTTTTGTCGGGCGCGGCCAGCGCGTCCCCGGGCTCGCCGGTCGGCGCCCAGCCGCGGATGACGGGCTGACCGAAATCGGGTGAAGGGGCCGCCGTGCTCGAAGAGCCGGCGGCCCCCCGCCGTCCTCCTCTCGTGATCCGCTCCCTACCACCTCGTCGCGTCGTCGCTGGCGTCGCGACGGTGCTCGCCTTCGCGATCGTGGGCCTGCTGCTCGGCGGCGTGCTAGGCGGCCGGAGTCGGCTGCCGCAGATGGCCGGCGCCTCGTCGTCGCGGGCGGAGGTGCGCTTCGACGCGCATCGCGCGCATGCGCCGCACCCCAAGGGCGAGAGCGTGATCGCGCGCGCTCGGCACCGCAGCATCGTCGTGTACCGGTCGCGCCACGGATCTCGGCGCCGCTCGCGCGCCGTGCACGGCCTCGTCGTCGAGGGTCACCGGATCCCTCTCGTGCTCCTCCAGATCTCCCGCCGCGGCGACTGGTTGCACGTCCGGCTCCCAGGACGTCCCAATGGCTCGACCGGCTGGGTGCGCCGGCGCGACGTGACCATCGCGACGACGACGCTGCGGGTGGTGGTGCAGTTGCGCCGTCACCGTCTGGAACTGCGCGACCGGGGACGCGTCGTCCTGCGCCGCCGGATCGCGGTCGGGCGCTCGCTGTCGCCGACCCCCGCCGGCCGCTACTTCCTCGTCGACATCCTCGCGCCGCCCGACCCGCATGGCTTCTACGGGCCCTACGCGCTGGGCCTGTCGGCCTACTCGACGGTCTACACCACCTTCGCCGGCGGCGACGGCCAGGTCGGCATCCACGGCACCAACCAGGCCTCGAAGATCGGCACCGACGTCAGCCACGGCTGCATCCGGGTCGACAACGCGACGATCACGCGATTGGCCAAACGCCTGCCGCTCGGCACCCCGGTGGACATCCGACGCGGCTGAGACCTCCGTCGTCGTGGGTTCGAGTTGCGCCGCGGCCAGGTTGATCGTCGGACGTCGGCGACGAGCCCCGGGCAACCTGTGTCTATGCAATGCATAGCCGGGTAGCCTGCACGCAGAAATATGAAGCGACACGGAGGAGCGCGGGAATGAAGCGATCGTTGCGATCGTGCCCCGGGAGACGACGACATCCTCCAGCGTCGAGGCGGCGTATCTCCGGGCAAGACGACCGTCATCGTCGTCGCGCCCACGGGGATCCGATGACCGCCGGGCCAACCGGCCAGAAACGGCGCCGAGCAGCGGGCGGGCGGCTGAGCCGGGAGCTCATCGTCGATGCCGCGGTGGCGCTCATCGAGCGCGATGGATCGCAGGCGCTGAGCATGCGCAGGCTCGGCAGCGAGCTCGGGGTGGAGGGGATGGCGCTGTACCACTACGTCGAAGGACGCGACGAGCTCGTACGAGCGATCGGCGAGCGGCTGCTGGAGCCGCTGAACGGGGTCGATGTTGCGGGCGGGTGGCGCTGCGTGTCGGACCGGTTTGCGAGTGCGCTGCGCGCGATCGCCGTCATGTATCCGGCGACGTTCCGGCTGATCGGTCTCGAGCCGCTTGACACGCCCGCGTCGTTGCGGCCCGTCGAACGGTTGCTTGGGGCACTGGTCGCTGATGGCTTTGACGTCTGTGACGCCCTCGCCGTGTACCGCGCGCTGGCGGCATACGCGCGCGGCTACGCGCTCGCCGAGGCGACGGGCTTCACCGTCGATGCGGCCGGGGCGAGGGGCTGGGAGCGGCTGAGTGGCCTTTCGGCTGGCGAGTTTCCGATCTTGTCCGGACGTGTGCACGATCTTGCGCGTCTTGACGCTGATCGCGGTTTTCGCGTGGGCCTCGACGCGTTGCTTGATGGGCTGCCGGGTCCGGGTGGGCGGTGATCGCGCTGTCCAGCGAGCCCCGCTGCGCAACTCGGCGGCGAGCGCCTCCGTCGTCCTGGGCGCGGCCGACGCCCGCAACGCCAGCAAGGTCTACAGCTCGCGCACGCTCTCCATCTCATGGCGCAGGAACCGCACGATGGGCGCGGACATCTCCTCAGGCGACACCGAACAACCCTAGGCGACCACCGCGCGGCCGGGAGCGATCAGCGCGTGCCCGCGGTAGCCGTCGAACGCGACGCCGCGGGCCGGCGCGACGACGAGCGCCGGCGGGCGCGCGAGCCGCGCGCGTATGCCGTCGTCCCGCGCGCAGCTGCGCTCACCGCGGGCGTGCGCAGCAGATCGGTGAGCACGCGGTCGGGATCGGCGACACCCTCCTGCTCGAGTCGTGCGGCCAGCTCGAGCGAGACGTGTTCGCGCCGCTTCATGAGCTCGAACGCGCCTCCGGCGGCGAGCAGCGTGCCGGCCGCGTGCACGCCGCATGCGCCGACCAGCGCCCACCAGCTGTGCGTCAGGAGCGCCAGGACGGCGCCGGCGCTCAGCGCGAGGAGCAGGAAGCGGCGGCAGGCGGACCCGGCCGCGCGGCTCACGCGTCCGCGCTGTCGCGCGCGGACGGGCGCCGCCCGCACCGACCCGGAGCCGAGCGCGTCGCGCAGCTCGCGGGTGAGCAGTCGGTTCGCCGTGGGGCTGAGTCCGGGGTGCTCGGCGCGGACGGCCCGCTCGACCTGGCGCTGCTGCTCGTGCTGTCCCACGGAGGTCCTCCGTTCGTCGTGCGGTGGTACTCGCGACTCCCCGGCCGTGCGCCGCGCCCGCCGGGATTGGTCAACGCGATGACGCTTCTCACCCGCCGGCGCGTGGCGCCAGCCCCCCTGGACGCGGAGACGGCGGCGGTTCGCGGTCGCGGACGGTCAGCCGGGCGTCGCGTCTCTCGACGCAAGCCGCCGCGCCCGTGACCGGCGCTCGATGAGTCTGTCGATCGCCATCCGCTGCAGGGCTGTGACGAGGAAGTAGACGAGGGTCGCCGTGAAGCCGGTCGCGAGCCAGGCCGCCGAGCCTCCCAGGACATGCAGCAGCCCCCAGACCGCGGACACCGCCGCACCGGCCGACGGCACATGGGCGTTGCCCCAGACTGACGGTGCGCGGTCCTGGGGCATGTCACGCGGGACGAGCGAGCCCTGCGCCGCGATGTCGAGGCCGATGAACGCCGCGACCGCGCCCACCACGAGCAGCAGCGCCCCCAGCAGCCGCGGGCTGCCGAGCTGACCGGATGCGAGCACCGTCGCGCCGCCCAGGCTGATCGTGTAGCCGTACGGGCCCGCCGCCGAAGCGAGGGTTGAGGAGACCTGCGCCCGCAGGCGTCCCGGTCGGTCGTGCACGCCGGGCAGGCCACCCGCGATCGACACTCCGCTGCCTGCGGCCGTCAGGGGGTGGACCGCTGCGGTGAGCGCGGCCGGCGAGGCCGCGCACCGGTCAGCCGGCTGACGGACAGCGGCGATGGCCGTCCATGCGGGGCACACGGCGGCGGATCGACACCCGACCGGGAGGTAAGACCCGTTGCGCAAGCATGGGAAGTTCATCGCGATCAGCGCCGTACTGGTGGCCTTGCTGTCCACGCCGATCGCGCTCGGCGCCGGAGGCGGCGCGACGCTCCAGGGCGGCGCCCGCAATCCGTCGAGCAACGCGTCGCAGGAATACGCCCGCGAGACCGAGATCATCGCAAACAACGGCACGTACGGCACGCGTCAGTCCAACAAGTCCGACAGTGGCGGCGGTGCGATCTACGGCTGCCGCTCCAAGGCGGGAGGAACCCCGGCCAACAACGAGCCGTGCATCCGCGCGAACAACCTTGCCGACGGCCTGGCCTTCGAATTCGAGACCAACGGCGCGCTGGGGGGCACCATCAACGTCGCCAAGCCCGGTGACGCCTCCAAGCCGTTCACGACCAACGCGACCGGCGTCGCCACGGGGCTGAACGCCGACCGGGTGGACGGCAAGAGCGCCGACGAGATCGCCAAGGACACGCTGGCGGCCGCGCAGGTGCTCAACCCGTTCGCGCTCGTCGCGGCGGCCGGTACGGCGGCGCAGACGCGCGGCGTCCCCACCAACGGCGTCTCCCGCAGCGCGGCCGGCAACTACGACGTCGTCTTCGCCGGCGACATCGCCTCGTGCCCGCTGCGGGCGACCGTGACCGGAACCGATCCCGGCATCGTGACGGTCACGCCGGCGCTCGCCGCGGACAAGAAGACGACGACCGTCGACGTTCGCACGTTCGACGCGGACGGCACCGCCGCCGACCACGGGTTCCATCTCGCGGCCGCCTGCTGATGGCATGATCGGACTCGGCGCGCTGCGGTGGCGGGGCTCGCGGGCCCCGCCACCGCGGCGACCGAACACGCGTGCATCACGGCCGGCCCGTGCGGCTTGTATCAGAGCCCTGCCGGATGGCGTGCTTCGTAGCGGCGGCGCGAGCCCGGCTCCGAGCGCCAGCGCGGGCCCTCCTCGCCTCGCCCTGACGTGTCGAAGCGCAGTCCGGCGATGACGACGTAGGCGTGGTCGCCGCGGGCGTAGACGGTCATCCAGGTACCCTGGCCGGCCTCCCCGAACTGCATCAGGCCGCTGGAATCCAGCGGGGACGGGAGCAGTCCCGCGGCGTGCAGGACGTAGGAGACTGCGCCTGAGCAGTCATACGCGCTGTCTTCGAAATCGCCGTGGCCGCCGCCATAGCGGTAGGGCTTGTCGGCGAGGGCGTTCGCCGCAGCGATCACAAGCTGGACCGGCGCAGGCGCCGGTGCGGGAGCCACCGCCGTGCGGCCGTCGGCGGCGAGCGCCGCGGGCGGCAGGGCGGCAGCCTGCTCGCGCAGCACCGGGACCGCCATCGCTCGCTCGCGCAGCCCCCGCGCCTGATCGCGCGAGACCCGGCCGTCGACCTTCATGCTGAACCTGCGTTCGTAGCGGCGCACGCTGCTGATCGTGTGAGGGCCGAACACGCCGTCGACCCCGGTCTCGACGCCGACACGGGTCATCCAGCGCTGCAGGACCCGGACGTCACGGCCGCGATCGCCACGCTCGAGCGGCCGGTCGCCGAAGCGCACGAAGCGCGCGTCGGCGTTGGCGGGGGCTCCGAGCAGGCAGACGGCGCAGGACAGCGTCGCCAGAGCAGCGCAGGGCAGAGGTGGCACGTCGTCGTCCTCGCTTTCCAGTCCGCTTACCCGAGTGTCGGCGGCGAAATCTCCGTCCGGGGACCCGAACCGTGAGCGCGACGGCCGCGCGACGGCCCCAGCGGGATGGCCCCCCGGCCGGCCGGCGTCGGGGCGCCACGCGCTCGATAACGTCAGCGTGATGGTCCTCATCGCGATCCGCCACGTCCGAGGAGCGTGCGTCACGAGCGCGTTGGGGACGTCGAGCGTTCGCCCCTGGACCCATCGTGCCGTTCGCGCCGGCGCTGGCCGGGATCTCGTCGGTGGCAGGTGGGCGTGACCTCCCGGTGGCTGACGCTGCTGCTGATGACCCGGCTGCTGGCCGCGGGCGTGGCCGTGCTGCTGCTCGTCGTCCATCGCGTGACGGCGCATGACTCCACGCTCGTGGTCGTCACGATCGCCTTCACCGCGGTGACGCTTGCGGCGCTGGCCTGGGTGCCGCGCTTGCAGCGATCGCCGGTCGTGTGGCTCGTCGACGGGGTCGGGGTGCTCGCGCTCGTGGCTGCCTCGGAGGACTGGCGCAGCCCGTTCTACATCCTGATGTTGACGGCGCTCATCCTGCCGTCGACCGCACTGCCGTTCCGGCGGGCCCTGGCGTGGGGCGTCGCGTTCACGCTCGGGTATCTCGGCGTCGCCGTGTATACGGAGCTCGACGCGAACACGCTGGAGAGCACGATCCGCCTGGAGACGATCACGACGCACCTGATGGTCCCGCTGGTCGTCGTGCTCGCGCTCGCGTACGCGACGGACGTGCTCGAGCGCCTTCGCGGCGAGCGCGTGCGCTCCGAGCAGCTCGCGGTCGAGAGCGAGCGTCAGCGGATCGCCTGGGAGCTGCACGACTCGGCCAAGCAGCGCGTCCACGCAGCCCATCTCGTCCTCAGCGCCCTCCACGGGCAGCTGGCGGGCCCGCAGGCCGAGCTCGTCGGTCACGCCCTCGGCGAGCTTCGGGCAGCCGGTGCCGACATGGACACGAGCGTCGCCGAGCTGCGCATGCCGCTCGAAGGCCGTTCGGTGGAGCGCCTGCTCGACGAGCGCGCGACCGAGCTCGCGCCGGCGAGCGAGGCCGAGATCTCCGTCCGCGGCTCGGTCGGTGAGCTGCCCGCACACGTCGCCGCGCACGCGTACAGGATCGGCGCGGAGGCGCTGACGAACGCCGTTCGCCACGGTGGCGCGGCGCACATCGACGTGATGCTCTCGCGCAACGGGTCGGTCGCGACGATCGAGGTCTGCGACGACGGGCGGGGACTCCCCGCGATCCGCCGCCCGGGCTCCAACGGGCTGCGATCGATGCGCGCCCGGGCCGAGACGATCGGCGCCGCGCTGTCGATCGGGCCGGGGGCCGGCGAGCGCGGCACGCGCGTGAAGCTCGTCGTCTCGACCGATTTCGCCGAAAGGAGCACCAAGCCATGATCCGCATCCTCATCGTCGACGATCACCCGGCGCTGCGCGCGGGGCTGACGGCCGTGCTACGTGCAGAGCCCGGGCTCGTGCCGCTGGCCACGGCCGCGTCGGTCGAGGACCTGTGGCCCGCGTTGAACCGCACCAAGCCCGACGTGATCGTGCTCGACTATCACCTCCCCGCAGACGACGGACTGGTCGTCTGCCGTCGGGTCAAGCGTGCCGTGCCCGCGCCGGCGGTGCTGCTGTACTCGGCCTACGCCGACGCATCGCTGACGATCCCGGCGCTCCTGGCCGGCGTGGACGGGCTCGTCAGCAAGTCGGCGCCGGCAGGCGAGCTGTATGACGCCATCCGCCGCGTCGCGCGCGGCGAGCGCGTGCTGCCGCCCATCTCTCGCGAGCTGCTCGACGCGGCCGCCGCACGGCTCCAGCCAGAGGAGCTGCCGATCCTCGGGATGATGCTGGAGGACACGCCGCCCGCCGAGATGGCCGAGACGCTCGGGCTCCAACCGGCCGAGGTCACACACCGCGTGGACCGGATGATCAAGCGCCTGAAGGTCGAGATCCCGGCGCCGCGTACCGTCGGCTGAGTCGACGGCGAGCGCCGCTCAGGGCTCGACGAGCCCCCGGCGGATCGCGTAGCGCGTCAGCGCCACGCGGTCCCTCAGCCCGAGCTTCTCGAGGATGTTGCTGCGGTGGCGCTCGACGGTCTTGTCGCTGATGTGCAGGATCGCGCCGATCTCGCGGCTCGTCAGGCCCTCGGCGATGAGCTTGACGACCTCGGACTCGCGGTGAGAGAGCGGATCCTCGGGTGCCGGCCCGTCGGGACGCTCGAGGTACTCACGCACGAGCGCTGCGACGCCGCGCGGGTAGAGGAACGGCTCGCCGCGCATCGTCGTCCGGCAGGCCGCGATGAGATCCTCGTGCGCGACCGACTTCAGCACGTAGCCCGACGCGCCGGCGCGCAGCGCCTCGAAGAAGAACTGCTCGTTGTCGTGCATCGAGAGGATGAGCACCCGCACGTCGGGGCGGTGGGCCGCGAGCTCGCGAGCGGCCTGGATGCCGGTGAGGCGCGGCATCGCCACGTCGAGGATCGCGAGGTCGATGTCCTGAGCCAGCGCGGCCTCGACCGCCGCGGCACCGTCCGCAGCCTCTGCGACCACCTCGAAGTCCGGCTCGGCGTCGAGGATCATCCGGATGCCATGGCGGACCACCGCGTGATCGTCGGCGAGCAGCACGCGCGTCATGGCGTGTCCGTCTCGCGGCGAGCGTCGAGCTCCAGCCGCAACTCCGTCCCGCCGCCGGGACACGCGGCGACCGTGAGCCGGCCCCCCAGTGACAGCGCTCGCTCGCGCATGGCGAGGATGCCGCCGTCCTGATCGGCGCCATCGATGCCCTTGCCGTCGTCGACGACGGTGAGGACCACCTCGCACCCGCTCCCGCCGAGCGCCAGCTCGATGTGGTGCGGGTCGGCGTGTCGCACGGCATTCGTCAGCCCCTCCTGCGCGGTGCGAAACAGCGCGAGCTGCTCGTCGTCTTCGAGCGGTGGCAGGTCGCGGCGCAGCCGCCTGCTGATCGGGATGCCCGTGCGCTGCGACATCCGCTCAGCGAGGTTCGTGAGCGCGGGGACGAGGCCGAGTGCATCGAGCGCCTCGGGCCGCAGCTCGCGGGCGAGCCGGCGAACCTGGTCGACGCTGGCGAGGACGGCGTCGCGCACGTCCTCGCATTCGCTGCGCAGCTCGGGCGGCGCCCGCCGCGTCAGCCGGTCGAGCTGGAGGCCGAGGGCCGTGAGCGTCTGCCCGATCTCGTCGTGCAGCTCGCCGGCGACGCGCTTGCGCTCCGCCTCGCGCTCGCGCAGCGCCCGCCGCCCGCTCTCGCGCCGCTCGAGCTCGAGCCGGCCGAGCATCTCGTTGAACGACTCCGTGAGGAGCTGGACCTCGGAGACCTCACCCGGAACCGGGAGCCGGCTGCCCGGGAGGAGCGGATCGACACGATCCATGTGCT
>Ga0136631_10000235_pt1 | contig 16899 bp, 13 predicted proteins | sample AntDrymUQ6012206_2_FD_104655 | JGI IMG/M metagenome (GOLD analysis project Ga0136631, IMG submission 104655) | Polar desert sand microbial communities from Dry Valleys, Antarctica - metaG UQ601 (22.06) | ecosystem: Environmental > Terrestrial > Soil > Desert | place: Antarctica: Dry Valley... | reverse complement strand
GAGGAGAGGATGCGCTCGAAGGCCTGTTGAACCACGTCGCCCGCCGCTCGCTGCACGGAGCGAGGAATCGCAAGCGACGTGCCCGCCTTCTCGTCGGTGACCTCGTTCTCGGAGTCCATCGACACAGTGTGCCCTTCCGCCGGTTTAGCTCGCACCCGAGGTGCCCCGGCATGAATCGAGCATGCGCACACGGTTTAGGAAACGCCGTGTGATCGCGTAGAAGCAGCGTAGAACGAGCGTACAAATGCGTACGCGCTGAACTGCGTGAGGCCTTCTTGCTCGGTGGCTGAATAGACAACGAAGATGACGCACAGGGCTCGCAGCATGCCCCGGGACGCATCAGGATCACGCTCGCACGACCGCGCAGGCGGAGTTCATGGCCCGCTAGATGTCCTGCCCACACAGGGCAAGGCTTTCGCAGTCACCGCGCTTCCGTTGAACGTTCCAGACATCGTCTGGACGCTGCCAAGGGCTGCCGTCCGATCAGTCGCACCCATGTTTCCCGGCTGGAAACATGCACGTGCCGAGCTTAGTCAGCGTCGTGGGGCACCGATCAACCCCAAGGACTGGCTCCGTGAGCGCTACGACCTCGTGATCACCCTCAAGACAATCGACGGGGTCGTAGCCGTCGCACACGAACGCGGTCTCGAGCCATCTCCTACTCTCAAGGCTGCCATCGCTCAGCTGCTCCGATCCGTCGACGCCGGGCCGCCTCCCCCGAGGTAGTTCGAGCGACTGGTTCGATCACTTCCCCCTTAGTCGCGCGATCGCGGGTGGCGCATCCCGGTGCAGACCTCGAATGCACTCGTCCGGTCTCCGCATCCGGAGCGCAGATGAGTGCCTATCGCGTGGACTCGACGGCGGTACGGATCGCTCTGACTCGGTTGCGGATGCAGCAATGGTTTCGAAGCTGTTCGCGTACCCGTCGTAGCGAACTTGATCGTGCTTCTCCTCGGCGGCTTCGGCTACCGCCGACGGCGGTAGCCGTCTATCGGCTCGTCACAAGCCGCTACCCCTCCCCGTGGTCAGGGGGACGAGGGCGTGCTGTCAGCCGTCAGTCGCCCAAGGGAGAGGTACCTCGTCAGAGAATCCGCACTCGAGGCAGGCGTAGCGCGTCGCTTCGTTCTCGTCGGCGACGATCCCCATCGTGACGCCGCAGGCCGGGCAGATCGGTGGGCGGTCGTCGGTGTCGGGCTTACTCTCCTCGTCCACGCGGCCAGCCTAGCTCGGCCCCCTACATGGGGGAGCCGGTGGCCATTCCCATCCGAGATGCCCCCGGCATGAATCGAACATGCGCACGCGGTTTAGGAAACGCCGTGTGATCGCGTAGAAGCAGCGTAGAAGCAGCGAACCGATCTCCTACGTAAGCAGACAAGCTTCTGTTCTCCACCAAGACAACTAGCTGACCTTGCGCTTCGCGGAGATGACGGCAAGTCTCGCGGAGATCGACGACGGCAATCCGACACCTGCCAGCGTGCGTACTACGAAATGTGGGCCGGACGCGTGGAGGGCAAGGCTACGTTGGCTAGTAAGATAACGTTGCATTTTTGCAGCAGCAGTTCTGGGCGCTCATCCGAGCAGGTCTCGCGTTCACCGCTCATGCGTATTCCTCCTTCGGAGGAGAACCCGCATCGAAGCGCCGCGAGACTCGATGAACGTCTTGAACGACTCGAGGTCGCCCTTCACACGATGGCTGTCGAAGCCGACGAAGCTGCCGACTGACTCGATCCCGTCCGGCTCGTAATCCATCTGCACCGTCGCTTTGGTGCGTGAGCTTGTGGATTGTCACCACTCCGTTCGGGCCATGAGCTTCGTTTCAGCTTCGTCTTCGAGTTGACGCAGGTCGTCGGCCTGTCGGTCGTCCTGCCGCGGGCCGGCCGAGCGGCGATCCCGCCTCGATCGCGACCGCATGGGCGTGCTCGACATCGGCGGCTACCGCTGGGTCGACCGCTCCGGCCCGCTACGGAAGGACGCCGGCCTGCGCCGGGCACTCAAGGTCGAGGAACGCCGCCGCGGCGAGGCGCTCGCCGTCGAGGTCGTCTGGACGCGGCTCGAGCCCGGCAACTGCTTGCGAGCGGAGATCCGGGTCTCAGTCACGGCTTCGTAGTTCTCGGGGCTGCGCTCGCGCTCTTCCAAGCGGCACACGACCCTCGTACACTCGGCTATGTGGCCAGGCCTGACACCTGCCCGCACTGCGGCGTCAACCTTCCTTTCCGCTGGTACCTGCTGCCCTCGCTGCGCGAGGGCAGCATGATGTCGAAGCTCTGCCCGAACTGCCGTTCCTGGCTTCGCGTTCACTCTGATGGTAGGACGACGGCCTTCGCGGCCGGCTTGGCGCTCGCGGGGATCGTCACCGGGCTCGCCATCCTGGACGGCCTCGAGTTCCCCGGCGCCGGTCTCGTCGGCCTCGCGCTCGGCGTGCTCCTGGCTTTCGTCGCTGTGATGGCCGTCCTGCATCGCTACGGGAAGCTCGTCGTCAGCGTGCCGGCGAATGCCGAGCGTCCAGCGCTCCCCGACAATCCGACCGAGGAGACGCTGCAACCGGCGCTTGTGTCCTACGACGACGCGCTACTTCGCCGCCGAGTCGCCGAGCTCGAGGAGCGCTACGAGTACGGCTTTGCCGGCTCCGGAGAGGACATCCTCGCAGACGAGCTCTTCGGCACGGCCGTCGGTGAGCTCGCCATCCGCTCACCGCCGATGGAGGATCTCGTCCGCCTGGCACGCGAGAACCGCGTCTGGGTTTCGAAGGTCGCTCTGGCGGTGATGTCCGACCGCGACGACGTGCCCGAGAAGTGGCGCTCGGCCGTGATCCGCCGCCTCGACGCGGCGAGCTACGACCACGCGGGCCTGATGCTCTTCTCGCTCGAGCGCGTCAGCGGGCAGGTGATCGGCTCGGCTCTGGCCAAGGCCGATCAGGTCATCACGACCGATCTCATCCGCCTGCTCAAGACGCGGATCGAGAGCGGGCGCGAGACGTTCGACATCGAGCAGGCGCGCAAGAACATCCCGCGTGCCGCTCGCGGGAACATGGAGTTCCTCGTCGACGAGCACCGAGACGAGCTACCGGAGAGCTTCGTCTCGGTCCTCGCCGAGTGGCTGCACGGCCAGCTTGACCTCGGGCCCGAACTCGCTTCGAGCGTCAACGTCTGGTCGCCGCCCTTCCTGACGGGCTCGGTGCTCCTCGACGAGCAGCGCCAACGGGTCGCCGCCGAGCTGACCGAGACGATCAAGCTCGAGCCCGGCGCCTCGGCGATCCTCATCGGCGAGCCGGGCGTCGGCAAGACGACCGTCATCCGCCAGGCGCTGGCCGACGCCGGACCTGGCTGGTCTGCCTTCGAGGCCTCGGCCGGAACGCTCAACGCCGGAGCGATGTGGGTCGGCCAGCTCGAGGGTCGGGTCGAGGAGATTGTCCAGCGCCTCGAGGGCAAGCGCGTCGTCTGGGTCTTCCCCGACTTCCAGGATGCCCTCTACGCCGGGGCCCACATCGGCGACCCGCGCGGCCTGCTCGACGCCCTCCTGCTGCACGTTGAGCAAGGCGGGCTGCGCCTGATCGCCGAGCTCACACCGACGGCGTACGAGCTTCTTGTCAGCCGCCGGCCGCGCATCGTCAGCGCCTTCAAGACGCTGCGCCTGCACCCGCTCGAGGACCCGGCAACTCTCGACGTCTGCCGCTCGGTCTGCGAGGAAGACCTGCAGCTCGAGATCGCCGATGAGGTGCTGCGCGAGACGATCGAGTACGGCGGGCAGTTCTTCCCCTCGCTCGCTCAGCCGGGAGCGGCGCTCAAGCTGCTCAAGTCGAGCGCTGCGTACGTACGCGAGGCCGAACGCGATGCCGTTGAGAGCTCGGACGTCCTCTCGACGCTGTCGGCGCTGACCGGGATCCCGACGGCGATCCTCGACCCCTCGCGCCCGCTCGGGCTCGATCGCGTGCAGGCCTTCCTCTCCGAGCGCGTGCTCGGGCAGGCCGAGGCGGTCGAGGCGCTCGTCGAGCGGATCGCGCTCGTCAAGTCCGGCCTGACCGATCCGACACGGCCACTCGGCGTCTTCCTCTTCGTCGGGCCGACCGGAACCGGCAAGACCGAGCTGGCGAAGGCCCTGGCCGAGCTCGTTTTCGGCTCACAGACGCGCCTGCTCCGCCTCGACATGTCCGAGTACCAGACCCCCGACTCGCTCGAGCGCCTGCTCTCGGACGCCAACGTCGAGCCGGCGGCGGCGCCGCTCATCGCCTCGGTGCGCCGTGATCCCTTCTCGGTCATCCTCCTCGACGAGTTCGAGAAGGCGGCGGCGCCGATCCACGACCTCTTCCTGCAGCTCTTCGACGACGGGCGCCTGACCGACCGCTCCGGTCAGCTCTGCGACTTCCGCCACTGCCTGGTCATCCTGACCTCGAACGTCGGCTCGGCCCTGCGCTCGGGCTCGGGACTCGGCTTCGAGCCACGCGGCGACGAGTTCTCAGCCGCGACGATCGAGCGAGCGCTCGAGAAGGCCTTCCGCCCCGAGTTCCTGAACCGCATCGACCGCGTCCTCGTCTTCAAGCCCTTCGAGCGCGCGCAGATGCGGGCGCTGCTCGACAAGGAGATCGACGACGTCCGCTCACGGCGCGGCCTGCGTGACCGTCCGTGGGCGATCGAGCTCGACGAGTCGGCGAGCGAGTTCCTGATCGAGAAGGGCTTCTCACCGACCCTCGGCGCGCGGCCCTTGAAGAGGGCGGTCGAGCAGTACGTGCTGACGCCGCTGGCGCGGGCGATCGCCGATGCCCAGGTGCCCACGGGTGACCAGTTCCTCTTTCTCTCGGCACGCGACGGCAAGATCGCCGTCGAGTTCGTCGGCCTCGAGCCCGAGGAGGCAGAGGCAGGCGATCTCCTCGACGTCGACGAGGACTCGCAGGCCGATCTCGACGGCGACGTGCGGCGCATCGTCCGCGCCGGTGTGCGCCGCGGCGAGGAACGCGAAGCGCTTCTCGCCGCACTCGCCGGCATCGAGAGCCAGGTCTCGGGAGAACTCGCGTTGCGCAAGGAGTTCCTGCTGCAGGAGATGCAGGGCGAGGGCTTCTGGGAGCGCCCCGAGCGGCAGGCGATCCTGGCCGAGATCGAGTACCTCGACCGCCTCGAGGCGGCCAGTGAGACGGCGCGGCGGCTCGGCGAGCGGCTGCGTGCGAGCGAGGAGGAGCGGGCGATCGGCGACGTTGGCGAACTCCTGGGGATCCGCCTGCACGTCCTTCAGGCGGCGCTGGCCGGACTCGATTCCGGCGCGCCGTTCGAGCTCTTCCTGCGCCTGCACCTGAGCGATAACGACGAGCCCGAGGCCCAGGACTTCCTCTCCCAGCTCGCGGCCATGTACTCAGGCTGGGCCAAGCGGCGCGGGATGACGGTGCACCCGCTCGCCGACGGGGCGGACGAGCGCCTGTTCCACGTCTCCGGGCTCGGCGTCGCCGCCATCCTCGCCGACGAGCACGGGCTTCACCTGCTCGAGCTCGTCGAGCGCGAGTCGGACGGGCAGACCGAGGTCGAGCGTATCGCTGTCTCGGTCGAGGTCGCCGGCCTCGAGCGCGGCCAGGCGCCCGAGCCCGAGCCGCAGGCGCTCCTTCGCCAGGCGCGGGCCTCACTCGAGGTCGAGCCATTCTCGAGCCGTGTCGTTCGCCGCTACCGCCTCGGGCCCGACGCGCTGGTCCGTGACGCGGTCCGCGGCTACCGCACCGGGCGCGCCGAGCGCGTCCTCGCCGGCGACTTCGACCTCTACGGCTGAGACCGACGGGACCGCTTGCCGGCGGCTGACCCGATGAGGCTTTTGTAGCGGCGGTCTCGTGCAGACGCTGGGGCCATGCCGATCCGTTTGTCCTCCGTCGAAGAGGGCTGAGATCCGCGGGTAGCTCCGTGTGAACTCCCAATCGCTCCGCGATCGAATTCCGCGGGTTCTATCCGCTGGGAAGGGACTCCGCTGGTAGGCGCCAGAGGGCTGCGGTCACGGATCGGCGCGGAACTGTGACCCTTGCCGCTCGCCGAGATGACGCCGCGGCATCGCGCCGAGGAGTTCCGCCGCTTCCTCAACCAGATCGATGCCTCCGTGCCGGCGGACATCGACGTGCACGTCGTCCTCGACAACTCCTCGACGCACAAGACACCGTCGATCCAGCGCTGGCTCGTGCGGCACCCACGACTCACCTTCCACTTCACGCCGACCTACAGCTCCTGGCTCAACCTTGTCGAGCGCTGGCCCGCGGAGCTGACGACGAAGTGGATCAAACGCGGCAGCCACCGCTCAGTCTGCGAGTTGGTCGCCTCGATCCGCAGCTGGATCACCAACTGGAACGACGATCCAAGCCCTTCGTCTGGCACAAGAGCGCCGACGAGATCCTCGACAGCCTCGCCGCCTCGCCGCCTCGCCGCCTCGCCGCCTCGCCGCCTCGCCGCCTCGCCGCCTCGCCGCCTCGCCGCCTCGCCGCCTCGCGCGAGCTTGCCGGCGTCGTATCGGAGGTCGCAGAGCAATGAACGGATCGGTCGAGTGCGGACTGTGCCCACGACCCAGCGGACCACCGGTCTGCTGGTGCCGCCCGCCGCTGCCGGGGCTCGCCCTCGAGTTCGCTCGCAAGCACGGGGTCAACACCGCTCGCTCGATCGTCGTGGGCGCCAGCCGTGCGCACCGCACACTCGCACACGCTTGGCTCGCGCTATGTCGAGGTCCGTCAGCCAGCTGGCGCTTGACGTCGATCACGCGTCGCTCACTTCGGCGGCAGCGAGGCCGAACGGCGGCTCCGGCTGCTGACCGCACGGAGCGCTCACCTAGTAGCTCGCCCGCGCCTACCCACGAGAGCCTGCGCAAGCTCCCACGCGTTGGGTGTTCCGAGCCCGGTGGCCGCATCCCATCCGTCGCCCGCCGCGTCGAGACGATTGCCGCCTCCGACGACGTCCCGAAAGGCGGAAGTACCGGCGCGGCTCCGCGCGACGTCGTACAGCACCGGAGCCGCGAACCCGATCTCCGCGCCCCCCGCGCTCGCGACGTACTCCTCGATCAGAGAGAACAAGGCCGCCCACAGGGGCGCGGCTCCGCTCGTCCCTCCGACGGTGATCTGCCGGCCGTCATGGACGATGGCGTAGCCACTCTCGGGCGAGGCGGCGGCGGCGACGTCGGGAACGAGACGGCGAGAGGGTCGCGGCGGAAGGCCGACGGCTCTTTGCCACGAGGGCCTTGCGTCGATCGGGTTCGCACCCCCTCCGCTGCCCGCGAACGAGAGAACATCCTGCCAGCCCGACTCCACCGAGCGTACTCCTGCTCCTCGACGCAGCGTCCCACCGACGGAGACGACGTAGACGCTGTCCGTAGGCCACTTCGTGGTCACGCGATGATCGCTCCGCTCTCCCTGCTGGCAGGCGTACGCACCCGTGTCTCCGCTCGCGACGAACACAGTGATGCCCTTCTGCACCGCCTGCGCCAGAGCCCGCTCGCCGCGCATGCGAACCCCGCTTCGCAGGGCCGCCCGCCCGGAGGCGAACGCCGCCGTGTCGCACGTGCCTCCGCTGATCGACACGATGTCGGCCTCACCGTCCGAGACGATGCGTTCGATCGTCGTCACCAGGTCGCCCATGGTTGGCCCGGAGTAGTAAGCGATGACCCGCGCCTCCGGGGCAACGGCCCGGAGCACCTGTAGGTCGAGGTTCGCCTCGAGCGCCCCGAACTGGACGACCTCCCCGTCCGGGGTCGGCCCACGCGATTCGATCGGGCCACTGGCCTCGATCCCGAACTCCCGGTCGAACTGGTCGATGTCGTCGGTCGGAATCGGGGCCCAAGCGACGACCGCAATGGTCTGGCCCTCACCGCTGAAACCCCTCACCTGTAAGGGATCGATGTTGTACGCCTCGGCGAGCTCTGCCGGCTCGAGTGCGCCCGTCGCCGGAGCGGCCTGAAACGCTACTCCTCCGACGGGCCAACGGATGCTGTTCAGGACACTGTCCGCATACCCGAGCAATGAGGAGTTGCGCGCGTCGCCTCCGCATCCGTCGGAGATGACGCGGACCTCGACCGCCATGCCACTGCGTACCGCGACCACCTCGACGATGTCGACACGCTTGCCAACGTCCTGCGGTGAGCCGGGGGCGGTCGCGCAGAACGCTCCGGCGACCGCGCGCTCCCCCGCCACCGAAGCGCCGAGGATCTCGCGAGAGGTTCCCTGGGCGGACAGCTCCACGTACCGGGAGCCAAGGTCGGCGATCCGTGTGTCGAACGCCGTCCGCGAGCTCGCCGCCGGAAAGACTTCGAGGTGGAGTGTTCCGCCCGCGTCGAACGCGAGCTCGAGGCTGTCGTCGAGCGCCTCGACGGCACGCCACTGACGTAACGGGTAGGCGACACTCAGCCCGTCCGACGAGAACCATCGCTCAAGCACCGGCGGCGTCCGGGACTCTGCGAGCAACGGAGGCTCCTCGCAGATGACCTCTGGGCAGCCGACGGCGTCCGGGGCGAGCAGCATCGAGGCTGCGCCCGCGGTCGCGCCGGCGAACGCCAGGACCCCGAGCGCGACGAGCAACGCCGTCGCGGCGCCCAGGCGCGCCCGGGTCGAGCCGCATCCGAGTTCGGATTCCGCTGGTCCGGGCATCGCTCAGCGGGTCACGGGCAGGCCGCCCACGCCTTTCGGGAGAGATCGTCTTGCCATTCCGCACCGCCCGCAGAAGAGGTGGGAGGGCGTGGCGCAGCCGCAGTTCGCACAATCCATCTCAGGCCCGATCGGCTGCTCGAGCGCTTCGTTGACGAGACCCGCATGGATCAACCGCCGGAGATGGAAGAGCGCGAGCAGCAGAAGGCAGAGCATGACAGCCAGCGACAGCCCTCGAGAAAGCTCCAGCCGGGCGAGAGCGACGCATGCGAGCATCCCGACCGCCACGGCTATCGCCGCCGGCGGGCTCCCCGGATGCGCAATCGATGCCCGGACGGCCGGGGCCGAGCGAAAGCGTAGCCAGAACGATCCCGCGACTGTCGCGCCGAGCGCCGCCCACAGGAGCGGGACCGCGATCGCCAGCTCGGACAGCACCAGGAGCCATGATCCTGTGTCGCCCGCCGGTCGCAAGCCCTCGGAGAACAGGGGCAGGGCGAGTACGACGACCTGCGACGAGCTGGCGAACGACGCCGAAACGGACCCGAACGTCGTTCCGTCCAGCACGTCGTTGAAGGCGCGATAGGGCAGGAGGATCGCCACGGTCCCGAGCACCGCGAGAAAGAACCCGAGGACCGGGATGGTGACCGTCTCGAGGGTCGTCGCGTCGCCGATACCGGCCGGCTCGAGAGCAGATCCGGTCACCGCACGGAGGGTTACTGCGGTCAGCACCCCGATCGCGCTCCCCCAACAGACCGTGAGCGCGAGTACCAGCCACGGCTGCCGCTCGTAGACGTCGACATCGTAGAGGTAGACGACGAGCAGGGTCGGGACCGTCACCGCGGACAGGACGACGGCGACGGGGTACATCCCCATCGCGCCGACGATTAGAACCGCCGCGACCGCCAGCAACCAGACGAGGCGGAAGACCCGCATCGACGCGCGCGGTAGCTGAGGGAAGATCGTGGACACGACATGTGGAAGCGATCTCGACTCGTGCGGTGCCGCAGCGAAGCCATGCCCGACCGCGGCCGGGTCGAGCGGCTGGCCGCAACGCACGCAAAAGGCGAGCTCGGGAACACATTCGTCGCAACAAGGACAGGGAGGGGTTGTCATGGGCCGCTCGTCAACCTTAAGCCGAGCATGGGCACGGAACAATGGATCACCGTCCGAGCCGACAGTTGCCCTCGAGGAACTTCCCCTGTTTACTCACGCTGACGACGTGACCTGGTGCTGCGGCCGATGACAAGAACGGTTCTTCTCCTTGCGGGCCTCGTGCTGCTGCTCGCCGCCTGCGGAGGCGACGATACGTCGCAGGGAATCGATCGCGGCTCGGCCGTCGGGCAGTCCACGGAGTTGCCGTCAGATGTCGTCCAGCCGGACATCGTCGGCGGCGAGGTTGCCTCGAAGGGCGCGTGGCCATATGCGGCGTACGTGCAGTTGATCCCCGACGAGAACGGCGACGGGAAGCAGGACACCGACGACAAGGGCCAGCCTCTGGTCGGCGGCCGTTGCGGAGGGACGTTGATCGGACCGCGTTGGGTGCTGACGGCGGCTCACTGCACCGAAGGCGCGCTCGGCGCCACCGTCTGGATCGGAGAGGCCGACAGACCGTGGACGAAGGCCGACCTGGCCTACCAGGCGTCGTCGACGGAGGACGACATTTGGATCCACTCGAACTACGACTCGAGCACGTACGAGAACGACGTCGCACTGATACGGCTCGATCGGGCGGCACCTCAACGAAGCGTGATCTTCGTCCTGCCCGACGACGACCGGCTCTGGGAGCCCGGCACCCTCGCAACCGTGATCGGTTGGGGCCTGACGGCAGAGGGAGGCGCCGGCTCGAACTCGCTCCTCCAGGCCCGCCTGCCCGTCATCACGGAAGACGCGTGCTCGGCAGCGTACCCCGGCACACCGCCCCTGCCGCCGTTCGAGGCGGCCACGATGCTCTGCGCCGGGAAGGCGGAAGGTCGCATCGACGCCTGCCACGGTGATAGCGGCGGCCCGCTTCTCGTGGGCTTCGGCCCCGACTGGGTGCAGGCCGGCGTCGTGAGCTGGGCCGACGGCTGCGCGCGACCTGGCGTACCCGGCGTCTACTCGCGGCTGGAGACTCTTTCGAAGGCCCTTATCGCGAGACTCGAGGACGACAGCGAAGCGCCGGTGAGCGACCCTACCGTCGAGACGTTGGACGCGACGGAGATCCAGACGACCCGGGCCACGCTCCGGGGCCGCGTGCAACCAAAGGGTCTCGGCATCATCGCGATCGTCGAGATGCGCAAGGCCGAGGACGGCGAGGAGTGGGCCGAAGTGTCCCGACAATCGGTCGCGGGAGAGATAGCGGCAGAGGTTTCGCACATGAGCATCGGGCTCGAGCCCGGAACGACGTACGAGTACAGGATCTCCGCCGTGGCCTCGACCGGGTTCGTGGCCAGCCGCGCACGAACATTCGAGACGCCCGCTTCTTGATCACGGGCAAAGGGCAGTAGTGCTCGAACTCAGCTCGGCGGGTTCGTGCAGCGACGCTGCCACTTCTCGTCACCTTTGATCTCCTCACATGCCGCCGCGGTGAGCAGCACCTCGCCGTTGTCGGCGACGTCCTCTCCGAGCCTCGCCGCGCGGTTGACTGATCCCCGGCCACCCGGTCGGATGCGAACTGAAGCACACCGCAGTTCCGCCAGAACTAGCGTTCGATGCGGTGCTCGAGCTGCGTTCGTCTCGCCGGCTGCTCGAGCGCCTCGCCCAAGAGCGCGCCGAGGTCGGCACGCGCGACGGCTACATAACCACTTCCTTCCCGGGGCGCGCCACCGGCTAGCGTGCGAAGCCCAGCGGCACCTGAGCCGGACTTCGCGCGCGTGTCGCACCTGACCAGCTGTGACGCCTATCCGCTCCGGTAGACAGGCCCCGATTCGTCCGCCCACCAGTTCCAGAGGTCAGCGAGTGTCATCCCCGGGCCGGCCACCGCGAGCGAGAGGATGCTCACGGGATCCGTCGTCCACGCCATGGCGGGAGCACCCTGGCTCACTGCGCACACGTAGCGGCCGACGGTGACGTCGTCCTGCTGCCACGGGCCCTCGCCGGGCTGACCGACCTTACAGTCGCCCGAGTTCGGTGTGACTCCCCAACGATCTCTGATTGCGGAGTACGCGGTGCTCATTGCCGCGGGGCTCGGATGGTGGGAGTAGACGACGCCCATGTTGGCCTTCACGTCGTCCGGGCTCTTCGGGTTCGGGACGAAGCAGAGGGCCGTGCTTCCCTGATCGGGAGGAGGCACGGCCTGAACCTGGCTGAACGACACGAACCGGAAATCGCACGTCGCGCGATGGCCCTCCGGTACGCGTCCGTAGAAGGCGACCTCGTCGTCCGTGAGGATGGGACGGTCGGTCGCGCTCCACCACTCGAACAGCGCAATGGCGCTCATGCCGTCTGCGCCGGCCGCGAACCCGAGGGTGTTCAGCGGCTCGTTCGTCCAGGCGATCCACTGTCGACCGTCGAGCTCGTAGCAGTGCAGGCTTCCGATCGTCAATCCACCGCGCGAGAGAGCGAGCTCCGAGGGCACGAGGTTCGGGCACGGGGTCGGAGTCTGTCCCGACGTGATCCCCGGGGAGAGCAAGTCCGCGTACGCCACCCGGAGCGCCGACGTGCTCTCGAACTTCTGATAGAGGGACACGACCCCGTTCTGCGTCCCGCAGACCACCATCCCCGCCTCCTGCCCGTCGATCGCCAGGAACTTGCAAGGCTGATCGGACGCGGGCACCCGGTTCACAAGGGCGATCGTCGTGGCCGACGGCTCGGCCTCCGTCGTCCCGATACCGCCGGCTCCCGACTCCGTCGTCGTGATCGTGTCGGTGGTCGTCGTCTCGGTGGTCTCGGTCGTCTCGGAGCCAGTGATCGAGTCGACAGCCGCGCGCGCGATGCGCTGCTGCTGCGCCGGCAGCGCAGCCTCGCTCGAAGCGTCGTCTTCGAGCGCGGAGCTGATCGCGATTCCTCCCAGCGCTCCGAGCGCGAGGCACCCGAGCGCGACGATGACGAGCAAGCCGCGGCGGAAGCCACCGCCGCCCGCGTCCGGGGCGGTTGCCGGTTCGGCGTGATCACCTCGTACCGGATCGTGGTCAGCAGTGGACACAGCGCCTCCCTTCGGCTTGCCTCTCGCTCACACTGCGCCCTGAGGCATCCACTTCACGCTTTGAGCACCTAACCTCAGCCACGGGTCGCTAGCAGACACCACCAGGGCGGGCTTGTCAAGGCTTGACACGAGCTCATGCACTCCCGAGAATCGCGCCGACGTTCGAGGCGGGGTGAGGGAGGCTTCGTGGACGACTCAGGTTGGCCGCATGCACGCCCGAGGACGAGCGGGCACGTGTTCGACCTCTTGTTCAGCGCGGCCAGCAGCAGCGCGAGGTGGACAAACCGCGCGTACAACCTGGAGGATCAACCGATCAGCGATGTCGTGCGCGATCCGACGACGGGAGATCTCTACGCGTCGAGCGACTTCGGCGTGATCCGGCTCGCAGCGGGTGCCACTGCGTGGACAGAGGCCGCAATGGGGCTTCCGCACGTCGCCGTCTACGGCCTTACGCTGTCGGCAGACTCGAGGACGCTCTGCGCAGCGACACACGGCCGCGGCCTCTGGACGCTTACGCTCTCGTGAGGAGTCGCACCGATCGAGTTGCCCTGCTGGCGGCGAGCGTCGCGTTGCTCGCGCTGGGCGCAGGTCTTGCGGCATTGATCCTCGACGACGAGCCTGCATCCCTCTCGGCGGTGGGCCGGCCGTCGACCGACGGCGGAGTAACTGCGGGGCCGACGCCGACGTCGTACGCGGGGAGAGCCAGGCTCGAGGCGCAGCCGGTGACGCCAAGCGTGCGACCGCCGAAGCAGTCGCCACGTACGGTCGAGTCTCTCAGCGCAGAGATCGTGGAGAGCTCCGACGCGCCGGCGACGAAGCTGTCGCCGAGCCAGGACCCGAGTGCGGACGGTGGCGCTCACACCCTCTTCGCCAACTCGCTCGTGAACGAGGGCGCGGCACTCTGGATCGCCGAGCCGCACGTCGCGTCGAAGGGCGACCGCGTGCTCGTCACGTGGAATCACGGCGCCGCGTTCTCGTCGAACGGCGGAACCAGCTTCACGCTCGTGAGTCGCGACGAGATTAAAAGAGGGGCAGGCGGCTACTGCTGCGATCAGGTCGTCCTCTATGAGCCTTCACGCGATCTCTGGATCTGGTTCGTCCAGGGCGAGAACGACGCGAACGAGCACAACGTCGTCCGAATCGGAGTCGCGAACGGCGACACGGAGTTCGACAACCGCTCGTTCGAGAACTGGACATTCGGCGCAGAGAGTTTTGGCGAGCTGCTGAGGCGTGTATCTCCCGGCCTTTCACTGTCCGAGACATCCCTCGACTATCCGAACATCGCGCTCACCCGCCGACACCTGTACCTGGCGATCAACGTGTACCACGCCGACACGTACGAGAACACGGTCGTCATGCGGATCGCTCTCGACGACCTTGCAGCTGGTCGCAAGGACCTGGCGTGGCGCTACGTCGCGAGCGGTCGCGGAACCGCCCAGCTCGTCGACGGGGCAACGGACACGATGTACTTCGCACACCACGTCGACACGACCACACTTCGCATCTGGCGCTGGCGAGACGACGAGCCCGACCCGTCGACGACCGACGTTCCGCACTCCGGTTACTCGATCGACCTGCCCGGCTACTCGTGCAGAAGAATTGGTGCTGTGAGCGGGGACTGGTGCAAGCGGCTGAAAGGTACGAGCATCACGAACGATGACCGCGTGAGTGCGGGCTGGATCACGGAACACGAGATCGGCTTCTCGTGGAACGCGAACGGCGATCCGGCGAGGGGATTTCCGTTTCCGTTCGTCATGGTGACACGGTTCGATCCCTCGAGCCTCGCGCTGAAAGACGAACCTCACATCTGGAGCCCCGACCACGCCTACCAGTACGCGGCCATCAGCCCGAATGCGCGAGGCGACCTGGGTGGGGTCGTGATCGCGGGGGGTGGCTCCCACTACTGGACCTGCGCGTCGGTCATCCGGGACGACGCCAGCGAAGAGCAATGGGACGCGCGAGCTCTGGACGTCTCGGACGCCGACGCGCTACGCGACGAGACCGGGGACTACCTCGGCGCGACGCCGCACGATCCCGGCGGCAACACGTGGGTCGGGACATGCATGACGCTCGATGGTGGCGGACAGTCGACCGACGTGCAGGTGCGCCTGTACCACTTCGGCCGTGCCGATCAGAACGACTGACGTCTTCCGGCTTGTCGGCACAGAGCGGGTTAGTTTACGTTCATGCCGGTGTCTAAGCCCCTGGCAATGCGCGCCCCGATCTCGTTCCGGCGTCGGGCTCGCGTCGCGATCCGCACGTGGTGGCGGCGGTACTGGTGGGCAGTCCTCGGCGTGACCGGGCTGTTCGCCTTCTTCCTGGCCGTTTACGGCGCGGAAGGATCGACGCTCGCCCGGCTGAACACGGCGATCCGCATCGTTCCGCTCGGTTTCACGGGCGCGATCACCGAGCCCCAGGAGCCCTCGACCGCCCTGAGAGCGGCGAGGCTGCTCGCCCCGCTCGTCTTCGCGTATGCGGCCTACCGGGCCGTCATCGCGCTCTTCGCATCACGAGTACACGAGCTACGAGCGCGACTGGCGAAGGGCCACGTCATCGTCTGCGGGCTCGGCGACCAGGGACAGGCATTGACGGAGAGCCTGCTCGGGAGGACGAAGGTGGTCGCACTCGAGCAGGATCCGGCCAACCTCGCGATCCAGCGCCTTCGCGACGAGGGCGTCAGCGTGCTTCGAGGCGACGCAACCGATCCGGAGTACCTCGACAGAGCCGGACTCCCGCGGGCTCGTTGCATCGTCGCCCTGTGCGGGCCGGACGCCGTGAACGCGCAGATAGCGGCGAATGTCCTCTCGGCCGCGAATCGCGAGCCCCAGAGCGCGATCAATGCGTTCATCCACGTCGCCGATCCCCGGCTGTACTCGTTCCTCCTCCATCACGCCCTGTCGAGCGACCGACCACGGCTCGAGTTCTTCAACATCTACGAGCGCGGCGCCAGAAGCTTCCTGAACGAGAGCCGCGACCGCCCCGACCTGCCGGACTCGGTGCTCGTGCTCGGAGGCGGCCAGCTCGGAATCGCGCTCGTGTCGCTCATGGCCCGCGAGCGGTTCGAGGCGCGCGAGTCGCGCACGTCTACAACGCAGACGGAGAAGCTGAGTATCCAGCTCGTTGACCGGGAGGCCCGCGCTCGCGTGCAGCTCCTCCGCGACAGGTATTCGCGTCTAGACGAAGCGTGCGTCGTCGTCCCGCTCGAGCTCGACGTCTCCGCGCCGGCGTTCGACCATCTGCTCGAGAGGAGCCCGGAGCTGTCACAGGTCGATATCGCGTTCGTGTGCTTCGACGACGACAACCTCACTGTGTCGACGACGCTCAACCTCCTCGACCAGGCGCGTGGACGCTTTCCCATCGTCGCGCGCGTCTCGCACCGCAGTGCGGGGCTCGCGGCCATGTTAGAGAGCGCGGACAGCGATTACGCGCAATCCGCGGTCTTCCGGTCGCTCAGTCTCGCGCAGTCGTGCCGCGGCGACGTCGTCATGGAGGGGATCCGCGGCCAGCTCGCCCGGCAGGTTCACGAGGAGTATCGAAGGGGAGCGCCGGGGGGGGCGTACGACGTGCCATGGGGCGAGCTCACGGACGAGGGACGCGATCGCAATCTCCGCCACGCGGCCGCAATCGCCTCGCAGCTCCAACACGTCGGCTACGAGCTCGGCCCACTCATCGACTGGGGGGCATCCCCGGTGGTGCTCGGGACGGCTGAGATCGAAGCGATGGCGGAGATCGAGCATGGTCGCTGGGCCGAAGAGCGCCGACGCGAAGGTTGGAGCTTGGGCCAGCAGCGCGACGACGACGCTCTCGTCCATCCGGATCTCGTCGACTGGGAGGCGCTCCCGATGGAGCGACAGGACATCAGCCGGCGCCTCGTCGCCGCGCGGCCCACGATGCTCGCCGAGGTCGCCATCCAGCTGTACCGATCGACGACCGTCTTGGCCGGGTCAGCGGATTCGGAGCCTAACCGGATGCACGAGAACGCCGCCCTTTGAGCGGACGGTGATCGATCCGGTCAGCAGCTTCCCGCTCGTGCCGAACGGGATCTCCCAGCCGCAGCGGACGCCGATGAGGGGCCGAACGATCTGTTCGAACGTCGGAACGAGCTTCGTACCGATCTTCGCGGCGCAGGTCACGCTGCCGGACTGGAGTCGCTCGGGGGCCGCGGTTCCGCTGCGTACACTCACTCCGAGCG
>Ga0136631_10000234_pt1 | contig 16902 bp, 17 predicted proteins | sample AntDrymUQ6012206_2_FD_104655 | JGI IMG/M metagenome (GOLD analysis project Ga0136631, IMG submission 104655) | Polar desert sand microbial communities from Dry Valleys, Antarctica - metaG UQ601 (22.06) | ecosystem: Environmental > Terrestrial > Soil > Desert | place: Antarctica: Dry Valley... | reverse complement strand
TCGCGCTCGAAGATCTCGAGCGTCGCGAGCGCCGCCGCGCAGGCGAGCGGGTTGCCCGTGTACGTGTGGCCGTGGAAGAACGTCTTGAGCTCCTCGTGCTCGCCGAGGAAGGCGTCGTAGATGCGCTCGCTCGCGAGCGTCGCGGCGAGCGGCAGGTAGCCGCCGGTGAGCCCCTTGGCGAGGCACATGAGGTCTGGCGAGACGCCCTCCTGCTCGCAGGCGAACATCGTGCCGGTGCGCCCGAAGCCGGTCGCGACCTCGTCGCAGATGAGCAGCACGTCGTGCTCGTCGCAGAGCGCGCGCACGGCGCGCAGGTAGCCGTCGGGGTGGACCCGAATGCCGGCGGCGCCCTGGACGAGCGGCTCGACGATGACGGCCGCGACCTTGCCGGCGTGCTGCTCCAGGAGCCTGCGCACGTCGCCGGGGTCGCCGGGCTCGGCCTGCCAGGCCTCGAAGAGCAGCGGTCCGAAGCAGGCGTGGAAGAGCTCGATCCCGCCGACGGACACCGAGCCGATCGTGTCGCCGTGGTAGGCGTCGCGCAGGCAGACGAAGCCCGTGCGCCCGGCTTCGCCGCGGTGGCGCCAGTACTGGAAGGCCATCTTCAGTGCGATCTCGCAGGCGGTCGAGCCGTTGTCGGAGTAGAAGACGCGGCTCAGGCCCTGTGGCGCGAGGTCGACGAGGCGCTGCGCCAGCGCGATCGCCGGCGGATGGGAGAGCCCGAGCATCGTCGTATGCGCGACGCGGTCGAGTTGCTCGCGGACGGCCGCGTCGATTGCCGGATGGCCGTGGCCGTGGACGTTGCACCACAGCGACGAGACGCCGTCGAGGTAGGCGTTGCCGTCGGTGTCGTAAAGGGTGCAGCCGTGCGCCCGCTCGATGATGAGCGGCTCCTCCTCGCACCAGCCCCGCTGCTGGGTGAACGGGTGCCAGAGCACCCCGTGGTCGGTCGTTGCAAGCTCGCGCGTCGTCATGCGTGTGACCCTAGGCACGGGAGCGGACGAATACGCTCGTCGGGCATGCGCCGCCTGCCCGAGCCCCCGCTGGGCCTCATCGTCTTCGTCGTCGGCGTCAGCATCCTCGGCGCCGAGATCGCGGCCGCGCGGCTGTTGGCGCCGTACTTCGGGGCTTCGACGATCGTCTGGGCCAACACGATCGGAATCGTTCTCGTCGCCCTCTCGGCCGGCTACTGGTACGGCGGGCGGCTGGCGGACCGCAACCCGACGCGGGCGGGCCTCTACCGGATCGTCCTGCTGTCGGGGCTCCTGCTCGCCGCCGTGCCGTTCGCGGCCGACCCGTTCCTCGGCGTCGCCGTCGACGCGCTGGACTCGATCTCGGCGGGGGCGTTCGTCGGCTCGCTGCTCGGCGTCACCGTGCTCGTCGCGGTCCCCGTGCTCGTCTCCGGGGCGGTCGCGCCGTACGCGCTGCGCCTCGCGGTCGCCGACGTCGAGCACGCGGGCACGGTCGCCGGGCGCCTGTACGCGATCTCGACCGTCGGCAGCCTGCTCGGGACGTTCCTCTCGGCGCTGCTGCTCATCCCGCTCATCGGCACGCGCCGGACGTTCATCGTCTTCGGCCTCGCGCTCGTCCTGCCCGCGGTCGTCGGGCTCGCCCGGCGGCGCCTGCTGCTCGCGCCCGCGGTGCTCGTGCTCGCGTTGGCGCTGCCGGTGGGCACCGTCAAGGGGCAGACCGAGGACGGCTCGCGCGTCATCCACGAGGCCGACACCGAGTACCAGTACGCGCGCGTCGTCGAGGACCGCGACGGCACCCGGCGCCTCGAGCTCAACGAGGGGCAGGCCGTGCACTCGGTGCGGCGACCTGGCTCCTACCTCACCGACGACTACTGGGACGAGATGCTCGTGCTGCCGTTCGCCGCGCGCCAGCACCCGCCGCGAGCGATCGCGATCCTCGGCAACGCCGCCGGCACGACCGCGCGCGCGTACGGCCACTACTTCCCGGAGACCGCCGTCGACGCGGTCGAGATCGACGGCGATCTCACGGAGATCGGGCGCCGCTACTTCGGCCTGCGCGGGCCGCGCCTGCGCACCCACACCGCCGACGCCCGGCCGTTCCTGCGCCGCACCGGCGAGCGCTACGACGCGATCGTCGTCGACGCCTACCGCCAGCCCTACATCCCGTTCTACCTCGCGACGAAGGAGTTCTTCGCGCTCGCGCGTGATCGCCTGCGCCCCGGCGGCGTCGTGCTCATCAACGTCGGCCATCCGGCGCGCTCGTCGCGTTTGGAACGCGTGCTCGGCGCGACGATGGCGTCGGTCTTCGAGACGGTGCTGCGCGACCCGTCGCAGGACACGAACACGATGCTGCTGGGGAGTGTGGGGAGTGTGGGAAGTGTGGGGAGCGCCGGCAGCGCCGGCAGCGCCGGCAGCGCCGGCGGCGCATCGGCACAGCGCCTCGCGCGGAGCGCGCCCGGCCTGCCCGCGCAGCTGCGGGCGATCGCCCAGGCCACGGCGGCGCGACTTGCGCCGCGCCTGCCAGGCGGGCGCGTCTACACCGACGACGTCGCGCCCGTGGAGTGGCTCGTCGACACGTCCATCGTGCAGGTCGCCGCCGACGGCGAGCGGTAGGAGAGGTCGATAGCGCTCGACGGTCTTCATCGACTCCGGCGCATAGCGGTCGCCGGCGGGGCAGTGCCGATCGGCAGCGCTGCGAGTTGCTCCGCGGTGAGCTCCGCGCGACCGCCGCGACGGTCTCCTCGAGGTAGCGCGTGCGCGTGGTCCCCGGGATTCGGGCGGAGACGGTGAGCGGACGGTCGCGGTCGGGGGTGCGTTTCGTGCGTGGGGCAGAAGGCCTAGCAGCTGCGGGCGCCTCGCTGAACGGCATCGATGAGGGAAACGGCGCGAGGGTACGCAGCGGCGCGGCGGCGCGCGCGATCGTGGGCGCGTCGTGCGATACGGGGTCGAGGGTGAGTGTGTCGCGTTTTCGCTCCATAGCGAGGAAAACGCGACGCACTCGACGAGTCGCCGCGGTGTGGGCGCTTTGCGCATGGCATCCATGCGCGCGGCGCCCCGCCCGCGCCCGCTCGGCCGCGGGCACTCGGACCGTTCCACAAGCCTCGCCGAACGGCATCGGTGGCGACTTCTTGGCTGCCAGCCCGAGCAAGTCGCCAATCGATGCCGGCGGTCGCATCGATTGGCGATCTCTTGGCTACCAGCCCGAAGAAGTCGCCAACCGATGATGGCGGCTCTCCTGCAGGGCACCGCACCGGGATCCTCGCGCTCACCGGCGCCCGGCCGCTTCGCGCTCACCGGCGCCGTTCGCGCCCGCCCCGTTGCAACCCTGTGTAAGTGATTGCCGTTCGCCAGCGCTCGCATCTAGCTAGTCCGGGCGACTGGATTGACCGTCCCTTCGACCACTAGAGACCACGCTCCATAGCGAGGAAACGCGACACACTCGGTGAGTCGCCGCGGTGTGGGGCGCGTTGCGCATGACATCCATGCGCGCGGCGCCCCGTCGTGCCTAGGCCGCGGTCGCGAGCCAGTCGTTCAGCGGGAGTGCCGCGCCGGCACGCGCTAGATCGTCCACGGCCGGCGTGACCCCTGGCAGCGTCCAGACGTCCACGGCTGCGCGCCGCGCGATCGTCTTGCGGTTGGAGTGCTCCATGACGCTCGGTTGCGCTGGCCACGGCGTGAGCACGACCGCGCGGACGTCGAGTCGCGCCGCGCGGGCGGCCTCGATCGTCAGGAGCGTGTGGTTGATCGTTCCCAGGCCGGGGCGTGCCGCGACGATGAGCGGCAGGCCGAGCGCGAGGGCGAGGTCGCGTACGTCGTGCTCGGCGTTCAACGGGACGAGCAGGCCGCCGACGCCCTCGACGACGAGCACGTCGGCGTCTGCGGCGGCTGCGCGGGCGGCGGCGGCGAGCGCGTCGAGCGCGAGCTCCTCGCCGGCCAGCTCGGCGGCGAGGTGCGGCGAGACGGCGGGCGCGAACGTCGTCGCGCAGACCTCGCGCGGGCGTGCGCCGGTCACCGCTGCGAGCAGCTCGTGATCGGCCGGCCAGCCAGCGGCGGGCTCGGCGAGCCCCGTCACCACCGGCTTGAACGCCGCGACGCGAACGCCCGAGGCACGCAGCGCCGCCGCGAGCGCGGCCGCGAGGACGGTCTTGCCGGCGCCCGTGTCGGTGCCGGTGACGAAGCAGCCGCGCAGCGCCACCCGTCTACTGCCCTGTGTCGTTGGTTGGGTGACATCCGACGGCGCCAGCCCGCGTCTGGGCGGCATCCGCACGAAGACGACACGGGATGCCGTGCGCCGCCAGAGACGACCTGGCATCCACCGCTCTGCCGCCGAACGTCCCGCTCACTAGGCCGCGCGCGGCACCGCGGCATCCGGATCGGGCGCCTCGGCATCGAAGAAGGCGGCGGGCGCCGTGGACGCGTGCGCGGCTCCTTGCGCGACCGCGACCGCGACCGACATCGCCGGACGGAACCCCGCCTGCAGCGCGGCGCGACCCAGCACGCGCGCGGCTTCGCGCAGCTCGTCCTTCGTGTGCGTCGCCATGACCGCCAGCCGCAGCCGCGACGTGCCGTCGGGGACGGTCGGCGGCCGGATCGCCTGGGCGAAGACGCCGTCCTCGAGCGCCGCCTCGCAGACGCGCATCGCGGTCTGGGCGTCGCCGACGACGAGCGGGATGATCTGCGTCGAGGAGCCCGAGACGTCGAAGCCCTCGCGCGCGAGCTCGGCCTGCAGCACGGCGGCGTTGGCGCGGAGGCGATCGACGCGCCGCGGCTGCTCCTCCAGCAACTCGAGCGCCGCGAGCGCGCCGGCCACGGCCGGTGGCGGCGGCGCCGTCGAGAAGATGAGCGAGCGGGCGGTGTTCGTGAAGAGCTGCGCGAGGTCGGCGTCGCAGGCGACGAACGCGCCGTAGGAGCCCAGCGCCTTGCCGAGCGTGCCGATGACCACGTCGACCTCGCCGTCGAGACCCGCCGCGGCGACGGCGCCGCGCCCGCCCGGCCCGAGGCAGCCGGTGGCGTGCGCCTCGTCGACCGCGACGCGAACGCCGTGCAGCCGCGCGAGCGCGACGATCTCCGCGAGCGGTGCGACGTCGCCGTCCATCGAGAACACCGACTCGGTGACGATGAGCGCGCCGCGGCCGCCTGCCTGCGCGAGCCCCCACGCGAGGTGCTCGACGTCGTTGTGGCCGTAGACGAACGTCTCCGCGCGCGACAGGCGGCAGCCGTCGATGATCGAGGCGTGGTTGAGCTCGTCGGAGAAGACGATCTCGCCGGCGCGCGCGAGCGCTCCGACGACGCCGAGGTTCGCGAGGTAGCCCGATCCGAACAGCAGCGCCGCCTGCGTGCCCTTGAACGCGGCAAGGCGCTGCTCGAGCCGGCGGTGGACCGTCATCGTGCCCGACACGAGCCGCGATGCGCCGGCGCCGACGCCCCAGCGCCTCGCCGCGTCCGCCGCCGCTTCCTGCACGCGCGGGCTGTCGGCGAGCCCGAGGTAGTTGTTCGAGCACAGCAGCAGCACGGGGCGGCCGTCGAGCACGACGTTTGGGCCCTGGGGGCCGCTTACGAGCCTCGTGCGGCGAGCGAGACCGAGCTTCCGCAGCTCGGTCAACCGGGCCTGGATCTCGATCACGACGCTGTCCTCCCGGTCAGCCCCGCATGGCTGTCGGGGCGCTGTTGGGTGCTGTCTGGCCGGCATCCGGCGACCGGTGATCGACCGGACGCCGGTTCGGCGCACGGTCAGGTCGGGGCGGGACCGTTCCCTTGCGGGCGAAGCGCAGCTGCGTCGACGGATCCCACAGGCGCAGCTCCAGACCCGCGAACTCGGCCTGCGGATCGTCCGCAGCCTCCGGTTCGGGGGTCGTCCCCTCCAGCCAGCCGGAGCGATTGTCGGGCCGCGGCCGCGCCGCGTTGTCGGGTTGACGTGCGACGTTGAGGCCGAGCTCCTCGAACATCGCCCGGTCCTCGTCGGGCGTGTTGCCGAGCGTCGTGAGGAAGTTGCCCATCATGACGCCGTTGATGCCCGCGCGGACCGCGAGCTGCTGCAGCTCGCCGATGTTCTCCACGCGACCGCCGCAGAGCCGGAAGAGCGCGTCGGGGAGGATGAGGCGGAAGATCGCGATCCACTTCACCGCCTCCCACGGGTCCATGTACTCGCGGTCGCCGAACTTCGTCCCGGGGCGCGGGTTGAGGAGGTTGATCGGCACCGACGTCGGATCGATCGCCGCGAGCTCGAAGGCCATCTCGACCCGTTGCTCGCGCGTCTCGCCGAGGTTGAGGATGCCGCCGACGCAGGTCTCCAGCCCTGCCTCGCGCACCGCGTCGATCGTCCGCAGCCGGCCTTCGTAGCGGACGGTCTGGGAGACCTCCGGGTAATACGACTCGGCCGTCTCGACGTTGTGGTGCACGCGCTGCACGCCGGCCTCCTTCAGCGCCGTGGCTCGTGCCGGGCTCATGTGCCCGATCGACGCGCAGCGCTTGAGGTTCGTGTGCTGGGCGACGAGGCGCGTCCCCTCGAGCACCTTCTCGAAGTCGCGCTTGGAGAGCCCCTGGCCCTGAGTGACCATGCAGAAGCGGTGCGCACCGGCGGCCTCGGCGGCGCGGGCGTGCTCGAGGATCTGCTCGGGCTCCATCATCGCGTGCAGCGGTGTCTCCGCCTCGGCGAAGCGCGACTGCGCGCAGAAGCCGCAGTCCTGCGCGCACCCGCCTGACTTCGCGTTGACGAGCGAGCACATGTCGGTCGAGTCCTCGAAGCGCTCGACGCGCACGCGCCAAGCGCGCTCGATGAGCGCCTCGATCTCGCGGCGATCCTCCAGCTCGCCGAGACGCAGGGCCTCCTCGCGAGTGATGAGCGGTGACATTGCGCGGCAGGGTTGCAGCCACGCCGGACGGCAGGCCTGCGCGAGGCCTCGATCCCGCCCGGCCGCGGTTGGGGGCACAGCGACCGTCGCCTACCCGTGCGGATGCGCGACCGATCCTCGCCGCCTCGTCGAGCGAGGTGCCGAGTCGATGCGCCGTCAGCGGGCGGGCAGCTCGCGCGCGAGGAACGCCGCCGTCAGCTCCCACGCGGCGGCGCTCGCCTCGGGCACGTAGAACATCCGCGCGCGGTTGTCGAACGCGTGCCCGGCGCCCTCGTGCACGTGGCATTCGATGCGGTCCTGGCCGGCGGCCATCGCCGCGACCGCGTCGATCTGCTCGCGCGGGATGTACGGGTCGGCGCCGCCCCAGTGCATGATCATCGGGCAGGTGATCGACGCGGCGGCGTCGAGCGCGCTGGGGATGCCCGCGCCGTAGTACACGACCGCGACCTGTGGATCGCCGTTGACGGCGACGTGGTAGGCGAGCGTGCCGCCGAGGCAGAAGCCGAGCACGCCGGCCTTGCCGTCGGTCACCTCGCGCATGGCGCGCAGCGCCGCCAACGCGGCGATCGCGTCACCCACGGCCGCCGGGACGTCGAGCTTCTGCATCGCGGCCATGCCCTCCTGCACGCCCGCCTCGTCGTGCTCGAGCTCGAGGCCCGGCTGGGTGCGCCAGAAGAGGTCGGGCGCGAGCACGACGTAGCCGAGCCCGGCGAGCCGCTGCGCGTGGTCGCGCACGTAGTCGTTGACGCCGAAGATCTCGTGCAGCAGCCCGATCCCCGGTCCGCTCCCACCCGCCGGCAGGGCGACGTGCGCATCGAAGGCGCCATCGCCGCTCGCGATCCGCTGCGTGCGGGTGGTCGTGCTCATCGCGGCCCGAGCTCGACCAGCAGCGGCGCGTGGTCGGACGGCTTGGAGCCCTTCCGGTAGTCGCGCGCGATCCCGCAGGCGACGAGTGAGTCCGCGAGCACCTCGCTTGCGAGCACGAGGTCGATCCGCAGCCCCATGCCGCGATGGAAGTGGCCCTGGCGGTAGTCCCACCACGTGTGCTGCACCTCGCCCGCGTGCAGGTGGCGATAGGCGTCGACGAGGCCGCCGGCGGCGAGGATCGCGTCGATGCGCGACCGCTCGTCGGCGGTCACGTGGGTGGATCCCTCGAACGCCACGGGGTCGTAGACGTCGATGTCGGCCGGCGCGACGTTGAAGTCGCCGCCGACGATGAGCGGGGCGTCGTCGTCGCGCAGCGCCGCCGCGCGCAGTGCGGCGGCGTCGAGGAACGCGAGCTTCTCGGCGAACGTCGGCGAGCCGACCGCGCGGCCGTTGGGGACGTAGACGCTCGCGACCCGCAGCCCGCCGACGGTCGCCTCGATCCAGCGCGCCTCGTCGTCGCGCAGCTCGCCCGGCAGCCCGGCGACGGGATCGGCGAGGTCGAGCTCGCCGCGGGCGGCGATCGCGACCCCGGCCCAGCGTCCGGCCGAGTGGTGCACGGCGTCGTAGCCGGCCTGCTCGAGCTCGTCGACGGGGAACGCCTCCGCCTCGCACTTCGTCTCCTGCATGCAGAGGACGTCGGGCTCGTGCTGCGCGAGGAACTCGAGCACGCGCGGCAGGCGTACCTTGAGCGAGTTGACGTTCCAGGTGGCGATCTTCACGGGCGCGGCGAAGGGTACGCTGACGAGCGATGCAGGAGGCGATCCGGACCGTGCTCGAGGAGTGCGTGACATGGGCGGTCGTGGGCTGCTCGCCGGACCCGCGCCGTGATAGTCACCGCATCGCTGCGCTGCTGCAACGCCGCGGCAAGCGCATGATTCCGATCAACCCGCACGCGGGCGAGATCCTCGGCGAGCCTGCCTACCCGTCACTGCACGACCTGGCCGCCGGCACGAAGGTCGACGTCGTGGACATCTTCCGCCGGTCCGACGAGGCGGGCGTCCACGTCGACGAGGCGATCGCGATCGGCGCACGAGCCGTCTGGATGCAACTCGGCGTCGTCGACCACGCCGCCGCCGCCCGCGCCGTCGAGGCCGGCCTGCTCGTCGTCATGGACCGCTGCCCGGCCATCGAGTGGCCGCGGCTGTCGGCCGCCTGGTACACGCGGCCGTAAGTTCTGCGTGGAATTCCGGGATGCCCGGCCGGGATCTGACGGTCGACGGTGCCCGCGTTCGTGCTGGTGGCACGGGGGCGGGCGCCGGCGGCCGTCAGGCACGGATCGGGCGCCCGGAAAACGCGCAGAACTTGCGGACGCGTGTACTAGCGTCCCTTCCAGCTCGGCGGCCGCTTCTCGGCGAACGCCGACACGCCTTCGAGCAGATCCTCGGAGGCGAAGCTCGACGCGCGCAGCGCGAGCAGCTCGCGCTCGACGTCGGGATCCAGGGTGGCCTCGGCGCGCAGCAGCTCGCGCAGGACACGCTTGTTGCCCGCCATGGACAGCGGCGCGTTGCCGGCGAGCTGGGTGGCGAGCTCGAGCGACGTCGCCTCGAGCTCCACCTCGTCGACGACCCAGTTCACCAGGCCCCAGCCCAGCGCCGTCGGCGCGTCGATGTAGCGCCCGAGGAGGAACAGCTCGCGCGTGCGCGGCTCGCCGATCGCGTTGACGAAGCGCCGCATCCCTGTGTGCGAGTACACGAGCCCGAGCTTTGCGGGCGGCATGCCGAGCCTGATGTGGTCGCACGCGAGGCGCAGGTCGCAGGCGAGCGCGAGCTCGAGGCCGCCGCCGATCGTCGCCCCGCACATCGCCGCGAGCGTCGGGACCTCGACGTCGTCGAGTGCCGAGAGCGCGCTGCAGAACGGGTGCGCGACGAGCTTCTCGGCCTCCCTGGCGAACTGCTCGAGCGGGATCTCGCCGATGTCGTAGCCCGACGAGAACATGCCGGCGGAGCCGGTGAGATGACGCAACGCACGTCCTCGAGCGACTGCAGCTCGCGGCTGAGCGCGTCGAGGATCGCGTGGTCGAGTGCGTTGCGCTTGGTGGGGTTGCTGATCGCGAGCCGCAGAACTCCATCAGCCGGTCGATCGCTGAGAAGCTCCCCAGTCATATACACAGGGGGAAAATACCGTTCGATGGAGTGTTGCGGTACCTCGTATCGAGGGATCATGGGTCTGCGATAACACGAACTCTATGAGTACAGACTCTCCCCCTGGACACGGCCTCTCCCGTAGCGTCTACTCGAGCACCACGAGCGTGTCGCCCTCGTCGACCGGCTGGCCCTCGACGCAGAGGATCTCCCGGACGACGCCCGGGTCCTCGGCCTCGACCGGCATCTCCATCTTCATCGACTCGAGCGTGACGACGGTGTCGCCCTCCTCGACGACGTCCCCGACCTTGCATTCGACCTTCCACACGATGCCCGTGATATGGGCCTCGACTTCAATCACGGCTCCTCCTTGTTGATCTGCATCCGGGCTGCGCTCTGCGAGAGTAGCCGCCGCGATGGACGCCGACACGATCGTCATCGTCACGGCCCACGACGAGGCCGACCGCCTGCCGGACACGCTCGCCGCGCTGGCGACCGCGTTTCCGGGCGCGCGCGTGCTCGTCGCCGACGACGGCTCGGCCGACGCGACCGCGCTCGTGGCGGCGGCCGGCGGCGCGGAGGTCGTACGCAGTCCGCGCACGATCGGCAAGGGCGGCGCGGCGACACTCGCCGCCCGCCTCGTCCTCAGCCGCGCGCTGGAGCCCGACCCGCCGGTCTTCGTCCTCTGCGACGGCGACCTCGCCGAGAGCGCCGCGCAGCTCCCGGCGCTCGCCGAGGCCGTTCGCGCCGGCCGCTGCGATCTGGCCGTCGCCGTGTTCGCGGCGCGCGTCGGCGGCGGCTTCGGCCTCGCGATCGGCTTCGCGCACCGTGCGATCCGCAACCTCACGGGGCTTGACCTGCAGGCCCCGATCTCCGGCCAGCGTGCGCTCAGCGGCCCGGTCTTCGCCACCGTCGTCCCGTTCGCGCCGCGCTTCGGGATGGAGATCGGAATGACCGTCGACGCGGCGCGCGCCGGCTTTCGCGTCGAGGAGATCCGGCTCGACCTCGTCCACCGTGCGACCGGCCGCACGTGGCGCGGCTTCGTGCACCGCGGCCGCCAGCTCGTCGACTTCCTCGCGGTCTACGCGAGCCGGCGGTGACCGAGGACGCCGACAGCATCGCGAGCCTCTATCGCGAGAGCACCGCCGGCGACGAGCCCGACGGCGCGTTCGTCGAGCAGCTGCTCGCGGCCCTCGGGCCCGACGAGGAGGTGCTCTTCACCTGCGGCAGGCCGGACAACGCCGAGAAGTGGGGGCCGGTCGCCCAGCTGACGATCACATCGCGTCGGATCATCGATCAGCGCACGATGGGGGACGGGATGAGCGCGCCGATCCGGGCGATCGCGCTGCGCGACGTCGTCGACGTGACCGATCGCCAGCGCGGCGGTGCGCGCGCCCTCTTCGAGACGCGCGCGCTCGTCGTCGCGCTCGCGGACGGGCGCACGCTGGTGTGGGAGCACCTCACCAACCACCAGGTCACGCCCGCGGCGGAGGCGATCCGCGCGGCGTTGGAGGGCTGATCCAGTGCAGCCGCCGTTGCACCGAACCGTGGTTCGACCCCCGGGCCAGCCCTGCACGCCCACGTTTGGACGATGGTCGGTGGGATCGGCCCGGCAGCGGCGTACTTTGCATGTCACCACCGCTGGCGGTCCCTCCCGTCGTCGGCGGGGATCGGGCGGCGCCATGTGGTCTCGCGCCCCCACGCGTTGGAGGACTACAAGGCCGGGACCTACCTCCTCCGGGTCCCGGCCTGTCCTCATCGCGGGTACGGTTCCGCTCGTGATCCTCGCCATCGACCAGGGCACGACCGGGACGACCTGCCTCGTCTTCGACGAGAACGCGCAGCTCGCCGGCCGCGCCTACCGGGAGTTCCCCCAGCACTTCCCGCGCCCCGGCTGGATCGAGCACGACGCCACCGAGATATGGGACACGACCCGTCTCGTGGCGACCGAGGCGCTCGAGGACGCCGGCGTGCGCGGCGGCGACCTCGACGCGATCGGGATCACGAACCAGCGTGAGACGGTCTGCGTCTGGGATCGGCAGAGCGGCGAGCCGCTGCACCACGCCCTCGTCTGGCAGGATCGCCGCACCGCCGCGCGCTGCGACGAGCTGCGCGACGCCGGCCGCGAGCCGCTCGTGCGCACGCGCACGGGGCTCGTCCTGGACCCGTACTTCAGCGCGACGAAGATCGAATGGCTGCTCGAGAACGTCGACGGCCTGCGCGAGGGCGCCCATGCCGGCCGAGCGTGCTTCGGCACGATCGACGCCTGGCTCGTCTTCAAGCTCACCGGCGAGCACCGCACCGACGTCTCCAACGCGTCGCGCACGATGCTCTACGACATCGGTCGCGGCGACTGGGACGACGAGCTGCTCGCGCTGCTCGGCGACGTCCCGCGCGCTTCGCTGCCCGAGGTCGCCCCCAGCATCGGCGAGTTCGGCCGCGTGCGCGACGGCGCGCTCGGCGACGGCCACGACGGCGTTCCGATCACGGGCGTCGCCGGCGACCAGCAGGCCGCGCTCTACGGGCAGGGCTGCCTCGACACGGGCCTCGGCAAGAACACCTACGGCACCGGCTCCTTCGTCCTGCTGAACGCCGGCGAGCAGGCGCCGACCGCGCCGCCGGGCCTGCTCTCGACGATCGCGTGGGGAATCGGCGAGCGGACGGTCTACGCGCTGGAGGCGGCGATCTTCGTCACGGGGGCCGGCGTCCAGTGGCTGCGCGATGGACTCGGGATCATCGAGTCGGCCGCCGAGACCGAGGCGCTGGCCGCGTCGCTTGAGTCCAACGACGGCGTGTACTTCGTGCCGGCGCTCACCGGCCTGGGCTCGCCGCACTGGGACCCCTACGCGCGCGGCACGATCGTCGGCCTCACGCGCGGGAGCACGCGCGCCCACCTCGCGCGCGCGACGCTCGAGGCCATGGCGTTTCAGACGGTCGACGCCGTGCAGGCGATGGATCGCGTCGCCGACGAGCCGCTCGCCGAGCTGCGCGCCGACGGCGGCGCGACCGCCAACGCCTGGCTCATGCAGTTCCAGGCCGACGTCCTCGGCGTGCCGATCGCGGTCGCCGAGATCGCCGAGACGACCGCGCTCGGCGCGGCGCTGCTGGCGGGTGTCGGCGCCGGCGCGTGGACGCAGGAGGACGTCGCCCGCCGCGAGGGGGAGTGCGCGCGCTTCGAGCCGCGGATGGGCGCCGACGAGCGCGCCGCGCTCATCGACGACTGGCGCCGCGCCATCCAGCGTGCTCGCGGCTGGGCGCATAGGTAAGGTTTAGCCATGGGACGGCTGAGGCGCTCCGAGCAGTTCGCGGCGGTGACCGAGGGGTCGCATCTCGACCCGCGCCCGGCCGAGTTCTTCGACGTCTTCCACGAGCGCTCCCGGACGCGCGAGCCCGACGCGGCCTACGAGGCCGTCCGCATCCTCACGACGCTCTGGGCCTTCACGTTCTTCCGTGCGCGCTCGATCTCCAGCGACAAGGTGCCCAGGAGCGGCCCGATCATCTTCGCGCCCAACCACGGCTCGTTCATGGACCACTTCCTGCTCGGCGCGTTCACGAGCCGCAAGGTGCGCTTCATGGCCAAGTCGCAGCTCTTCCAGCCGCCCGCGCAATGGGTCTACACGCACGGCGGCGTCTTCCCGCTGCGCCGCGGCCATCGCGACGAGGAGCCGTTTATCACGGCGCTCACGATCCTCGAGCGCGGCGGCGCGGTCGCGATGTACTGCGAGGGCACGCGCTCGCGCGACGGCAAGCTCGCCGACCGGCCGAAGCCCGGCATCGGCCGGCTCGCGCTCGAGAGCGGGGCGCCGATCGTCCCGGTCGCGATCTACGGCTCGTCCAAGGTCCGCAACTGGCGCAGGGGCCAGTTCCCGAAGGTCACCGTCCAGTACGGCGACCCGATCCGCTGGGAGCAAGTGCCCGACCCCACGCGCGACCAGCAGATGGCCGTCGCCGAGGAGATCTTCAACGAGATCAAGGTCCTGTACTCGGGGCTGGAGACGCTCGGACGCAAGGGCGTGCTCCAGCGCGTGCGCGAGCAGCGCCGGCTCGAGCGCGCCGGCAAGAAGCACGCCGCGCCCGCGTAGCGCACGCTCGACGCTCGCAGTGACGCCTCGTGAGCTGATGACCGACTACCTCACCGCCGCCAAGCGTGGCGACCGGGACACGGCATTCGGCTACTTCGCCGAGGACATCGCCCTCCACATCCCCGGACGCTCCGCGTTCGCCGGCGATCCGCGGGGCAAGGAGGCCGTCGAGGCCGACCAGTACGTCGTCGACGAGCTCCTGCACCATGTTCGGCCTCGGTGAGCTGCCCACGGGCGCCCTCCCATGACACGTCACGGCCGAGGACGCCCGCCACGGCGCTGCTGCTGCAGCGCCGTGGCCAGCCCCGTGGCCGCGACCTGAAAGCCACACACGCGCGTACACGCGCGGTAGCGTCTGCGCAGGACCGACGCGAGGAGTTCGCAATGTCAGAGGTGGTGGATGGTGCGCGCGAGCGCAATCGTGCCGTGTGGGCGTCGGGCGACTGGGATGAGGTCGCGCCCTACATCGCCGTCGCCGGCCCCCGCCTCCTCGACCGCATTGGCGGTGTGGGAGCGGACGTACGGCTGCTGGACGTCGGGACGGGCAGCGGCGGCTCCGTCGTGATCCCCGCCGCGCAGCGCGGCGCCGAGGTCGTCGGCGCCGACGTCACCGACGCCTGGTTTCCCGCGGCGCGGCGGCGCGCCGAGGAGGCGGGCGTCGACGTCGAATGGGTCGTCGCCGACGCGGTCGAGCTGCCGTTCGAGGACGGCAGCTTCGACGTCGTCACGTCGACGTTCGGCCACATGTTCGCGCCCGATCAGCACGCCGCCGCGCGCGAGCTCGTGCGCGTCTGCCGGCCCGGGGGCACGGTGGGCCTGTGCTGCTGGACTGCCGAGGGCCATTCCGGGGGCTTGTTTGCGAGCATCGGCGCGCTGATGCTGCCACCTCCCGAAGGGTTCCGGCCGCCGTTGCTGTGGGGCTCGGAGCCACACGTTCGCGAGCTGCTCCAGCCACTCGGCGTCACGCTTGACATGCGGCGCGCGACGCTGCCGATAGCGTTCGCCTCTGCCGAGGCGCAGGCCGCCCACTACGAGGCCTACTTCGGGCCGATGGTGACGGCGAAGGCGGCGATCGGCGAGGAGCGCTGGCCGGTCGCACGCGACGGGATACTGGCATTCCTCGCGGAGATCAACGAGCGTGAGGACGGGACGATGGCTGCCGAGTACGAGTACCTCGAGACGATCGGACGGCGAGGCGCGCCGTAGCCGCTCAGGGCACCGGCACGGGAGGGTGCGGGTTGGCGAGCGCGAACGGCGCCGCCCCGTCGTCACGCCGCTCCAGCATCCGCGTCTCGCGCGGCAGCAGCCCGAGCGCCAGCGCGACGAACGCGAGTGCGGCGCCGCCGAGCAGGACGTTCGCCGCGCCGATCGCGTCCGCCGCCGGACCGGCCAGCACGTACCCGAGCGGCAGCAGCGCGAGCGAGACCATCCAGTCATACGAGGTCACGCGCGAGAGCCTGTCGGGAGGGATGCGCTCCGCGAGGGCGGTGAGCCACCAGACGTCGGGCACCGTCTGGGGTAGCAGGCCGCTCGCCGCGGGACGGAAGAACGCCTCCGCGGTCCCGAACAGCATCCCGATGACGGCGACGTGCCAGATGCGAACCGCGCCGGCGACGATGAGGATCGCCAGCAGCGCATGTAGCGTGAAGCGCACGAGATCGGTGCGACCATGATGCGGTGGCGGAAGTCGCGGTGGCGAAGGACGCGCAGGAGCTGTCGCAGGCCGGGCATGGCAATTCCAGCCTGACACGCGGCTCGTCTGTCATCTGGAGGGTTCGAACCCGCGTCCTCCTACGCGGAGCGCTACCTGCGTCCCGCCCCTTCCCAGGCGTCGCGGACCATGGTGTCCAGCCGGGACCGGCGCGGCTCCCACGCGAGCTCGCGCCGGATCCGCGAGTTGTCGGCCAGCAGCGCCGGAGGTTCGTTCTGCGGCGGACTGCGCCTGATGGCGAGCTCGCGTCCGGTGACCCGCTCGACGCTGTCGATGACGTCGCGCAGCGAGACCGGCAGCGCGCTGCCCGTGTTGTAGATCCTGTGCCCGGCGGGCTCGGCGGCGTCGAGCGCTGCCGCGTACGCATCTGCCAGGTCAGCCACGTGGAGGTAGTCGCGGATCGAGGAGCCGTCGCCGTTCATCACCAGGTAGGGCTCTCTGCCTGCCACCACGGCGAGCGCCTTCGGGATGACTCGGGTCAGGTCGTCGTCCACCGTCTGGTGCGTCGCGCCTGCGACGTTGAAGCAGCGCAGGCTCACCGCCGCCAGCGCGCCCGTGGCGGCCTGAAACCCGATCGCCTGGTCAGCGGCGAGCTTGGTGGCGCCGTAGGGGGTGGTGGGCAGCGGCCGCGCGTCCTCCGCGATCGGCTGCTCGCCGACGGGCCCGTACACCGCCGCGGTCGATCCGAAGACGAGGCGAGGAACTCGCCCCGTGCGATCGGCGAGCTGCGCCAGCGCTTGCAGGACATGGAGCGTCCCGGTCACGTTGACCGCGAAGTAGCGCGTGGGCTCCTGGAACGAGTCGCGCACGCGCGTCAGGGCGGCGAGGTGGCACACGCCTTCGGGTTCGCACTCGTCGATCGCACCGACGATCGCGGCCGAGTCGAGCACGTCGGCGGTGACCGACCGCACGCCGGCAGGGCGTTGCGGCCAGGCACGGCGGGTCAACGCGGTCACGTCGTGGCCTGCCTCGACGAGGCGGTGGACGACGGCGCGGCCGACGTAGCCGCCTGCTCCGGTCACGAGCACGCGCATGACCGCGCTGCGGCCCAGCCGCCGGTTCGCTCGATCGCCCGGCGGCGGGCTTCGCCGGTCCGCCTGCGTGCCGTCGCTCGCAGCTCCGCGAAGACCCCGCCGACCGTATGACGCCAGCTCTTCATGCTCCGTCTCCTCTCCGCACGGGCGCGTCACTCTATGCCTGTCAGCGACGTGGATCATCGCCTCACCTACCGTGACCTCAACAGGGTTTTACGAAACAACCGTCTGTCCGCGGTGATCGCCG
>Ga0136631_10000233_pt1 | contig 16950 bp, 16 predicted proteins | sample AntDrymUQ6012206_2_FD_104655 | JGI IMG/M metagenome (GOLD analysis project Ga0136631, IMG submission 104655) | Polar desert sand microbial communities from Dry Valleys, Antarctica - metaG UQ601 (22.06) | ecosystem: Environmental > Terrestrial > Soil > Desert | place: Antarctica: Dry Valley... | reverse complement strand
GGACCGGCTACCACCGAGATTAAACGTCTCGACCCCGATGGGTGCGCTGTCGGTCCAGTCTGCGGCCGCAAGGATCCCGGCCACAATGTCGTCGCAGTAGGTATAGTCCCGCGCCTGGGTACCGTCGCCGAACAGAGTCAGCGTACGGCCTTCGACCATTTTCCGGGTAAAGGCGTGAATGGCGAGGTCGGGTCTCTGCCGGGGGCCGTACACGGTAAAGAAGCGAAGTGAGGCGGCCCTCAACTTATAGATGGGAGCAACCGAGCCCAGAAACAGCTCCCCGGCGCGCTTGGTCGCCGCGTAGGGCGACACGGGGACGGTGGCCACGGCATCCTCTCTGAACGGCACCGGCGTACTGTCGCCGTACACCGACGAGGACGAGCCGAAGACGATCCGGCTGACACCGGCCTGGCGTGCGGCTTCGAGCACCGCCGCGGTGCCGGTTACGTTGGCGGTGGCGTATCCCACCGGATCAGCCAGCGAGGGGCGCACTCCTGCCTTGGCGGCCAGATGAACGATCAGGGTCTCTGGCGTGAGGAGGGCGCGCAGAGCGGGCACGTCGAGCATGTCCTGCTCCCGGAACGAGAACCCTTTCGGTTTACCGACCTCCGCCAGATTCTGTTCCTTCATTGCCCGCGGGTAGAAGGGATCGAAATTGTCGATCCCCACGACCTCGTCTCCCCGCGCGGAAAGAGCCTCGACGAGATGGGAGCCGATGAAGCCCGCAGCCCCCGTCACCAGGACCCGAGTCAAGGTCGCGCCCGGCCGATCCCGTGATACTCGAAGCCAAGACTGGCCATCTTCTCCGGCTCGTAGAGATTGCGCCCATCGATGAGCAGGGGACGCCGAAGCAGCTTGCGGACTCGCTCGAAGTCGGGGTTCCGGTACACCAGCCACTCGGTCATGACGATCAGCGCGTCGGCGCCGTGAGCGGCACTGTAGGGATCGGCGGCGTACATCACGCGATCACCGAAGATCACCCGGGCCGAGTCGGTTGCCTTGGGATCATGCGTCTGCACCCGGGCACCGGCCGCGAGGAGACCCTCGATGAGCGGGATCGTCGGGCTCTCCCGCATGTCGTCGGTCTCGGCCTTGAACGCCAGTCCCCAGAGGCCGATGATCTTGCCCTTGAGGTCCTGGCCCAAATAGCGGAGCGTCTTCTGCAGCACTACCAGCTTCTGGCATTCGTTGACTTCCTCGACCGCCTTGAGGACGTCGAGTGAGAGACCCAGCTCGTCTGAAGTACGGATCAGCGCCTTCACATCCTTGGGAAAGCAGGAGCCACCATACCCCGGCCCGGGATACAGGAAGGCCCGGCCGATTCGCTGGTCGGATCCGATCCCCAGCCGAACACTGTTGACGTCGGCCCCGACCAGCTCGCAGAACAGGGCGATCTGGTTCATGAAAGAGATGCGGGTTGCCAGCATGGCATTGGCCGCATATTTCGTGACCTCGGCGGACGCGATATCCATGAAGAGGACCCGGTTCCCGCCTTGGCGGGTAAAGGGCGCATACAGCTCCCCCATCACGTCGCGTGCCTCATCGTTGTCCACCCCGACCACGACGCGATCCGGCTTCATGAAATCCTCAATCGCGGCTCCCTCCTTGAGGAACTCCGGATTGGAGCACACCGCAAAGGGAATGTCGGTTTCCGCCTTGACCGCAGCACGCACCTTCTCGGCGGTGCCCACCGGGACGGTGGACTTGGTGACCACGATCTTGGGCTCGTTCATGTGGCGACCCACATCGCGGGCCACCGCCAGGACGTGCTTCAGGTCGGCGGAGCCGTCCTCGCCGGGCGGGGTTCCCACCGCGATGAAGATGACCCGGGAGCTCCGAATGGCCGCACCGATGTCGGTGGTGAACGTCAGCCGCTTTTCTTCCTGGTTGCGCTTCACCATCGGCTCGAGGCCGGGCTCGTAGATCGGCACCTCGTTCCGCTGCAACCGCGCGATCTTGTCCGCATCGACATCCACACAGGTAACGTCGTTACCCGTCTCAGCCAGGCAGGCCCCGGCCACCAACCCGACGTAACCGCTTCCGATCACCGCCACGTGCATGTCAAGCCTCTTTCGGTAGTGCGTTGCGCGTGTCGACCACGAGCCTCGCGTGGCGCTTGATCATCCGATAGTCCACCGCGGAATGATCGGTGACCACCATGACGCAGTCGGCCGCGGCCACCAGCTCCGGTGTCAGCTCCACTGAACGGAACTCCTGCCCGTCCTCGCGAAAGCGGGGCACGTGGGGGTCAAAGTAGCTCACCCGGGCACCCTGCCCTTCGAGCAGCCGGATGATGTCGAGGGCGGGACTCTCCCGGATGTCCTCGATGTTCCGCTTGTAGGCTACACCCAGCACCAGGACCGAGGCCCCCTGCACCGCCTTTCCCTGGCCGTTGAGCGCCTCGGACAGCTTCCGGACCCAGAACATAGGCATTTCGGTATTCAGCTCGCCCGCCAGGTCGATGAACCGGGTCTTGTAGTTGAGCCCCCGCATCTTCCAGGCGAGGTAGTGGGGATCGATCGGAATGCAGTGGCCGCCCAAACCGGGGCCGGGAAGAAACTTCATGAAGCCGAACGGCTTCGTCGCCGCCGCTTCGATGACCTCCCAGACGTTGACCCCGAGCTTGTCGCACACGATGGCCATCTCGTTCACCAGCCCGATATTCACGCTTCGGAACGTGTTCTCCAGGAGCTTGACCAACTCCGCCGCCTCCGTCGTGGACACCGGCACGAGGGTGTCGATCGCCGGCCGGTAGAGTGCAACCGCCACCGCCTGGCAGTCGGCAGTGATCCCCCCCACGACCTTGGGTGTGTTGCGAGTTCCGTAGGTCTTGTTTCCGGGATCCACCCGTTCGGGACTGAATGCCAGAAAGAAATCCTGCCCCACCTTCAGCCCGGTGCTGGCGAGGGCCGGAAGCATGATCTCCCGCGTGGTGCCGGGATACGTGGTGCTCTCCAGAATGATCGCCTGGCCCCGCCGCAGCCGCTTCTTCACCGCATCCGTGGCCGCAACGATGAAGCTGACGTCCGGGTCCTTGAACTTGGACAGCGGCGTGGGCACGCAGATCGAGATCGCGTCCGGTTCCGACAAGCGCGACATGTCGGTGGTCGAGCTGAAGCGCCCGCCTTCCAGGGCCTGTTTCAGCTGAGCGCCGGTAACGTCCTTGACGTGCGAGCGCCCCTGGTTGAGCCCCTCCACCACCTCGGCGATGACGTCGAACCCCAGCACCCGATAACCGGCGCGGGCCAGCTCGACCGCCAGCGGCAGCCCCACGTAGCCCAGCCCCACGATCCCGAAGAGGATCTCGCGACGCTCGGCCTTGGCGATCAGGTCCTGGGTAACGCTCATCCGACTGGGCTCAATGGTAGAAGGATTGCACAGCGTCGATAACTGTGTCTTGCTGTGCCCGGGTCAGCTCGGGATAGATGGGCAGCGACAGCACCGAGCGCATTGCGGCCTCGGTGACCGGAAGACTTCCGCGGCCGTAATCCAAATGGGCGAAGCAGGGCTGGAGGTGCAGGGCGAGCGGGTAGTATACCGCCTGCCCAATTCCCTTGGCCTTCAGGTGCGACTGGAGCTCATCCCGGCGCGGTACCTGAAGGGTGTACTGATGGAAGATGTGGTCGTTGGGCGGATCGACGTGCGGAGGACAGATATCAGAGTGCCCGGTGAACGCTGATGTATACCGCGCCGCATTGCGCTTCCGCGCCTCGTTCCACGCAGGCAGGTGCGGCAATTTGGCCAGTAGCACCGCGGCCTGCAGCGAATCCAGCCGGCTGTTGGTGCCCACCTCTTCATGCAGGTACTGCCGGGATCCTCCGTGCAGCCGGAGACGGCCTAACCGCTCGGCCAGTGCGTCGTCCTGTGTTACCATCAGGCCGGCATCGCCCCATGCGCCAAGATTCTTGGTCGGGAAAAAGGAAAGCGTCCCCACCGTGCCCAGCTCTCCGGACATGCGCCAGGTACCATCGATCTTCCGGCGAGCCCCGATGGACTGAGCCCCGTCCTCGATCACCGGAAGCCCGTGCCGGGCGGCGATGGCGCCGATCTCCTCCATGGCCGCAAGCTGGCCAAAGAGGTGAACTACGATGATCGCCCGGGTGCGAGGGGTTATTGCCGCCTCGATAGCCCGGGGCGAGATGTTGAAGGTGGCCGGGTCGATGTCCACGAACACCGGCGTGCCCCCGGCATTGTGGACGGCACCGGCCGTAGCGAAGAAGGTGAAGGCGGTGGTGATCACCTCGTCGCCAGGGCTCAGCTCCATGGCCTTGAGCGGCAGCAGCAGCGCATCGGTGCCGCTGGCGCAGGCAATCCCGTGCTTGGCATGGGACAGCCGCGCGACCTCGGTCTCGAGTCGGCCGACCTCGGGGCCCATGATGAACCCCTGCCGCTCGATGACCGACATCATGGCCGCGAGCACGTCATCCTTGATCGTCTGGTACTGGGCGACCAGGTCAAGCAGCGGTACGTTCACCGGGGACCCTGTGGAGAGGAGAGGACGGAACCTTCGGCAGCCAGAGAAGTTAGCCGAGTTGACGGGGCGGGTCAATCTGACGGAGAAGCCCGTCCGCTTCGCGATAGGAGGCGCCACACGCGGCACAGGCTGCGCGCCCCTCCCGGGGCTGGATCCGAATCCCGCACTGGCACATCCAACCCACCCGCCGAGCCGGCACTCCCACCATCAAAGCAAACGGTGGGACGTCACTCCGAACCACGGCCCCCGCACCGATGAAGCTGTACTCGCCGAGGGTGACACCGCAGAGAATCGTGGCATTGGCCCCGATCGAGGTGCCCCGCCGGATCAGGGTTCGCTGATACTCGGACTTCCGGGACACGTGGCTCCGCGGATTGACCACATTGGTGAAGACACAGCTGGGTCCGCAGAAAACGTCGTCCTCCAGCACCACCCCCTCGTAGATGGACACATTGTTCTGCACCTTCACGTTGTTTCCCAGCCGTGCCCCGCCCATGACTACGACGTTCTGGCCCAGGTTGCAGCGCTCGCCGATGACGGCGCCCGGCATGATGTGGCAGAAATGCCAGATCCTGGTGCCGGTGCCGATCGCGGCGCCATCATCGATGTAGGAGGATTCGTGGGCGAAATAGTCGGGCATGTTCTTCCTGAAAGCGTGGGCGGTGAGAAGTAAGCGGTAAGCGGGGTGGGGCGCTCACCTCTTACCGCTTACCGCTCACTGTTAAGGTACTCCCCGCTCGATCCAATCAGCTTCACCTCTGGCTCCAGCTTCACGCCAAAACGTTCCTTCACGGTCTTCTGCACATGCTCAATCAGCTTCTTCACGTCCGATGCCGTGCCACTACCGGTGTTCACGAAATAGTTGGCGTGCATCGGGGAAACCTGGACCCCGCCAATACTGAAACCCTTGAGGCCGGCAGCCTCGATGAGCTGGCCGGCGGTGCGATCTCCGCCAGCCTGCTTCCAGCTCGGACCGGCCGGATTCTTGAAGACGCTGCCGCAGCACGGCTGGTTGAAGGGCGTGCCCCGCTGGCGCCATTCGAACATCTCGGCGATAGCCTCGTCCAGCTGTGCCTGATCCTGCTGCCGCAGACACACCGTCGCTTCCAGGACAATGCGACCTTCGAGGCCGCTACGCCGGTAGGTAAACGGGATATCCTTTCGCGATATCACGGTGTCGGCTCCGCCCCCGTCGACAACCGTCACCCGGTCGACGATTTCGCTCCAGTCGCCACCGTGGCACCCGGCGTTCATGTAGACCCCCCCTCCCACCGTGCCAGGCACTCCCACGAAGATGTGCAGCCCGGCGAAGCCGGCTTCGGCGGTGCGTCGGGCAGCAATAGGCGCGGGGAGCCCTGCCCCAACTGTCCAGTCGTCGCCGTTGCGCTCCAGACGGTCGAGCCCCTTACCCAGACGGATCACAAGGGCATCCAGTCCTTCGTCCGGCAATAGGAGGTTGGAGCCCAGCCCGATGGCAAACCAGGGCACACCGGCCTCTGCGGCGAGCGTGAGTGCGGCTCCCACGTCTTCAGGGCGGGCCGGGAGCAGAACCGTGGCCGGGCCGCCGATCCGGTAGGTGGAATACCTTCCCACCGGCTCAGCTTCACGGACCTTGCCACTCACGCGGGTGCGAAGCGCCTCGACGAATTTCGGGTCCCGAGCCGTCACCCGGTCCACTCCGGGGACATCTCCCGGGCCAGCGCGTGCCACTCCTGGAGGGACCTGACGTCGCCGGTCCGGCTGCGCAGCGCGATGATGGCGTCACAGGCGGCGGAGGCGGCCGATAGCGTCGTGGTGTAGGGCACCCGGTGCTGCAGCGCCGCGCGGCGGATGGCGTAGTCGTCCTGCTGGGTCAGTTTTCCGAGGGGCGTGTTGATCAGTAGCTGGATCTGGCCCGAGACCAGGAGGTCAATGGCGTTGGGACGCCCCTCGTACACCTTGAGCACCCGCTCGGCTGGAATTCCGCGAGCCCTGAGGTAACGGGCGGTGCCTTCGGTAGCCAGCAGCCGGAAGCCGAGTCCGTGAAACCGGCGGGCGATGGGGACCAGATTGGCCTTGTCGTGGTCGTTCACGGTCACGAACACCGATCCTTCAAGCGGAAGCGCGCCGTCGGCCGAAATCTGCGCCTTGGCAAAGGCCATTCCGAATGAGTCGGCTATACCCATGACCTCGCCGGTGGAGCGCATCTCCGGGCCCAGGATGAGATCGACACCCTGGAGCTTGCTGAAGGGAAACACCGCCTCCTTGACCGCCACGTACGGCTGGAGAACGTCATCGTGCAGGCCGAGATCCTCGAGTGTCTTTCCGACCATCACCGCCGCCGCCAGGCTGGCGAGCGCCACTCCGGTGGTCTTGGAGACGAATGGGACCGTGCGAGAAGCCCGTGGATTGACCTCCAGCACGTAAACCACGCCGTTCTTGATGGCGTATTGCACATTGAGGAGGCCCACCACACCGAGCCGTTCGGCAAAGGCCCGGGTATGTCGCCGCATCTCCTCAACCTGCTCCTCGGTGATGAGGTAGGGAGGCAGCACACAGGCGGAGTCACCAGAGTGGATGCCGGCATCCTCGATGTGCTGCATCACACCGCCGATGACGCACCGGCTCCCATCGGAGATGGCGTCGACGTCAGCCTCGAAGGCGTCCTCCAGGAAGCTGTCGATCAGCACTGGATGTTCCGGTGATACGCGGGCGGCTCGTTCGAAATAGTTGCGGAGCGAGCTGTCGTCGTACACGATCTCCATCGCCCGGCCACCCAGCACGTACGACGGACGCACCAGCACCGGATACCCCACGCGAGCGGCCACAGCCACCGCCTCTTCCACCGACTGGGCCATCCCGCTGGGCGGCTGGGCCACCCCGAGCTCCCGAGCCATGGCTTCGAACCGGCCACGGTCTTCCGCCAGATCGATGGATTCGGACGAGGTGCCCAGGATGCGAATTCCTTCACGCTCCAGAGCCCGGGCCAGGCGAAGCGGCGTCTGGCCGCCGAGCTGCACCACCACGCCGATCGGCTGTTCCACCGCGACCACCTCGAGCACGTCCTCCAGTGTGAGCGGCTCGAAGTAGAGGGCGTCGGAGATATCGAAATCGGTGGACACCGTCTCGGGGTTGGAGTTCACCATTACCGTCCGGTACCCCATCTCTCGGAAGGCCAGGGCGGCACGTACACAGCAGTAGTCGAACTCGACCCCCTGCCCGATCCGGTTGGGGCCACTCCCCAGAATCAGCACCGTCTGATCGCCGCTGGGACGAGCCTCGTTCTCTTCGTCGTAGGAGGAGTAGAAGTAGGGCGTGGACGACGGGAACTCGCCGGCACAGGTATCCACTGTCTTGTATGCCGGCCGAATGCCGAGCCGGTGGCGCTCGGCTCGAATGGCGGCCTCGCTGATGCCACGGAGGTCGGCGAGTTGCCGGTCGGAGAACCCCAATCGCTTCATCTTGAGCAGATCGGCCTTGGCTCCCGATCCGCTTTCCCAGTCTTTCTCCGCCTCCAGCAGCTCCTCGAGCTGATACAGGAACCAGGGATCGATTCCGGTCCGCTCCGCCAGAGCCTCGACCGTGACACCGAGTTGGAGGGCGTACTTCAGCTGGTAGATCCGCTCCGGTGTCGGGGTACGGGTTGCGGCCAGGACGCCCTCTCGGCTGGTGTCCTGCAGCCGGTCATCGCCGGGCGTTGCACCGACCACCCAGCCGGACCGATCCACCTCCAGCCCCCGCAGCCCCTTCTGAAAGGCTTCCTTGAAGGTCCGTCCGATGGCCATCACCTCGCCAACCGACTTCATTTGCGTGGTGAGTGTGGGATCGGCCGCGGGAAACTTCTCGAATGCGAAACGAGGAATCTTTACCACGACGTAGTCGAGCACCGGCTCGAACGAGGCGGGCGTGGTTTTGGTGATATCGTTGGGGAGCTCGTCCAGGCGGTACCCCACCGCGACCTTGGTGCCGATCCGCGCGATCGGGAATCCTGTGGCCTTGGACGCGAGGGCCGAGGAGCGGGACACCCGCGGGTTCATCTCGATAACCAGCTGTTCGCCGGTGGTAGGACTCACGGCGAACTGTATATTGCAGCCGCCGGCCGCCACCCCGATCTCCCGGATGATACGGATGGCCGCATCCCGCATGACCTGATACTCCCGGTCGGTCAGCGTCATGATGGGCGCCACTGTGATCGAATCGCCGGTATGAACCCCCATGGGGTCGAGGTTCTCGATCGAGCAGACAATCACCACGTTATCGGCACTGTCTCGCATGACTTCGAGCTCGAACTCTTTCCAGCCGATGATGCTCCGCTCTACCAGCACCGACCCCACGGGCGAGAGGTCCAGCCCGCGCCGAATCAGGGTCTCGAACTCCTCCCGGTTGTACGCGATGCCTCCGCCGGATCCGCCGAGCGTGAAGGACGGGCGAAGAATGGCGGGATACCCGGTGACCTCGACCGTGTCGAGCGCCTCTTCCAGGCTCTTCACGGTGCGGCCTTCCGGCGTGGCGAGCCCGATGCGCCTCATGGCCTGGGCAAACTCCTCGCGGTCTTCCGCCAGACGGATGGCTCGCTCGTTGGCGCCAATCAGCTCCACCCCGAAGCGTTCCAGCGTTCCGTCTCGCTGAAGCGCCATGGCCACGTTGAGTGCGGTCTGACCACCCATCGTGGGCAGCAGCGCTTCGGGGCGCTCCCGCTCGATCACCTTGGCCACCCACTCGGGCGTCACCGGCTCGATATAGGTCCGATCCGCCAGCTCCGGATCGGTCATGATCGTGGCAGGGTTCGAGTTGACCAGCACCACCCGGTATCCCTCTTCCTTCAGCGCCTTGACCGCCTGGGTTCCGGAATAGTCGAATTCGGCGCCTTGACCGATTACGATCGGCCCGGAGCCGATGATGAGAATGGTCTTCAGGTCAGTGCGTTTGGGCATCGATCAGGTCCGAGAGCGTTTGGTCGAGGGGGATGGTGGGATGCCATCCCGTGTGCTGCTGCAGCTTACCCGAGTCGCCCACGAGGTAGGGCGACTCACGCCGCGGTTTCGAGGGTGGAACCAGTTTGGCACTGATCCCAGCCGACGCAGTGAGCGTCGCAAAAAGCTCATCGAACCGTACCCCTCGGCCGCTCGCAAGGTTGTACGTCTCGCCCGGACGCCCCTTGGTCAGGAGCGCCACGAAGCCCGCCGCAGTATCACGAACGTCTAGATAGTCACGCACGATGTGCCCTTCGCCCTCGATATTGCGCTCACCCTTCTGCAGTGCAGCAAGCCAGTTGGGAATCAGGCGATTCGTCTGGCCGGGCCCGGTAGCCGGAAAAGGCCGGACCACGATGACCGGCAGTCCCCACGCAGCCGTAGCATGAGCAGCAGCCGCCTCTGCGCCGAGCTTGCTCGCCCCGTATGGGCTAGTGGGACGGGTTGCATCCGTCTCGACCCGCGGACGCGGCTCCCCATCCCCATACACCTCCGCGCTCGAGGTCACCAATACAGTGACTGCTCGTGATCGCCTCGCGGCTCCCGCCAGGAGCCGTGCGGTCCCACCGACGTTGACATCCCAAGCCTGGAGCGGGTCGTTCACTGCGTCGCGCGAGTACGAAATGGCGGCCAGGTGAACGATCGCGTCGGGCTGGGAACTCAAGGCCTCTTTAATCGCCTCATCATTACCCAGCTCCAGCGCCATCGTACGCAGGCGAGTCGGGGAACGTCCAACCCACTGCTGTGGTTGGGGGGTGCCGGGCCGACATGCCGCCACAACGTCGTGCTTTCTGTCGAGCAGCGCCTCCACCAGGTGGGTGCCAACGAAACCGTTGGCCCCCGTCACCAGCACCTTCACCAGGACCTCACCGGCGAGCGCTCAGGCGCTCGAGATCGGCGTCAACCATCATCGCCACCAGCTCCGCGAACTGCACCCTGGGAGACCAGCCCAGCTCTTTCCGGGCCTTCGAGGGGTCTGCCAGGAGCAGGTCGACCTCCGCGGGTCGCACGAACCTGGGGTCGGTAACTACATAGTCCTGCCAGTTGAGTCCGACATGGCCGAACGCCGCCTCCACCAGCTGGCGTACGCTGTGTGCCTTGCCGGTGCCGATAACGTAATCCTGCGGGTTGGGCTGCTGCAGCATGCGCCACATCGCATCCACGTAGTCGCCGGCGAAGCCCCAGTCGCGCCGGGCGTCGAGGTTGCCCAGCCGAAGCTCCTTCGCACGGCCCAACTTGATCCTCGCGACCGCGTCGGTGACCTTGCGGGTGACGAACTCGATTCCCCGGCGGGGAGACTCGTGATTGAAGAGGATGCCACTGACTGCGTAGAGGTTGTAGGACTCCCGATAGTTCACCGTGATCCAGTGGCCATACACCTTGGCCACCCCGTAGGGCGACCGGGGGTAGAACGACGTGGTCTCCCGTTGCGGCGTCTCGGTTACCCGGCCGAACATCTCGGACGAGCTCGCCTGGTAAAACCTGGCCGTCGGATGAACCAGCCTCACCGCCTCCAGGATGCGGGTAACGCCGAGCGCGGTAAACTCTCCGGTGAGAACCGGCTGGGTCCAGGAGGTCGGCACGTACGACTGCGCGGCGAGGTTATAGACCTCATCCGGCTGAGTGTCCTGCAGGACCACGGTGAGAGAGTGCTGGTCCAGCAGGTCCGCCGCCACCACCTGAATCCGGTCGAGGAGATGCTCGATCCGCTCGTAGCTATGGTGGCTGGTGCGGCGCACGACGCCCACCACCTCGTAGCCCTTCGAGAGGAGGAGCTCCGCGAGGTACGAGCCATCCTGCCCGGTGACACCGGTGATCAGCGCCCTAGGCAAGGGGAGCAAAGGTGTGAGGTTGTGTCATGGAGCGTGGCTCGCTAGGTTTATGGGCTTTCCGCGTTCCGAACACGAGATAGGGGTACAGCTTATGGCACGGGTATGCGCCCTCTGCGCCAAGGGGCCGGTTACCGGCAACAACGTCAGTCACGCGAACAACCGCAGCAAGCGGCGCTGGTACCCCAACCTGCAGACGGTGCGGGTGCTGGTCGAGGGCGCGCCGAAGCGGATTCGGGTTTGCACGCAGTGCCTGAAGAGTAACCGAATCAAGAAGGCCAGCTGAACCGTAGGGGCGCACCGCGGTGCGCCCCTACCAGGAACTCGAAAAAAGGGGACCCGAAGGCCCCCTTTGTCATACCCGTCCATGCGCCCGTAGGGGCGCACCCGCGGTGCGCCGCTACTCGGCAAGAAGCTCGATCCGCGCGACATCGGCACCGTCGCCCACCCGGTGTCCCATCTTCAGAATTCGGGTGTATCCACCCGGACGAGCGGCGAAGCGGGGACCGATCTCGGCGAACAGTCGGCCGAGGACCTCACGATCCTTGATCCGACGTCCGACCAGCCGGCGGGAGTGCAGGTCGCCGCGCCGGGCCATGGTGATCAGCTTCTCAGCAAACGGCCGCAGCTCCTTGGCCTTGGCCTCGGTGGTGACGACGCGGCCGTGGGCGAACAGACTGGTAGCCATGTTGTTCAACATGGCCCGCTTGTGAGTCGAGGTCCGGGAAAGCTGGCGACCTTTGGCCCGGTGCCGCATTAGACTGCCTCTCCCGCCCCGGTCGAGGGTTGTACCACCGGAGCAACTCCCGGCCGCACAATCCGAAGCTCCAGGTCGATCTCCTCGAAGCCCATGCCGAAGTTGAGGCCTTCCCGCTGCAGCAGCTCGGCGATCTCACTCAGCGCTTTCTCGCCCACGTTCTTGACCTTGAGCAGGTCGTCCTCGGAGAACTCCACCAGGTCCTTGAGGGTCCGGATGTTCGAGTTCTTGAGCGAGTTGAGCGACCGCACCGAGAGTCCGAACTCGTCGATGGGCCGTGCGAGCCGCTGACGGAGATTGCTTCCCCCCACCCCGCTGCCCACTGCCCCGCTGTCCCGCATTGTAGGCACCTTGCCGAAGTCCACGAAGTACTGGAAGTGCACCTGAGCGAGTGCGGCCGCGTAGGCAATGGCGTCTTCCGGGGTGATCGTGCCGTTGGTCTCGACGGCGACGGTCAGCCGGTCATAGTCGGTCCGCTGGCCCACGCGGGTTTCGGCGACGGTAAAGTTGGCCCGCCGGACGGGATTGTAGATGGCGTCAATGCGAACCAGATCGATCGGCAATGACCGGTCGGCCGGGTGCATCTCGGCTTCCACGTATCCGCGACCCTTGTTGACGTAGAGCTCCATGCTCACGTCGCGGTCGTCCTGGAGCGTGAAGAGGAGATGGTCGGGATTCTTGACCGACACGGAGCCATGCTCCTGGATGTCGCGCGCGTACACCGGTCCCGCGCCCTCGCGGCGGATGTGCAGCACCGCGTCGTCGACCTCCTCGGCGAGCACCAGTGTCAGCGCCTTGAGGCGCTGGACGATCTGATGCACGTCCTCCAGCACGCCCTGCACCGTCTGGTGCTCGTGCACTACCCCGTCGAGCCGGAACCCCCACACCGCGCTCCCCCGGAGCGACGACAGGAGCAGGCGGCGAAGGGAGTTGCCCAGCGTGTAGCCGAAGCCCCGCTCCAGCGGCTGGAGCCGGAACTCGGCGGCGTTCGGATTGTCGTCCCGCTTCGTCATCTCGACGAGGTGCGGGCGAACCAGCCCTGTCAGATCAATGGTCATGGTCACTTCGAGTAGAGCTCGACGATGAGCTGTTCTTGTGCGTTGATCGGGATCATTTCCCGGGTGGGCCGCTCCAGCAGCCGGCCCGCCGCCTTCTCGCTGTCTATGGAAAGCCACGAGACCGGCTGGCCCCGCGAAGCGCTCTCCTGCGCCATTTTGACCGCCACCAGCTCCCGGCTGGCCGCGGCCATCCGGACCTCTTCGCCCTTGGCCACCCGGTAGGAGGCAACGTCCACCCGGCCACCGTTGACCTCAACGTGTCCGTGGCTGATCAGCTGGCGCGCCGCCTTGCGGCTGGAGGCAAAGCCGAGGCGATACACGATGTTATCCAGCCGGGTCTCGAGCGCGATCAGCAGATTGGTGCCCTTCACACCGGGTTCACCGGTGACGCGCTCGAAGGTGTTGCGGAACTGGCTCTCGGAGAGGCCATACATCCGCTTGACCTTCTGCTTCTCGCGCATCTGCTTGGCGTACTCGGACGTCTTGCGCGGGCGGCCGCCGCTCTGGCCGTGCTGGCCCGGCGGATAGGCGCGGCGCTCCACCGGACACTTCTCGGTCAGGCACTTGGGGCCCTTCAGAAACAGCTTGGTCTGCTCGCGCCGGCACAGCCGGCAGCTGGGTCCAACGTATCGGCTCATGCTTACACCCGCCGCTTCTTCGGCGGACGGCAGCCGTTGTGCGGAATTGGAGTGACGTCGCGAATCGAGACCACGCGGAGCCCAACTGATGCCAGCGCCTGAATGGCGGATTCGCGTCCGCTGCCAGGGCCCTGGACCCGCACGTGCACCCGGCGCAGACCGAGGTTCATGGCTTCGCGCCCGCAATTTTCCGCGGCCACTGTGGCCGCGAACGGGGTGGACTTCTTGGAGCCCTTGAAGCCGGCCTTACCCGCCGAGCCCCACGCCAGCGTGTTGCCGCGCAGGTCGGTAATAGTGATCAGCAGATTGTTGAAGGTGGCCGAGATGTGGGCGATGCCCTCGGACTCGACGACCTTCTTTGATTTCTTGACGCTGGGCGCCTTCGCTGCTGGAGCGGGAGCAGTCATTTACTTCTTCGTCACTTTCTTCTTGCCGGCAATGGCACGCCGTGGACCCTTCTTGGTCCGGGCGTTGGTGTGAGTCCGCTGGCCGCGAACCGGGAGGCCTCGGCGATGGCGAATACCGCGATAGCTCCCGATATCCATCAGGCGCTTGATGTTCATCGCGACTTCAGTGCGGAGCGCGCCCTCGACCTTGACTGAGCGCTCGATCATCTGGCGGAGGCGGGCCACCTCTGAATCCGAGAGGTCGCGCACCCGGGTATCGGGGCTCACGCCGGTCTCACCGAGGATGCGGCTGCTGGTGGGCCGGCCGATGCCGAAGATATAGGTGAGCGCGATCTCCACCCGCTTCTCGCGTGGGAGGTCCACGCCTGCGATGCGTGCCATGATCAGCCTTGCCGCTGTTTGTGCTTGGGATTGCGCTTGCAGATGATGCGGACGACGCCCTGTCGCTTGATGACCTTACAGTGCTCGCAAATCGGCTTCACGCTGGAACGAACCTTCACTCGTCTCTCCTGGGCCGGGTTTCGGGAGTAGCTAACCAATATAGAAGGGCCCGAAACCGGACGCAAGTGAAAGCACGGTCCGGTGATGGGGCGTTCCTGCCCACTGCCCTCCCAGGCTTCAGGGGAACGTTATCGACTGCTCGCTGGAGCAGGTGGGAACCCCTGCCTGGCACGCCTTATAGACGTAGGTGGCCGCCAGGCAGGCGACCAGGAACGCACACGCTGGGGAAAGCCATCGATATTTCTTCATTTATGTATGTCCCGGCAGTCAGTCAATAGAACCATCGGAACTGGGGCGACGGGATCCAGGGTGCAGTGTGGGGAAAGGTAGGAATGGGACCGGCAGGGTCAAACGGCAGTCGGCTACGGTTCACCCGACCACACGAAGCTCCACCAGGCGCCACCTGCCGCGGTCCAGCCGGTATCCGAGCAGCAGTACCTGGTCGCGAACATCCTGGGTTCCGCTCACGCGATACTGGCGCAGCAGCTCCACGTATCCGCGTCCCGGCTCCACCTCACGCGCGGCCCGGATGACGAGCTCGACCTCCTGGGCCGGTGCCAGGAAATCGACCAGGAGCGCCGCCGCCTGCGCCGGCCCCAGCGCAACCGATGGATCGGCACCGGGCAGCTGGATCAGGAGGCGGGGACTGGCGGCGATGAGCGCGGCGGGATCGTGGGCGAGCCAAGCCTGGCGGGCGCCCGCGGCCGCCTGATCCAGTCCGCTCTTCTGGGCGTGCCCAGTGGCGGGAACAAACGCCAAGGCCAGCGCGATCAGGAGTCGGTGCACCGGGCCTCCTCCAGGAAGTCTTCGAAGACCGATGCCGGATCGTCGGCCTGAAGGACTGGCCTGCCGACGACGAGGTGCGTTGCCCCGTTACCGGCCGCGTCCCTGGCGGTAGAGACCCTGACCTGGTCCCCCGAGGCGTCGGTCCGCCGCCGTATTCCGGGCACCACGATACGGAACTCCGGTCCCAGCAGGCGGCGCAGGAGCGACACCTCCTGAGGAGAGCAAACCACGCCCTGAAGTCCGGCTTCGGCTGCCGCCAGTGCGAGCCGCTCCGCCTCCTGGGCGATGTCCACGTCCGATCGGCCCACCGCCTGCCCGTAGTCGGCCGGATCGTGCGAAGTAAGGACGGTCACTCCCACCAGCGAAAGCTCGTTGCCCGCCGCCTCCGCGGCTGCCTCCAGCATCGACCGTCCGCCCAGCGTGTGCACCGTCGCCATCGCAACTCCGATCTCACGCGCCGCGGCCACGGCGCCGGCCACCGTGTTGGGGATGTCATGCCACTTGAGATCGAGGAAGACGTTGAGGCCGCGGCCCGTCAGCTCCCGCACGAAATCAGGTCCCTCCCGGGTCATGAGGATCGAGCCCACCTTGACCCACTGGAGCGCCGGAACCTGGTCGAGCAGCCGCAAGGCGTCGGCGCCACGCGGGGTGTCCAGGGCGAGGATCAACTCAGCCATTGCCCTGCTCCAGTTCCCTGAGGATTCGCCCAGGTAATCGGGGATCGGCCAGCGCCGCAGTGCCGATCGCCACGAGCGCCGCGCCGACTTTCAAATACTGGCGGACGTCGTCGGCCGACCGAACACCCCCAACACCGATGACCGGGGTGGGGCCGATCCGATCCACGATGCGGGCGACTGCCAGCACTCCCACCGGGAGCAGCCCCGGCCCGCTGACCCCCCCGTTGCCGTTCCCGAGCCGGGCCCGGCTGTGGTCGCCGAAAAGCAGTCCGGGCAGGGTGTTCACGGCGCTGATCGCGTCGGCGCCGGCGTCACGCGCGGCCTCAGCCACCGCCGCGATGTCCGGCAGCACCGGGGACAGCTTGGCGACCAGCGGCAGGCGGGTGCGGCTTCGGCATAGCGACACAATCCGCTGGACACACACCGGGTCGGCACCGAACTCGATTCCCCCCGCCTGAGTGTTGGGACAGGAAAGGTTGAGCTCGAAACCGGTGATACCCGCGCTCCCATCGAGCTCGGCGACAACGTGAGCATACTCCTCGACGGTGAAGCCCACGACATTCACCAGCACCCGCGCTTTGCTCAGCCGCGACGCAATCCAGGGGAGATACTCCTGCCGGACCCGTTCGACTCCAGGATTGGCCAGCCCCACGGAGTTGAGCATGCCCCCGGGAAACTCGGCCACCCGAGGGGCGGCATTGCCGTCGCGCGGGTTACGCGATACCGCTTTGGTAACCAGCCCGCCCAGACGCTCGAGGTCGAGAACTCCGTCCAGCTCTTTTCCGAATCCGGCCGTGCCGGCGGCCAGGAGAATGGGATTTTGAAACCGCTGGCCGAACAGTTCGCGGGAAAGATCCTGGCGGCGCACTAG
>Ga0136631_10000232_pt1 | contig 16989 bp, 13 predicted proteins | sample AntDrymUQ6012206_2_FD_104655 | JGI IMG/M metagenome (GOLD analysis project Ga0136631, IMG submission 104655) | Polar desert sand microbial communities from Dry Valleys, Antarctica - metaG UQ601 (22.06) | ecosystem: Environmental > Terrestrial > Soil > Desert | place: Antarctica: Dry Valley... | reverse complement strand
GTTCGCCACCCAGTCCGCCCGGTTCCACTTGACGCTCAGATCGGCCAGCTCCTGCTCGGCGCGCTCGATGAACCGCTGTGCCTGGGCGGCAGTGGGTCTTCCCGTCCCGGCAGCTGGCTGCTGCTGGGCGCTGGCCGCCTCCGCGCTGAGGACAAGTCCTGCCGTGATCGCGAAGAACCGGGCAAAATGAGCCATTGGAATACAAGGGTGGAGGAAGGAGAAGGCGAGCACGAGCAAGGGTCGAACCATGTCGGAGGCTAGATCCTGCTCGAGGGGCAAATGTCGGCGACCGCGCACAGGTCACATCGCGGTGCGCGGGCGTCGCAGACCCGCCTCCCATGAAAGATCAGAACGTGCGCAACGTTCGTCCATTCGTCGCGCGGGAAGAGAGGCATCAGGTCGCGCTCCACTTTCACAGGGTCCTTTTCCCTGGTTAGGCCGAGCCTGATGGCCAGGCGCCCGACATGGGTGTCGACGACGACTCCCTCGTTGCGGCCGAAAGCGTTTCCGAGTACCACGTTGGCGGTTTTTCGGCCGACTCCCGGAAGCTGGACGAGCTCGTCCATGGAGCTCGGAACCTCCCCCCGATGGCGCTCCTCAAGCGCCTTGCCGAGTCCGATCAGGTTTCTTGCCTTGTTGCGGAAGAACCCGGTGCTTCGAATCACATCCTCGAGCTGTTCTGTCGGCGCCTCCGCGAGCGATGCCGCGGTTGGGAAGGTCCGGAACAACACCGGCGTCACCATGTTCACACGCTTGTCAGTGCACTGCGCGCTTAGAATGGTTGCCACCAGCAGCTGTAGCGGAGTCTCGTAATCGAGCTCGCAGTGCGCATCGGGGTGCGCTCGCTTGAGGCGAGACATCACCTCGGTGGCGTACGGCAGGGTGGGGGATGGACGGCGGACCCGCTTCCTGATTTTCAACGACACTTTTCCCGTCAGCACCAGCTCCTTGCCGCGGGGCAGCTTTACGACCGTTTTCCGCCTCATCCCCGCCTCCGGCGAGCGAACGCCAGGATGTCGTCCGCGCTTCCCGTATTGAGGATTTCGCCCGCCTCGAGCCAGGCTTTGCGCGCCAGCCCGATTCCGAAGTGCACGGTGTCGAGTGCGGCAGGGGAATGAGCGTCGGGCCCGATCTCGATCGTGACGCCGCGCTCCTTTGCCTGGCGGCAGTAACGCCAGTCGAGGTCGAGCCGGTGCGGGTCGGCGTTCAGCTCCAGGGCGACGTGCACCTCAGACGCCTTCTCGATTACCGCCTCGATGTCGATCGCGTACGGCTCGCGGGATAACAGCAGCCTGCCGGTTGGGTGGGCGAGAATCGTGAGGTGCGGATCGTCGAGCGCGGTCAGCACGCGCTTCGTCATGGCATCGCCCTCCATGCTGAAGCGCGAATGTATGGAGCCGATCACGTAGTCGAAGCTGTCGAGAGTCTGCTCGTCGTAATCGAGCCGGCCATCCGCCAGGATATCGGCCTCGATCCCCTTGAGGATGCGAAAATCCGTGAATCCCTCGTTCAGGGCGTCGATCTCATCGTGCTGCCGGGCAATCTTGTCCCGCTTGAGTCCCCCGGCGTAGAAGGCCGCTTCGGAGTGGTCGGAGATACCGATGTAGCTCCACCCGCGCTCACGTGCTCCTTCCGCCATGTCAGCGATTGAAGACGTGCCATCGGAGTACTCGGAGTGACAGTGCAGGATTCCGCGCAGGTCGTCGTAGACGACCAGGTCGGGGAGATTTCCTGCCGTCGCAGCCTCGACCTCCCCCATTCCCTCGCGCATCTCGGGGGGAATCCAGGAAAGACCAAGTGCCTTGAACAGCGCCTTCTCGTCCGCGATGGGGACGCGCTTCGCTTTTCTGAACACCGTGTTCCCTTCGAACGTCACTCCCTTCGCCTTCGCCAGCTCCATCAGGCTCTCCGTGTGCGCGCTGTTTCCGGTCGCACGCCACAGGGCCACGCCGTAATCTCCGCGTGGCACGCAATGGAGGTCGAGGTGCGTTCCATCCACGAATCGAATGTCGACGGACCCCGGCTCGATCCCGGGTGCTGCTTTCTTCACTCCGGGTGCGCGGGAGAACGAGTCCGCGACCTCTACCGGATTCGCCGAGCATTCCGCGACGATGTCGATGTCGGCGACCACTTCGTTGTGCCGGCGCACCGATCCCGCGACGTCCGCGCGCGTGACATCCGGGTGTTTGACGATGCTGGCAACCAGCAGATGGGCTTCGATCGCTGCCTGCGGGAAGCGCTGAAGGTGGGTGTTTCTCTTCAGCACGGAGATGCCTTTCAGGACTCTTTCGGCGGTTTTCTTCCCGAACCTGGGCAGGTCCGCCAGCTGCCCGTTGAGCGCCACTCGCTCGAGGTCGTCGACGGTTTCGACCCCGAGTGCCTGGTGGATCACCTGGATCTTGGCGGCGCCGAGTCCGGGCACGCGCATCAGATCGGCGAGGCCCTCGGGCATTCCTTCCTGGAGACGCGCCAGATAAGAGGATTCGCCGGTTTCGACGAGCTCTCGCACCACTGACAGCGTCGCCGGTCCGATCCCGGGCGTTTCCGCCAGCTCACCGGACCTGACGAGGGGGCCGAGGTCGTCGGTATCGAGGGCGATGAGGGCTCGCGCGGCGCCCGCATACGCCCGCGCCTTGAACTTGTGCTCGCCCTTTATTTCGAGAAGCGCGCCGATCTGGGAGAGAAAATGAGCGGCGGTTCGCGAATCCATACAGGCAATTTACTGCTAGGAGCCTTCCTCGATCCCCGCGTGGAACGGGAGCGTCTTGACGATCTCCTCGATCTGCTTCTGAATCAGCTCCAGCTCCTGGCTGGCGCCTTCGCTGTCGAGCATGCCGTGCCGCATCGTAACGGCTACCCGGTTCATGTACTTGATCTTGGTGATGATCTCCTCGGTGGCGCGGCGAAGCCTGATGTAGCGGCGCTTGTCGGCGAGCGCGCGATGGCACCGCCGCTCCAGATCCTGGGGGGTGAGCTTGCGTGCGACTTCCACCGCTTCGGCAATCGTGCGGCCGGGGACCGCGCCGTGGTCGGGAATCCCCATTTGATCGCTGGACGGATCGCTGAACCAGAGTCGGCCGATGTACTCGACACCATCATAGGCCAGACGCAACGCGACGCGGTATTCCTTGCCGTCGACGACGATCGAGCTGATCGCGTGCTGTGTAATTCCCGAATCTGGTGCTGTCATACCTGAATCTTCAGGTGGGTACCGGCGGAGTGGTTTTATCTAGGAATGTGTCGAGCGCCGCAAAAAGATGCTCCGGCTGTTCAACGTACGGCACGTGCCCGCAGTCGTCCAGAAGTATAGGCTTCGTTCCGAGCGCGTGGGCAGCGTCTAGGGTAGACGCAGTTGGAATGGGATCGTCACGGCCGGCGATGATCAGCGTCGGCATCCTCAGGCCCTCGACCCTACTGATCAGATCGAAATCGCCAAGGCTCTCCCAGACGGATTGTTGCACTCTGCCGACCACCCGGAAGGGGGTCAGCATGCGCGCTTTCGCGGGATCGGCGAAGTACCCGGCCACCCCCAGCTCGAAGGCGCGCTGCCTGTATGCGGCGGGATCCTTGTCGCGGAGACCAGAGCCGGCCACCTCATCGCGCACCCGCTGGATCTCCGGTGACTGCTGCCTCCGCGCGAACTCGGCCTCGAACTGGCGCCGGTATTCACGGGTCAACGGCGCTGGACTGATCAGAGCCAGACGGCCGGGCGACTGCAAATCGTCACGTGTAGTGCATTCGATCAAATAAAGGAGCGCGAGCATCGCGCCCCACGAGTATGCAACGATCGAGAGCGGCTCGAGCGCAAACTCCCGGATCACCGCCGACAGATCCTCGACGTGTGTTTTCCAGGTGATCGAAATTCGCGCATCTGATTTCGACCTCCCACCTCCGCGCTGATCATAGAACAAAAGATCGTGGCGCTCGCCCAGATGGAGCATCTGGGGCAGCAGATAGCAGTGATCCGCTCCGGGTCCGCCATGAAGCACCAGCAGCCGCGGCCCGTCCGCGCGGCCGTATTTCGCCCAGTACAGAGGCGAAGCCGTCGTCGTCGTGACTCCCTCTTCGCGGGGCGGAGGAACACGCTCAGGCATCGACCGGTCCCGGCTCCGTTACCCCCGCCGGCTCAGCGCGCCGTGAAATCGGTTTCGGAGGTTACCGCCCGGCAGGTCTCAGCGATGAGCTCCGCCGCGCGGTCGAGGTCCTGAATGCTCACCATCTCGTTCGGGGAATGCATGTACCGGTTCGGGATGGATACGAGTGCCGTCGCGACTCCTTCGCGGGCGATGTGGATCGCGTCGGCGTCGGTGCTGGTCTCGCGTCCGGCCGCGTGCAGCGAGAAGGGAATCGAGCGCGACTCCGCGGTTTTCCGCAGCAGGTTCAGCACCACCGGGGAGATGATCGAGCCGCGGGTGAGCACGGGGCCGCGATCGATCGCGGAGTCGCCGTGCTCCTTCTTTTCGAGCCCTGGATGATCGATCGCGAAGGTCACGTCCACGACGATCGCCATCTGCGGCCCGATGCACGAGGCGCAAACGCCCGCGCCGCCTCCGCGGTAGCCGATCTCCTCCTGAGTCGTCGCGACCGCGACAACCTTCGCAGTGCCGGGCCTGGCCGAGTATCGACGAAGCGCTTCCAGTATCACGAACGCGCCGATTCGGTCGTCGATCGAGCGCGACACGAGACGCCCATTCGGAAATTCCATCGTGCGGGAGTCGATAACCCCCGGATCTCCGACGGAGATGCTTTCCTCGGCTTCCTTCTTCGTGCGCGCCCCGAGATCGACCCACAGATCGGTGAACTTCGCTGCCTTGTCCCTCTCCTCACGCTTGATGAGATGAATCGGCTTCTTGCCGACGACTCCGAAAACGTCTCCGTGCCTCCCGATGAAGCGCAGGCGCTGACCGATCAGGACCTGTGGATCCCAGCCGCCGATGGCCTGGATGTACACGTAACCCTCGTCATCGACGTAGGTCACGATCACGCCGATCTCGTCGATGTGGCCGGCCAGCATGATGGTGGGCTTGCCGCCGCCGTTTACCTCGGCGATGCTGTTGCCCGCGACATCCCCCCGGACCTCCGCAAATTGCCGCGCCTGGTCGCGCCATACTTTTGCAGGGGCGGACTCGAACCCGGACGGACCGGGCGTGTCGAGTAGCTTTTTCAGGAATGAAATCGAGTCTGGCGAGAACATTGCCCGAATATACTACCTCATGAAAACACATGTCTGGACCTTGCTCGTCGCGCTTCCCGTGACAGCGTTTTCGGCCGCGCCTCGCGCTCGCGCACAAACGGGTGCTGCCTCCGCGCCCAGCGACATCCGCTACGAGGTGACGTTCACGGGCGCCACCGCCGCGCGGCGTGAAGTGGCGACGCAAATGACGTTCACGGTGGCGAGTGACGCGCCCGTCGTTCTCTCCCTTCCAGCGTGGACGCCTGGCTCGTATACCATCAACGATTTCGCGCGCAACGTCCTGAGCTTCGCCGCCGAACAGGGCGGAGCTGCGCTCAGGTGGGACAAAACCGATCAGGATAGCTGGCGCGTCTTCCCCCGCGGACCGGGCGCGGTGGCAATCCGCTTCCAGTACAAGGCCGACTCGCTCGAGAACGACGGCAGCTGGTCGCGCCCCGATTTCCTTCTTTTCAACGGCACCAACCTCTTCCTGTATCCGGAGGGGGTGGGCTTCGATTTTCCGGCAACGGTAAAGGTCACCACCGAGTCCGGCTGGAAAGTGGCTACCGGAATGACTCCCATCGGCGAGCGCAGCTACTCCGAGCGCAACTATCACGATCTGGTGGACATGCCCTTCTTCGTCGGGCGCTTCGACCTCGATAGCGCGCAGATTTCCGGGAAGTGGCTGCGCTTCGCCACCTACCCGTCGGGCAGCGTGCCGCGCGACGAGCGCGCGGCTGTCTACGAGGCTCTGAATCGCGTCGTTCCACCGCAGGTGCAGGTGTTTGACGACGTTCCCTGGAGCACCTACACGATTCTCCAGATCGTCGACTCGGCGAAATCCGGTGGCTCGGGGCTCGAGCACCAGAACTCACACGTCGACATCCTCGCTCCCGAGATGGTGGGAGCGCCTGTCCTGATCTCGCTGTACGCTCACGAGATCTTTCACGCCTGGAACGTGAAGCGGCTGCGGCCGGCGGACCTCGTTCCGTACCGCTACGATCGTCCGCAGCCGACACCACTGCTCTGGGTCAGCGAGGGGATCACTGATTATTACGCCGATCTGGCACAGGTGCGCGGTGGGACCGTGAACGCGCGCGGATTCTACGAGCTCCTGACGCAAAAGGTCTCGGAGGTTACCGGCTTGCCGGCGGTCGCGCTCGAGGATGCGTCGCTCTCGGCCTGGATCCGCCCGCGGGATGGCACGGAGTACCTGTATTACCCGAAAGGCGCTCTCGCGGGCCTGCTCCTGGACATCATGATTCGCGACGCGACCGACAACCGCGGCTCTCTCGACCACGTGATGCGCGACCTGTACCAGACGACCTTCAGAAACGGGAGAGGATTTACCTCGGAGGAGTGGTGGGGCGCGGTGTCGCGCGCGGCCAATGGAAAGTCGTTCACCGATTTCTACACCCGATATATCGACGGGCGGGACCCTTTTCCGTGGGATTCGATTCTACCGCTGGCGGGACTCCGGATGGGCGGCGACGAGCACCGCGAGCCGCGGGTCGGGATTACTACCACCGAGGATTCGACCGGTTTTTACGTGACTCAGCCGGTGACGGGAGGCCCGCCCTTGCCGCCGGGTCTGGAGACCGGGGACCTGCTCGTCTCCGTGGCTGGAATCAGCGTCCGTGATCCCCTGTGGCTGGAGAAATTCCGCGCCCGCTACGGCCGCGCGCCCGAAGGCACCGATGTACCCGTTCGCGTCAGGCGCAATACGCGAGAGCAAACCGTGAGGGTGAGGCTCGGCTTCGTCAGCCGCGTAGATCCGCGTATCGTCGTTGATCCCGCCGCGACACCGAAGGCGCTGCGCATCAGGGAGGGGTTGTTGCGCGGTACCACCCGACCTTAGCAGCGTCGCGGGGACCCGGCCCGGCCGATTTGTTCTTCATCAGCGCCTCTATCTCGCCGATCTCCCGGGGAGCGCGCGAGATCCACTCCACGCCGTTAGCCGTCACGAGATAGTCATCCTCGATACGCACTCCAATGTTGGCGTAGCGCGCGACCGCCGGCCGGATGCGCTCCTTGAGGCCGCGGTTCCGCGGTGTGTCAGGGATGATGTCGAGGAGGTTTTCACGGACATAGATACCCGGCTCGATCGTGAAGGCGTGACCGGCGACGAGTATATCGGTGGGGCCCGCCCGCCATGGATCGTGGACGTCGAGACCGATTCCGTGCCCGAGCCCGTGCATGTAATACAACCGGTACTGCGGACAGGTCGCTGGTCCGTCGGGCCCGACACAGTCGTAGGTCGCCGTCGGCGATTCGATCAGCCCCAGCTTCGCCAGCGATGCGGAGATGGACCCGGTGGCCGAATCGCTCATCGTCCGGGCCCGCGCGCCGAACTTCGCCTGCCGCTCGGCCACCGCCTGCGCGTCTCGCACGGCCTGATAGATCTCGCGCTGGGCGGGGCTGAATACGCCGTTGACGGGCACCGTGCGCGTTACGTCGGCGGCGTATCCCCTGTACGAAGCGCCGATGTCCATTACCACCACTTCACCGTCGTTCATGAAACGATCGGCGGCTCGATAGTGAAGCGTCGTCGAGTTCGGGCCCGAGCCCACGATCGTTCCGAAAGCGGGGCGATCGGCGCCGTTTCTCCTGAAGGTGTACTCGATCAGCGCCTGGATCTCGAATTCGTTCATGCCGGGACGCATCGCGCGCATCGCCTCACGCTGCGCATCGACCGTAATCGCAATCGATTTGCGGAGGAGATCCATCTCTGCGGCATTCTTGACGCGTCGCAGGAGGTCCACGTTCCTGTTGATGGATGCGGCGGCAAGTCGTGGAAACCTGGCGCGATAGCGATCGACGAGCATGTCGTCCCCGGAGGCAAGCTGCTGCTGCGCCGAGTACTCACCGACGACGTACAGCGCGGTGTCCGCCGCGAGCAGGGTGTCGAGCGTCGCGTCGAGCGACGCCATCCCACGCGCTTCCATTCCCCTTCGCCGCCCGGCGCCTTCGACGCCCTCTCTCGCTCCGGTAACGACTTCCGTCGCGGGATCGCGCGGCATGACGAACAGTATCTCGCGCACCTGACCGGCGCGCTTGACCATCACCAGCGCCGCCTCCGGCTCGGTGAATCCGGTGAGATAGAGGAACCTCGACCGCTGGAAGTACCCGACGTGGGCGTCATCCGGCTCGGTTCCGCCGAGAGCGAGGATGACGCCGTCGCCGACGGAGGCAGCGAGCGCGGCGCGGCGCGACTGGTAGTCACGCTGTGAGACCTGGGCATCGAGAGGGAGACCGGCCGCCGCAAAAAGGGCAAGAGACAGAAATGTGCGTGTCATCCGGAAGCTCTACTTGAGGATTGCCTTGGCGATGGTTTGCAGCTGCATGTTGGATGTCCCTTCGTAGATCGTCCCGATCTTGGCGTCGCGGTAAAACTTTTCCACCGGGTAGTCCTTGGTGTATCCGTACCCGCCGAAAAGCTCGACGCAAAGCGAGGTCACCCGATCGCATACCTGCGAGGAGAAGAGCTTCGCCATCGCGCCCTCGCGCGCGATGTCCTGTCCCGCATCCTTGAGCCGGGCGGCATTGTAGACCATCAGACGCGCGGCTTCGACGTCAGTCGCCGCCTGCGCGACCTGGAACTGGATACCCTGGAACTCAGAGAGCGTCTTGCCGAATTGCTTGCGCTCGCCGAGGTAGGCGAGAGTGGCCGACAGAGCGCCCTGGGCGATCCCGATCATCTGGGCCCCGATACCGATGCGTCCTTCGTTCAGCGTATTGATCGCGACCTTGTATCCCTGTCCGACCGGGCCGAGGACGTTGTCGTCCGGAACCTCGCAGTCGTCGAGCAGCAGCTCGACCGTGCTCGACGCGCGGATACCGAGCTTGTCTTCCTTCTTGCCGACCTTGAATCCCTTGAAGTCGCGCTCGACGATGAACGCGGTGATGCCGCGGTACCCGGCGGCCGGATCGGCGTTGGCGAAAACCACGAACACGCCGGCTTCGGCGCCGTTGGTGATCCACAGCTTCTGGCCGTTCAGCAGCCACCGGTCACCGCGCTTCTCGGCGCGAGTGGCCAGACCGAATGCATCCGAGCCTGAGCCCGATTCGGAGAGCGCGTAAGCGCCGACGGCATCGCTGGTGAGACGCGGGAGGTAGCGGGACTTCTGGGCATCGGTGCCGTACTTCAGGATCGGAAAATTGACGAGCGTGTTCTGGACATCACACACGATCGCGGCGGCGGCGTCGACTTTGCTGATCTCCTCCACCGCGAGCGTTACCATGAACAGGTTTCCGCCGGCGCCGCCGTACTCCTCGGGAACCTCGATTCCCATCAGGCCGAGCTCGAAGTACTTGGGGATCAGCTGGGGATCGATTTTACCGGCCTGCTCCATCGGAGTCACCCGCGGTCGCACCTCCTCCGCGGCGAAGGCGGCCACGGCGTCGCGGAACATGATCTCTTCTTCGGAAAGGAGAGTCAGCGCCTGCGACGGCGTATCAGTCTGCATGGACGCCGACGGCGGCTCGCTCGAGCACTACCTGCGCGAGCTTCTCGTGCAGGCCGAATGCGGGCGTGACACTGAACCCCACAGCGGGGAATGCCTTCGCGGCCGCCGCGACCATGCGCGGGATGTCGGCCGTCGAATGCCGGCCCGGGGAGAGCATGTAAGGGAACACTGTGACATCAGTCGCGCCCGCGCGCACGCAGTCGCCGTATCCCTGCGCGATGTCGGGCGCCGCGAGCTCCATATGCGCGTAGCGAACGATCACCTCGGGTCCGGCCATGCTCTGGATCAGATCCGCCATTTCGCGGAGCATGTCGTTCGCGTCGGCGAGGCGGGAGCCGTGGTCCACAATCAGAATTCCTTTCATCGGTCGAAGATTAGCGGGTGGGATGAAACAATCAATTGAAGCGGTGTGATCGGGTGGGGGCAGCGCGCTGTGCGAAAGACGTACCCCGAACCCCGCTCGGTGCGCAGTAGCTATTGGTTAGTGGGCCGCTTCATCCAGCCCGGTCCGCTCGTGCCACAGCGGCCTCGCGATCCCGGACGAATCATCGTAGAACCGAACCGCGCCCGGGGAGTGGATCTTGGTCAGGAGAACTATCTGCCCGGTATGCATCGCGAAGTGCTCGACTACATGGTAGATCGCTGATAGAACGGTTGTATCCCGGCCCTGGATCACAATCTTCTTCTCGAGGTCGGATTCCCTCACGCTGGCGAGGACAGCATCTGCTTCACGCAGAACCTCCTCGAGGCGGGCGAGCAGATCACTCCCGCTCCCGCCGCTCTGCCGGGCGAACTCCTGCCCGCGATCCCGCTCGTACGTTCTTCCGCCCACGCCGCCGATGATCCATTCAGTGACGTTGCCAGTGAGATGGACTATCAGGTTCCCGATGCTGTTCGACGCCCGGTTGGACCGGCTCCAGATCGCCGCTTCCGGAAGCGCCTTCAGGCAGTGGCCGAGCTTGATCGGATATTCCTTCACCAGCCAGTACCGCGAGCGGGCGATGAACTCCTCGGCGATCATGCCGGGGTCGTCGCTACCCTGCGTGCGTGTGTGCCCCTCAAGGAGGGCGTGGTCAGGCTGTCACGGAAAACGTCGAGGGCGAGCTCGACTTTTCCAAATGGCGCCGATACCTGAACGCCCTGCACGAGCGGACGAACACGCTCCAGCATTTCGCGCGCGATGGCGATGCCTTCCGCGACACCATGCTCCTTTGATTTCGCGCTCGCGGCGCGCATGCGCTCGATGATGCTGGCCGGTACCACCACCCCCGGCACTTCGTTGGCGAGAAACTCCGCGTTACGAAGCGAGACGAGCGGCCAGATGCCGGCGACGATCGGAATCCGGGTGTGCTCGATGGTGGCAAGAAATCTTTCGAGCTGGTTCGGGTCGAATACCGGTTGGGTTATCGCGTACTCGGCGCCGGCCTCGACCTTCCACTCGAAGCGCTTCAGCTCGTGCGCGGGGTCCAGGGCGGCAGGGTTTACTCCCACCCCGATCGCGAACTGCGTCGGCGCGCCGATGGCGTTGCCGCCGGGATCGAGGCCGTGGTTCAGCTGGTTGACGAGATTGGTGAGGCCGATCGCGTCGATGTCGAATACCGCCGTCGCGTTCGGATACGGTCCCATCTTCGGCGGGTCGCCGGTGATGAGAAGGATGTTGCGGAGCCCCACCGCCGCCGCACCCAGCAGGTCGCTGAGCATTCCGAGCAGATTGCGATCGCGGCAGCAGTAATGGGTTACGGTCTCGATCCCGACCTGCTGCTCGATGAGAAGACTCGTCAGCAGCGCGCCCATCCTGCTCTGTGCCCGCGGTCCGTCCGGGACGTTAACCGCGTTGACTCCGGCATCCCGCAGCGCGGCGGTGTCGCGCAGCATCCGCGAAGCATCGACGCCGCGGGGCGGGACGATCTCGACAGACGTTACGAACTCTCCGCGGGCGATCCTCGCCGCCCACTCCGATTTCTCCGCCAGCGGCACGGGCGTCACGCCCGGATCTTCAGGCGGAAGATCGGGATGCGAACTCCGGCGCTCCTTCATCGGCACGCGGGCATTACGTGGTGACAGCGGACGCACCCCCTCCACCATCGCGGCAATGTGCTCCGGCGTCGTCCCGCAGCATCCGCCGACGACTTTCGCTCCGGCCTGCACCAGGTGGTGCGCATAGGTGGCCATGTATTCGGCGCTCGCCATGTACATGCTGCGTCCACTGACATCGCGCGGCATTCCGGCGTTGGGCTGCGCGCTCAGCTTGCGACGCGTCACCGGGACCATCTTCTCGATCGCGTCGAGAATTATCTGCGGACCGACGGAGCAGTTGAGGCCGATGATGTCGGCGCCGTAGGCGTCGAGAGCGATCGCCAGATCAGCGGCAGTTACGCCGTAAGGCGTGTGGCAGTCGGCGCCGATCGTCATCTGCGCGATGATCGGGATGGCCGGATCGACTTCGCGCGCGGCATGAATCGCCTGCTCGATCTCGTGCAGATCCGCGAACGTCTCCAGGATGAAGACGTCAGCGCCGCCTTCCCTCAGCGCCTCGAGCTGCTCGCGGAACGCGCTGCGTGCCTCCTCGAGGCTGGTCGGACCGAGTGGCTCGAGTCGGACCCCGAGGGGTCCGACCGCGCCGGCGACGAGCAGATCGTCCTCAGCCGTCTCGCGCGCGATCCTTGCCGCGGCGATGTTGATCGCCTTCACCTGTGATTCGAGCCCGTACTGTGCCAGCTTGATCCGGTTGGCGCCAAAGGTGTTCGTCTCGAGAAGCTCCGCGCCTGATTTGCGATACTGTTCGTGGACTTCGCGTATCAGATCCGGGGCGCGAAGGTTCAGCTCGTCGTAGCACTGGTTGATGAACACGCCCTTGTTGTAGAGCATGGTGCCCATCGCGCCATCTGCGACGATGACCTGCAGCGGATCGAGGAGCCGCGCTACGAGCGGATTGTCAGGCAACGGCAGCCTCCGGCTCCGCGCCCGCTCCCGCATTCGACCCCCGCACCGCGTAATACTTCGCTTCGGGATGATGGATGATCACCGCCGCGGTGGACTGCTCGGGAAGGAGCTGGAACGCTTCGGTGAGCTCCATGCCCAGCGCCTCGGCCGCCGGCAGCAGCCTGAAAACGATTGCGTGGTCGTCGAGATCGGGACAGGCGCCGTATCCCCACGAGTATCGCTTCCCTTCCGGAACGCCCAGCTCGCGCTTGATCCTGCGGTGCGCCCATTCGGCAACTGCCTCCGCCGATTCGACCGCGAGCCCGTGAGAGTAGAACGCTTCCGAGTATTCGTTCTTCGCCTGAAGGTCGTCGAAGCGCTTCGTCGCCTCGCTTCCGACCGTCACCACCTGTAGCGGCAGGACATCGACGTCACCGGAGTCGACGCCGCGCACATAGTCGGCGAGACAGAGCCGCTCGCGGCCGACCATACGCGGGAAATGAAACCGGGCAATCTCGCGAAGCGCTCCACCGTCGCTGGAATAGGCGGCTGGATCGTAGATGATTACGTCGTTCCCCTGCGACTGGGCGGGGAAATATCCGTAGACGACCTCCGGCTTGAGCCACCCGGCCTCTTTCGCTTCCCGGGTGAGACGCTTCAACGCCGGCTCGAATTCGTTTTTCACCGCGGTCTTGTACTGCTCACCGGAGCCGCGCCCGCCCCACTGGAGGCGGTACAGCTCGTCGAGATCGAGCAGCTCGAACACTTCGTCGAGCGGCACGTCGCGGATCACGCGCGTACCCCAGAAAGGCGGGGACGGAAGAGGATTGTCGGCCGCCACGTCGCTGCGCGCGCCAGCGGCATCTCCAGCCCCGATGTCCTTGCCGACGGTGGTGCGCAGAAATACGTCGTTGCGGGCGTCGTCGAGGTTCTTCACGACGAACGCGCGACGCCTGTCGGGATCCTGGAGAACGTCCATCGTCTCCAGTCCCTCGAAGGCATCCTTGCAGTAGAAAACCCCCGAGTCGTACGCGCGCTCACCCTCCACGAACAGCGCGCGGCGTCCGAAGCGGCGGTTGATCGCAGCTCCGCCGATGAGGACCGGAATCTGTATCCCCCGCTTGTCCAGCTCCTGGACGCACAGCGGCATCTGCTTTGACGTCGAAACCAGCAGCGCGCTCAAGCCAATCGCGTCCGCGCCCACCTCTACCGCCTTGTCGAGGATGGTGTTCACCGGGACCTGCTTGCCCAGGTCGAACACCGTGTAGCCGTTGTTGGAAAGGATAGTGTTGACGAGCGACTTCCCGATGTCGTGCACATCGCCGTACACCGTCGCCAGAACGACCTTGCCCTTGGTGTAGCCTTCGGCCTTCTCGAGGAACTGCTCGAGATGCTTCACCGCTTTCTTCATCACCTCCGCCGACTGAAGCACGAACGGCAATATCAGCTCGCCGGCGCCGAACTTGTCGCCGACTTCCTTCATCGCCGGCAGCAGCACCTCGTTCAGCACGCGAACCGGCTGCGTCCGGACACCGGCGGCATCGAGCTGCTCCTCGATGCCCTCCTTTTTCCGGTGCAGAATCATCCAGTGGATCTTCTGCTCCGCCGTCATTCCCGCGGTCGGATCTTCCTTTTCCGCCTGCGCACTCGTTCCGGTCCCGCCCACGCTCGCGAAGTACTCGATGAAGCGCTGCAGCGCATCGGGCCGCCTGTTGAACACCAGATCGTCCGCCATCTCCCGCTCGGCCGCCGAGATCTCGGCGTAGGGCCGGATGTGGGCGGGATTGACGATCGCGGCGTCGAGGCCCGCCTGCACGCAGTGGTGCAGGAAAACCGAGTTGAGCACGCCGCGCGCTTCAGGCGTCAGCCCGAAGCTCACGTTGGAGACACCGAGGATGGTCGAGACGCCGGGAAGCTCGCGCTTGATGAGGCGAATGCCCTCGACGGTCTCCTTCCCTGAATTGATCCACTCCTCGTCACCGGTGGCCAGCGTGAACGTGAGCGCGTCGTAGATGAGATCTTCGGGAGAGAGGCCGTATTCCCCCACGACGATGTCATATATCTTCTTCGCCACCTCCAGCTTCCGCTCGCGGGTCTTCGCCATCCCGACTTCGTCGATCGTGAGCGCAATGACCGCCGCGCCGTGCTTCCTGACGAGCGGTACCACGGCCTCGATGCGCTTGCGACCGTTCTCCATGTTGATGGAGTTGACGATCCCGCGCCCCGGAATGTGCTCCAGCGCCGCCTCGATGACGTCCGCTTCGGTGGAGTCGATGACGATCGGGGTCTCCACGCTCATCGAGAGCAGCTTCACCACCTTCGACATCTGCTCGGCTTCGTCACCTCTTTCGGTCAGCGCGACGCAGACGTCGAGAACGTGTGCTCCCGAGTCGACCTGCTCGCGCGCCACCTCGAGAATCCCCTCGTAATCGTCGGCGAGAAGAAGGCGCTTCACCTTGCGCGATCCCTGGGAGTTCACTCTCTCGCCGACGAGGAGCGGCGGCGGATCCTGGTGCAGCGTTATCGCGCGCATCGCCGAGCTGACACGGGGCACGTGCTGCACGTGCGAGCGTGCCTTGGGAGCCCTCTCGACCTGTTTTACGGCGGCGACGATCGCGGAGAGGTGCTCCGGGGTGGTCCCGCAGCACCCGCCGACGATGCGCACGCCGAAGTCGCGCACGAACTCGGACAGCGCCTGCGCCATCGGGGCCGGCTCGAGCGGATACACTGCCTCGCCAACACCCGTGTTCAGCGGCAGCCCGGCGTTCGGAATGACCGACAACGGCACGGCCGCGTGCTCGGCCAGATACCGGATCGGCTCACGCATGTGCTCGGGACCCGTCGAGCAGTTGAGACCGATCACGTCCACCTTCAGCGCTTCGAGCGTCGTCATCGCGCTGGCGATGTCCGTTCCGAGAAGCATGCGCCCGCTGACATCGAGCGTCACCTGGGCCTGAATCGGGATTCTCCGGCCGAGCTCGGCGAACAACCGCTCTATTCCGGCGACCGCGGCCTTCACCTCGAGGATGTCCTGCGACGTCTCTATCAGCAGCAGATCTACACCGCCCTCGACCAGATATTTCGCCTGCTCGTAGTAGTTGTCGCTCAGCTCCTGGAAGGTGATCCGCGACAGCACCGGATCGGAGCTTGACGGCAGCATTCCCGTCGGACCAAGAGAAGCGGCGACGAACCGCGGATGGTCGGGAGTGGAATACTTGTCAGCAGCAGCGCGCGCGATACGCGCGGCGGCGAGGTTCACATCCCGCGTTTTCTCGCCGATGCCCCATTCCTCGAGCCGGCGCGGCGTCGACTGGAAGGTGCACGTTTCGACGACGTCGCAGCCGACGGCCAGGAAAGACTCGTGAATCGCCTGAATGACGTCAGGCCGGGTGAGAACGAGATGGTCGTTGCATCCCTCGAGGGATTTCCCACCGAAATCCTCAGCGCTCAGGTCGTAGCGCTGGATGTTCGTACCCATCGCGCCGTCGTACACCAGCACTCGGCGGTCAATGGCTTGCAGATACGGTGATTTGGTGCGTGTTTCGCTCATCTCGTCCTGCCGTGTTCCCTGGAAGGGAAGGGCAATAAAAAAGCCCATGCGTGAGCGCCGGGCCAGCGCTTTAGCGGAATGTTTAACGTGGCCGCAAGTTGCTTTAAATCGCCACGGACTTCAGTTGTGCCCTTCCACTATTGTAGTGCCGTGCGCGGCCAACGGCAAGCTATCGTCGCAAAGTCCTTACTGGCGCTGCGGGAATCCAAGTCGTGAGTGGTCAGTTCGTTAGTTGTAGCTGACAGTGCCACCTCTCGCGGCGACGGCACTGACAACTGAGTGACCACTACAACTCAAACACTGTTCACTCAAAACTTGGATCCCCTCGCCGAGCAAACGAAGTCTCCACCCCCTAGTCCAGCAGTTCGTCGAGGTCCTCGGACTCCTCCGGTAATCGCCGCCCGGTCGCCTGGGACCGGGTCTCGAATGACTGCACCAGCGCAATGAGCCGGTGCCGCTCGAGCGGAAGGACCAGGTAGGCGAGGGTCGCGCGCTGAAGCTTGGCCGGCAGCACCCGCCGGTCCGCGTGCGAGGTGCCGTACACGATCAACGCCCCGCCCGAAGCAAGAGGGAGTGTGGCACCGAGCCCGGCGGTGAGGAGCGCGTCCGCGGAAACAACTCCAATCGCCGGCGGATCGCTCGCGTGCGTGGATGCGACCTCGCCGATGCTCGCGGCAAAGGATACTTCGTGCCCGAAGCCCAGGAGAGTCTGCGCCAACCCTTCCAGCAGGCCGACGTCGCCCCCCACCAGGATCACCTTAGCCATTGAGTAGTCTCCATCGTTCGGCCCGGTCGTTTGACTCTCTCAAACCCGGCGCCCGTCACTTCCACGATTTAGCTGCGCCGGAATTCTAACGCGAGTCGAGAGCGATTACACC
>Ga0136631_10000231_pt1 | contig 16997 bp, 12 predicted proteins | sample AntDrymUQ6012206_2_FD_104655 | JGI IMG/M metagenome (GOLD analysis project Ga0136631, IMG submission 104655) | Polar desert sand microbial communities from Dry Valleys, Antarctica - metaG UQ601 (22.06) | ecosystem: Environmental > Terrestrial > Soil > Desert | place: Antarctica: Dry Valley... | reverse complement strand
CCCCCTACACCGATGTACCCCTCACCCAGATCCGGAAGACGATCGCCCGGCGGCTGGCTCAGTCCATCGGGCCGGTTCCCACCTTCTACCTCACCAGCGAGGTGGACATGGAGCGGGTTGTCGAGGCCCGGGAATCCTTACTGGCGGGACAGCGGGGCAGCGGGGCAGAAGAGAAGCAGATCAAGGTGTCTTTCAACGATATCATCATCAAGGCCGTTGCCATGGCTCTGCGGCAGCATCCGGCCTGCAACAGCTGGTGGCAGGACGATCATATCCGTTACTGGAATGAAGTCCACGTGAGCATGGCGGTGGCGGTAGAGGAAGGGTTGATCACGCCGGTGATCCGGCACGCCGATCAGAAGACCCTCCGGGAGATCGCGGGAGAGTCACGGGACCTCGCCGCCCGTGCGCGGGAGCGGCGGCTCAAGCCCGAGGAGTACACCGGCGGCACCTTCACGGTCTCCAATCTTGGCATGCTCGACATCGAGGAGTTCACCGCGATCATCAATCCACCCGAGACCGGCATTCTGGCGGTAGGCCGCATGGCGGAGAAGCCGGTGGCCCATGAGGGCGCAGTCACGATCAGGCGCCGGATGCGGCTGACCATGTCCTGCGATCATCGGGTGATCGATGGCGCGACCGGAGCCCAGTTTCTGAGGACGTTAAAAGGAATGCTCGAAAATCCTTTGGCGCTTGTTTGGTAGGTGAGAGTGAGAAGTGAGAAGTGAGAGGGTCTTCCTCCACGCTCCCTTCTCACTTCTTACTTCTTACTTCTCACTGTGAGGGGTTGTGGCGACTCAGTTTGACGTGATCATCGTGGGCGGCGGACCGGCCGGCTATGTCTGCGCCATCCGTGCGGCGCAGCTTGGGCTCGCGACGGCGGTGATCGAGAAAGACAAACTCGGCGGCGTCTGCGTGAATATCGGCTGCATCCCTACCAAGGCCCTGCTGCATAGCGCCTACGTCGCCGGCCTGATAGCCCATGACGCCAAGGACCTCGGCATCGAGGTCGGAGCCGTGAAGACCGACTACGGCGTTGCCATGAGGCGCTCCCGCAAGGTCTCGGAGCAGAACTCCAAGGGGGTGGAGTTTCTGATGAAGAAGCACAAGGTCACCGTGGTGAAGGGGACCGGAGTGCTGGCTCGCAACCGCACGGTACGGGTGGGCAAGGACGAGTACCAGGCCCGGAAGGCTGTGGTCATCGCCACCGGGTCACGGGTCAAGGGAATCCCCCAGATCGGGCTGGAGATCAACAAGAGCACCGTTATCAGCTCAGACGAGGCCCTGTTCCTCGAGACCCAGCCGAAGACCCTCGCCATCGTGGGTGCCGGCGCGGTGGGCTGCGAGTTTGCCGACATCTTCCACGCCTTTGGAAGCAAAGTCACCCTCATCGAGGCCCTCCCCCGTATTCTCCCGCTGGAAGACGCCGAGTCATCCGACACCCTGACCAAGAGCTTCAAGAAGCGCGGCATTACCGTCATTGCCGGGGCCCAGGTGAAGAAGGCAACCGTCGCCAAGGACAAGGTGACGCTCGCGATCGAGGCCAGTGGAAAGAGCGAGTCGATCGAGGCCGATAAAGTGCTGATGGCGGCGGGCCGCGCGGTGAACACCGAGGACCTGGGACTCCAGGAAGCCGGCGTGCAGCTCACCGATCGCGGATTCATCAAGGTGAATCAGGCAACGCTGGGAACCACCGCGCCCGGCGTCTATGCTATCGGCGACATCGCCGGCCCCCCCATGCTGGCCCACAAGGGGAGCCGGGAAGGGGTGGTGGTTGCGGAGCTGATTGCTGGGCACAAACCCCAGCCGATCAAGTACGACAACGTTCCGAGTGTCACGTACTGCCATCCCGAGGTCGCCAGCATCGGGATGACCGAGGAGCAGGCCAAGGAGCGCAAGCTGGAGTATCAGGTTGGGCGTTTCCCGTTCAGCGCCAACGGCCGCGCCCGGACCTCCGGCGACACGGAAGGATTCGTGAAGATTATTCGCGACAAGAAGTACGGCGAGATCCTTGGTGCCCACATCGTGGGCGGTCACGCTTCCGAGATCATCCACGAGCTGGCGGTGGCCCGGCAGAACGAATACACGGTCGAGGAGGTCGATCTCGCCATCCACGCCCACCCCACGCTCTCCGAGGCGATCGCCGAGGCCGCGCTGGATTCGATGGGCCGGGTAATACACATCTGAGAAGTGAAAAGTGAGAAGTGAGAGGCGAGAGGTGAGTGGGAGCGGTGGCACGCTGGGCTTTCTGGTGGCCGCGCTCGCGTGCGCCGTGTCGGCCGGTCTGACCGCTATCACCGCCACGGTGCTCGTCGCGGATGCGCTTCGCGCCCGCCACGGGGCGGCTAACCTCGAGTTACGGTTCTACCTGATCGCGGCCGGGACCCTCGCGGGTCTCATGCTCGCAGGTTTCGTCGCCTGGCGTCTGCTGGAACCGGTCACCTCCGCATATCGCCGCGGGGGATTGGCAATGGTTGCGGCCTTTGCCACAGTGGTCCTTATGTTGATATGCACGGCGGTCTTCGAGTTCTTCGGACGTAGTGGACTGCTCGCCTTGCTCGGCCTCTCCGCTCTAACCTGCTCTCTGCTCGCCTTTCAGGCCCACCGCCTCAAGTCGCAGGTGCACCTGTGACGGCCCGGCTGGTTGTGCATGACCTCGGCCGGCGGGCCTATGCGGAGGTATTGGAGCTCCAGCGGGCCCTCTGCCGGCAGCGCATCGCAGGGGAGAGCCACGAGGACATCCTCCTGCTGGTGGAGCACGACCCAGTGGTGACGCTGGGCCGGGGCACTCGGGCCACCAGCCTGCCGCTGCCCAGGCCAGAGCTGGAGGGCCGGGGGATCGAGGTGTTCGAAGTGGAGCGTGGAGGAGACGTCACGTTCCACGGTCCCGGGCAGCTGGTTGGCTATCCAGTTGTGGATTTGCGGCAACACCGGCAGGACCTGCACTGGTATCTCCGGCAGCTGGAGGCCGGCCTTATCACCGCTCTGGCTGACTTAGGAATTGCCGCTGGGCCGAATCCGGGGCTTACCGGGGTGTGGACCGGGGGACGCAAGGTTGCCAGTATCGGCATTCACGTGAAGCAGTGGGTGACGTTCCACGGCTTTGCCCTCAACGTGAGCACGGACCTGTCCTACTTCGATCTGATCGTCCCGTGCGGAATCAAAGACGTGACCATGACCAGCGTAGCCCAGGAGCTCTCCCGGGACGATTTGGTCTCTCTCTGGGAAGAGACTCGCCAGGCCGTCATCACCGGGGTGGCCGAGGCCTTTCAGCTCCAGCCGGTCGAGAGCGTGGTATCAGTACCTATCTGACGACTTTCCACCCTATCCGCTCCTTTGGCCTCGCATTTTGTTCCGCCCCGTTGCCTTCTTGGGACTAATGAGTTTTTCTCCCTACCATGCCCGATTCGACCCGTCGCCCCTCGCCTGACGCCCAAGCGGACCAGCGGATCCAGGAGATCCTGCGGGCCGCCGACAGTTGGTCGAAAGAGGCCCCGCGGGCGCTCATGCCGGCCATCCGGGCTGTCTGCATTCGGCTGGCGGAGATGGTCGCCGATCAGCGGAACTACCTGGCCCCCCTGCCGGAGCCTCAGGAGACCGAGCGGCGGCAGGTCCTGTCTATGGTGGCCGATCGGTTACGCTCGAAGCCCGTAACGGAGGGTGTGGACGAGCACCTGAAGGCGCTCGAGGAGCTGGAGCTTCGTTCCACCGGCTCGTGGGCCATCGTGGCCTCGGCCCAGACCGAGTGGATCACCACCGCCATCCGGTACCTGGAGGGGCAGGCAGTCGCCCTGCCGGCGGGAGATCGGCCGGACCCCTACTGGGCCGATGACGTGGTGGCGGGGATCATCGCCTCGGTGCGCGCGCTCATCGGGGTGGATGAGCTCCACGCGCGCACTGAGGCCCGTTACTCGGGACCAGTCAAGCGCATCACGCCAGACGAAGAGTAGCCGGTCGACGCCTCCCCGCCCTTCTCCGCCAACAGCTCGAAGAAACGCCCGAAGATCTCGATACCGTTCCAGAGCTGATGCAGGTCCAGCTTCTCGTTCGGTGAGTGCAGCCCATCGTCGGGAAGGCCGATTCCGGTGAGAATGACCGGCGCCCCGGTGAGCCCCAGGTCGGGAACTATCGGAATGGACCCGCCGGCCCGCACCTGCACGGCTTTCCGGCCTTCCACCGCTTCGAAGGCCTCGTTCAGAACCTCGAATGCCGGATGGCTGACGTCCACCTGAACCGGGTCTCCCCCGTGCAGGACCGTCACCTTGACGTCCGCCCACGTCGGGGCCAGCGCCGCCACAGCTCGCTCCAGTGCGCGACCCACCTCCGCCACCTGTTGGCCCGGTACCAGTCGCAGGCTCACCTTGGCGGTCGCTTGCGCGGGGATGACGGTCTTGGCTCCCTCGCCGATGAAGCCACCCTTGATGCCGTGTATCTCGAGGGTTGGGAGGGCCCAGACCCTCTCGTAGACCGACCGATCGGTCAGACCGGTGAGGGCCTTGCCGGTGACCTCCTCACTCAGAAACCGCTTCTGGTCGAAGGGCAGGCGCTGCCAGGTATCGAGCTCCTCTTTCGTGGGCGGCTGCACCGCTTCGTAGAGTCCGGGGATCCTGATCTCCCCGGTCTCGGACTTGAGCTGGCCGAGAAGCCGGACCAGTGTCTCCAGACCGTTCGGAGCAACCCCGCCATAGGTGCCGGAGTGAAGGTCGCGCTCCAGGGTGCGGACCGAGATCTCCGCGTAGCAGAGCCCTCGGAGCGCGGTGTACACGGCGGGCCAGCCCGGTGCGTAATAGGACATGTCGCAGACCAGCGCAGCATCGGCCCGGGTTCGCTCCGGCTCGCTGTGCAGCAGATCGAAGATGACCCGGCCGCCGCACTCCTCCTCCCCCTCGAAGATGAAATGCACGTTGAGAGGAGGCACGCCCTTGGAGTCGAGCACCGCTTCATATGCCTTGAGCAGACAGAAGACCTGCCCCTTGTCATCGGCGGCGCCGCGGGCGTACAGCCGGCCATCGCGAACCGTCGGGGTGAAAGGCGGCGTGACCCATTCGTCCAGCGGATCGGGGGGCTGAACGTCGTAGTGGCCGTAGATGAGGAGTGTCGGGCGGTCCGGAACCCTGGGAGTCTCCGCCCAGACAACCGGGTGGCCGGGCCCCTCGATGATGTTCACCACGGGGCAGCCCAGGTGGCGCAGGTGGTCGCTCAGCCAATCGGCGGCCCTGCGGCAATCCTGGGCGTGCGCTGGGAGTGCGCTGATGCTGGGGATGGCAAGAAACTCGCTCAGCTCCCTCAGAAGGCGGGCTTGCTCGCGTTGGACAAAGCCTCGATCCATGGAGACCTCCCTGGTGACGGAGACTACCGCCCGGTGGCGGCGGAATCTCCTACCGCCCGTCCCAGCCGGCTGTAGGCGCTGTCGCCCTCGACGCCCTCCATCAGCTTCCCGAGCGCGCTGACGCTTTGCCGGACGTCCCTGTTGTGCCGCTCGTACCAGCGGTCGAAGAGATCCAGCCTGGTGCGATAGATCCGGGCACCGATCAGCCCGGCGTTGTTGATCGGCCGCTCCGCCATCCGGTCTACCCGAAAAGTGCGAAGCCGTTGGGAAACGGGACCGGTGAGCTGGGACCGGGCCCATGCCGCGGCATCCCGGCGTCCCGCCTCGAGCGCGAGTGAGTCCGGCTTGCGGCCATAGAGCGAGTCCAGGCGGCGCACCAGGGCCGAGTAATAGTCGCCCAGCACGATCTCGTCATGCCAGCGGTTGGCCGCGTGGGTGGCATTGACGCTGTCGCCGCGCTCCCGGAAAAATGCTTCGGCCGAGCGATAGCCGACCATCTGGGCAAAGCTCTCGTTGAACGGCGTTGCGCTCTTCACGTACAGCGTGTTGTGCGCGATCTCGTGGAAGACGGTGGCGGCCAGCTCAACCGAGTCACCCGAGATGGCAGTGGAGAGGAGCGGGTCCTCGAACCAACCGAGAGTCGAGAACGCACCGGACGGGCGGAGATAGATGTCATATCCCCGGGCCGCAAAGCGGGCCGCCTCTTTCCGTGCCGCACGGGGATCGAAGAACCCCTTGTAGGGAATCCGGCCGACGATCGGATACTTCCAGGTGTGGGGGCAGATGCAGTCCTTCGGAGCGGCCTGGAGCACGAGAAGCAGGGTGTCGCGACCCACGTCCGAATACGTCGTGTAGGTCTCCTTGGCCTCGAGCCCGAGCCGGGCAGCATAGTCCCGGGACGCCAGCACGAGCCCCAGCGACTGCCGAAGGGCGGGATCGGTTCTGCTGTCCCGCACCAGTCGGGCAATCGGTTGCCTGGACTGGAGAATCCGGGTCTCCTCGAACCCGGCCCGTGTCAGGTAGCGAACATCTTCACTGGCGAGGTAGGCGGTTCCATACCCGGCAAACAAGGCGGCGACGAGGGCAAAGAAGACCATCCGCTTCACCGAATCCGTACCAGGCCGATGCGCGCATCGACCGTGGGTGATACCGCCTCGCTGCCCGATGGTCCGGTGAGCAGCAAATCGACGGGGGGCGCACCCCCGGCCTGGGTCACCAGCACATGCCGGCCGGATCCCGCGCGCAGAACCCCGGTGCGGCTGTAGCCAGGTCCGCTGGTGTTGTCTGGCACGAGCGGAAACGCCTGTTGTATCGAATCCGGAAACACCTGGCGGAAGTTCCACGACTTGTAGCGGAGACGCGACGCGGGCTGGTCAAACCCGGGGAGGTTGTCGAGATAATTGGTCATCTGCCACTCAGGAGCCAGAACCGAGAAGGGGACGTTGGTCTGGCTGACAACGTTCGCGGCCCCCACGAGGCTGGTTGCAACCAGTCGGCGGGTCAGGTCGGTCCCGAGCACACTATCGCTGGCAAAGTGATCCGCCAGCCAGCGCACAAAGAGCCAGTTGGCACCTCGCTCCTCGAGCGTACCGTTGGAGCTGCCCGGCTCGATGAGGAAAAAATCCTCAGGCGACTGCAGGTAGGCGTACGCGTTGGGAATGTTGCCCCGTTCCAGAAAATCCTGGAAACAGGATCCGGAGGCACACTCGCTGGCCGGCAGCTCCCGGGCGCCGAGCTCCTCGGCAAAATGGGAGAGGCCCTCGTTCAGCCAGATGTCTTCCGCACTGGCGCCCCGGATCAGCCGGTGCTGGTTGAAGCTGATCATGTGCTGGAATTCGTGGATGAACGTCGGCGGCAGGCGCTCGCGGGCGAATTGTTCGGTGATGCTGCATGTCGGATTGTTGATGTCCGGAACCAGGCCGTAGAAGATCTCTGCTTCGTTCGAGCCCGGGTTGTTGCCCGACCGGGGCAGGAGATCGGCTCCGAAGAAATAGCCGAGGATGACGCTCCCCACCGCATCGCAGTCGGGGCTCAGGCCGTTGACCCGATGGGTCAGGAGGACGACGACCACGCCGTTGGCATCGATGTCCGATTCCCGGCCGAATGCAGTCGTGTCGATCGGATAGAGGAAATCGTCGAACAGGGTCCCCACGTTGACCAGGTCCGCATTAGTGTAGCCCGGGGCAGGGGCATCGTTGTCCACGAAAATCGCCACCCGGTTGCCCACAACCTGGGCGGTAGAGGTTGCGTCCACGAAGGTGTTGCACTGGGGGGTGGAGCAGACCTGGAAGATACGCTGCTCGCCGACCGTTACAGGAACCGCCGTCGAAGCCATCACCCGACTCCGGTCGAACAGCGCCACGGAAGCGCTCTGAGACAAGTCTCGTTCCCGCTCACGAAGCATGGCATGGAAGGCGCCGGCCCGTACCGGCGGCCGGAACGCGGACAGCAGGGGCGAGGGAAGGGCTCGCGCTGCCGCCGCCGCCGGGGAAGCGCCGGTAATCCGATAATCGGCCTGCACCCCGGCTTCGGTCTCGGTACCCGCAGTGGCAACCGGCACATAGAGATACTGCGCGCCGGATGGTCCGGCCGCGGGCAGTCGAACGCAGGCATCGTCCTGATTGGGATCGAGAATGCGGCGCTGACCTGCCGCAAGAGCTTCGGTATTCGCGTCGGCGCACACTAGGGACGGACCCGTGCCCGGACCCGTACCGTCCCTGCAGGCGGCGACGAAAAGACCGCCAAACACGGCCATCAGAAATGAGCGCGAACGTCGCACGTGAGGAGTACTCCTGTACCTGGACGAGGGGACCGCGACCGGAAGGATCACCCGCAGACCTCCAGCAAAATAAGGCGCCGCAAGGGCTTTTGACAATCGCACAAGCTGCCGGTAGGTTCTCTCCGTGCCCGATAACAAGCGGCTGTCGGCGGTCAGGTTCGGTGCTGACGGACTGGTGCCGGTCGTGACCCAGGAAAGCCGTTCCGGCGACGTCCTGATGGTTGCCTTCGCCAACCGGGACGCGCTCGATCGTACCCTCGCCACCGGCCTGGCTCATTACTACAGCAGATCCCGCGGCGCGCTGTGGCAGAAAGGCGAAACCTCGGGCCATATCCAGCGCATCGTCGAAGTGCGGCTCGACTGCGATGGAGACACGCTGCTGTACCGGGTGGAGCAGACCGGCCCGGCCTGCCATACCGGCACGAGGACCTGCTTCTCTACAGTCATCGGCGGGGCAGCGGGGCAGCAGGGCAGTGAGGGTGGGCGCGGAGAAGACCCCGGCGGACATGTTCTAAGCCGCTTGGCCCAAACCATCGCTCAGCGTGCGGCCGACCAGCCCAAGGGGTCCTACACCGCCGAGTTGCTGGCGGCTGGCGTGGGAAAGGCCTCGCAGAAGGTGGGCGAGGAGGCGGTCGAAGTAGTGGTTGCGGCAAATTCGGAGGACGACGAACGTCTCGCGTCCGAGGCGGCTGATCTCCTCTATCATCTTTTGGTGCTCCTCCAGGCTCGTGGTGTCCCGCTGGATGCCGTGTTGCGAGAGCTGGAGTCCAGAGCCCGATAAGCGATAATGTCTTTCGTTCATCTCCACACCCATAGCGAATACTCTCTGCTCGACGGGGCCAACCGGATCCCGGATCTGGTCGCGCACGTCAAGAAGCTGGGCATGGACAGCCTGGCCGTCACCGACCACGGCAACATGCACGCGGCGTGGACCTTCTACGAGCACGCCAAGGTTCACAAGATCCGGCCGATCCTGGGCTTCGAGGCCTACATGGCGTTCGGGCCGCGAACAGCCCGGGAGAAGCCGCCGGGAGCGCCGGCGCCCTATAGCCACCTCGTCCTGCTGGCCAAGAATCGCGTCGGCTACCGGAACCTGATCCGGCTCACTTCTATCGGCTTCGTCGAGGGGTTCTACCGCCGGCCCCGGATCGATCGGGAGGTGCTCCGAGCCCATTCTGATGGACTCGTGTGCCTGGCAGCGTGCCTCTCGGGGGAAGTGGCGCTGCATCTCCGGCAGGGAAGGTACGAGGAGGCCAAGAGGAGCGCCGAGTGGTTCAGCCAGACCTTTGGACCAGGCGGGTTCTGGCTCGAGATCCAGCAGCACGGGATCCCCGACGAACGGCTGGTCACCGAGGGGATGCTGCGCCTGGGGCAGGAGCTCGGCATCGGCGTGGTGGCCACAAACGATGCTCACTACCTGAAACGGGAGGACGCCGAGTCGCACGATGTGCTGCTCGCCATCGGCACCGGAAGCGATCTCGACGACCCCAAGCGCTTCCGGTTCACCGGCCAGGAGTCGTACGTCAAGTCGGAAGCGGAGATGAAGGCGCTGTTTCCCGACCGGCCGGACACCCTGGCCAACACCTCCGTGGTGGCAGAGCTGTGTGAGTTCGATTTCGAGAAGCGATACTTCCTGCCCGAGTTCCCCCGCCCCGCCGAGTACCCCTCGGACGAGGCCCTGCTCAACCATCTTGCCACCACCGGCGCTGAGCGACGTTACGGGCTGCCCTGGTCGGATGTGGTCCGGGACCGTCTCGCCTACGAGCTCGGGGTGATCAACAAGGCCGGCTACGCCGGCTATTTCCTGATCGTGCAGGACTTCATCGCGGCCGCGCGCCAGCGCGGCATCCCGGTGGGTCCCGGCCGGGGATCGGTCGCCGGTTCGCTGGTGGCGTACGCCCTCGGAATTACCGACGTGGATCCGCTGAAGTTCGATCTGATCTTCGAGCGCTTCCTGAACCCCGAGCGGGTATCCATGCCGGACATCGACGTGGACTTCTGCTTCGAGCGCCGGGGTGAGGTGATCGAGTACGTACGGGAGCGCTACGGCCGGACCAGTGTCGGCCAGATCGTCACCTTCGGCACCATGAAGGCCCGGGCGGCGGTCAAGGACGTGGCCCGCGTCCTCCGGATTCCTCCCGGCGAGGCCGACCGGATCACCAAGCTGATCCCATCCGGCCCGGCCTACTCACTTCAGGTGAAGGAAGCGGCCGAGAAGGTACCGGAGTTGAAGGACCTGATCCGGAACAATCCCTCCTACGACCGGCTCATCACACTGAGCTCGCGAATCGAGGGAATCTCCCGGCACATGTCGGTCCACGCCGCGGGTGTGGTAATCGCCCCGGGTCCGCTATCCGAATACGTGCCCGTATGCACTGCCCCGACCAGGGGCGCCGGCGCCGCCGAAGGCGAATCCATCATCACCCAGTACGAGATGGGGGCGCTGGAGAAGGTCGGCATGCTCAAGATGGACCTGCTCGGTCTCAAGACCCTCACCGTGATCCACGACGCGGTGAATATGATCGCCGAGCGGCACGGCACGCGGCCTGACATGGAGGCCCTGACATTCGACGATCCTCGGGTCTATGAGCTGCTGCGCCAGGGCCGGACCGCCGGCGTCTTTCAGTTCGAGTCACCGCTGGCTACCGACACGCTTCGGGCGATGAAGTGCGATCGCTTCGACGACCTGGTGGCATCGAACGCACTGCTCCGCCCGGGCCCGTTGGACGCAGGCATGCACACGGTGTTCATCCGCCGGAAGCTGGGCCAGGAGAAGGTCACCCACCCCCACCCAGCGCTCCGGGAGGTACTGGAGCCGACCTACGGCGTCATCACCTACCAGGAGCAGGTGATGCGGATCGCCAATGTGCTCGCCGGGTTCAGCCTGGCGGAAGCCGACGTGCTCCGGAAAGCAGTCGGAAAAAAGGACCAGGAGCTGGCGAACCAGGAGGTAGCGAAGTTCGTGGAGCGGGCGGTGGCCCAGGGCCACCCACGCCCCATGGTAGAAGAGCTCGGCCGGCAGATCGTGACCTTCGGTCGCTACGGGTTCAACAAGTCGCACTCGGTGGCGTACTCGATCCTCTCTTATCAGACGGCCTGGCTCAAAACCCACTATCCGGCCGAGTTCATGGCGGCGCTGCTGTCCTCGGAAATCGGCAACACCGACAAGGTGGTGCAATACATCAACGAGGCGCGGGAGCTGGAGCTGGAGATCCTCCCACCGGACGTCAACGAGTCGGGCTTCAAGTTCACCGTCATCGGCGAGCGGCGCATTCGCTTCGGCCTGGGCGCGGTGCGGAACGTGGGCGAAGGCGCCATCGCGTCGATCATCGCCGGCCGGCAGGAGACGCCCTACGGCACCCTGGGCGACCTGGTGGAGCGGATCGACTTGCGCCTCTGCAACAAGCGGGTGCTGGAGTCCCTCGTTGCCGCCGGAGCCTGCGATTCGCTCGGCGGCCACCGGAAGCAGCTCATCGAGGTCCTGGAACCGGCGCTGGCCGAGGCTCAGCTGCTCAACCAGGAACGCGAGGCGGGACAGGGGTCACTCTTCGGGGGCGGAGAACGCGGAGAGGACGGCGAAGACGGAAGGATCGGAGTTTCTCGCCTCTCCGACGTCTCCGCCCTCTCCGCCTTCTCCGACGTCCCACCCTGGACCGAAGCGGAGCGGCTGGCCAAGGAGAAGGAGGTTCTGGGCTTCTTCATTTCCGGTCACCCGTTGGAGCGCTACCGGGAGGAGGTCGAGCTCTTCGGCTCCCGAACCACGGCAACTCTCAGCGAGTGGGGAGAGCAGCAGGTGAGCGTGGCAGCGGTGGTGACCGGGGTCAAGCGACAGATCTCGAAGAAGACGGGCAAGGAGTACGCCCGGCTGGTGCTGGAGGATTTCCATGGCACCGCCGAGGCCATCGTGTTCCCGGATTGCTGGGCCAAGCTCAACCAGGTCATCGTGCCCGATTCGGCCCTGCTCCTTACCGGCGGATACAGCGACCGGGATCGGGGCGAAGATCAAGCGCCTTTCATCGTGGAAACCGCCCGGGAGCTGAGCGATCTCAAGGCCTCCGGGGCCCTGGCCCTGAGCCTCCGGTGGCGATCCCCTTCGAGCTTGCAACCTTCGGCGCTCCAGGCAGTCGCAGCCCTCTGCTCGGCGCACCCGGGGCCTACTCCGCTCTATATTGAATGGAGCGACGGTAAGGGGGAGGCGGTTCGACTTCGGTCACGGCGCGTGCGAGTCGCGGCGGAGGATGACCTGGTCCGCGCACTGCGGGACCTGCTCGGCAGCGACTCCGTCCACTACGTAAAGGCGGGATGACCCCGATGGCTTCTGCCTACACTTTGGACTTCGAGAAGCCGCTCCTCGAGCTGGAGCGTCAGATCGAAGATCTCAAGCGTATTGGAACCGAGCGGCAAATCGACATCGATGGTGAGTTACAGGGACTCCAGAGCAAGCTCGAACTGCTTCGGGCAGAGATCTATCGGGAACTCACCCCGCTGCAGCGCGTCATGGTCGCGAGACACCCCCGCCGTCCCTACACCCTCGACTATCTCAGCACCATCTTCACCGACTTCATCGAGCTCCATGGCGACCGGCTCTACATGGACGATCCAGCCATCGTCGGTGGCTGGGCGCGTCTGGCCGGTGTATCGGTCATGGTGATCGGGCACCAGAAGGGGCGGGACACCAAGGAGAACCTGAAGCGCAATTTCGGAATGCCCCACCCCGAGGGCTATCGGAAGGCGCTCCGCTTGATGAAGTTGGCTGCCAAGTTCGGCGGACCGGTTATCACGCTCATCGACACGCCAGGGGCCTATCCCGGCCTGGGGGCGGAGGAGCGGGGACAGTCCGAGGCGCTGGCCCGCAACATCCTGGAGATGTCGGCACTGCCGACGCCCTGTGTTGCGGTGGTCATCGGCGAGGGCGGGTCCGGCGGAGCACTGGCGCTTGGGGTCGCCGATCGGGTGCTGATGCTGGAGAACTCGGTGTACTCGGTGATCTCGCCCGAGGGCTGCGCCGCCATCCTCTGGAAGGACTCCAGCCAGCGCGAGCGGGCCGCCGAGGCGCTCAAAATCACGGCTGAAGACCTTCTCCGGCTCAAGGTCATCGACGAGATCGTGAAGGAGCCGGTCGGAGGCGCCCACGTCGACCCTGATGCCGCCGGCGAGGCGCTGCGCGAGGCCCTGATCCGTCACGTCACCGAGCTGCGCAAGATCAAACCCGACAGACTCATCCGTCGCCGGGCGGACAAGTACGGCGCCATGGGCGCCTTCACCGAGGCCTGATGTCTCAGACCGTCGAAGTTCGGTTCAAGGGCACCCGCAAGGCATACTACGTCTGGGGAGACGAGGCGGACCCGATCAGGGTCAAGGACGCGGTCATTGTCGAGGTAGAGCGCGGCCGCGACCTGGGGCGTGTCACCGCCATCGGTGATGTCGCGGACAAGAAGTGCGGCAGCGGCTGCTCCGGCTGCGCGGTCGGTGAAACTGCCGCGGAACCGGAGCCGCATAAGGCGGTCGTGCGCCGGGCCACCCCCGAGGATTTGAAGGTTCACCGCGAGATCCGGGCGTCGGAGGAGGAAGTCCGTCAGAAGGTGATTCTGCGGGTGCGGGCCCACGAGCTCCTCATGAAGGTCAGCGATACCGAGTGGCAGTGGGACCGCAACAAGCTGACTATCTACTTCACCGCCGACAAACGGGTCGATTTCCGGACGCTGGTGCGCGACCTCGCCTCGCTGTTCCGCACCCGGATCGAGCTGCGACAGATCGGCGTGCGAGACGAGGCGGCCAGGCTGTCCGGCGTCGGCCGCTGCGGCCGGGAGTACTGCTGCTCCACCTGGCTCAAGGAGCTTTCCCCGGTCAATCTCGGCCTGGCCAAGGACCAGCATCTCTCTCTCAATCCGTCCCAGATCTCGGGCGGCTGCGGCCGCCTGCTGTGCTGCCTCAAGTACGAGCATGATTTCTACGTAACAGCCCGGAAGCGCTTCCCCAAGGAGGGAAAGACGCTGAGAACCGCGCTGGGCTCTGAGAAAGTCGTTGCGGTCGACATCTTCCGCGAGCGGGTTTTCCTCAAGCACGAGGAGCAGGGCTCCCGCATCATTCCTCTGGTGCAGCTCCGGGAAGAGGTCGAGCAGCTCGGCGATGTCTTACCTACTGCCGAGGATCGAGCTCGTCAGAGTACAGGAGTGATGGAGGGCCCCGTACCTGATACCTCCTCTCCCGCGCACCCATCCAGCCGCCCGTCCCGGCGTCGACGCCGCTCCGACGGGGGTCCCACCCCGCAGGGCTGAACCACGAACCTTCCCGGTTTAACTTTCGCGACGTGCCCAAGTTCTATCTGACCACCGCGATCGACTACTCCAACGGCGACCCCCATCTGGGTCACGCCCTGGAGAAGGTCGGCGCCGATGCCATCGCGCGATATCGGCGGCTCCGCGGAGATCAGGTGCATTTCGTCATGGGCATGGACGAGCACAGCCAATCCGTTCTCCAGGCCGCGGCCAGGGCAGGCGTTCCCCCGCAGCAGTGGGTCGACCGCATGGCCGCGCGGTTCGCCGACTTCTGGGCCCGGCTCGGCTGCAGCAACGACGACTGGATCCGCACCACCGAGCCGCGCCACTTCCGCTCGGTGACCGAGCTGCTGCAACGGATCCAGCGGCTGCATCCTGACGATCTGTACGTATCCGAATACGAGGGCCTCTACTGCACCGGATGTGAGGAGTTCAAGCAGGAGAGCCAGATCGTCAATGGCCACTGCATCGAGCATCCTACACTGGAGCTGATCCCCACCCGCGAGCGGAACCACTTCTTCCGGCTGAGCCGGTACGGTGAGCGGCTGCTCGAGCTGATCACCACCGGCCGGTTCCAGGTGGAGCCGGCCATCAGGCGCAACGAAGTCCTTCGCTTGCTCGAAGGAGGGTTGCAGGACATCTCGGTGTCCCGGCTGCGTCAGCCCTGGGGAATTCCCTTCCCCGGCGACCCCGAGCAGACGGTGTACGTCTGGTTCGACGCCCTGATCAACTACCTCTCGGCCACCGGGTTTCCCGAGCCGGGTTACGAGCGTCTCTGGCCCGCCGAGCTTCACGTGATCGGGAAGGGCATCACCCGATTCCACTGCGTCATTTGGCCGGCGATGCTGCTCGGTGCCGAGCTGGAGCTGCCACGTGAAGTATGGGCCCACGGCTATGTGCAGTGGGAAGGCACCAAGATGTCCAAGACGGCGGGCACCGCGGTTACCCTTGATGAGGCCATCGAACGGCACGGCCCCGACGCGCTCCGCTACTTCCTGCTCCGCGAGGTCGGGTTCGAAGCCGATGGCAACTTCACTTGGGAGCGATTCGACGAGCGCTACAACGCCGACCTGGCCGACGGCTTCGGCAACCTTGCCTCCCGCTCGCTGGCCATGCTGATGAAGTATCGGGATGGGGCCGTCCCGTCAGCTAACACCGACACGTCGCTCGACCAGGCCGGACAGAAGGCCGTCCGGGATTACGCGCGTGCAATGGATGCGCTGGACCTGCGGGGAGGAGCGGAAGCGGCGTGGACGCTGGTATCGGCTGCGAACCTGTTTGTGCAACAGTCTGCACCCTGGACCCTCGCGAAATCAGGCAAGGACGCTGAGCTCGATGGGGTGCTAAGTGCGTTGGCTCGGGCGCTCTGCCGCTTGGCGCTGATGGCCAGCCCGTTCATTCCAGCCAAGGCTCAAACCTTGTGGCAAAATCTGGGATTGGACGGCGAGGTTGCCGACGCGCGCTGGGAAGCCGCGGAACATCCCTCCCTGGAGGGCCGGAACGTGACCAAGCCGTCCATCCTTTTCCCCAAGCCCGTCAAGATATAGCAGTTAAGACGGCAGACGTGCGAAACTACTTGACAGTGAAAGAGTTATCACTCCACTGAACCCTTGACAAGGCCAATCCCAAGGGGTCACCTTGAGTTAGGGGCGTGACTGCGCTCATGCTGCTGAGGGCCCCAGTATTGCACAGTGGGCTAGATAATTTTGTTCGTTTTCACGCGACAATCTGGTTGAGGATCGGACATGGCCAAACGCCGTTGGACTCTGGTTCTGGTCCCCCACGGGGCGGAGCCCTCGCGCATTGTCGAGGTCTCCTACGGAGTACTGCGGGTCGCCGCCTCTGCCGCAGCGGGATTCCTTGTCCTGGTACTTCTCGCCGGCTACGCTACCGTCTCCCACACAACCGACCTCTCCCGTACCGCCAGACTCCAGCAGGAAAACGAGACCCTTGCTCGCGAGATCGGTGAGCTCAACGGTCGCCTGTCTACCCTGGCTGATACCCTTACCCGGATTTCCCAGCGCGATGCCCGCATCCGGGTGCTCGCCAACCTCGAGCCGATAGATCCGCAGGTTCAGGCCGCTGGAATCGGTGGGCCGGCGGGTGCTACCAGCCTGGGCCTGGCTGGGATGACCGGCATTGCCCGGCGCTCGGCCGAGGTGCGGATCGACCTCAGCGCGCTGATCCGCCGAGCCAACCTGCTCGCGTCCTCATTCAAGGAAGCGGCCGACAGCCTGGCATATCATTCGGCAAGGCTTGCCGCCACTCCGTCGATCATGCCGACCCAGGGCTGGCTCTCCAGCGCATTCTCTTCGATGCGGGCTCACCCGATTCTGCACTACGCCCGGCCGCATGAAGGCATCGACGTCAGCGCGCCCATGGGCAGCCCGATCGAGGCGCCAGCTGCGGGGATTGTGACCGATGCCCGTTGGGAATCCGGCTACGGCAACACCGTCACCATCGACCACGGCTTCGGTATCGAGACCAGGTTCGCCCATGCCTCCAAGCTCCTGGTCCGCACCGGCCAGCGGGTGTCGCGCGGTCAGCGGATCGCCCTCGTGGGCAACTCGGGGCTCGCCACCGGTCCCCACCTGCACTACGAAGTCCACGT
>Ga0136631_10000230_pt1 | contig 17031 bp, 17 predicted proteins | sample AntDrymUQ6012206_2_FD_104655 | JGI IMG/M metagenome (GOLD analysis project Ga0136631, IMG submission 104655) | Polar desert sand microbial communities from Dry Valleys, Antarctica - metaG UQ601 (22.06) | ecosystem: Environmental > Terrestrial > Soil > Desert | place: Antarctica: Dry Valley... | reverse complement strand
CCTCTACCCCGGTCGCGGTGCGCGACGAGGGCGATGCCGTGTCGATCGACCGCCGCCGCCAGGCGGTGTCGCCGGCCGGGGAGCTCACCGAGGAGCCGTTCACGATCCGGCTGGACTCGGTCACCCCCGCGGGCCTGTCCGAGGAGGCCGAGGCCGTGGGGCTCACCGCCACCGAGCTGCTGCACGTCCCCCCCACCCGCGACTACGTGGGCAGCGCGGTCGTGGTGCTCGAGGCGCCGCGATGAGCACCACCCTGCGCCTATGCGCGCTCTACCCCGAGCTGATGAACATCTACGCCGACCGCGGCAACATCGCCGTCCTGCGCGCGCGCTGCGAGTGGCGCGGCCTGGGATTCGAGCTGGCGTCGTCGACCGTGGGCGAGCCGCTGGACGGTGGCGCGCACGACCTCTTCTACATCGGCGGCGGACAGGACCGCGACCAGATCGCCGTGGCCGAGGACATGCAGGCCACCAAGCGCGACGCCCTGCACTCCGCCGCGGGCCGGGGCGCCGCCGTGCTGGCGGTGTGCGGCGGCTACCAGCTCTTGGGCCACAGCTACCAGCTCGGTGAGCGCGAGCTCCCCGGCGTCGGACTCGTGGACCTGCACACGGTGCGCGAGGCGGGCGAGCGTCTGATCGGCAACTGCGCGATCGAGTCCGACCTGGGCACCGGACCACGCACGATCGCGGGCTTCGAGAACCACGGCGGGCGCACCTACCTGGGCGCCGGCGAGAAGCCGCTCGGCCGCGTGCTCGCCGGCCACGGCAACAACGGACGCGACGGATTCGAGGGAGTGCGCCGCGGCAACGTGGTGGGCACCTACCTCCACGGACCGCTGCTGCCCAAGAACGTGTGGCTGGCCGACCGCCTGATCGAGCTTGCCCTCGGCGTGGAGCTCGACCCGCTGGACGACGCGATGGAGGACGCGGCCCACGCCTCCGCGCGGCGCGCCGCAGGGGTGTAGGTAGCGTTCCCGTGGTGAGCACCGAGCGCACCGCCTTCGTGACCGGCGGCTCCGGCTTCATCGGCTACGCGCTGGTGCGTCGTCTGGCCTCCGAGGGCTGGAAGGTGCGCGCGCTCGCGCGGTCGGACTCCTCCGCCGCCAAGGTGGCCGAGGCCGGTGCCGAGCCGGTGAGGGGCGACCTCGACGACGTCGAGTCCATGCGCGCCGGTGCGCAGGGATGCGAGGTGGCCTTCCACTCCGCCGCCAAGCTCGGCGGATGGGGCGAGCGCGACGAGTTCGTTCGCGGCAACGTGGCCGGCACCGTGAATGCCCTGGTGGCGTGCGGCGCCGCCGGCGTCCGCCGCTTCGTGCACGTGGGCACCGAGGCCGCGCTGCTGGCCGGCGAACCGCTCGTGAACGCGGACGAGACATGGCCGCTGCGGCCCGACTCGTCCGCCCACTACCCCGCCACCAAGGCGATGGCGGAGGAGCGCGTGCGCCGCGCCGCGGGCAATGGCTTCGAGACCGTGGTCATCCGGCCCCGGCTGGTCTGGGGCCCCGGCGACACCACCCTCATGCCGATCATGGTGCAGACGATGGAGAGCGGCCGGTTCGCGTGGATCGGCGGCGGCCGCCACCTCACCGACACCACCCACGTGAACAACGTGGTCGAGGGCCTGATGCTCGGCGCGGAGCGCGGCCGCTCGGGCGAAGCCTACTTCGTGACCGACGGCGAGCCGGCCGAGTTCCGCGACTTCATCTCGCGGCTTGTGGCCACCCGCGGCATCGAGGCGCCCGACAGCGAGATGCCGGCCGCCGTGGCCGGCGCGGCTGCGGCGGTGGCCGAGGCGCTGTGGTCAGCGCTGCCGCTGCCCGGCGAGCCGCCGGTCACCCGGCTGGCCGTCTGGCTCTCCTCCCAGGAGTGCACGCTCGACATCGGCAAGGCACGGCGAGAGCTCGGCTACCAGCCGGTGATCTCGCGGGAGGACGGCCTCGCGGCCATGCCTCGTTAGGGCCGGGCGTCAATCGGTGAGGCCGATTCGTCCGTGCAACCGCCGTAGCGGCGCCGGCGCCCACCAGTTTCGCCGGCCCAGCAGCGCCATGAGCGAAGGCACGAGCAGGGCCCGGATCAGCGTGGCGTCGATGATCACCGCGAGCGCAGTCCCCACCCCAAGCTCCTTGATGAAGATGATCTCTGACGTGGCGAATGCACCGATCGCCACGCAGAAGAGGGCGGCGGCCGCGGTAACGATTCGCCCCGTCCGCTCCACACCGGTGGCCACGGCCTCGTCGTCCTCGAGTCCGCCGTCACGTCCCTCCTTGATCCGGCTCAGCAGGAACACCGCGTAGTCGGTCGACAGGCCGAACACCAGCGCGAACAGCAGCACGGGCTGGGTCGCCTCCAGCGCACCCTCGCTCTGGTAGCTGAGCAGCCCCTCGAGCCGGCCGTCCTGGAATATCAGCACCAGCAGGCCGAACGCAGCGCTGAGCGTCAACACGTTCATCAGTAGCGCCTTGAGTGGCAGGATCAGCGAGCCCGTCAGCAGGAAGAGCAGCACGAAGGTAGTCACACAGAGGATCGCGATGCCGATGGGCAGCCGCGAGCCAAGGCTCGATTGCTGATCGACGAAGTCGGCCGTGTCGCCCGTGACGCCCACCCCGACGGGGGTCTGGAGCGATCGGATGCTCTCGACGAGGTCCTGACTCTGGTCGCCGAGGGGATCGCCCGTGGATGAGACATCCACGCGCCAGGTGTCGTCGCCCAGGTAGCGCGGCTTTTCGACGGAGGCCACCCCCGGAAGGCCCTCGATCTCCGTGGAGAGTGATGCCACTTCGTTGGCCTCACCCCGCCCGGCGGTGGCGGACACGATCGTGGAGGAACTCGGATTGGCCGGGAACTCCGCGTCGAGCGCGTCATCGACCTGGCGCGGCTCGGAGCTCTTGGGAAGGTTCTCGGCTGAGAAGCCGGTGAAATCGACCCGCAGGAACTGCGATCCGAGCAGCAGCAGGACAGCCGCGGTAAGCGTGGCGATCAGCACCGGCCGGCGCATGACCGCGCGCGACAGGCGATACCAGCCACCGGCGCGCTCGCCCCGGGCCACCCGTTCGGAGGCGCCACGCAATCGCTTCGGAGCGAGGGAGTCGATGCGCGGTCCCAGGAGCGCCAGCAGCGCCGGAAGGGACACGAGCGAGACCGTCGCGGCGATCAGCGCCACGACCATGCCGCCCAGCCCCATCGAGTAGAGGAATTGCTGGGGGAAGACCATCAGCGCGGCCAGCGCGGCTGCCACGGTGAGGGTGCTGAAGAGCACCGTCCTCCCCGCGGTCGCCAGCGTCCGTCGCAGCGCCTCCGGGCCGGCTCCCGAGCGGGCGATCTCCTCGCGATAGCGGGAGACGATGAACAGGCTGTAGTCGATTGCCAAGCCGAGTCCGAGCGCGATCACGAGGTTCAGCGCGAAGATCGACAGCGGCAGCACCTCGTTGACGAACCGCAGGACGAGGAAGGTCCCGAAGATCGTGAGCACCCCGACGAAGAGCGGCAGGAGCGCCGCCACGAAGCCGCGGAAGAAGAGCAGGGACAGCGCGAAGATGATCGGAAAGGCCAGAAGCTCCGCCCGGCCGATGTCCTCGCCCACCTGTTCCCCGACCGCGGGACCGGCGAGCGCGGCGCCGCCGAGCTTGACCCCTGGCTGATCCTCGAACTCGGTCTCCAGCCGCTCGACCGCGTCGTCGATCTCAGCGTCGTCCACGTCGCGGAAGACCACGCCCGCGTAGGCGGACCCGCCGTCCTTGCTCACGTTCCCCGGACCGCCGCTGAGCACGCGCGCGACCGCCGGATCATCTCGGAGCGTGCTTGCCACCGCCGCCACCCGCTCGCGACCCTCCACGAGAGCGATGAGGCCAACACCGGCCTTCTCGCCGGCGGCGGCCTCGAGACGCTCGCGGACCTGCTCGGTCTCGGAGTTCGGGTCCGTGAACGGGTTTCCGCCCGTGTCCAGCAGCCCCGCGACCGGGCCCCCGACGCCGATGGCCACTATGAAGAGGATCCCCGTGAGCCCGAGGACGAGGCGGGTCCTGCGGCTCGCGATGTCAGCGAGGGCGCGCAGCAACCGAGCCGTCCTCTTCGAAGCCGAACGGGATGCGGCCTTCGGCGAGGTCGGACTCGAGCTGCTTGCACCAATCCACCACCCAGGTGTTGAGACCAAGCCCGTAGAGCCAGCTGATGTAGCCGAACTTCCTATCGGGCTCGTAGGGGGGCGTGGCCTGGCGAACGCCGTCGAGAATGGCCTCGTGCTTGGCGCGCATCTCGCGGACCACCTCGATCTGCTCCTCGGTGTTCAGCGCATCCGCGAAGAAGATCTTCAGCAGGGCCTCGTTGCGCATCTCGAAGACCGAACCCGAGCCGTCGGTCAGCCACTCGCGAAGCGCCCGCTCGCCCGGCTCGGTCACCGAATAGACGTTACGTTCCCGGCCCCCGTGCGGCTCCTCGGACCGCGTGAGCAGCCCGCCGGCCTCCAGGCGCCTGAGCTCCGGATAGATCTGGCCCGGGCTTGCGGCCCAGAAGAAGCGCGTCGAGCGCTCCGCCAGGCGTTTGATCTCGTAGCCCGTCCGGCGACCCTTGACGCCGATCATTCCCAGCAGCAGGTGCGCGGTCCCCGTGAGGTCGGCCATGAGTCGGCACGATACATCATTACGACCCGTCGTGCAGATCTATTTGCTCAGCGCCCGGTGGACCCAAACCCTCCCTCGCCCCGCGCGGTTTCGGCCAGCTCCTGCGCCTCCTCCACCTCCGGCGCCTCGTGTCGGACGAGCAGAAGCTGCGCGATGCGGTCGCCCGGTTCGATCGCGAAGCTCTCGGATTGGTCGGTGTTCAGCAGCAGCACCCGCACCTCGCCGCGGTAGCCGGCGTCGATCAGTCCCGGCGCGTTGACCAGGGAGATGCCGTGGCGGGCGGCCAGCCCCGACCGCGGGAGCACCAGGCCGCCCTGCCCGGCTGGGATCTCCAGGGCGATGCCGGTGCCCACGCTGGCGCGCTCGCCGGGCTCGAGCACAGCGGCCTCCGCGGCCCGCAGGTCATATCCGGCGTCGTCGGCGTGGGAGCGCTCGGGCGGCGCCGCCTCGGCCGAGAGGCGGCGGAAGCGCAGGACGCTCAAGCCGAGCCGTTCGGCGAGGCCCCATTGGAGGCGAAGCGCTCGAAGCGCGCCGCCACCGCGGCGGGCACGCGGGCCCGCACACGCACGCCCTCGGGCGTGTCCTCGCGCTCCATCTCACCAGCCAGCCCGTGCAGCTCGGACAGCCGCCCGCCCTCGGCGTAGGGCAGGAGCAGTTCCACCGGCTGCAGGGTGGCGAGGAAGCGGCCCTCGATCGCCTCGCGCAGCTGGTCGAGCCCCTCCCCCGTCTCGGCCGACACCTGCACCGCGTCCGGGAAGCGGAAGCCCATCTCGCGACGGCCGTCCTCGTCGAGCAGATCGACCTTGTTCAGCGCCAGCAGCCGCGGGCGCTCGGAGGCGCCGGTTTCGTCCAGCACGTCCTCCACCGCGGCGAGCATCCCGTGGAGCTCCTCTTCAGGCGCCGAGGCGTCGGCCACGTGCACCAGGAGGTCGGCCCCCAGGGCCTCTTCGAGGGTGGCGCCGAAGGCCTCCACCAGCTGGTGGGGAAGCTTGCGGATGAAGCCGACGGTGTCGGTGAGCAGGTAGCGGCGGCCCTCGATCTCGAACGACCGCGTGGTGGGATCAAGGGTGTGAAAGAGGCGGTCGCGCACGCCAACGTCGGCGCCCGTCAACGCGTTGAGCAGCGTGGACTTGCCGGCGTTGGTGTACCCCGCCAGCGCCACGGTGGGCAGCCCCGCCCGATCGCGCTCGGCGCGCATGACCTCCCGCGAGCCCTTGTTGTGATCGAGGCTGCGCCGTAGCGCCGCGATGCGGTTGCGCGCCAGCCGGCGGTCGGTTTCGATCTGCGTCTCACCCGGGCCCCTGGTGGCCACGCCGCCGCCGGTGGCGCCGCCCAGGCGCTCGAGGTGGGTCCACAACCCGCGCATGCGGGCCATGTTGTATTCCAGCTGGGCGAGCTCCACCTGGAGCTTGCCCTCGGCTGAGCCGGCGTGGTCGGCGAAGATGTCGAGGATCAGCGCGGTGCGGTCGATCACCGGCACGCCCACGCCCTCCTCCAGGTTGCGCTCCTGGCGGGGCAGCAGCTCGTCGTCGCAAACCACCAGATTGGCGTCGCTGTCTGAGATCGCCTGCTTGAGCTCCACGAGCTTGCCCTTGCCCAGGTAGCGGTCGGGATCGGGCTGGGGGCGCCGCTGGGTGAGCTCACCGGCAACGGCCACGCGGGCCGTGGACAGGAGCTCGCGCAGCTCCGAGAGGTCGGGCCGCTCGGGAGCTGCCGCGATGAGCATCGCGCGCTGGCGTGCGCGCTGAGGGCGTGTGGTCTGGCCGTTCTGCACCTCGTCCAGTCTAGGCGCGGTCAGGAAGGAAATGTAGTTGACAGCGGCAACGAGTTACTGCATCCTGGCAAGATGGCCAGCGCCGCCGCCCCCGAGTCCGTGCGCGCCTTCAACCGCTTCTTCACGGAGGTCTCAGGCGTGCTCCAGGAGGGCATCCTGCGCACCGACTTCACGATCACCGAGGCGCGCGTCCTGTTCGAGCTGGGGCGCGAGGACGGCCTCACGGCCACCGTGCTGCGCGAACGCCTCAAGCTCGATGCGGGTTACCTCAGCAGAGTCCTGGGGCGCCTCGACGCCATCAGCCTGCTCACCCGCGAGCAGTCGGTCTCGGACGGCCGCAGCCAGTCGGTCCACCTCACCCGCGCAGGGAAGACCGCCTACGCCACGCTCGACCAGCGCGGCACCGAGGAGGCGGCCAAGCTGCTCGGCGAGCTGGACGAGCGCGACCAGCGCCGCCTGCTCGGCTCGATGGCGGCCATCCGCGAGCTGCTGGGCGACCCGTCCGTGAAGGACCCGTTCGTGCTCCGTCCGCTGGGCCCTGGTGATGGCGGCTGGGTGGTGCAGCGCCACGGCGAGCTCTATGCCCGCGAGTACGGGTGGGACGAGACCTTCGAGGCCCTCGTGGCACGAATCGTTGCCGACCACCTGGAGGCCCGCAATCCCCGTCGCGAGCGCGGCTGGATCGCGGAGGTGGACGGCCGCCGCGCTGGATGCCTGCTCTGCGTGGAGGAGGACGCGGCGACGGCGAAGCTGCGGCTGCTGCTGGTGGAGCCGGACGCCCGCGGCCTGGGCATCGGCGGTCGGTTGGTGGCGGAGAGCCTCGAGTTCGCGCGCGGCGCCGGCTACGAGCGAGTGACGCTGTGGACCAACGACGTCCTCACCTCGGCTCGGCCCATCTACGAGCACGCGGGCTTCGAGCTGGTGGAGGAGGAGCCACACGAGAGCTTCGGCCGGCGGCTGGTCGGCCAGTACTGGGCGCGCTCGCTCGGGTCCTAGGAGGGCAAAGTTAAACCTGGCGCAAAAGGAGGCTCACCATGGCCAAGCCCACTACCGCACCAGGGCATGAGCTCCTAGGAGGCGCGCTCGCGCGCACGCTCGCGCACGTGGGCCTTCTCGTCGAGGGTCAGGGCCCCCGGGTGTCCGTCGCCCGGCCATGGCGCGAGGAAGAGCAGCACCTTCGAGTCGGCGGTGGCGCGCACCTCGCGCACCTCGCCGGGGTCCAGCTCAACCAGCAGGCCGGTCCCGCCCGACAGGGTCTCTCCCGCCTCAATCTCAAGCTCTCCCTCCAGCACCAGCGCCCACGCCCGCTCGTGCACCTGGTGCTCCTGGAGGCGCTCGCCCGCAGGGATGTTGAGCACCACCAATCGCGCAGCGTCCTCCGACGTCAGGATCACCGGCTTGTGTGCCTCGACCTCGAGGTCATGCAGATCCCAACTCCTCATGAGAGGAACTTACCCTCCAACGACACGGCTATCCCCCGAGGCTGGAGCGCAGCCGCTCCATGGCCTCGGTGAGGCGGTCGTCGTCGATGGTCAGCGAGATGCGGAAGAAGCCCTCGCCGTTGGGGCCGTATGAGCCGCCCGGCGACACCACCACGCCCGACTCCTCGAGCACCAGCTCGCAGTAGGACGCCGAGGTGTGGCCCTCGGGCACCGGCGCCCAGATGTAGATCGTTCCCTTCGGCGCGGTCACCTCCACGCCGATCTCCCGCAGCGCGCCCACCACCAGATCGCGCCGGCGCTGATAGATCTCGCTCATCTGCCTGGGCACGTCGTCGCCGGAGTTCAGCGCCTCGGCCGCGGCCAGCTGAACCGCCTCGAACATGCCGGAGTCGATGTTGGTCTTGAGCTTCCAGTAGGCAGCCACGGCTTCGGCGTTGCCCACGATCGCCGCCGTTCGCCAGCCGGTCATGTTGTAGCCCTTGGACAGCGAGAACACCTCGATGCCCACCTCCTTGGCGCCGGGCGTCTCGAGGAAGCTCGGAGCCACGTAGCCGTCGAAGGTGGTCTCGGTGTAGGAGGCGTCGTGCACGATCAGCAGGTCGTGCTCGCGGCCGAACTCCACGGCGCGCTCGAACAGCCCGTCGGGCACCACGGCGCCGGTCGGGTTGTTGGGGTAGTTGAGGAACATCAGCCGCGCGCGCTCGCGGGCCTCGGCTGGGATCGCGTCGAGATCGGGGGCGAAGCCCAGCTCGGGTACCAGCGGCATCAGGTCCACCTCGGCCCCGGCCAGCGGCGGGCCGCTGGTGTAGACCGGGTAGCCGGGATCGGCCGCCAGCGCCGACGTCCCGGGGTCGAGGAAGGCCAGGTTGAGGTTGAACACGCACTCCTTGGCGCCCAGCGCCGGCACGATCTCGGTCTCGGGGTCCAGCGACACGCCGAAGCGCCGCCGGTAGAAGGCCGCCACGGCCTCACGGAACTCCGCGCGGCCCTTGTTCGACGGGTACTGGTGGGTGCCGGGATCGCGCCCGGCCTGAGCCAGGGCCTCCACCACCAGTTCGGGCGTGGGTGTGTCGGGGTCGCCGATGCCGAGGCTGATCACGTCCACGCCCGCGGCCTTTTTCTCGTCGATCTTGCGCGACAGCTCCGCGAACAGGTACGGGGGCAGGCGGTCGAGCCGCTCGCTGGTCTTCATCTGTCTCTCAGTTCCTCCACGAATTCGTCGCTGAGCTCGCCGCGGTAGACGGGCACCGCCCAGCCGGTCAGGTCGATGTGCAGATCCTCGCCCACGGCCACCTCGAGCTCGCCGCCGTCCAGGCGAACGGTCACGGGGCCGTCCAGCCCGCCCAGGACCGCGGCCACGGCCGCGCCGGTGGCGCCGGTGCCGGAGGACATCGTCTCTCCCACCCCGCGCTCGAAGATTCGCGCCCGGATCGCGTCGTCGGACTCGCGCCGCCAGAACGAGACGTTGGTGCGGTTGGGGAACAGCTCGCTGTGCTCGATCGCCGGCCCAAGCGCAGCCAGGTCCAGCTCCTCCAGTCCCTCGGGCACCTCGATCGCGCACTGGGGGTTGCCCACCGACACGTGCTGGAAGGCGAACTCGCGACCGGCGGACGTGAGCGTGCCGGTGCCCTCCTGCTCACCGGAGGGGAAGTCCTTGGAGCGCAGGCTCGCCCGGCCCATGTCCACCGTGCAGGTGGTGGGGCTGGTGATACGCGGGCGCACCTCGCCCGCGGCGGTCTGGAGCGAGAACGTGTCCTTGTCGGTCCAGCCCGAGCGGCGCAGGTACATCACGGCCTCACGCACGCCGTTGCCCGACAGCTCGGCCTCGGAGCCGTCCGGGTTGAAGATGCGCAGCGCGGCCACGAAGGCGGGCTCCTCCGGCTGGGAGAGCAACAGCACGCCGTCGGAGTGAATGCCGGTGTGGGGCGCGCAGAGGGCCTGAATGCGCTCGGCCGTGAGCTCGAACGGGAGGTTGGCCTCCTCGACGATCAGGTAGTCGTTGCCCAGGGCCTGCCACTTCTCGAAGCGCACGGCGAGCACACTATGGGGTGTCAGGCTCCGTCCGGCTGCGGGTGCTTGGCCAGCCATCGGTCCACGACGAACCCGCCGAACGGCACGACGGCACCGACCAGCACCCAGAAGGTTGAGCGGTAGCTCCAGCCGGCAGGCACGCGCAGGCTGAGCGCGAGCAGGACGTAGGCGATGAACAGCACGCCGTGGATGGGCCCCAGGATCTGCACGCCCATTTCCGCGTCGTTGGCGTACTTGATGTAGGTGGCCACCAGCAGGGCGAGGAAGCTCGCTGCTTCCATCAGCGCCACGTAGCGCAGGGTTCTGATCGAGATCAAGGAGCGAACAGTAAGGAGTCAATCTCGGCGGCCACGTCTTCCCGCGTCCGATGGGAAGTCCTTCGAGCGCAGGCTCGCTCGGCCCATGTCCACCGTGCAGGTGGTGGGGCCGGTGATGCGCGGGCGCACCTCGCCGGCGGCGGTCTGGAGCGAGAAGGTGTCGTTGTCGGTCCACCCGGAGCGGCGCAGGTACATCACGGCCTCGCGCACGCCGTTTCCCGACAGCTCGGCCTCCGAGCCATCCGGGTTGAAGATGCGCAGCGAGGCCACGAAGCCCTGCTCGCTGGGTTCAGAGAGCACCAGTATTCCGTCGGAGTGCACGCCCGTGTGCGGCGCGCACAGCGCCTCTATGCGCTGCGGCGTGAGCTCAAAGGGGAGGTTGGCCTTCTCGACGATCAGGTAGTCGTTGCCCAGGGCCTGCCACTTCTCGAAGCGCACGGCGGGGGAAGCTATCGGCTCACGCGGGCACCCCGTCCGCGGCGATCTCCCCCGCGAGTGCCACCAGGCCCAGGCGCTCGGCGTCGGCCAGTGCGCGCCCGTCCAGCGCGGCGGCCCGTTCCGCATCGCCATCGGCGGCACGGCATCGCAGCATCGTCGCCCAGTCATGGCGGGTCCGCGCCGTCCACAGCATGGTGCCCAGCGCTTCGTTTCGCTCCAGCGCGCGCTCGAAATGAGCTTCAGCGGCATCGAACCGATCGAGCAAGGTGGCCAGCACCCCGAGCGGCCGCGCCGCCGACCCCAGGCAGACGGCTGACTCGGCCACAACACAGCGGTCCTCGAACGGAGCAAGCAGCTCGTACAGCGGAGTTGCGCGCGGCCGTTCGTCCAGGCGGGCGGTCACGTCGGTGAGCAGCGTGAGCGCCAGCGTCCAGAGAACGTCGCGCTGAATGTCGGCAAAGTCGTGCTCCGCCAGTGTGTCGAGCGTGCGGTGTGCCTCGTCGGGCCGGCCGCTTTCGGCGTAGAAGAGCGCCAGGCCGCAGCGCCAGGCCGTGAGTTCGGGGTACTGGGCCACAACCATCTCCACGCCCTCGATCAACTCACCGATTCGGCCCTGCTCGCGACGCACCCAGACCAGCTGGCCACCGAACACCTGCATGGCCGCCTCGCCCACCTCGTCGCCCAGGTCCACGGCCTCCTGGGCCAGTTGCTCGCACCGCTCGAGCTCTCCGAGAAGTTGGGCGTTACGTGCGCGCGACGCGCCGACCAGCCATCGCGGGTAGCGCTCCCCTAGCGTCTCGGCCAGCTGCTCCAGGGCCTCCAGCTCCTGCTGCATCCCCCCCGGCTTCCCGAGCTCGAGGAGATCCAGCGAGCGCCAGTACCGCACGAGCGAAAGGAGCCTGCCGTCCTCCAGGTCGTCCGCCAGGCGCCCGAGCTCGTTCAGCGTATGCAGGCGCGCATGGAGGTTGTCAGGCCCCCGCGTGGCGAAATAGGTGTTGGAGAGCACGTAGGCGAGCCCGGCCGTGTCGCCGCCGGCGCGGGCGGCCACCAGGGCCGTGCGCGCCAGCTTGGTGCGCCTCGCCGTGGGGCCCGGGTAGGTGAGCGCGGCGGCCAACCGTGCTGTGAGCCGCGCGTAGTAGGCGCCGGACTCAGACCCCGGGGCGGCCAGTGCGCGCTCGAGCAGCCGCGTGACCGACTCCGCGTAAGCCTGCTCGGGCTCGAAGCGCGGCGGTCCGCAGAAGCCCAGCGCCGCACGGGCGAGCCGATCGGTGTCGCCTAGCCGGTCGGCCACGTCACCCGCCTCGAGGAACGCCCCGCGTGCCGCCTCCATCTCGCCCGTGCTCCAGCGAGCCTCGCCCAGGCCCAGCAGCAACTCGCAGCGCACCTCATCGTGACGGCCGGGCTCCCCCTCGAGGGAGTCGAGGCCACGCCGGCAGTGGGAGGCGGCCTCCTCATAGCCCAGGTCCGCCATCGCCGTGGCCCCCGCCGCCAGCGCGTAGGCCGCCGCCTTGGCGGCCTGGCCGTCGGCCGCCGACTGGGCGAAGTGGTGAGCGAGCGCCTCGATCTGGCCCGCAGCGCCTCCCTGGGCCTCCATCGCCTCCCCCACGCGCCTGTGCAGGCGCTGGCGCCGCGCAGTCCCGAGGTCGCCGTAGACGCTCTGGAGCACGAGCGCGTGGACGAAGGCGTAGCGACCCTCGGGTGTCTCGGCGAGTAGGCCGGCGGCCACGATCTCCTCGAGGGCGGTGAGCACGGTGTCTCCGGCCGCCGCCTCCCCGAGCACCCGCTCCACCACGACGTACGTGAACTCGGGGCCCGCCACGGAGGCCGCGGCGAGCGTGCGCCGTGCGTTGGGCGACAGCCGGTCGATCCGGTGGCCGATCACCCGCCGGAGTCCGGCGGGCAGCTCGGTGTGCGTTGCCTGCGGCTCAGCGGACACACCCGTCTCGAGCAGGTGGGCCACCACTTCGCGCACGTAGAACGGATTTCCACCCGTGCCGAGCACGAGCTCCCGGGACATCTGCCGGGCGTGCTCCTCGCCTAGGTGCTCCGTTATCGGGCGGGCGATTGCGGCCACCGCGGAGGCGCCGAGTCCGGTCAGCAAGATCTCCTCGCTACCGGGGTCGCGAGCGGCGGCGGCGAGCAGGTCGCCGAGCGGGGCATCGCCATGGGCTCCCTCGGGCCGGTAGGTGGCCACGACGGTCACGCCGGGGGCCCGAGGCGATCGCAGCAGGTGACGCAGTGCCAGGAGCGTGGGCCGCGACGCCCAGTGGAGGTCGTCCAGGATCAGCAGCAGCCGTTCGGTGCCTGCAGCCGCCCAGGGCCACCGCCACGGCTTCGAACAGGGCGTAGCGCAGGGACTCCGGATCGCTCCCGGTGGGCTCCACCTTCGTGGCCGGCTCCAGCCACGTGCCGAACCCGGGGAAGACCCGAGCCAGGTCGGCGGCGTGGTGTCCCAGGGCTTCCGCCAGCGCGACGGGCTCAACAGTCTCGACCCACGTCGAGAGCGCTTCCACGAAGGGTACGTACGTGGGCGCCGGACCGTCCTGGCAGCGTCCGTAGAGGACTCGCGATCCGTTGGCGCGGGCTCTGTCGGCCATCTCGGCCACGAGCCTCGTTTTCCCGATCCCGGCTTCGCCGGCCACGGCGATCAGCCGGAGCGAGCCGGCCTCAGAGAGTGTGCACAGGCGCGTGAGCTCCCGGTCGCGCCCCACGAACCCTGCTCCTGCCTTGGCGCCGAGCGCCGGGGGCAGCGGGAAGCCTGTGGGCAGGGCGGCCGACCTGTCGGCGTCTTCTCTCGACGCCACCCCCGCTACGGGTAGCCGAGCGTCCGCGGCGTCGGACGGGCGAGCCTCCAGCTCGAGATCCTGACGCAGCATCGCGCCCTCCAGCTCGCGCAGGGTGCGGCTGGGCGCCAGGCCGAGCTGGTCGCCCAGCATCTTCCGCGCATTCTGGTAGGCCGCCAACGCGTCGACCTGGCGCCCGGAGCGGTAGAGCGCGAGCATGAGCAGGCCGCGCGGTCGCTCGCGCAGCGGCTCGGCCGCAATCAGCGCCTCCAGTTCGGGCACGAGCGCCACATGGCGCCCCAGCGCGAGCTCGGCCTCCGCCAGGTCCTCACGGGCCGAGGCGTGCAGCTCGGCCAGCCGCGCCGCCTCCAGGCGCACCGGCGACTGGTCGGCGAACTCGTCCAGAGCCGAGCCGCGCCACAGGTCGAGGCCCTCCCGGAGCGCCTTGGCAGCGCGATCGTTCACCCCCAGGCGCAGTGCCTCGCTGCCCTGGGACAGCGACCGCTCGAACCGCCGCGCGTCGATGAGGAGAGGGTCCACCCGCAGCGCGTAGCCATCTGCCTGCCGTGCGAGCGTCGGCCCCCCTGGCCCTGCCGGCGGTAGCGCCGACCGCAGTTGAGAGACCCTCACACGCAGCGCGGTACCGCCGCTGGCGGGAGGTCGTGCGCCCCACAGCTCGTCGAGCAGGACACCATCCGAGACCACCTCGTTCGGGTTCACGAGAAGCAGCGCCAGCAACGCCCGGCGGCGCGGACCACGCAGCTCGAGCACGGCTCCCTCGCAGTAAACCTCCAGGGGACCGAGGATCCCGAAGACGAGGTCGGTGTTCGGGTTCTGGCGCGAATCCACCACTGCGTTACCGCCATGTTGCAGCTTCCGGTCACCGTTTGCCAGCAACCCCAACGAATTTGCGGAGAGCGATGACTGGAGTGTTCCGAGACGACGTGCCGATCGTCCTCGAGCTGGAGGGCCTGGAAGTGCGCGCCGGAGCGCTCGGTGGCGGCATGTCCGTGGCCTTCGTGCACCCTTCTTGCCGGGGAGGATCTCGGGCCCGCCCTCGAGTGGCTGCGCAGCTCTCCCGCGCGACCGCACTGGGGCTACCTGCTCCGCGGCCAGCTGAGCGTGACCAACGGCGAGGCGCCGGAGCTCCTCGAGGCCGGGCAGGCGCTGCACCTGGCGCCCGGCCGAGTGGCCGAGGCCATCGAGGAGTCCGAGCTGGTGGCGTTCTCTCCTGCGCCGGCCGGCGTTACGGGGGCGTTGCAGGGCTCGCGCACACTGGCGATGTCCACAACCCAGAGGAGCACGTGATGAAGCTCTTGGCCCACAAGATAACCCCAGCCATGGCAGTGGCGTGCACCGCGCTGTTCGTATCGCTCGGCGGCGTCTCCTACGGAGTCGCCACCGGCTCTATCGACAGCCGCGAGATCAAGAACAACTCGGTCCGCAGCAAGGACGTCCGCAACAACGGCCTGACGGGAACCGACATCAACGAGTCCCGGCTCGGTCAGGTGCCCACCGCGGCGTCCGCCAACACGGCGAACACCGCCAACAGCGCCAGCCCCTCCGGTCCGGCCGGTGGCAGCCTTACCGGCACCTACCCGAACCCCACGCTCGGCCCGGACACCGTGAGCAGCGCCAACGTGGCCAACGATACCCTGACCGGTGACGACGTGCTCGAGTCCAGCCTCGGCATCGTGCCCAACGCCAGCCTGCTGGCCGGCCGGCCTCCCGGATCGTTCCTGTCCGACAGCGTGTACAAGCGCGAGTCGGCGGTCGCAGCGGGCACGGACCTGGGCGACGGGACGTTCTCAGCGGCCGTGGCCTGCCTTGGAGGAGACACGATGCTCTCCGGGGGGCCGGCAAATGTGAACCCCACATCGGACCTGATGGAGACGTTCCCCTCGCCCGGCACGACCAACGCCTGGTCGGCCCGGATTCACAAGAACGGGGCGGCGGACAACTGGAGCGTGGTCGTTATCTGCGTGGACCAGTAGGCCAGCGGAGCACCTAGCGCGACGCCAGGAGCAGGTGGGCCTCAGCGGCCACCTGCTCCGGCGTGCGCGTTGTCACGTCGATCTCGTGAAGCGAATGAATCTTGCGCATCCAGGTGAGCTGCCGGCCCGCGTAGCGCCGGCTGCGCTTGCGCATGGTCTCCACGTCGCCGGCGAGCAGCTCGTCGAAGCCGAGCGCCTTGCGCGCGGTGTGCGAGGCGCCCGCGGCGTCCGCTTGAAGGACCTCCTCGCGCGCGCCGCCGGCCAGGATCTCGTCCACACGCCGATCGATTCGCTCGTACAGCGCCGCGCGTTCCATGTTCAGCCCGATCATCAGAGTCGGGTGCCGGGTATCGGCCGACCACAGCTCGCTCTCCTCCCCCGGCGCCGCCGGGCGCAGCGAGAGGTCGGCCAGGGCCGCGCGCATGTAGAGGCCGGTGCCGCCGACCACTATCGGTGTGCGGCCCGCCGCCAGCGCGGAGTCGACCTCCGCGTGGGCCAGCGGCATGTACTGGCCGGCGTCGAACTTGCCGGTGACGGGGACGAACCCCACGAGCCGGTGCTCCAACCGCTTCCGGTCCTCCGGCGCGGCCGTGCCCGTGAGCGCGCTCAGGCCCTCATAGACCTGGAGGGCGTCGGCGCCGATCGCCACCGCGTCTCCCCCACGCTCGCGGATGCGGTCGGCCAGGGCGACGGCCACCGCCGTCTTGCCGACCCCCGTGGGGCCGAAGATGGCCACCACCGTCGGCGGCGCGTCAGGCAACGCGCGAGAGCAGCCGCTCTTCGCCGGCGAGCGTGGTACTCGTGGCCGAGGCGATCTCAACGTCGGCCATCTCGCCCGCCTGCGCCAGGCCGGTGAAGTTCACGGTCTTGTTGTGACGGGTGCGCCCGCGGCTCTTCGCAGGGTCGGTGCGCGACGGTCCCTCCACAAGCACCTCCATCGTGCGTCCCACGAAGCGCTGAGCGCGCTCGGTGGCGTGGCGCTGCACCGCTTCCACGAGCGGCTCCATGCGCGCGCGCTTGACGTCGTGAGAGATCTGGTCGGTGAGCTCCGCGGCGGCCGTGCCGCGTCGGGGCGAGTAGATGAAGGTGAACGCCGAGTCGTAGCGCACCTCATTCACCACCTCCATCGTCTCCTCGAACTCGGCGTCGGTCTCGCCCGGGAAGCCGACGATGATGTCGGTGCTGATCGCGCAGTCGGGAACGATGTCGCGGATCATCGCGACGCGGTCCATGTAGCGCTCGCGGTTGTAGGTGCGCTTCATGGCCTTCAGGACGCGGCTGGAGCCCGACTGCAGCGGCAGGTGGATGTGCTCGCACAGGCTCGGCAGCTCGGCGTGCGCGCGAATCATGTCCTCGCGCATGTCCTTGGGGTGCGGGCTGGTGTAGCGCACGCGGTCGATCCCCTCGACCTCGTCCACCATCGCCAGCAGCTCGGCGAACGTGGTCTTCTCCCCCACGGGCAGGTCGCGTCCGTAGGAGTTCACGTTCTGGCCGAGCAGGGTGACCTCGCGCACGCCGTCGTCGGCCTGGCGCTGGACCTCTTCGATCAGCTCGCTTGCGGGCCGCGACACCTCGCGCCCGCGCGTGGACGGAACGATGCAGTAGGAGCAGACGCTGTTGCAGCCCACCGAGATCTG
>Ga0136631_10000229_pt1 | contig 17052 bp, 16 predicted proteins | sample AntDrymUQ6012206_2_FD_104655 | JGI IMG/M metagenome (GOLD analysis project Ga0136631, IMG submission 104655) | Polar desert sand microbial communities from Dry Valleys, Antarctica - metaG UQ601 (22.06) | ecosystem: Environmental > Terrestrial > Soil > Desert | place: Antarctica: Dry Valley... | reverse complement strand
GGGCTCGGCGTCGACGCCGAGCCCGACCGCTCTGACGAGATGGCCGAGCAGCGGGTCGAGCCGGTAATCCTCGAGCGTGATCCTGCCGAGCGCGGCAAGCGCACCGAGCAGCGCCTGGCATTGCTCCTTGTTCGCGCCGATGAACGCCCTCCCGGTCAGGAGCAGGATCCGATGGCGTAGGCAGTACGCCCTCCAGCGGAGGCGCCGCTCTGAATCGGGCGGGCCGAGGCCGCCCTGGAACGTGAGCATCTCGAAGAACGGCGCGTACAGATCGTAGATCGTGCGCACATCGGTACCGGCTAGGAACACCATGCTTCTGAAGTCCACACCGCCCTGCGCGACGATGACCTCGTGGCGCCGCGCAAGCTCCCTAATCTGCCTGTGGCGGTTCGGCCGGGTGCCGAGCATGCGCACCCCTTCGAGCTCGACTCCCCCAGGATCGCTCTCGACCAGCAAGGTCACGTCGAAGCGGCCGGCAAGCTCCCGCGCGAAGTGGAAGTAGCGAATCCCAGGAGCCGCCATCTTCTCACCGACGAAATCGTTCGCTATGAGCAGAACTCTCTTCATGCCGAACAGGCGCGTTTGAGCTACGAGCCTCGGCGCATCAGCTTATACCGGCCGCAGAGAGCGCTAGGCCGCGCAGATGGTAACGTCTGCCCCCCTTGAGCGGCCAACTCGGACTGCAAGATGGGTGAGCAGTCATCGGTTCTCGTCACCGGCGGGGCCGGTTTCATCGGCTCCCACTTGGTCGACCGCCTTGTGGCCGCCGGCACCAGGGTTCGCGTGCTCGACTCGCTCGAGCAGCAGGTGCACGGCTCGTCGTCGGGCCATCGTAACGATGAGGCGGAGTATTTCGAGGGCTCGATCCTCGACCGTGAGCTCCTTACGGAATCCCTTGTCGGTGTCCAGCGTGTCGTCCACCTGGCGGCCCGGGTGGGCGTCGGCTAGTCGATGTACGAGATCTCTCGCTACGTCCGCGATAACTGCCTGGGGACGGCGACTTTGCTCGAACTCTTGTCCGAGCGCCGCGACTCGATCGACTCGCTCGTCGTCGCGTCGTCGATGTCTATTTATGGGGAAGGCGCTTACCGCTGTGAAGCCTGCGGCTCGAGCGACGCCGCCGTAGTTCGGCGCCTCGAGGCTCTTGAGGTCCGGCAGTGGGAGCCGGTGTGCCGCAACTGCGGCACGATCGCGCGGCCGATACCCACCCCCGAGCGTACGCAGCTGGAATGCGGCTCGGTCTATGCCGTCTCCAAGCGAGACCAGGAAGAGCTCTGCCTGGCGGTGGGGCGCGCCTACGGCATTCGCACGGTCGCGCTCCGCTTCTTCAACGTCTACGGCCCGAGGCAGTCGCTGTCGAATCCTTACACGGGCGTCGCCGCTATCTTCCTCAGCCGCTTGCTCAACCGCAGTGCTCCGTTCGTGTTCGAGGACGGGCTGCAGTCACGAGACTTCGTTCACGTCGCGGACATCGTCCAAGGCATCGAGCTGGCGCTCGGAGCGGACAGCGTCGACGGGGTGGCTCTCAACATCGGAACCGGCTCGCCGACCACCGTGCTGGACATTGCGCACACGCTGTCGGAGCGACTCGGTGTCCCGGTGGAGCCTGAGATCGCGCAGCGGTTTCGCCACGGCGACATCCGGCACTGTTACGCGGACATCAGCGCTGCAAAGACGCTGCTCGGGTACCGCCCGACGATCTCGCTCGAGGACGGCATGGCGGCCCTGATCGAGTGGACCCGCCGCGAAGCTCCCGAGGCGGAGGATCGGACAGAGGCCTCAAGCGCCCAGCTAACCGAGCGCGGACTCGTCGTCTAGCGGTTCTCGGGCTGCGGCGATCCGGGTCGCCGGGTCGGCGGCGGCGCGACGGGCCAGTGTAGCCTGATCGCAGAGTACGCCTGGCTTCGCGCTCGGGTTTCGCGACCCGCGTCGGCGCGATCCCGAGATCATGGTCGGCCCGAACAGGCTTGACTCGACGTGCATGTACCTATCAGGCACTTTGTCCCCGGGCAGCGAGGTCGTTCGTGTCTGGTATGAGTCGGCGCACGATGGAAAACCAAAAGCTACAGGGTGATTCGCAAGCGGCTTCCGGCCCTGCGTTCTGGGTAGGCCGGCGTGCGCTCGTCACCGGCGGTTGCGGGTTCATCGGCTCGCACCTCGTCGAGGCATTGGTTTCGCTGGGAGCAGATGTAATCGTGCTCGACGCATACAACTCGACCTCGAGCGTTGGCTTCCTTCACGGTGTCGAAGAAGCGGCGCTCGAGATCCATCTCGGGGACGTAGCAGATCCATTTCTTCTGCGTGAGCTGACTGCAGGTGTCGACACCGTTTTCCATTTGGCTGCGCTGATCGGAATTCCCTACTCATACCTCGCGCCGGCCCATTACGTTCGAACGAATGTCGTAGGCACGCTTGCTGTGCTCGAGGCTGCAAAGGCAGAGGCTGTTCGACGGGTCGTGCACACGTCGACATCCGAGACCTACGGATCGGCGCAGTTCGAGCCGATGGACGAGTCACACCCGCTTGTCGCGCAGTCGCCGTATGCCGCGACCAAGGTCGCCGCGGATCAACTCGCGGGCAGTTACTTCCTGTCCTTCGACGTCCCCGTCACCATCGTACGCCCGTTCAATACCTTCGGTCCCCGGCAATCCATGCGCGCGGTTCTGCCAACACTGATGGTGCAGGCGCTGTACAGCGAACGAATCATCGTCGGTTCTCTCGACCCGGTACGCGACATGAACTACGTCGCCGATACGGTCATGGCGCTTCTGGCTGCGGCTACGGCCGTCGGGGTCGAGGGCGAGGTCTTCAACGTCGGCTCCGGTCGCGGGCGCACCGTTGGAGAGATGCTCGACGCCGTTCAGCGCGTCGCTGGCGTCGAGCTTCCCGTCGTCCGAGCGCCCGAACGCGTTCGGCCGGACAAGAGCGAGGTGCGCGCACTCATCTGCGACTTTGGCAAGGCGACGCGCGCTTTCGACTACCAGCCGACCGTCGACTTCGACCACGGTCTAGGGTTGCTGCGGGACTATCTGCTTGCAGACGGTCCACCCACGGACGCGACCTCATACCGCGTCTGATGCGAGCGATCATCCTGGCGGGCGGGCGTGGGAGTCGTCTGAAGCCTTTCACGATCGCGATTCCCAAGCCGCTTGTTCCGATCGGCGATATGCCGGTCCTCGAAATCTTGATCCGGCAGTTCAAAGCCCAAGGCTTCGACCGGATCACGCTCTCGGTCGGATACTTGTCCACGTTAATCGAGGCCTTTTGCGGAGACGGCGCGCGTTGGGGGATCCCGCTCGACTACGTTCGCGAGACCGAGCCCCTTGGGACGGCGGGCTTTCTTTCGCTCGTCGATGACCTGACAGACGACAGACTCCTGGTGGTCAACGGGGACACGCTCACCGATCTCGACATGGCATCCGTCTGGCGTGAGCACGACATCAACGATGGCGCGACGATCTGTTCTAATCGTCGGAGCGTCGCGGTGGAATTCGGCGTTCTCCAAATCGACGATGCGGGCCGCTTGCGGTCGTACGTAGAGAAACCGGAACTTGCATACGACGTCAGCATCGGGGTCAATGTCCTCTCAGCCTGGGCGATCGAGCAGTTGGTTTCGGCGGTCGAGCCTCTCGATATGCCCGACCTGCTTGCCCGGATACAAGGAATCGACCGCATAGTGCGCGTGCGTCACACCAACGCCTACTGGCTCGACCTGGGGCGTATGGAGGACCTCGAAATTGCGAACGAAGTCTTCGCCGCAGATCCGAAGCGATTCCTCCCGTGAACCCAGACCGAGTTCTCGTCACCGGGGCGTCGGGCCTCATCGGGCGCGGAATTTTTGGACATCTGCGTGAGTTACAAGTCGACGCTCACGGGGTCTCGCGACGAGCGGTCGAATCCGCACGTTCCAACGCAGTGGATTTGTCGGATCCTGAGGCTGCCGCCACGCTAGTTTCTCGCATCGCCCCGAACGCAATCGTTCATGTGGCCGGCGGCCACGTGGCCGGGTGGAAGGGGCTCCGCGCCGCGAACGTCCAGACGGCCGTCAACGTGATGAACGCGGCCGCCCGGCTCGCCGTGCCTCCTCGGGTTGTCCTCGTCGGTTCGTCGGCGGAGTATGGACAGCCTGTCAGCGGTCTCATCTCGGAGTCATCTCCGACCGAACCTATGACTGACTATGGTCGAGTGAAGCTCGAAGCGACCGAGCAGGCCCGAACCATCGCAGCCGCCAGCGGTATTCCCCTCTGTGTAGTACGTCCTTTCAACATCGTCTCACCCGATCTACCCGCGGCGTCGGCGCTTGGCAACATGCGCCGCCAGCTCGTTGACGGGAAAGGCGGCCGCCGCGTCGTACGTTGCGGCCGCCTTGATGTCGTGCGCGACTTCGTACCACTCAACGTCGTTCTCATGACGCTTTCGCAACTCCTCGAAGTCGATCGTTGGCCGACAGCGCTCAACGTTTGCAGCGGTAGAGCGGTGATCCTTGGAGATTTTCTCGCGTCGATGGCTCGCGCTATAGACGCGGAAGTCCAAGTCGAGGTTGACCCGGAGCTCGCTGCGATGGCTGCCGCAGACAGGATTGTTGGCGATCCAACTTCTTTGCATGAAATGGGAGTCGTGTGCGCTCCGACTCTGGAGTTCCTCGCTGAGTTGATGATGCACAGCCGTCATGCGCAGGTGCGCCGATGTGGGTTCTAACGCTGCGTTGGCGTCCTGGCTTCAGCGTCACTCGCTCGCTCCGGGACACTCGATCATGACTTCACGCCTGCGTGGAAGGAGAAACCGGCGCTGCTTGCGGCGCGGCCAGAGGCGACGTTGAATAGGGGCATGCAGACGGAGACCGAAGGGGCCGACCGCAGCAGCGGGCTGGCGGGCGTTCCCCCTGCGCCGCCTCTCGAAGCGCCGCACTCGACAGGCGCCGGATCCGGCCGCATCCTCGTGCGTTTTCCGCCAGCGCGGGGAGGAAGCGCTCTTCGCCTGCACGAGCTGTGGAGCTACCGCGAGCTTCTCTATTTCCTCGTCTGGCGCGACCTCAAAGTCCGCTATAAACAAGCCGCGTTGGGGGCTGGCTGGGTGCTCCTCCAGCCCTTGCTGGCCGTGAGCCTGTTCAGCCTCGTGTTCGGGCGGCTCGCAGGCATCTCCTCCGGGAACGTGCCGTATCCCCTCTTCTTCTACGCAGCCTTCCTGCCGTGGCAGCTCTTCGCGCACTCGCTGGCCCAGTCCAGCAACAGTCTCGTCAGCAACGAGCGACTGATCACGAAGGTCTACTTTCCGCGGCTGTTGCTGCCTGTCGGAGCGATCATCGCCGGATTTGTCGACTTCGCGATCGGGTTCCTGCTGTTACTGGGGCTGATGCTCTACTACGGAACGGTGCCGACCGCGGCGGTTTTCGCTCTGCCGTTGTTCCTCCTGCTGGCGGTCGGAACCGCCCTCGCCGTCGGCATCTGGCTGTCCGCGCTCAACGTCGCCTACCGCGACGTGCAGCACGCGCTCCCGTTCCTCACGCAGATCTGGTTCTTCGCCACTCCGATCGCCTACCCGAGCACCCTGATTCCAGACTCGTGGCGCATCGTGATCGGGCTGAACCCGATGGCCGGTGTGGTCGAGGGCTTCCGGTGGACGCTTTTCCAGGAGGGGAACTTCGAGCCGCTGGTCCTGGTGTCCGCACTGGTGGTCGCCGTCCTTCTGCTGAGCGGCATCGTCTACTTTCGCCGCGTCGAGACCACGTTTGCGGACGTGATCTGAGCCAGTGAGCGCACCGTCGATCCGGGCCGTCGAGCTCGCGAAGCGCTACCGAGTCAATCAGCGGGCCGGCTACCAGACGCTACGAGAAGCTGTTGCGCACGCCGCATCGGCGCCGATCCGCGCACTCCAGTCCTCGCGCGGCGAACCCGGACACGGACGCGCGCTCGACGGCTATCACTGGGCACTCGACGAGGTCTCGTTCGAAGTGACCGAAGGCGAGGTCGTCGGGATCATCGGCCGCAACGGAGCGGGGAAGACGACTCTCCTGAAGATTCTGTCCAGGATCACGGAGCCGACTCGCGGTTTCTTCGAGGTCGGCGGCCGCGTGGCGAGTCTTCTCGAGGTGGGCACAGGGTTCCATCCCGAGCTGACTGGCCGCGAGAACGTCTACCTGAACGGCGCGATTCTCGGCATGAAACGCTCCGAGATCACGCGCAAGTTCGACGAGATCGTGGCGTTCTCGGAGATCGAGCGCTTCATCAACACGCCGGTCAAGCGCTATTCGACGGGGATGCAGGTCAGGCTTGCCTTCGCTGTCGCCGCGCACCTCGAGCCCGAGATCTTGCTCGTCGATGAGGTTCTGGCGGTCGGCGACGCCCGCTTCCAGCGCAAGTGTCTCGCAAAGTTGGAGGACGTAGGCCAACACGGGCGGACGGTACTGTTCATCTCCCACAACACGGGCGCGATCACACGGCTCTGCCGGAGGGCGATCTGGCTCGACGCCGGCCGGGTCGTGGATGACGGGCCGGCGCATCGGGTTGCGGCCGCGTACCTCGGCTCCGGCCTGGGTACGCGGGCTGCCCGGGAATGGCCGGAGCTCGCAACGGCGCCCGGCGACGAGGTCGTGCGGCTGTGTGCCGTCCGCGTGCGCGCTGAAGGAGGCGAGATCACGGACGCGCTCGACATACGCAAGTCGATTTCGGTGGAGCTCGAGTACGAGGTGCTCGAGCCACGGTGGGTGCTCGTCCCGAACCTCCATTTCTTCAACGACGAGGGCGCATATGTCTTTGTTACCGCCGACTTCCATGACCCCGCATGGCGCCGGAAGCCCCGGACGCCCGGGCGTTACGTGAGCACACTCGAGATCCGCGGGAACCTCTTGGCCGAGGGCGGCATCCTGGTCGGCGCCGCCATCACGTCATTCAATCCCGACGTGGTTCACCTCTACGAGCGCGACGCCGTCTCGTTCCAGGTGGTCGACAGCCTGGACGGCGACTCAGCCCGCGGAGATTACGCAGGGCCTATGCCGGGAGTGGTCCGTCCCCTCCTGCCCTGGACGACCGAGCGCGTGGAGTAGACCACGGTGCGGCTCGCCTACATCGTCCTCGCGTACAAGCTTCCGTCACAGGCTGTACGCCTCGTTCGCAAGCTCTCGGATGAAGGGGTGACGTTCTTCGTGCACGTCGACCGGAAGACACCGGACGACGTCTACGAGGAGATCGTCACCGGCCTGCTGGATGTTCCGCGGGTCGAATGGCTGACGCGCCGGCGCTGCTACTGGTCCGGCTTCGGCATCGTCGACGCGATGCTCGAGGCGATTGACCGCATCGCCGGCGACCCGGACGGGTTCGAGTACACGACGTCGTTGACAGCCGACAGCTATCCGCTGCGCTCGAACAAGGAGATCAGGAAGTACCTGAGCAACCTCAACGGGCGGTCGGTGCTCGAGCATGAGCTGTTCCCCGGGGCGGGACTGACAGGCGGTGGGCTGGACAGGATCGAGCGCTGGCACTGGCCGAACGTGCTCGGCCACCACGTCAGCTTCCCCAACCGCTACGTGAACGTACCGCTCAAGCGCCGGTTCCCCGCCGGTTTGCAGCCCCACTCGGGGTCGGGCGGGTGGTGCCTCTCGCGGGACTGCGTCCGGCACATCGCCGGTTTCGTCGCCGCGAATCCCCGCTTCGTGCACTTCTTCAAACATGCGTTCGCGCCAGACGAAAGTTTCTTCCAGACGATCGTGCTGAACTCGCGCTTCGCAGACTCGCTCGTAAACGACGATCTCCGGTACGTCGACTGGAGCGGTCCCCACCCGCTGCCGAAGACTCTCACCACGGCGGACTTCGGCGCGCTGATGGCCGCCGGAGATTTGTTCGCGCGCAAGTTCGACATCAGGCGCGACGCGGAGATCCTCGACCTGCTCGATCAGGCGATCGCCCGCCGGGAGGTCTCAACCGACCCGCTGCAGGTATCCCTCGGGATGCGACGAGATGCCGTACAGCTCGAGGTCTCGCCGGACGACGAACTCTGAGCCGGCGGGGGTCGCTAGCCAGTCGTGCAGCGCCGGCAGAACGCCTCGCGGCCAGTCGGGCGAGACGCGCATCTCGTCGACGTCGACGCAGCCATCCTCGACGACGAAGTAGCCCCCGAGCGGCGTGAAGCGGGCGAAGCCGTTGAGCGCGGCGGCGGTCGTCTCGTACGTGTGGGCGGAGTCCTCGACGACGAAGCATCTGGCGTCCGCCGGCAGTTGCTCCGTGACCAGAGCAGGCAGGGACGGGTCGAGCACGTCACCGCCGATCAGGCTGATCGTCTGCTCGAAGTCGGGATCTGCGGCGCCGATGGCCGCACGAGCCGACTCGATGTCGAGGTCGATCGAGATCACGCGCGGCCAGCTGACTCTCCCGTACGCCGCAAACGTCCGCAGCCGGTCACGGAACCAGAGCGCGCTGCCCCCGAAGCTAGCCCCGAGCTCGATCACGGCGTTCGCCCTCGACTGCCACAGCAGGTGCTCGTAGACCCGCAGATCTTCGGGGAACTTCGCGATGCGAACGCCTGCATACCAGTCCTCGGTGTGCTGGCGGGCGCGCGCAAGCCAGTACGTTCGCATCGACTCCTCCAGGTCAACTCGAACGGTCGGCGGTAGCAGCTCCTTCGAAGCCTCTGCCCCACGCGGAAGCTCGCCGCCGGGGCGCTGCCGCAGACGCCGTCTACCGGGCATGCTCGCGCACCAGCGCGACGACGCGGTCGATCTGCTCGGCCCGCATTGTGGGGAAGAGTGGCAGCGACAGCACCTCTCGTGCAGCTCGTTCTGTCTCGGTCAGCTCGAGCGACCTGTGCGGGAGGCTGCGGTAGACAGGCTGGAGGTGCACCGGTATTGGATAGTGGACCTGCGCGACGACGGAGTTGGCGGCGAGGAACTCCTGCAGCGCGGTGCGGCGCGGCGACCGGATCGCGAAGATGTGGAAGACGTGCCCGCGATCCGCCGCGCTCCTCGGGGTGCTCACGATCCTGTCCAGCTCCCGGCAGTATCTCTCGGCGATTGCGACTCTGGCCCCGTTCCGTCGTTCGAGCTGGGGCAGCTTCACGCGCAGGAAGGCGGCCTGGAGCTCGTCGAGGCGCCCGTTCCAGCCGACTGTCTCGTGGCGGTACTTCGACGTTCGGCCATAGTCACGCAGGCTTCGCAGCCGCTGTGCAAGCCCGCTGTCCGTTGTCACTACGGCGCCGCCGTCACCGAGCGCCCCGAGGTTCTTCGATGGATAGAAGCTGAAGCAGGCGGCGTGACCGAGACTGCCGGCCCGGCGGCCGCTGTAGGTCGCGCCGTGAGCCTGCGCTGCGTCTTCGACGATCGAGAGACCGTGCCGCTCGGCGAGCTCGCGCAGCGGGGTCATGTCTGCGCACTGGCCGTAGAGGTGGACCGGGATGATCGCCCGAGTTTGCTCCGTGACCGCCTCGGCGACCGCGTCAGGATCAAGCGTGTACGTGTCGTCGATGTCGACGAAGACGGGGAGAGCTCCAACCCACGAGACGGCGAACGCCGTCGCCACGAACGTGTGCGACGGCACGATCACTTCGTCGTTCGCGCCGACGCCCAGGGCGCGGAGCGTCAGGTGGAGCGCCTCGCTGCCGGAGCGAACAGCTACGCAGTGCGCCACCCCGCAGAAGGCAGCGAACTCGGCCTCGAACGCCTCTACCTCCTCGCCGAGCACGAACCGCGACCGCCTCAGCACCCGCTCGAACGCCGCGGCGAGCTCGTCTGACAGCTCTGCGTTTTCCGCCGCAAGGTCGACGAACGGGACCGCCACGGAAGTTGCCGGCCGTTTGCCGGTCACGCCGGTCGCTCCCGCGTCTTGATCGTCTGGAACTCAGCGAGGTCACGGATGTAGTCGGCTTCGCCGTACGGACGCGAAGCCAGGACGAGGCAGATGCTGCCCGCGGAGAAGTTGACGAGCTCCCGCCAGATCAGTCGCGGCACGTAGAGGCCGATGTGGCCGCGGTTCAGCTCGATCCGCCGCTCGCTACGCCCGTCGCTGAGGACGACGGTGAACGCTCCCATCACGGCGACGAAGAGCTGCTCGAGCTCGCGATGCGCATGACCGGCGCGCGTCGCACCCGCCGGCACGTCGTAGAGGTAGTAGACCCGCGCGATGTCGAAGGGGACGTCATGACCCGACTCGACGGGCGTGATGTTTCCCTGCGGTCGAGGAATGCGCGAGAGCTCCAGTACCCGGCAGTCGGCGACCGACGTCACCGCTCTGACTCCTTCGCGCGCTGGAACTCGTCGTAGACGCGAACGTAGTCTTCCTCCGAATACGGCAGCGAGGCGAGCACGAGGCAGACGGCGTTCGTGGAGAAGTCCTCGAGGCTCCGCCAGATCATCGTGGGCACGTAGAGCCCGAAGTAGGAGCGGTTGAGAAGCACGCTGCGCGTTGCCACGCCGTCATCGAGCACGACGGTGAAGCTGCCGGAGAGCGCGATCACGAACTCTTCGAGCCGCCGGTAGGCATGCCCACCCCGCTCGGCTCCGCCGGGAACGTCGTAGATCCAGTACGCGCGCCGAAGAGGAAAACGGACGTGTCTTCCGCCCTCCACGAAGGTGAGGTTGCCCCGGTGGTCGAGCACCCTCGGCAGGTCGCCCAGAAGGCAGTCGTCGACCGTCGCCCGCAGAGGCGTCATCTGTCGAAGCGGAGCTCGTAGAAGTCGTGGACGATCGTACGCGCCCCGAAGCTCTCCTTGTTCTCGATGAGCGGGATGTCGAGGAATCGACCGTCGTCGGCCGTCGAGATTCCCCAGTCGAAGTAGCGCCGGTCCGCATACCGCTCGTCGATCAGGAAGTCGAGCACGAGATCGAGGGCGCCGAGCCTCCTACCCTCGGGGGTGGCGAAGCTGTACTGGGCGTGGGCCACGACATCGCCGGCATAGACCAGCACACCGCCCAGCATCACATCGTCCTTGTAGGCGCCGAACAGCTCGATGTTGTCGGGAAAGCGAGCCGCGAGCAGTCGCAGCTCCGCCACCGTGTGGACCGGTGAGCGGCCGCGCTTGCCGCCGAGCTCCTCGGCGACGATGCCCCTGAACGTTTCGTAGTCGTCGCTCTTGCGGACGGCAAGCCCCTGCTCGCGGGCCTGCCTGACCTGGCGCTGGCGCAGCCGGCGAAAGGGCAGCCTGTGCGCGAGCAAGATCGCCGACGACGCGTCCCGCCGAACGAGCGTCGCGCCGTAGCGGGTAAGGGCGTAGAGATCCTCCTCGGCCGGGATGCGGTGATAGATGTGCGGAATGGCCTTGTAGACGAGGTGAGTGAGGCCGTTTTGCTTGCAGTAGTCGCGCAGGCAGCCGAACAGCTCCAGCATCAGCGGCGCTTTCATCCGGGCGTCCGAGACGACGCCGCCGAAGGTGAGACCTCCATGTGAGACGAGCGCTTGCTCTACTTGGTTCGCCGGGAAGACTGCGATCGGCTCGCCGCCCCGCAGAAAGAGGAGTGAGTGGTCCGCGAAGCGATCCGCGTGGTACTCCATGTAGTCGCGGAAGAACAGGAAGACACCGTTCTTCGAGGTTCGGACGAGGTCGTCCCAAGCTTGGCGGTGATCGGTGTAGCGCTCAATGCTCAACGAGCCTGCTCCGATCATGGACGACCCGCCGGCAGGATCCTCGTCTCGAAGCTGCTCTTCGCGAGCGGCCGCGCGGGATTGCCGACGTAAACCTTGCCCGGCTCGGTGTCCTCGATCACGACGGCGCCGCTCCCGATGATGCAGTCGTCGGCGACAGTGGTGTAGTCGCGCACGGAGCAATTCGTGCCGAGAAAGCATCCGGTCCCGACCGCGCCGAAGCCGGCTATGACTGCGTTCGCCGAGACGAACGTGTTTGCTCCGACCGTTGCCCGGTGGAGGACGCTCGCACCGCTCCAGAGCACGACGTTGTCGCCGACGCTGGCACGATGCTGGACGACCGTGTGCTCGAACAGGAAACAATTCTCGCCGATGTCGACAGTCCTCCACACGAATGCCCGAGAGCTGACGTACGAGACCGGCGTGAAGCCCTTGCGCTTTGCCTCCGCAAGGAGCCGTGTGCGGACACGGTTCAGCTGCGTGAACGTCACCGCCACGAACACTCCGTGTGCCGAGGGATCGATCTCCTCCTCCAGCGCTTCGAAGTCGATCACCGGAAGCCCGAAGAGCTGGTCTCTCTTCCGGAACTCACGCTCGACGCTGAAGGCGACCACCTCGAACGGCGAATCCTGAAGGAAGTACTCGTAGGCGATCTCGCCGAACTCTCCGTCGCCGACGATCACCAGGCTCCTTGGCCCCTCCGGCGCGGTCATCGGCGCAGTATCCCATCGGCAGTAAGCTCAGAGCCTTGATGGACGCGAGCGGCCTCTATCTCGACCTTCTCAAGGCATGCCTGACAAACCGCATCTATGGAGACGTCGAGCTCAGGTCGGTCAAGCCGCGGAACTGGTGGAAACGTCGCGTTGTCAGCGAGCTCGAAAGGAGAGGGCTGGGCGTCGTGCGCTCCGAGCGGGTCGACTGGGCCGAACGAGACGTGGGGTACGACTGGCTTCCGACGGCGCATACGATGATCGGTGACGCGAGGCTGGCGAATCTTCAAGCGTGCATCGAGGGCGTCATCAAGGACGAGATCCCGGGCGACCTGGTCGAGGCGGGCGTGTGGCGGGGTGGAGCGACGATCTTCATGCGGGGCGTCCTGAAGGCGCACGGCGTGACGAATCGAGCCGTCTGGGTCGCCGACTCGTTCGAGGGTCTTCCCCCACCCGATCTCGAGCGGAGCCCGCAGGATGAAGGCGACCTTCATCACACGATCGACGAGCTCGCCGTCTCACTCGACGCCGTGCGGTCGAACTTCGAGCGTTACGGGCTGCTCGACGAGCAGGTGCGCTTCCTGCCAGGCTGGTTCAAGGACACTCTTCACGCGGCGCCGATCGAGCGGCTCGCGGTGCTCCGCATCGACGGCGATATGTACGAGTCGACGATGGACGCGCTGGCCGCCCTCTATCCGAAGCTCTCGGTCGGCGGCTACGCGATCGTGGACGACTACGCGCTCGCGCCGTGCCGCAAGGCGGTGGAGGACTACCGGGCCGCCGCCGGGATCACCGATGAGATCCGTCAGATCGACTGGACGGGCGTGTACTGGCGACGTTCGGGCTGACGTCCGCCGGACGGAGCACGCTGATCGCGTCGCGGGCGGAAAGCACGCCGAAGCGTTCTCGCCCACAATCGAACTGACGGTCCATCACGAGGCCGCGTGCGGGGGGCGAGGTTCCGCGACCAGGGCGGCCGTCACCGGGGCTGACGCCAGCTCGGCTCTCTCGGCCGCGCGATCGTCCTGCATGGCGGACGACGGCAACGCCCCGAGGCTTCAGCGCGCGCCGCGATCTCTTCCAGGTACCCGGCCGCGTGGACGGGGGGATGTGAACGAACGATCGAGCGACCACACTGCGTCGACCGACCGGCCGCGGACGCCAGGGAGGCTGACGGTGCAAGGTCACTTTCCGGTCCTCGCCGGAGCCCGAGCCGCTCGGGCGCCACTTCCGGCACGACGCCGCCCGGCGAGATCTCGGCGAGCAGGATCTTGTCGACCAACGTCGGCCTTCCACTCGGGCGACTCCGTCCACTCCGCGTCGGCCCTGCTCCAGCTCCGGGCCGACCACATGCTTCGGTTCTCCGCCAGCGAGTGCTCGCGATCACCGCGGTGGGCAGCTCTCATGATCGCGCGTTCTCCTCCGCCGGGAGCTGGCGCTCCTCGAGCCGGTCATCCGAGGCGGCCGAGGAGCGCTCTCCCCGCGGCCAGCACTGCGTAGCGCAGCCCGAACTGGCGGGACCGGATACGGAAAGCACGCGCTCGCGCGGCGAAAGCGGGCATGGCGACTACAGTGTGGGCGCGCTTTGACGTAGCGTGGCTTCGTGCCGTCCAGGCTCGACGTGTCCGTCGTCACGCCGCTCTACAACTCTGCGCCCTACATCGCGGAGACCCTCGCGAGCCTGCAACGCCAGACGTGCGATGACTGGGAATGCATCCTTGTCGACGACGGCTCGACCGACGACACAGAACTGCGAGTCAAGCCGTTCCTTGCGGACTCCCGCTTCCGCTACCTCGAGCAGGAGCACCGCGGGATTGCCGCCGCCCGCAACAGGGCGATTCAGGCGGCGCAGGGACGGTGGATCGCGTTGCTCGACCATGACGATCGGTGGCTGCCGGCGAAGCTCGAGCGCCAGCTCGCGTTCGCCGAGACTCACGAGCTCGACATCGTCTGCAGCGACGCGACCGTCGTGACGTCGGACGCTCGCTTCCCGTTCAGCGACTGGCTCGCCGAGGAAGTGCGCCGCGACCTCGAGCGCTCTCCGAGCGACGACGTCGACACGTTCGCGCTGCTGATCCGGGTGAACTTCCTCTGCGCCTCGTCGGTCGTCGCGCGCCGCTCGCTGTTCGAGCAGAGAGGGCTTCTCGACCCCGCCGTCGCCGCGGCGGACGACTACGACATGTGGCTTCGCTGCATGCCGGAGGCGCGGATCGGCTATATCCCCGAACCGCTGATCGAATACGTCCTTCATTCCGGCAACTACTCCGCCCACACGCTCCGCATGCACGAGCAGGCGATCGACGTGCTGCTGCGCGCGCTGCGGCGGCACTCGCGGGACCGCGAACGGGTGCGCCAGTTCGAGGCGTCGCTCGCGCTGCAGTACCGCCTGACGTTCGAGGAGCTTCGCCGGCGGGGTGACTACGGGGCTGCGCTTCGCCACGCGGCGCGGCTCCTGGGTAGGGGTCTCGTGGGAGCGAGGATTCTCACCGCATCGCTGCGCGGAGGAGCGCAAGCATAGGCCGCCGGCTCCGCATTCTGTTCGTCGCGATGGGAGACAGTGCCCACACCGCGCGCTGGCTCGCCGCACTCGGCCGCGACCGCTGGGACGTGCACCTGTTTCCCGTCGACGAGCTGGCGCCTCTGCACTCCGACCTTCGCGACGTGACGGTGCACCGGCTGTTCCGCAGCGACCCGCCGAGCCACGCGAGCGTGCTCGAGACCGGCCTTCGCTGGCCGCTCCGACGCGGTGCTGCGCGGGCGACGGCGGAGCTCGAGCGTCGCTGGAGCACGGCGGGGAGTGCGGCGAGGCTTGCGCGGACGATCTCGCGCCTGAAGCCGGATCTACTCCACACGCTCGAGATGCAGCACGCCGGCTATCTCGCGCTCGACAGCAGGAAGCTCGTCCGCGGCCCCTTCCCGCCGTGGATCTATTCGTCCTGGGGGAGCGACCTCTTCTACTACGGCCGCCTCGCCGGGCACGAGCCGCGCGTGCGTGCGGTGCTGGCCGCCTGCGACTTCTATATCGCCGACTGCGAGCGCGACATCGGACTGGCACACGAGCTCGGGTTCGGGAGGGAGGTGCTCGGCGTGACCGTCGCGTCGGCGGGCTTCGACCTCGAGTCGATGCGCCGGCTGCGGCAGAGCGGGCCGGTGTCGGCGCGGACTGCGATCGCGGTGAAGGGCCTGCACACCGACGCATGGGTCGCGCGGGGTCTCGTCGCGCTGCAGGCGCTCCACCTCTGCGCCGACGAGCTTGCAGGCTTCGAGATCGACATCTATTCCGCGAGCCCGAACGTTCGCCACGCGGCGGAGTACGTCGCGCGGCTCACCGGCCTCGATGTACGGGTGATGCCGCCGAGCGTCGAGGTGCCGTACACCCGGGTGATCAGCCTGATGGGCCGCGCACGCGTTGCGATTGCCGTCAACATCAGCGACGGCACGCCGACCACCCTGCTCGAAGCGATGATCATGGGTGCCTTTCCGGTCCAGTCCGACACCGTCTCGACACGCGAATGGATCGTTGACGGCCGCAACGGCTTGCTCGTCGACGCCGAAGACCCCTCGTCCGTCGCCGAAGCCCTCCGGCGCGCGCTCTCGGACGAGGCTCTCGTCGAATCCGCCGCCGAGCTGAACGCACGTCTCGCGTCCGAGCGGCTCGACCGCAGCGTCGTTGTGCCGAAGGTGCTCGAGATGTACGAGCGCGCGCTCGACACGCGGGCGGCCGGCAAGGTCGCCGCAGGATGAAGTCCTCGGCGATTCTGTGGGTGCTGGCCACGAGCTGTGGCAGGTCTGCTCGAGCGCCACGACACGTACGTCACCCGACGCGGAGCGCTCGACGAACATGCCGCCGCACGCGCTTGCACCGGCCGTCCGGCCGGACGGCGTCGTCGCCTGGCTTCGGGATCCTGAAGCCGGCTGCGGCCGCCGCCCCGTTCGCGAGCACCGACGTGAACTCGCCCTTTCCGCACCGACTCCTTTTGCTTTCTGCGTGAGGCATACCGCGTCGAGATCCAGATCGAGCCGAACGACAGGTCCCCAACCGGAGTCTCGACGGCACGCGGTTTCGCACGGCGACGGGGCTGGTATGTCCGCCGCGGGGCACTATGATCGAGGAAATGACTCGGGACGCGACGGTGTACTCCAGCTGCGGCAGTTAGCTGTTGTGCTGAGCGGCACCGAGCCGGAGTCAGATGCGCCTGCAGTGCGGGTCGTGGTCGAGAAGGAGCGGCGCTGAACCGCCCCCTCCCATACCTGGTCGAGAATGTGAGCGCCGCCGCAACGACGAGCGTGCTCGGCCATCTCGAGCGGCCGGCCGAGCACGCTTTCCCGACGGCGGGCTCTTTTCCCGCAGTGATCCGAGCCGGGTGACCCGCCGCTTCGCCTTCGTCTGCGACACGATCCCACCGTCCACGCGATCGGGCCAGTCCGCGATCATCTACCGGCTCCTGTCTGATCTCGATCCGAGCACGTACTGCCTGATCTCGGAGGAGGACTACTCCGGCGCCCCCTATTCTGACCGGGAGGCTCCCACGCGGCTCACGGGCGTCTACCGCCACGTGCCGCAGCGTTTCGGCGCGCGGGCTGCGCGCGAGCACCCGCCATCCGGACTTCGGCGGTGGGTTGCGCGGCTCCGCCAGGTGATGGGCATGCTCTGGCGCGCGAGGGCGATCGCTGGGATTATTCGCCGCGAGGGGTGCGATGCCGTGCTCGCCGCCACGGAGCCGTTGACGGATCTGCCGACGGGTTACCTCGCGAGCCGCCTGGCTCGCGTTCCCTTC
>Ga0136631_10000228_pt1 | contig 17126 bp, 18 predicted proteins | sample AntDrymUQ6012206_2_FD_104655 | JGI IMG/M metagenome (GOLD analysis project Ga0136631, IMG submission 104655) | Polar desert sand microbial communities from Dry Valleys, Antarctica - metaG UQ601 (22.06) | ecosystem: Environmental > Terrestrial > Soil > Desert | place: Antarctica: Dry Valley... | reverse complement strand
GTCGGTGACCTAGGCGGTTCCGCCATTGGGGGTGGGCTCTCCGCGCGCATCTCCACTGGCCTCGGGATCGTCCTACGCACTGCCCGCCTCCTCCTGCCTCACTGCCGCCCTCGCGGCGAGGGCGATCACGCCCAGCACGATCAGCGCCAGCGGCGCGCCGGCCTTCACGACGGTGGCATCGTCGAGGCCAGGCTCCTGGATGATCCGGTACGCCACCACCAAGCCGGCCACGACTGCTGCGAGCGCCGCCAGGGCACTTGGGGTCGCGGGGGGGCTAAAGCGCTTGCCGGCGGCCCGCAGATAGGCGGCAGCCAGGGCAAGGACCGCGGCGGCCAGCAGGAGGACGACCAGAATCCGGTCGATCGCGCCCGAAGCCTGCCACGCATTCTTCTCCTGCTCTTCGGCGGCGATGCTCGCGCTCTCCTGCACCTCGCGTTCGGGCTCGCCGCCCAGGGCCCCCTGGGGATCTGAGATGGACTCGATCCGCCGCGCCTCGTCGCCGGCGGCGGTGCTGTACCAGTCCATCGCCATCACGAACAGCAGCACGAAGGCGGCCAGGGCCGCGATCACGTCCGCGCGCAGCAGGCGGGAGTAGTTCACCGCGACGCCGCGGGCGGCGCCGGCAGCAACTCAACCTCGCGCGGCTCGCTCACGGGGACGCCTGACGAGTCCGTGGGACGCCCGGGACGGCTCAGGCGCTCATCACGCATGGCCACCAGGCTGGCGGCCACCACCCCGGCGGACGCCAGCAACCCGAGCCATGCGCCGATCTCGCGGGCGGCCGCGTCGCCGGGTGGCGAGAGCAGCCGTATGGCCACGACCGCGAAAGCCACCGCGCCTATCAGCGTGAGCATTGCCTCATAAGCAATCGCCGGCGAGGCGGAGCGGAAACGAGCGGTCACGAGAAGCAGCCCCAGCGAGCCGACGGCCACCACCAACATCATCACGTCGGTGACCGCGAACGATTCCCAGCCGCTCTTCTCGTCGAACCAGGGCAGGAAGAGCGACACGAGGAGGGCCACGCCCGCCAGGCCCACCAGCCACTCGCCCACTCTGAGCCTACGGATATCCACGCTGCGCAGGGTACCCGCGCTAGGCCGGCAATGGTGCCGCCTGGGCGCGCGCGGCCTTCGCGGTGTTGGAGAGAAGCATGGCGATGGTCATGGGCCCCACACCGCCGGGCACCGGCGTGATCGCGCCCGCCCGCTCGGCCACGGGCCCGAAGTCGACGTCGCCCACAAGGCCATCCTCGGTGCGGTTGGTGCCCACGTCGATCACCGTGGCGCCCTCGCGCACCATGCCGGCCGTCACCGTCCCGGGGCGCCCGACTGCGGCGATCAGGACATCGGCCTGGCTGCACACCGCAGCAAGGTCGCGCGTGCGCGAGTGGCAGTGCGTGACGGTGGCGTTCGCGGCCAGCAGCAGAGCTGCCACCGGCTTGCCCACGAGCTGGGAGCGGCCGAGCACCACGGCCTGGGCGCCCTCGAGCTCGGTGCCGGCTTCGTGCAGGAGCTCCATCACTCCGGCGGGGGTGCAGGGCACCAGGCTGTCGCGGCCGTGAGCCAGCAATCCGGCACTCAGGGGGGTCAGACCGTCCACGTCCTTCTCCGGCGGGATCAGGGCCGCCATCTGGAGTGCGTCGAGGTGCTCGGGCAGGGGCAGCTGGAGGAGGATCCCGCTCACGGCGGGGTCGGCACCCAGCCCCTCGAGCAGGTCCTGCAGCTCGGCCTCGGGAACGTCGCCGCTGAGCTCGTGGTGGGTGGATGCGATGCCCACCTCCTCGCACGCCTTGCGCTTCATCCGCACGTACACGCGCGACGCGGGATCCTCGCCCACCAGCACCGTCGCCAGTCCGGGGATGACGCCGCGCTCGCGCAGTTCGGCCACCTCGCCGGTCACGCGCTCGCGCACCTTCGCGGCGACCGCCCGGCCGTCGATCACGCGCGCGCTACCCACGATGCGAAAACCGAGTCAGCCAAGGAAGCAGTGAGCGAAGCCTGCCCCGGCAGGTGAGCGAGCGATGACGCCGGCTGGCGAAGGTTTGCAGCCTTGTGGTCATGACTTTTTCTTGAGCGGGGCGTAGTCGGCCATCAGCTTGCGCTCCATGCCGTCGGCGGCGAAGCGAACGACCACGAGGCCGCCCGGCTCGTTGCCCGTGACCACCCCTTCGCCGAACTTGACGTGGGTCACGTCGTCGCCCAGGGCAAAGGTCGCGGCCGGGCCGGGCTGGACTCGGACCGCCGGGGTGCCACCACCCGCACGACCACTACCGCCCGAGCCGCCGAAGCTCGTGGAGCCTCCGCTCCACCTGCCGGCTGCGGCCCGTGCGGAGGGCTGTTCATCGGCATCGGTGAGCTCCGGCGGGATCTCGCCCAGGAAGCGGCTCGGCACGTTCCACTCGCGACCCCCGTACAGCGCGCGAGTGCGGGCGTGGGTCACGTACAGCTGTTGGCGCGCGCGCGTGATGCCCACGTAACAGAGGCGGCGCTCCTCCTCGACATCGCCCGCCTCGATCGAGCGCGAGTGCGGGAACACGCCGTCCTCGCAACCGATCATGAACACCATGTCGTATTCGAGCCCCTTGGCGTTGTGGAGCGTCATCAGCGTCACGATGCCCGCGTCGTCCTGCAGCTTGTCCTGCTCGCCGAACAGCGCCAGCTGCTGGAGGAACTCCTCCACAGACGGCTCGTCGGCAGCCGTGTCGTACTCCCGCGCGACGCCCACCAGCTCCTCGAGGTTCTCCAGCCTGCCCTCGGCCTCGATCGTGCGCTCGGCGCGCAGCGCCTCTAGGTAGCCGGAGTCCTCCAGGGTCTGCTCGAGCAGGTCTCCCACCGAAGACCCCTCCACCCCGTTGCGCAGCTGATCCATCGTCTCCATGAACCGCCCCACGGCCTTCACGGCGGCGGCGCCCAGGCCCGGTATCTCCTCGGGCGTGAGAGCGACGTCGAAGATCGGCTCGCCGATCGTGTTGGCGTGCCCGGCGATCCGCGCCTGGGAGGTGTCCCCGATGCCGCGCCGGGGCGAGTTGATGATCCGCCCGAATGCCACCGCGTCACTGGGGTTGACCAGCAGCGTGAGGTAGCCCAGCGCGTCCTTCACCTCGGCGCGGTCGTAGAAGCGGGTGCCTCCCAGCACCTGGTAGCCCACGCCGTAGCGCACCAAGGTGTCCTCCAGCACGCGGCTCTGGGCATTTGCGCGGTAGAAGACCGCGACGTCGTCGCGCGAGCCGCCGCCGTCCACGTGGCGCTCGATCTCACCCGCCACGTAGCGCGCCTCCGCGTGCTCGTCCTCCAGCTCGCGCACGTGGATGGGGTCGCCCTTCGCGCCGTCGGTCCAAAGGTGCTTGGGCTTCTGACTCCGGTTGTTTGCTATCAGCGCATTGGCCGCATCAAGGATCGTCTGCGTCGAGCGATAGTTCTGCTCGAGTTTGATCAGGGTTGCGTCTACGTAGTGCTGCTCGAAGTCGAGAACGTTGCGGATATCGGCGCCTCTGAACGCATAGATCGACTGCGCGTCGTCCGCCACGACGGCCAGGTTCCGATGCTCCTCGCTCAGCAGCCTCAGCCACTCGTACTGCGCGCGGTTGGTGTCCTGGTACTCGTCCACGAGCACGTGACGGAAGGACTGGCGGTAGCGGTTCAGCACCTCCGGGAAGAGCTCGAACAGGTTCACGCAGCGAAACAGAAGGTCGTCGAAGTCCATTGCGTTCATCGAGTGGATTCGCTGCTCGTAGAGCTCGTACACGTCGGCGGCGGTCTGCTCGAAGTAGGAGCCCACCTTGATCCGGTAGGCCTCGGCGTCCAGCAGCTGATTCTTGGCGTCAGAGATCTGGCGCTTGATGCCGCGCGGCGGGAAGCGCTTGGGATCCACTCCCAGCTCCGCTGCGCAGCGCTTGACCAGGCGCACGGAGTCGGATTCGTCATAGATCGTGAATCCGCGTGTGTAGCCCAGGCGCTCGGCGTCGGAGCGCAGCATCCGGGCGCACGCCGAGTGGAAGGTCATCACCCACATCGCCCGCGCGCGGCGCCCCACCAAGCCCTCCACCCGTTCACGCATCTCGGCCGCGGCCTTGTTGGTAAAGGTGATCGCGAGGATCTCCGAGGGCTGTGCCGCCCCGGTTCCCACCAGGTAGGCGATGCGGCGAGTGAGAGCGCGCGTCTTGCCCGACCCCGCGCCGGCGAGGATCAGCAGCGGCCCCTCGCCGTGGACGACAGCCTGCCGCTGGGGCTCGTTGAGGCCCTCCAGAAGGGCGTCGGCGACGGTGCTCGTGGTCACCCGATCGAGGATAGACCCGGCACCGGCCGAGCTAGCCGTCGTCGAGGTCGATCTTCCAGTCGCCGTCGATCTTGCGGAACGTGGCGTCGTCGCTGGTGCGCTTGCCACGCACGGTCACGCTCACCTTGGCGGTGGCCTTGTCGCCGTCCACCTTGATGTTCTCGGCCTTGATGTCCTTGACCTCGCCGATGGACTTCAGGTCGGCGGCCTTCACCTGCTTCGCGCAGTCGTCGGACTTGCGAATCTGCTTTGAGGTGACCGCCGCGCAGAACGCCTTCTCGTTCTTGTCCTTCACGGCCTGCTGGAAGGAGTCCAGCGACTCCCCGATCTTGTCCTCGTCGGACGAGCCGCAGGCGGCGAGGGCCGTGCAGCACAGCAGGGCAGCAATTGACGGGAGTCGTCGCATGCGTCGCAGGCTAACGGGCGTCTCGGCGACTCCGCGTAACGGTCACAGGTCGCGGCGCGCGAAACCGGCGCGGGCGGCCATGCCCAGTAACAGCACGTAGGTTGCCGCCCACGGCCACAGCAACGGACTCGCGCTCTCGGCGCCTCCGAACGGGCCGAGCTGGACGGCAACGTCCGTGAAGCCCCCGGCGTCGGCCGTCAGCCCGGCGAGGCCCGCCTGATAGAGCGCCTCGAAGGGCAGCAGCCAGGCGGCCACCGAGGCCACGTCTTCCAGGCCGTCCGAGGACAGCGCCTGGCCAATCTCACCCAGCAGGCCCGCCACCAGGCCCGCTCCGAAGACCATGAAGACCGCGATTCCGTTGGCGGTGGCCGACAGGTAGACCGAGCCGAGAAGCGCCACCATGGCGATCACCACCACGCCGCCGGCCAGGCCCAGCCCGGGGGCGAGCACGCGGTCGGGCCACCAGCCGCCGGCGGCGCCGGTGATCAACATGGCCAGCGTGTACACCACCAGCACGTAGGCTGCGCACACGCCCGCTGCCGCCATGAAGCGCCCGAGCAGCATCTGGGTGCGGCCCAGGGGCCTCACCACCAGGGGTTGCAGCAGGCCACGCTCGGCGTCGCCGCGTACCGCCCCGAGCGTGAGGAACACCGCCAGAACGGCACCCAGGAAGAGAATCGAGAACATCGCCAGGCCGAAGATCGTGGAGCCGGCGATCACCTCGGCCTCGACGGGGTCCGAAGCCCCGGCGAAGTCGGTGACCGACCCGAACACCGCCCATGCGCCCCACCCGTACAGAGCAAGAAATACGGTCGTGAGGATCAGGACGACAACGAACACCCGCCGCCGCACGCATTCACGCACCGCGTAACCGGCCACGATGCGGGCGCCGCTCATGCTTCGCCTACGGCCTCGAGGTAGGCGTCCTCGAGCGTGGAGGCGAGCACCCGCACCGAGTACACGCTCTCGCCGCCTCTCACGAGGTCAGCCACGATCTCCGGCGCGTCCTCCCGACCGGCGTCTTCGAAGAGCCTCGTCCCGGACGCCGTCTGCACCTCCACGCCGCGCGCGCTTGCGAGAGCCGCAGGCGTTCCCTCTTGAACGATGCGCCCGCCGAGCATGATCGCCACGCGGTCACACACCAGCTCCACCTCGGAGAGAAGGTGGGAGTTGAGCAGGACTGCCACCCCTCGCTCGCGCAGCCCGGAGAGGAGGTCGCGCACCGTCCTGCGGCCGACGGGGTCGAGGGCGCTCGTGGGCTCGTCGAGCATCAGCAGCCGCGGAGAGCCGATCAGAGCCTGGGCGATGCCAAGCCGCTGCTGCATGCCCTTCGACATTGCGCCCACATTGGTCGCTCCCGCGTCGCCGAGCCCGACCATCGCCAGCAGCTCGGCGCGCTCGCCGGCCCCGCCGCCGGACTCCGCCAGGCGCTGGTGAAGCTCGAGTAGCTCGTTTGCGCTGAGCCAGTCAGGAAACCGGAAGAGCTCGGCCAGGTAGCCGATGCCGCTACGGGCCTGCAGCGATCCGGCCGGCGCGCCGAGTACCTCGACCACGCCGCCGGAGGGGCGCACCAGCCCGCATGCGATCTTCACCAGAGTGGACTTGCCCGCTCCGTTGGGCCCCAGCAGCCCCACGAGCTCTCCCGCCTCCACCTGTAGGTCGGCCCCGGCGAGCGCGGTGGCCTTGCCGTAGGTCTTGTGCAGACCGGTCACGGAGAGGGCGGCTGACACCGGGCCGAGTGTAGGCAGAGGAGCGTGGCAGTCTGCGCACGTGGGACTGTGCGAGGACGTTCGGACCGAATGCGCGCGCATCTCGGCAGGTGCGCGGTGGGTGGCGATCGAGACCGGTGCGATCGATGTAGTGGAGGCGGGCCCTCCGCCCGCGCTGGACCCCGAGGAGCACCTACTCGAGGGCGAACCCGCGGACGTGGCACTGTTCACGCTCACCCTCGACGCAATCAACTTCGGATCGGGGTGGTTCCCGACCCTGCGCAAGCGCCCGGGCCGCTCGGGCTCGCGCACCGTGGCCGCGGCGCTCACCGAGCACGTCCGCGCGCACGGCCTCTGGGAGGCCGCCCACCTCCGCGCGCTGGACGCCGCGACCGTTGCCCGGACGCTCGGCCAGGATCCCGATCACGAGCTGATGGACCTGTATGCCCAGGCGCTGCGCCAGCTCGGCGTCTTCCTCGGCCGCCGTGGCGCGCTCGATGTGATCGCGGCCGCCGGGGGGTCGGCGGAGACGCTGGCCTCGCAGCTGGCGGCGAGCATGCCGTTCTTCGACGATCGGGGCTTCTACAAGCGGGCACAGATCGTGCCGAGCGACCTGGCGCTTGCGGGGGTGGCGGAATTTCATGACCTCCATGGGCTCACGATCTTCGCCGACAACCTCGTGCCGCATGTGCTGCGCGTGGACGGAGTGCTGCGCTACGAGAGCGACTTGGCGGCGCACATCGACGCGCGAGAGCTACTACCGACGGGTGAGCAGGAGCGCGAGATCCGGGCCTGCGCGGTGCACGCGTGCGAGCTGATCGCGGCAAGAAAGGGCGTGGCGCCCCGCGCGCTGGACGCGTGGCTGTGGAATCGCGGCCAGCAGCCCCACTACAAGGCCGTGCCGCGGCACCGCACGCGCACGGTCTTCTACTAGCCGCCTGCGGGGTCCCCGCCGCCGCTGCGGCGCAGCGGGCGCACCTCCGCGCCCTCGTAGGGCTTGCCCGTCTGCTCTGCGAGCTGCTGCTCCAGCGTCGCCACCCGGTCGGCCAGGCGCTTGATGGCGTCCGCCACCGGGTCGGGCAGGTGTGCCCAGTCGGCGTCGGGGCCCTCCGGCTTGCGGCCGTCCACCCGCACGGGGTGCCCGGGGTTGCCGACCACCGTGGAGTTGGGCGGCACGTCGTGGATCACCACCGAGTTGGCGCCGATCTTCGCGCAGTGGCCCACCACTATCGGGCCGAGCAGCTTGGCGCCCGAGCCCACCACGGTGTCGCCCCCCACGGTGGGATGGCGCTTGCCGCGAGCGAACCCGGTTCCGCCCAGGGTCACGCCCTGGTAGAGCGTCACGTTGTCGCCGATCTCCGCGGTTTCGCCGATCACGACTCCCGAGCCATGGTCGATGAACAGCGCCTCCCCGATCTGGGCCGCCGGGTGGATCTCCACCCCGGTCCCCACGCGGGTGAAGTTGGCCAGTAGCCGCGGCGCCAGCGGCACACCGGCTTCGTGCAGCGCGTGGGCGACCCGGTGCGACAGCAGCGCCTGCACGCCGCCGTAGGTGAGCAGGATCTCGGTGCGGCCCACGCTGCGCGCCGCAGGGTCGCGTTCCTGGGCGGCCGTGAGGTCGGCGCGCAGCTCGCGCGCCACGCGCGTGAGGGTGGACAGCCCGATCATGGTGCCGGAGCGAAGAAGGGGGTGCTCACGTACCGCTCGCCCGAGTCTGGCATGACGACGGCGATTCGCTTGCCGCGCATCTCGGGACGCGAGCCCACCTCGATGGCGGCCCACAACGCGGCGCCGCAGGAGATGCCTGCGAGCACGCCCTCGCGCCGGGCGCAGGTGCGGGCGGTCTCGATCGCGTCGTCGTCGGGGACGGGGATCACCTCGTCGATCACGTCGCGGTTGAGCACCGGCGGTACGAACCCGGCACCGATGCCCTGGATCTTGTGCGGTCCCGGCGGCCGGCCCGACAGCACGGCCGACGTGGCGGGCTCGGCCGCGACCACGTAGAGCTCGGGGTTGCGCTCGCGCAGCCGCTCGCCCGTGCCGGTGATCGTGCCCCCGGTCCCGACTCCACACACCAGCGCATCCACCTTGCCGTCCATGTCCCGCCAGATCTCCTCGGCGGTGGTGCGACGGTGGATCTCGGGGTTGGCGGGATTTCCGAACTGGTCGCAGATGAAGGCTTCGCCGCGATCGGCGGCTATCCGCCGGGCGGCCTCCACGGCCTCGTCCATGCCGCCCAGCGACTCGGTGATCTGCACCTCCGCGCCGTACAGCCGCAGGAGCCCCTCTCGCTCGCGACTCATGCCCTGGGGCATGGCCAGCACGAGCTCATACCCGCGCGCGGCGCACACGAACGCCAGCGCGATGCCGGTGTTGCCCGAGGTGGCCTCCACGATCGTCGTGCGCCCGGGCTCGATGCGCCCCTCGCGCTCGGCGGTGTCGATCATCGCCACGCCGATCCGGTCCTTGACGCTTCCGGCAGGGTTGTAGGCCTCGAGCTTGCCCACCAGCTCGGCGCCGCAGTCCGGCGCCAGGCGGGCCAGGCGAACCATGGGCGTACCGCCCACTAGATCGGCGAGGTTGTCGGGGATGGCGCGCGCGGGCGGGGAGACGCTCACGCGTCCAACGGTACCTGCCCCTCAGGCGCCTGCATCCGCCAGCCGCGCACGGGCCAGCGCGTATGCCGCCTCCAGCGGCGTCACCCCGTCGCGTTCGGCGCGGTCGAGCACCTCCCCCATCGTCTGCTCGACGCCTGACGCTCGCTGGCGCGCGCGGTCGGGGTCATACCCGTCCGGGCCGATCTCCACCGCGATGTTCACCAGCCCGCCGGCGTTGGCGATGAAGTCGGGGCCGTAGAGGATCCCGTGCGCGGCGAGGTCCTCCGCAAGGCCGTCGTGAGCCAGCTGGTTGTTGGCCGCCCCGCAGACCACCTGGCAGCGAAGACGGCCGACCGTGATCTCGTCGACAGCGCCTCCGAGCGCACACGGGGCAAGCACGTCGACCTCCGCGAGCAGGGCGGAGCTCGGGTCGGTCCACTCCGCGCCGAGCTTGTCGGCCAGCTCCCGGCGGAATGGATCGATGTCTGCCATCAGCAGCTTCACGCCCGCCTTGTCGAGCCGGCGGGCGAGTCGCGTGCCCACGTGCCCGGCGCCCACCAGTGCGACGGTCCGCCCCGCCAGTTCGCGGCTGCCGAAACGCCGCTCGCAGCACGCGCGCATCGCAGCCTCGACCCCACGCGCGGTGAACGGGCTCGGGTCCCCGCTTCCGCCGCGCGCCTTCGACAATCCGGTCACGTGCTCGGTGCCCTCGGCGATCGTCGCCATGTCGGTGGAGCTCGTGCCCACGTCCTCGGCAGTGACGTAGCGGCCCTCGAGGGTATTCACGGTGTCGGCGAAGTCCAGCAGCACGTCGTGGCGGCGGCGGCCGGTGGGCGGCTTGCCCGGCTCGGCGCATATGACGCCCTTGCCGCCACCCAGCGGAAGGCCCGCCGCGGCCGCCTTGAAGGTCATCGCGCGCGACAGCCGCAGAGCGTCGCGGGCGCCGTCGGCGGAGCTCTGGTAGCGCCACATCCGGCAGCCACCGAGTGCGGGACCGCGGGCGGTCGAATGCACGCCGACGATCGTGTAGAGCCCCGAGCGCCGGCCGCGGCGGATGACCAGCTCCTCGTGATCGATGCCTACGAGAGAGGAGGTCGAGGCGTCGGGCAAACCGGGCTAGATGCTACGAGGCGTTCGTGCAGATGGCGTAAGCGGTCACCTGCCAGCTGCCGGCGTGCGCCTCCTCCTCGTACGCGGTCACGGTCACTGAGCCGGGGACCTGGGCATGTGAGCTGGGGACGATGTCGTAGATCACCACATCGGTCAGCTCGTTGGGGGAAAGGGGCCGCTCTGGCCACCAGTGATGTCGCTGCCAGTGCCTATCGACCGCTTGCCGGCAGGGCAGGGAGCGGTGGCGGTCTTGGGGGAGGAGGAGTCGGTCAGGCTCGCCCCGGACACCCGCTCGAGGCCGCTGATACCGGGCGAGCCCTGAGCTCCATCCTGTCCGGCCTGGCCAGTCGCCCCTGCCGGCCCCGCCGAACCCGTCGCTCCGGTGGCACCCCGTGGTCCAGCGGGCAGCTCACCGCCAGCGAAGTCAGCGCCGACCAGCGAGCCGTTCCTGACGTCGATGCTCGATATCTGGTTGTTGCGAACGTCCCTGCTGCGGATTGAGTTGTCCCTGATCTGCGCGCTACCGATCGAGTTGGTGGCGACGGCATAGGACGTACCGCCGAGTACGAGGAACAGGCAGATCGTGGAGACGACGTTGGCGTAGTCAGTCGGCTGCTGAGCTTGCTGAGCATTTGGCCTTCCGGCGGTCGGGGCATCGCGGAGGCCAGGAACCTGGCGCGTCAGCCTCTGTCGACGCCAGCCTAACCGCGGCCACCCCGGTCTGCCAGTAGCCGTTGGAAACCTGGCGGCACTCCCGGGCGGAGGTCCGTCAGATGTGGTACATGACCGCTCCCGCGGCCCTGGCCTCGGTCTCGGCCACGTCGGCGATCGTGGTGCGTCCCAGCACCGCGCGCACCGCCTCCACCGACTCCACCCACACCGGCCCCGCGGACTCCGCCTCCGTGCCGAGCTCGCCCTCGAGCAGCTCGACCACCTCCAGCACCGTGACCTCGGAGGGTGGACGCCCGAACTGGTAGCCGCCCTTCACTCCACGCTGGCTCTGCAGCACCCCGGCGCGGCGCAAGGTGGCGAACAGACCCTCGAGGAACTGCGCCGGGATGTTGCGCGCACGGGCGATCTCGGCGATGGGTACGGGGTGTCCCGCCTGGCGCCGGGCCAACTCGGTGAGAGCGCGCACGGCGTACGGAGACTTCGACGTGATCGCCAGCACGGGGCGAGTGTACGCCGCGCAGGACAACCTGCGACGAGTGGGCTGGAAGTAGCCTGCGCGCCATGCTCAAGGTCGCCCGGACGTTCTCCATCTGGCTACCGCCCCTCGCACTGATGGGTCTCATCTTCGTCCTCTCTGCGATGCCGAGCGACGACGTCGATCGCGGCGTGGCCTACTTCCTGGGCCGCAAGGTCGCCCACTTCACCGAGTACGCGCTGCTCTCGGCGCTGTGGTGGCGCGCTCTGCGCACCCGCGTTTCGACGCGAAGCGCCGTCGTCGCCGCTGTCGTGATCTCGGTGGCCTACGCGGCCACCGACGAGTTGCACCAGAGCACCGTGGAGGGCCGGCATGGCACCCCGGTGGACGTCCTGATCGACTCCGCCGGGGCGCTCACGGCCGCCGGCCTGATCGTGCGGCGCCGGAGCAAGCTGCCCGCGTGAACAGCTTCGCTAGAGCCAGCCGCGGTCGGTGGCGATCAGTACCGCCTGTGCGCGGTCGCTGGCGCCGAGCTTTGCGTAGGTGTTGTGAAGGTGGGTTCGCACGGTGCTGGTTGACAGTCCCAGCTCGTGGGCGATCTGCTTGTAGACCTGACCGCCGGCCAGTTTCTTGAGCACGTCGAGCTCACGCACCGACAGAGGGCACTTGTCCACGTGTCGCTTGCCGTTGGGGGCGTAGGGGAGCTCGTACATCAATGTGCGCAGGTTCTCCGGGGTGAGACCCAGAGCGCGGGCGGCCGCGAGCAGCTGGCCGGGGTCCACGCCCCGGCCGTTGCCGTAGTGAGCCAGCATGTCCGCGAGACGCACCATTGCCGCCTGGCCTGTGGCATCGTCGGCGTGGTGGCGCTCGATGGCGCTGGCAAGACTGTTGGGCATGCCCCAGCGGCGGGCGAGGACGCCGCCCACCAGGGCGTGGTCCACGCCCAGCTCGCGGCGCTCACGGTGGATGCGCTCCTCCGGGGTGCGGGCATTGCCGTGGATCTGCTCGGGGTAGGCCGGATAGGCGTGCATGAGCACGAGCTTGCCGATGTCATGCAGTAGGGCCGATGTGAGCAGCTCATCGCGGTGCTGATAGTCCGTTTCGCGCGCCAGCCGGTCCGCGGCGGCCTGTGTGGCCACGGCATGCAGGCGGAATTGCTCGGGAGCGCAGTCCCAGCCGGGGGTGCGCTCGAAGAAGTCGAAGACCTTGGCGCGGCTGGCCAGCTGCTCGATGCCATCGGGAGTGAGCAGCTCCACGGCCTCCGGCACGCTGGCAACCTTGCCGCGGCTCTTGCCCGACAGGCGGTTGGCCATGCGCAGGACGGTGGTGACGAGGGCGACGTCGGACTCCAGGGCGCCCACAACGTCGCCGTTCGAGCTCTTGTGCTCGCGCACCAGGCGGAGAACGCGGTTGCGCGACTCCGCCAGGGCGGGGAACGACTCGAGCGCCTCGAAGGCTGCGGTGAGCCTGCGCCCGTGGCCGTCATTGGAACGGCCCATCGAAGGGGCTGCGGCGGAGGGGGCTAGTGAGGTGAGCGCTTCCAAGGGGCGTCCGTGCCAGGTGATGGCGTCTTTCACCGCTCCTATCGGCAGACCGGGGAGCTTTCATGAAGAGATGAGGCCGGCGGCGGGCGCGGGTCAGGCGGGCGCGCGGAGGCGCTGCAGAGCGCTATCGGTACGGGCAAGCGTCTCATCACGCCCCAGTGCCACCACCGACTCGAAGATGCCTGGCGAGATCGTGCTGCCCGCGATCGCCACCCGGAGTGGCTGGAAGACGTCCTTGGCCTTGACGCCCAGCCGATCGACCAGCCCGCGCAGGGCCGCTTCGACGGTCTCCTGGTCGAAGGCCTCCAGGGCGGCGAGCTCGTCCCTCACCGCGCTCAGCCTCTCCCCCGCCCCGTCGCGCATGACCTTCTCCCACGCCTTGTCGTCGACGGGCTGGGGCTCCACCAGGAAGCCCGCCAGCGGCCAGAAGTCGGCCAGCGTCTGCATCTTCTCCTGGGCCACCGCCGCGGCCGGCTCGAGGCCTTCACGTCCGAGGATCTCCTCGAGGCGTCTCGCCAGCTCCGCCGTGTCGAGTTCGCGCAGGTATCGCCCGTTCATCCACCGCAGCTTCTGCTCGTCGAACACCGCCGGGTTCTTGGACACCCTCTCCAGAGAGAAACCCTCTACGAGCTGGTCGGTGGTCAGGAAGGTGGTCTCGGCGTCGAGGCCCCATCCGAGCAGCGCGATGTAGTTGCGCACGGCCTCGGGCAGATACCCGGCGTCACGCAGCTCCTGCACCGAGGCCGCGCCGTGGCGCTTGGACAGCTTCTTGCCATCGGGGCCGTGCAGCAGCGGCAGGTGGGCGTAGACCGGCGGATCGACCCCCATGGCCGCCAGGATCATCGCCTGACGCGGTGTGTTGGAGAGGTGGTCCTCGCCGCGGATCACGTGGGTGATGCCCATATCGAGGTCGTCCACCGCGACCGCGAGGTTGTAGAGCGCGCTGCCATCCGAGCGGGCGATCACGAAGTCCTTGATCGAGTCGTTCGGAAAGCGCACGTCGCCGCGGATCACATCGGTGACCACGGTCTCCCCCTCGGGCACCCGCAGGCGCACCGCGCCCTCGTCCTCGTACGCGTGCCCGTCGGCCAGCAGCCGGTCTATCTCCTCGCGGTGGCGTGGGGCTCGCTCGGCCTGCGAAAGCGGGCCCTCGTCCCAGTCCAGCTCCAGCCAGCGCAGGGCATCGAGGATCTGATCCACGTTCTCATCGGTGGAGCGCTCGCGGTCGGTGTCCTCGATCCGCAACACCATCGTCCCGCCGTGCTTTCGCGCCAGAAGCCAGTTGTAGAGTGCGGTGCGCGCTCCGCCGATGTGCAGCTGCCCAGTGGGCGACGGCGCGAACCTGAGTCTGATGCTGTCTGTCGATTGGATCTGAGACGTGATGTCGAAGTACCTCATCAGAACGCGGGGCACGATGCCCCGCGGAGCTAATCAATGCTAATTGGGGCCCATGTCTCCACGGGCGGCGGCTTGGTCAACGCCCACGAGCGCGGCGTGGAGGTTGGCGCTCAGGCGATCCAGATCTGGGGCCAGTCACCGCGGATGTGGAAGCCCACTCGCTGGAAGGACGCCGACGTGGCGCAGTTCGGCGAGCGGATGGAGGACGGCCCGATCGGCGCTGTGGTGATCCACGCGATCTACCTCATCAACTGCGCGTCGACGGACCAGGACATCCGGGCGAAATCGGCGGCGTCGCTGGTGCACGCCCTGCAGACCGGCGACCGAATCGACGCGGCCGGGGTCGTCCTTCATCCGGGGTCGGCAAAAGGCGAGCCGCACTCCGAGGCACTGCCGCGGGTCGCGGAGATGCTCGAGCAGGCGCTCGGCGAATCGAAGACCTGCCCGCTGCTGCTCGAGGACACGGCCGGGGCCGGCGACACCCTGGGCCGCAGCTTCGAGGAGCTGGCCGAGTTGATCGACCTCGCAGGGGGCGACAGGCGGCTGGGCGTGTGCCTGGACTCCTGCCACCTGCTGGCCACGGGCTTCGACGTGCGCACCGCCGATGGCCTGACACAGGTGATCGACGACTTCGACGCCACCGTGGGGATCGAGCGCCTGCGCTGCCTGCACGTGAACGACTCGGTGACCCCTCTGGGTTCCAACCGCGACCGCCACGCACCGCTGGGAGAAGGCGAGATCGGTGCGCGTGGATGCGGCGCGTTTCTGTCAGAGCCGCGCTTCGAGGATCTGCCGGCGATCTTCGAGGGGCCCGGCACGGAGGGCAAGGCGCCGACCAGGCAGGACACGGATCGCGCCAGGGAGCTGCGGCGAAACGGCACGCGAGCGCGCCGGCGCCGGGGTTAGGCGGACGGCGCCAATCGGACGCCGCTTCGCCTGCCCGTGCTGTGGCTTCCTCACGCTCGACCAGCCGCCGAGTGGTACCTACGACATCTGCCAAGTCTGCTTCTGGGAGGACGACGATGTTCAGTTCCGCGACCCTGACTATGAAGGGGGAGCGAACGAGGTCAGCCTAAACCAGGCCCGCGAGAACTTTCGCCTCCACCGCGTGAGCGAGCCGCGGCACCGCACTCATGTGCGACCGCCGCTTCCCGAGGAACAGCCCTGACGGCTACAGGCGGTCGCGCAGATCGAACGCGTCGTCCGCGGGTACCGGCTTGTCGAAGAAGCCGGGGTTCACGCAGTCGAACGGTTCGCCGCGACCGTCGTAGGCCCGCTCCACCGAGCTGCGGCACTGCGGTAGCGGCAGGCCGGTCATCTTCACGCCGCCGAATCCGTGGCGAGTGCGCTGGGCCTGCTCGAAGGCCTCCACGTCGATCTCGGCGCGGAAGACCTTGTTCATGCAGCCCATGTAGCGCGTCCCGGTGTCCTCGTCGTCGAACAGGTAGAGGAAGGAGCACCCCGACTCGATGCACCCGGACGGGTGCACCACCCGGTCACAGAACGCGCAGCACTGCCTGCACTCGTGCAGCTCGGTGAGGTTCGCGGCAGCGCTTTCCACGGACGTCAGTGTAGAGCGGTCAGAGGGCACGGCGCGAGGGTCAAGCCGCTCTGCGCGCCGCGCCAGGGAGCTGCTCGAGCTCGGCCATGCACTGCTGGGTGGCGGTGATCCGGTAGCCATCCCCGAGCAGTAGCGTGCGACGGCCCACGACGAGCATCAGCTCATGGTCGCCCGGGTGGTCGCGGCAGAGCTCGGAGAGGTCGTCGAGGAAGCCCGCGGGCACGTCCGGCTGAACGTCGATCGTGACTCGCTTGACCTCCGGCTCAGCGAGCGCGAGGGTCTCAGCGGCGGCCACCTCCTCGGGGGTGGGCTCGAACGCCTCGACCTCCTGGGCGATGAGCTTGACCTCGCCGGCCTCCTTGTGGTCCACGCGCCCGCGCACGATCACGACCCTGTCCACGTCCACCTTGGCGTCGTTGGCCTCGTAGGTCTTGGCGAACACGAGCATCTCCACGGTGCCGCCGAGGTCGTCGAGCGTGGCGAACAGCATCGGGTCACCCTTGCGGGTGCGGATGCGCTTGGCCTCGCTGATCATCCCGCCGACCGTGACCCATTCGCCGTCCTTGCGAGACGGCAGGTCGGAGATCGGGCAGTCCACACGGGCGCGGAGGGCGGCGCGCACCTCCTTGATCGGATGGCTGGAGAGAAACAGTCCGAGGGTCTCCCTCTCCCACTCGTTGAGCTGCGGCCTCTCGTCCGGCGTGGCCGGCACCGGTAGGTCGGGAGCACCGTTGGACGCCGGGGCACCGCCCGCAACGGGCTCCTCGAGGTCGAAGATCGAGGACTGGCCGAGCTGGGCGTCCAGCTGCGTCTTCTGGCCCGCCCCCTGCGCCGCCTCGAGCACCTCCAGCATGCCCGTACGCGTGGCGCCCGTGGAGTCGAAGGCGCCGCACTTGATCAGCGCTTCGATCGCCTTCTTGTTCACCGCGCGGCAGTCCACCCGGCGGCAGAAGTCCCAGATCGAGGCGAAGCGCGTGGGCGGGGTGGTTTCATCCCGGGCCGCGATGATCGCGTCAACCGCCGCGGCGCCCACGTTCTTGACCGCATCCAGGCCGAACCGAACATCGGCCTCGTGCACGACGAAGGTGTGGCCGCACTCGTTTACGTCGGGCGGGAGCACCTCGATGCCCATGTCCTCGCAGCAGGCCACGAAGAACGGCACTTTGTCCTTGGTCGACATGACCGACGAGATCAGCGCAGCCATGTACTGGGCCGGGTGGTTGGCCTTCAGCCACGCGGTGCGGTAGCCGATGAGCCCGTAGCAGGCGGCGTGGGCGAGGTTGAACGAGTAGTCGGCCGCGGCCTCGTTGACGGCCCACAGCTGATTGATCACCGGCTCGCTGGTCCCACTTGCCCGGGCGCCCTCGAAGTAGACCTGC
>Ga0136631_10000227_pt1 | contig 17143 bp, 10 predicted proteins | sample AntDrymUQ6012206_2_FD_104655 | JGI IMG/M metagenome (GOLD analysis project Ga0136631, IMG submission 104655) | Polar desert sand microbial communities from Dry Valleys, Antarctica - metaG UQ601 (22.06) | ecosystem: Environmental > Terrestrial > Soil > Desert | place: Antarctica: Dry Valley... | reverse complement strand
TAGGGCACGCCCAGCTTCACGAACAGGTCGGCCAGACCCATGACGCCCAGGCCGATGCGGCGGATGCGCTGGGCCAGCTCGGTGATCTCGGGCAGCGGATACTGGTTGGCGTCGATGACGTTCTCGAGAAAGTGGGTCGACAGATGGATGACTCGCCGGAGATCATTCCAGTCAATCTCTTTCCCGTCTTTCCCGTCCCTGACAAACGCGCCGAGATTGATCGACCCGAGGTTGCAGACGTCGTACGGCAGCAGGGGCTGCTCACCGCAGGGATTGGTCGCTTCGTACTCGCCGAGGTGGGGAACCGGGTTGTAGTGGTTGGCCTTGTCCACGAAGAACACGCCGGGCTCGCCGGTCTTCCAGGCGCCATGGATGATGCGCTCCCAGACCTCACGGGCGTTCAGCTGTCCGGTGACCTGCCTGGTCTTGGGGTGGAGCAGGTCGTACATCCCGTTGGCCTCGACCGCCGCCATGAACGCGCCCGTGACGGCCACCGAGATGTTGAAGTTGGTGACTTTGGTCGTGTCGTCCTTGCAGGTGATGAACTCCATGATGTCGGGATGGTCCACCCGGAGAATGCCCATATTCGCTCCCCGGCGGGTCCCCCCCTGCTTGACAACATCGGTGGACGCGTCAAACAGCGTCATGAAGGAGACTGGACCCGAGGCCACGCCCATGGTGGAGCGGACGATGTCGTTCTTGGGCCGGAGCCGGGAGAAGCTGAACCCGGTGCCGCCGCCGGACTGGTGCACCAGAGCCATGGCCCGGAGCGTGTCGTAGATGCCGCTCTTGCCATTGGAGAGCGCGTCATCGACCGGGAGCACGAAACAGGCGGACAGCTGGCCCAGCGGCCGGCCGGCGTTCATCAGAGTGGGCGAGTTGGGCACGAACAACCGGTTGGCCATCAGCCCGAAGAAATCCTGGGTCACTTGATCTATGCTGGCGTCCGCCGCGCCGTACCTGCGGTCCGCCTCCGCGATAGTTCGGGCCACCCGCTGGAACAGATCGCGCGGACTCTCGACCGGCACACCGGTGTCGTCCTTGATCAGATACCGCTTCTCGAGGACGGTGATGGCATTGGGCGACAGCCGAACTGCGTCCCGTGGGGTGGACGATTTCATAGAACTCCCCGCATAGAAAGGTATTGATCTCAGAGGGTGGAACGCGTGCTCAGCACCAGCGACCGCCCCTGCACCGACCCTGCCCGTCGTCGCACTTCCAACCGAAACGGAAGGCCAAGCTAGGCCCGTTACGCGGCCGAGACAATACCATGAAAAACAGCCGAAACCACGTTCAATCCCGCTTCCCACATCACAAATATAGCCGGGGGTACAATGTGGAAGAAGTGGATTGGTGGGGATAAGGCGGGAAGGGCGGTAGGAACGGAGGCGGTAGGAACGGAGGCGGTAGGAAGGAAGGGAGGGAGAGATATAGCCGTCCGCCTATTCCGCCTCGTTTTCTTCCGCCTCACCACTACCGCCTTACCGTCGTACCGCCTTACCGCCCGCCCACCAGCGGATAGCGTCCCTCCCGATGGGCTCGGGCCTCTTTGACATAATGCGTCCAGGTAGCCGCCGCCCTTTTGGCCAGGGCGGCATCCACCGTCCGGACGATGCGTCCGGGCACGCCCATCACCAGCGAGCCGGGCGGCACCTGCATTCCCTCAGGCACGACAGCCCCGGCCGCGACGACGCTGCCGGCGCCGATCCTGACGCCGTTGAGCAGCACGCTGCCCATCGCGATCAGGCAGTCGTCCTCGACGATGCACCCGTGGAGGATCACCCGGTGCCCCACGCCAACCCGCCGGCCCACGGAACAGGGGACGCCGGCATCGACGTGCACGATAGTGCCATCCTGAATGTTCGATTGAGACCCGATGACGATGGGTGCCATGTCGCCGCGGAGCACCGCGCCGTACCAGACGCTGGCCTCCTCCCCAACGGTGACATCCCCCATGACCGCGGCGGTGGAGGCAATGAAGGCGGTGGGATGAATCGACGAAGGGCGCAGCAATGCGTCCTACTGGTCCTGTGCCGGCGGGAAGAGCATCTGGGTCCAGGCCTCGACCGGCGCCCCGTCCTTCAAGGCCGGATGCCAGGTGACGGTCCAGACGAAGTTCCGGACCTCGCGTTCATACGCCGGATCGTCGGATGGCCGGAGCCGCCTGATGTCCACCGTCCGGCCTTCGGTCGAGACCTTGACCCACAGGAGGGATGGCCGGGGCGACGGCTGGGCGTCCAGGGGAACGGTCACAAAGGGCGGGTTCACCGGCTTGGGCCGCTCATCGAAGCAGGAGCCGTCGGCGTTATACCCCTCGCCAGGAACACACTTGACGTCGGTGCGCACCTGCCGGCGTGTGGCCGGCGCCGGCGTGCCGAGCTGGGTGAGCTGCGGGGCAAGCTCCTGGACCTGTCCCGGCCGTATGACGATCGTGTCGGAGTAGAAATTGTACCGCGGAGCGGAGATGGCCAGCGCGTGCGGGCCCGGCGCCAGCCGGGTCAGCGCCTGAGCAATGGGCTTCTCGTCGATAAGGACGGTCGAGCCCCGCGGTAGTCCGCTAAGTCGAATGCCCCCGCTGTCGACCGGACCGGTTACGTCGCCGGCGCCCGCGGCCTCAGTGGGCGGCGTCGGCGACGGCGGCGACGAATCCCGCGCGATCGGAGGGGGCGTGACTGCGGGGGCAGGCGCCTGGTCTCCGGCCCCAGCCGGGGGCGGGGCCGGCGTCGTCGGAGCAGGAGTCGAATCGGCAGCAGGCGCGGAATCGGTGGGGGGATCCCCGGTCCCTGGTGCGAAGCCCCGGGCCTTGTAGTAGTAGAGGGCGCCGCCCGCTCCACCCAGCACAGCCAGCAGCACCCAGAGCCAGGCCCACGAGGAAGTGCTGGGCCGCATGGCCATCGAACGGTCGGCCACCCTGCGGGGCATGTCGCGCCGTTCCAGCGGAGTGAGCCGACGGTTCACCAGCGGCGAGTCCAGCGGGGCGGTCGGCTGGCTCACAATCGGGGGAAGCCCGGTCCCACTCCCGCCCGCCTGAGCGCTCCCAGCAACGGCGGCGGTGGTGCCAACGAACGTGGCCACCGAGGAGCGCACCGCGCCCGGGGCCGCGATCGGCTGGCCCCGGAAGGACGCCACCAACTCCTCACAGGACTGGAACCGGTCGAACGGATCCTTCATTAACATGCGCTTGATGACCTCGAAGATCCGGCGCTCGTCGGCTGTCACCAGGCGGGGCATGGGAATCGGCTCGGTGATGTGCTTGTACCCGATGGAAAAGCTGTCCTCGCCGTCATAGGGTACGGCGCCGGTCAGGCACTGATACGCCACCACCCCGAGGCTGTAGATGTCGCTCCGGCCGTCGATGGCCTGGGCCCGCGCCTGCTCCGGGCTCATATAGTGGGGAGTCCCGATGGACATTCCCGTCCCGGTGAGCTTTTGTCCCGAGGCGGCCTTGGCGATGCCGAAGTCGGTCAGCACGCTCTGTCCGAACTCGTCGAACATGATGTTGTCGGGCTTGATGTCGCGATGCACAATGCCCCGCTGAGCCGCGTAGCCCAGTGCTCCACCGGCCTCGGACAGCAGGCGCCGGATCTCCGGCGGCGTGAGCTTCTTCCGGGCGCCGAGCACGGAGGAGAGCGACCCACCGCGCAGGAACTTCATGACGAAGTAGATCACCCGTCCGGAACGGCCGACGCGATAAATCGAAATGATATTGGGATGCTCGAGCTGAGCCGCGGTGCGGGCCTCGCGCTGAAAGCGCTCCACGAACTCGGTGTCGAAGGCGAGGGAAAACGGCAGGACCTTGACGGCAACCTCCCGCTCCAGCTGCCGGTCCTTGGCCCGATACACCATCGCCATTCCGCCCCGGCCCAACTCTTCGATGATCTCATATTCGGCCGCGAGCGATTCCCGCACGAGGTCGAGCTCCTGGAGCACCCCGGTTGCGATGGCGTGCACCGGTGTGGTCGCCATCAGGTCGAGACCACAGGAGGGACAGAACTTCGATTTTCCGGTGATTTCGCTGCCACATCGGGAGCAGAACATGGGGGCAAGCTACGTCGGCGCTCGGGCGAGTTCAAGCGGAGTGCGTGGCGTATCGCGAGAGGCGTTGCGGACGGCAATGGAGGCGGGGCAGCGGGGCAGCGGGGCAGCAAGGCGGTGGGTTAGAGGAGCAGAGAACCTAAGCGATGCGGGTGGATGCCTCGGAAACTGGCTATTTACGGACTGCCCCGCTGCCCTGCTGCCCCGCTGCAATCTGTCCCGCCGCCCCGCTGCCCCGCTGCCCCGCCTCGCTGGCACGTCACATGCACGGGTTGGGACGGACCATCCAGCGTCATCCACTTGGAGAGCCTGTGGTACCGTATCACACGATCGCCTTCAGCCAGCAAAAACTCCGGGCTGCCCTCAGGCGCGCTGCCGGCCAGGACCCCGCCTTCACGTACGGGTTCGTGGTCCACTCTCGGCGCCACCATGAGCGTCCTACCCTGGGCCTGATCACTCTGCACGGGGAAAGCCTGGCATTCAACGAGCGGCTGCTGAAGTCGCTCGAGGGTATTCCTCTCTGGTTGTTCGGGCACGCCCGAATCACCCTGGTGCCGGGCATCTCCGTCGCCCCGGCTGAAGGTGGCCGCGCCAAGCAGGCCGACCGGCCTCTGGCCTCCATGCTCATGCACATCGCCACCTTCGACACCAGCACCGGCGTCACCCAGCACCTGGTCCAGGTGGAGGCGGTGGTGAAAGCCGAGAGCCTGGTGCAGCCGCTGCTGATCCTCTCGCCGACGCGACCGGCTGCGTGGCCGATGTAAGCGGGACAGCGGGGAAGCGGGACAGCGGGGAAGCAACGCGGGAAACGAGAAGGGGCCTGAAGCTGATTCGAGCTTCGGCCCCTTCGCTGCGCTCAGGGTGACATTCTTCCACCCCGCGCCTGTACTGCCCCGCTGCCCCGCTGTCCCGCTGTCCCGCTTCCCCGCCTACCCGCCTACCCGCTTCTCCTCATCCACCACCTGAAACTCCCGGCTCCTGCTGTCCTTCCGTCCGTCCGCATCAACCACCAGCAACTCCAGCACGTAGAGGCCGGGTTTGAGACGGTCGAGCTTCAGACTCCGATGAGTGGTGACCGCCGTCGTGGTGGCCTGTTGCTCGAATTTGAGCTTGATGGCTGCGGACCCTCCGCCAAAGATTTTCTTGAAGACGCCTCCGCCTGAACCCCGCTTCTTGACCGCCAGCTCGACCGTGTAGGGCGCCGGGCGCAGTCCTTCGATCTCATAGTACAGCTCCATCTCCTCGCCCCGCTTGTAGGTGCGCAGCGGGTTGAAGAGTACGGTGTCGTCCGGCGTGCGCCGCCAGCCGAGGTTGGCGGTACGGGAGCCAAGCACCAGGTCGCTCAGGGCCAATGCGGCCGAGGTGGTCGGCCCCACCCGCACGCTGTCGCGGGGAAGCGTCAGGCCCGCGTCGTCCCCCTGCTGAATGGCCAGACGGTACTGCAACGCGCCGGACGGCACCGGCGCGGCCACTCGACCCACCAGGTGCTCGTTGGGAGGCACGCGCTCGGGGGCGACGAAGTGCCGGGTGGTGTCCAGGGCACTCACCACTTTGCCCTTGTCGTCCATGGCCACGAAGCGCAGGCGAACACTGTAGAGGAATCCGCGGGTCACAGTGACCGGCTCCAGGCTGGACCCCGCAATCGCGTAGGCGATCTGCACCTGATGGCCGGCGGAATCCCGCCCCACCGCCAGTACCTCAGAGGTGGCCTTGAGCTCGTTGGGAAACCGCAGCTCGTAGCTGTCGCTGGTGGTTCCGACCGCGATGCTCGCCTGCCCGGCTCGCCGCTCCTGATTCTGGTACCGGCCGGTGCTTCCGCGGCCGGCGGCCTGAAGCCGCCGGTAGATGGGGGAGAGCTGCTCCCGCGACAGCATCAGCTGTTCGGCCACCGCGTTGTCGCCGGCGTTATTGCTTCGATCCTGCAGCTGTACGGCGCTGCTGAAGCCCAGGACGTCGAAGAGACTCTCGACCAGCTTGAAGTCCTGCACGTCTTCGCGGGCGATGAAGTGGAAAATCAGGTCGCCGTCAGACCGGGTGTAGCGCCACGACTCGTTCGGCTCCAGGCCCGGGGCGGCATAGCTCGCACGGCTGGCCGGCTCGCCGTGGCGGATATAGATGACGCCCCGATCGTCGAAATCGCGGCTGCCCGAGCGATAGCGCTCGACGATATCGTAGTGCCGGTTGTTGGATGTAAGCTGGAAGTTTTTCCGGGCGTAGAACAGACGGCGGTAATGCTCCCGCAGCCGTTCACCTCCGGTGCGTAGGTCTGCCAGATCGCGCTCGCCCCAGAAGCGCCGAAGATAGGCGGCCCGCCGGGGACCCTGTTGGCTGTCGAACTCGCCCAGCACGCTGTCGGAGGCGATGGTTGCGAGGTCGGTACGATAGTTGGCCACGGTGAGGGAGTCGTCCACCATGGCCCCCTCGAAGTACGGCGTCACCCCTTCGAAGCGACCGAGCAGGAGCTGGGTACGTGCCACCTCGAGGAGGCCGAGTCCCCGGTTGGACCCGCTCTGCAGGTAACCGGTGAAGGCCACGAGCGCCGAGTCGCCATCTCCTACCTCGCGCTCGACCCGGCCGCGTGCGAGCAGCACCTGGGGATCATTGCCGGCCGGAGTTGCGGCGGATCGGCGAAGGGCCTCCAGCGCCACACCGAGCTTGATGTTGACCCGCTGCCTGAGCGCGGTGTTGGCCAGATCCACCAGCCCGCGGACGAACGATGGGTCGATCTTCGCCGATTTGGCGAACGCCACCGCTGAACGGGTGAGGGCGTCCTTCCCCAGCATGGTCTTGAGGCCGGTCACGAAGGAGATCTGGGAGTCGCCCACTCCGTATTCGGCCAGGCCCATGCCGTACCAGGCATAGGGCCAGGATGGTTGCAAGTCGATCCCCCACTGGAACTCCGATGCGGCATCATCATAATGGTCCTTGCCCCCGAGGTCGCCGAGCCGGAGTGACAGGAACCCCAACTTCAGGTGGACCATGCCGCTGCCCCGATCGACCTTGGCGGAATCGATCAACCGCTTCTCCAGGGCGAGAAGCCCCGAGGTATCTACGGTCGCGCCAATGGAATCACGGAAGCGCTCCAATTCCACCCGCTCTTCGGGACTCTGGGCTGGGAGGTGCTCCGGCTTCAGGGCGAGGAATGCCAGAACCGCGGCAGCGGCGATGGTGCGGGGATTCATCAGGGAAAACATCAGCCAGACCTCGTCACTGCGCTCTAGGGATCAACACCGCCATCCGTGACGCCGTCAGGCGCGCGGGGCGCTGTAGAGGGATTCGCCCTAGGAGACGCGCGTGGACTCGACCGGCCCACACGGGCTGGAGACTGGTTCCCCGCCCGGTCCTGAAGGAAGGCGCGGATTCCATCGTACACGCCACGAGCGTAACGTTGCGCCCCGGCCGCTGAACGCAACGCTTCCTCCTGCGCCGGCATGATAATGAACATTCCCTCGGTCAGCACTGACGGCATCCATGTCGCCCGTACGATGGCGAAGTCGGCCCGGCTGATTCCGAGATCGGGCAGGCCGAGCCGGCGGACCAGCGCCCGCTGAATGGCTGTCGCCAGGGGTACGCTGCGCGGCTGATTATAGAATACTGAGGTCCCGTGGTTGGTGAAGGGGTTGATCCCATCGGGCAAGGCATTGTTGTGAATTGAAATCAGCAGCTCGGCACCGCTGTGTTCGGCCAGCCCCACGCGGGGCCAGAGATCCACGGCGGAATCGGTCGTCCGGGTCATGGCCACCCGCGCCCCAGCCGCCTTCAGCATGTCTCGCAGCCGGAGTGCCACCGCCAGGTTCGCCTCCGCCTCGCGCAGACCCGTCGGCCCGGTAGACCCGAGAGGCGGGTGGCCCGGATCAATGGCGATCACCCGACCGCGGAGCGGATCGTTGGCGCTGATCCGCGGGGGGCGCCGAACCTCGAGCAGCAAGTCATTGCGGCTCCAGCGAGCTCGATAGCCCCAGACCGGCGACCAAAGCTCGACCGTCAGCGTCACTTCCTGACGCTGGGTCTGAGCCCAGCTCATCTGGCGCACCAGCGAGTCGGTACCGTAGCGCATCCAGTCCACGTCTCCCACGGCGCTGTAGAACGTGATCGCCAGGCTTCGCTCGGTTTCCACCACTTGAAAGGGAACCCGCTGAGTCAGCGGGATCCGCAAGGTAGCCCGATCATCGGAGGGCGTGAGAGTGACCGGGCCGACCACCGCACGCGGCTCCGGGAGTCCGGCGGGGAGCGATTGCGCGTCGGCCACCGGTACCCACGCCTCGGACCCGGGCGAGAGCCGGATCCGAAGGTCGTCATTGGCCCGGCCGGTGACCGATGCCCGGGTTCCGGTGGGAAGGAACCAGGCGTAGGTCCCGCCGGGCGTGGCCCTGCCGGGTGTCACGCTGTCGGTGTTGCCCCGCCCAGCGGTGTCGTCGTCCAGTTGAGTGACCACCGGCAGGGTATCGAGCAGCGCTATCTGCAGCGGCCAGCGAAGCCGCACCGTGTCGGGCCCCAGCGCCGCTTCGACCACTGCCCACGAGCTGTCGGGCGACACCAACTCGGCGTAAGGAGCTGGGCAGCGCGCCCCGGTCACGCAGCGCACCGCAGCCCGCGCGAGCACGCGAACCAACGCGGCCGTGGGGCCCCGCAGGACTGGGCCCGCATCCGGACCGATGGCGCGGCCCCGGATCACGCCTACGTATCTCACCTCTTCCGGCGTGCGGAGCTTCGTGGTGTCGCGATCAAAGGCCCGTAACGCCGGGAGCACTTCCTCCGATTGTCTCTGCGGGAGCAGCCGCACAATCTTGCCACCAGGAAGGCGCACCCGAACGTCCGCGCCTTCTACGGCCCTGGTCGAGAGCGTCAGATACTCACTGCGGGGGACCCACAGCTGACCCTGCGGCGACAGGGACACAGAGTCGATCCAGGCGCGCCCCGCGCTAACTTCGCGCGGGAGCGTGCCGCGGTCGCGGCGCACGGGGTATACCAACACCGAAGAATCCTGATCCGCATGAGCCTCGATGGTAAATCGCATCAGAGAGTCGGGCGGAAACGGGATCCAGGCGAGCCAGGCACCATTGGGCCAGACGCGCACCGGATGGCCATTGATCGTGACCTTGATCTTCCCGTTGGCGACGGATCCGAACAGAAAACTGGAATCCCGGGCCCGAACCATGTCGGTCAGCGCCGGGTAGACTACCCGAAGGCCGATCGGATCGTGTACTTGGGGGGCCGCGTGCAACTCCGAGCGGCTGAGGTGCATCTCCGCCGCCCCCGAGTCGGGGGTTTCGGCGGCGCGAGGGGCAGGCGAGGGATCGGATTTCGAAGAGCAGGCGGGCGCCGCCAGAATGAGCCAGAGCGCCCACCCGCGTGCGCGAGAGGCAAGCATAGCTGCAAACTACCCAGTAGCCGTAACTTACGCCAAGACGGCGTTGACGCTCCCCTCGCCGCTTCCTAGATTCGTCAGACCTGGTACGCGCCATGTGACACTTTCATGACGCCAACCGTGTGCCCGCTCAGCCTATTTCCGGAGGTGTTACATCTTTCCGAGGAGCGCGTGAACGGCGGCGCGGTGCGAGTCAGCGTCTTCGGCAAGACCGATCTCGGACGCACCCGAGATCACAACGAGGATACTTTCCTCGTCGCGGACCTGAGCACCGGGAACGCCAGCCTCCAAGCGGAAGTGCGCCACCACGAGATCGGCGCGCGGGGGTCACTCTTCATGGTGGCGGACGGGATGGGTGGCGCCGCCGCCGGCGAGCTGGCCAGCGCCATGGCTGCCGACCTGATCTACCGCCACCTGGCCACGGCGTGGGCCACCGACACCGATAGCTCCCCCGACCAGTTTGCCCACCGCCTGCGCGAGGCGGTCGAGCTCGCCAACCAGCAGATCTACACTTATGCCCGCGAGCACCCCGATGTCAGGGGAATGGGCACCACCGTTACCGCCGCCGGCATGTTTGGCAGCGACCTGTACCTCACTCAAATCGGGGACAGCCGCGCTTACCTCGTGCGGGGAACGGACGCGGTTCAGCTCACAAAGGACCAGAGCCTCATGCAGCGCCTGGTCGACGCCGGAGAGCTCACCGTTGATGAGGCCGAGCAGAGCGAGCGGCGAAACATCATCCTCCAGGCACTGGGGCCTGACCCTCGGATCAAGGTGGATCTACCCACCAGCCGATCCGGCGGGGCGATACCCTGATCCTCTGCTCCGACGGTCTCTCCGGCGTGGTGCGCAAGGAGGAGTTCGCCCGGATGGCGAACGAGCACGGCGATCTTCCCACACTCTGCTCCGCGCTCATTGACCTGGCGAACGAACGTGGAGGACCCGACAACATTACCGTCGTCGTCGCACGGTTCGAGGGGGAAGGGCTGCCCGAAGCCAACGGGACGGAAGGCATCGGGCATCAGACCTATCGCCCGGCCCAAATCACCACCGTGCCGGAACAGGCAGCCACACCAGCCGACGACCCCGATCCGGGTAGCGATGTCACCGGCGTGGGAGGGGATTGGACGTCCCGTTACGTGGCGCCGATGGACCGCATCCGCTCTCTGGCGCTCATCCTGATCATCCTCGGCATCCTCCTGCTTCTGCTCACCGTGTGGCAGTAGGCTCCTCACCAGCAGGCACAGATCAGGCGGAGCCGGCCGGGGTGGCTGCTCCCCTGCGGGCGCGGTTGGCATGGCTGGCCGCGCTTTCCTTTGCCTCGGGTTTTCCCTTCGGCCTGGTGAATGAAACGCTGCCGGTCTATCTCCGCACCCACGGCGCCGGGCTGGTCGAGATCGGCCTGATCAGCGCCGTGAGCTTTCCCTGGACATTCAAGTTCCTGTGGGCTCCGCTGGTAGATCGCCTCGGCAGCCGGAGGCAGTGGATCGTCGCCTGTCTGGGGGGATTGACGCTGCTGACACTGATCCTGGGAGTGGCCGAGCTGAGCCAGCTGGCACGATGGTTCTGGCTCATCCTGGTGCTGATGGTGACCCTCTCGGCTACCCAGGACATCGCCATCGATGCTTACACCATCGAGGCAACCTCCACCCGCGAACTGGGAGTGGCGAATTCCGTCCGGATCGCCGCGTACCGGGTAGCGATGTTCACTGCGGGCGGGCTGCTGATATGGCTGGCAGGCCGGCAGGGATGGCCGGGCTCGTTTCTCGTTGGCGCGACGCTCCTGGGCGCGCTTACCGCCGCGGCGCTCTTCATCCCCGAGCCTAAACGCGCGGTGACGGCAGCCATGTCTGTCTGGGAGCCGCTCCGCGAGCTGCTTTCCCGGCCCAACATCTGGGCCGTGGCGCTCTTTGCACTGCTGTTCAAGGTCGACATCTACGCCATGGAGCCCATGACCCGGCCGTTCTGGGTCGACCGCGGCTTCACCCTGGAGGAGATCGGAGCCATCCTCACGCCGGGCCGCATCGCCGCAACGGTGGCCGGCGCGGTGCTCGGCGGAGTGCTCACGACGCGGATGGGAATTTTTCGGGGACTCTGGACCCTGGGCATACTCCAGGCGCTGTCGAGCCTGGGATATGCCGCCGTAGCCAGCGTGCCCACGTCGAAGCCGCTGATCATAGGTGCGGCCTTGTTCGAGAACTTTGCCCATGGGCTGGGCACCGCGGCGTTCCTGGCTTTCCTGATGTCGGTTTGCGAACGCCGCTACGCGGCGACGCAGTTCGCGGTTCTGTCGGCATTGCTGGCACTGAGCCGGACGCTGGCGGGAGGTGCTTCGGGACTGCTGGCAGAAAATATGGGATACGGACGGTATTTCTTTCTGACCTTCCTTCTTGCAATTCCCGCCTTTGCGCTGCTTCCCTGGATTAGAGGGGCAAGCCGGACCAGCTGACTAGTCCAGTCGTTGGATCAACCAGCGCGCCACGGCCTCCTGCATGAGTCTCTGCCGATGCCAGGCCAGTAGCACCGGCGCCTTGCTCGGCAGCTCGGCAATCAGCCGAGGATGCCCGAAGAGCACGATGAGGTCGGCGCCTGCGGCATGATGTGCCAGCGCCTCCTTGGCGGCGGAGCCGAATCCCGACCGTCCCTTCCACGCCCGAGGCTCGGCGAAGACCAGAAGGACTCTCGAGCCTCCGGCATATCGACCGATTCGATCGGGGCCCAGCACGCGATGGACATAGTCGCTCGGCCCCGGAGGGTAGGGACCACCGATGTCATCATCCACGACCACCAGGTCGATCGGCTCGGTCAGTTCGGGCACCGAGCGCCGAACCATCATTCCCTCGGTGAGCAGCACATCGGCGAGCGCCTCCGCGGACTCATAGGGCCCGCGCATGACCGGAGGCGTCGGCGCGCTGGCAGCCTCGAGCGCATGGTCGTACCGGCGGAGGGAATCGTTGAGGCGGTCCTGTGACAGCGCGCCGCTCGAGAGCGCCCGGTCGAGCGCGTCGCGGACCCTGCGGGCATCGTTGGGATAGAGCAACAGGTCCGCGCCGGCCTGAATCGCCTCCACCGCGGCGTCGGACTCACGCCGGCCGGCCAGGGCGCCGTCCATGATGAGCGCATCGGTCACCACGAGCCCATCGAAGTTGCTGCGAAGCTCGCCAAGGAGAATGGGGGAGAGCGTGGCCGGCAGGCCCGAGCTGTCGAGCGTCGGGTAGGCCACATGCGCGGTCATGATCGACGCCACCCCACTGGCGATGGCGACGACGAAAGGAACCAGGTCGGTGGCGCGCAAAGCCGTAGCCGATGCTGCTACCACCGGCAGTGCCACGTGCGAGTCCACCGCGGTGCGGCCGTGCCCCGGATAGTGCTTGGCACACGCCAGCGCACCGGCCGCCTGGCAGCCTTCGATCCACTGACGCACGTAGGTGGCGACTTCGTTCGGATCGGCGCCGAAGGCACGAGTCTGTACTATAGGGTTTTCCGGCAGCAGGTCGAGATCCGCTACCGGCGCGAAAACCCAGTTGACCCCCACGGCTCTCGCCTCCTGGGCGGTGACCGCAGCAGCCCAGCGCACCACCGCGGGATTGCGGAGCGAGGCCAGCGCCATTGGAGGCGGGAATTCGGTGAGCCCGGCAAACTGCTGCCCGGCCCCTCGCTCCAGGTCCGACGCGATGAGCAGCGCACGGCCCGCTCGCCGAAGGAGGTCGGCGGTGAGGCGGCGCACGCTTTCCGCCGTGCCGCCGAAGATGATGTAGCCCCCCACCCCGATCTCGAGGGTATCGGCGATCCGCCCGGCCTCGTGAGCAAACCCGCTCAGCGCGTCAGACCGGAGCGCCGGCATGATCAGCCTGGCGGGGTTGCCCGACTTCGCCATTCCGTCCGTCATGGGGGTGTGACGCTTCCGAGCACCCGCGATCCGCCTGCGCCGGTGGCCGCGGGAATGTTGCCCGGCTGGCCATGCAGCGTGAGGTACCCCAACAGGGCAAACGCGACCGCCTCCTTGGCATCGCCGGGGAAGAACAGATCGTCGAAGAGCCGGAGTGGATGATTGCCCCGGGCGGCGAGTTGTCGGCCCAGCGAGGCCATGAGACCCGGGTGGTGACAACCGCCGCCCGACGCCACCACCTCCACCCCGGGCGGTGTCCACCGCCCGACGGCATCGGCCACCGTGCGAGCTGTGAGCTCAACCGCAGTGGTGACGCCGTCCGGGCCTGGCGCCTGACGGTTCAGTTCGCGGGCGTACTGGTCACCGAACCGCTCACGGCCGGTGCTCTTGGGTGGTGGCACGGCGAAGAAGGGGTCGGCGAGGAGGGTCGCCAGAACATCTTCGTGCACGGTTCCCTGGGCGGCGATCTTGCCATCCCGGTCGTAAGAGCGACGCTGATCGACCATGCGCGCCACCGCATCGACCACCGCCACGCCCGGGCCGGTGTCGAATGCAAACGCGCCTTCCTCCTGCGCCCGCCGCTCCACATAGGTGAGGTTGGCCATCCCCCCCAGGTTAAGCAGCACTCGGGGGGAATCGGCGGACCCAAACAGGAGAACGTCAGCCATGGGCACCAGCGGCGCGCCCTGCCCTCCCGCTGCCACGTCGCGCGCCCGAAAACCACTCACCACACTGACGCCGAAACGCTCGGCCAGGACCGCGGGCTCACCCAGCTGCCAGGAGACCAGCGGCGGCTCATGCCAGATCGTCTGTCCGGGAAAGGCAATCAGGGAGAGATCCGACGCCGACACCTTGCCCTGCACCAGCACCGCTTGCACCGCTTCCGCAGCCCACTCCGCAACTCTGACGTGCAACCGGGCGAGAGCAGGAGCAGTGGAGCCGTTGAACGCCTCACGGATCTGGGCTCGTTCCTCGTCGGCGTAGGGACGAGTCACGAAATCGAGCAGGGTGGCGTGGGTGGGACCATCGAGCCGGACCAGCGCTGCGTCCACTCCGTCGAGGGAGGTCCCCGACATCAGCCCAACGGCGAGTGTTGGCCGCTCGGTCATCTGGATCTCACTGGCGGAGGATCTCCTACGATTGGCCGCAACCGGCCAGCGTGCTCGACCAACAGCCGCTCGGCCTCGCCCTTCTGCACCCCGCGACGAGCCATCACGATGGCCGTTTTCACGCTGCCATCCGCCGCCTGGATGACCCGCTGCGCGACTTGACGGTCCACTCCTGCAGCCTCCATAACGATCCGCTGGCTCCGATCGACCAGCTTGTCGTTCCAGGCTCTGAGGTCCACCATCAGGTTGCCATAGGTCTTGCCCAATCGGATCATGGCGCCGGTGGTGATCGTATTGAGCACCAGCTTTGTGGCGGTTCCCGCCTTCATGCGCGTCGATCCGGTAACGATCTCCGGACCAACGAGAACGGTGATACAGACATCGCAGGTGGCTCGGAGCCGATCGGGTGGCTCGGAGCAGGACAGAAACCCCGTGCGGGCACCCAGCTTCCCGGCGTGGGCGAGCGCCGACCCGACATAGGGCGTGGTTCCGCTGGCCGCAATGCCGATGACCACATCTTTGCTCCCAGCGCCAAGAGCGTCCAACTCCCGCACAACGGCCCCGAGGTCATCCTCTGCGCCCTCGATGGAGCGCACCAGCGCCGGTGAACCGCCCGCAATCACGCCGACGACCATCTCCGGCGGTGTTCCGAACGTGGGAGGACACTCGGCCGCGTCGAGTACGCCGAGGCGGCCACTGGTGCCGGCCCCAACGTAGATGAGCCGCCCTCCAGCCCGGAACGCGGCTTCCACCAGGTCGATGGCGCGCGCGATTTCCACCCGTGCCTTGGCAACGGCGGCGGGCACACCAGCGTCTTCCGTGCCGATGAGATCGACGATCTCGAGGGCAGTGGCAGTATCGATGGTAGAGCTTCGGGGGTTGCGCCGTTCGGTCAGGCGCGTGTCGTGGAAGTCGTCAGCCACGCAAGCGGAGGATAGGAGTATCCAAGCGTCAGCCTCAGGCTAAATTAGGAGAAGTCCGAGGTTCGAGGCAACTCCGTCCCACCTTCCAATTTTTCAACGGAGCTCTTGTGCGCCTATCTGCCGCCAGTGTAACGCTGGCCCTGATCCTCCTTCTGCCTGGCTGTGCCCGGCGCTCTCAGGCCCCGGGCGTGACCCCGGCCGCTGGTATTGACCCCTCCTGGCCCCTGACCCGCAAAGCGCGGATAGCCGAGGCACCCAAGGCCATGGTGGTGGCGGGGAGTCCGGTGGCCAGCAACGTCGGCCGGGACATTCTGCGTCGGGGCGGCAACGCGGTGGACGCCGCCGTTGCGGTCGGCTTTGCTCTGGCGGTGGTCCACCCCGAGGCCGGAAATATCGGTGGGGGTGGATTCATGGTCATTCGGCTGCGAAACGGCGAAGTGCAGACCCTCGATTACCGCGAGACGGCTCCGTCTGGCGCCTCCCGCGATATGTACCTCTCGGGCGGCACTGAAGCGAGCGTCACCGGTCACCTTGCCGCGGGGGTGCCTGGTGCTGTAGCCGGCTTGACCGAAGCGCACCGGAGATATGGCCGGCTACCCTTTTCGGCCGTGATCGAGCCCGCGATTCGGCTTGCGACCGACGGATTCGTCATCGATGACCATCGCAGCCGCTCGATCGGCGAAGACAGCTCGCGCCTGGTGCTCTTTCCGGCGTCCCGCGCCACCTTCCTGCCAAACGATCAGCCGCCCGCAGTAGGGTCAACCTTCAGGCAGCCCGAGCTCGGCGCAACCCTGGAAGCGGTGCGTGACAGTGGGGCAGCCGGTTTTTATCGTGGCTGGGTAGCGGACCTGATCGTTGCCGAGATGAAGCGCGGCGGCGGGCTGATCAACGCCGCGGATCTCGCCGCCTACCGGGCCATCTGGCGCGATCCGATTGAGATCTCCTATCGCGGACACACGATTTATTCTATGCCACCGGCGTCGTCGGGTGGGGTGACCATGGGCGAAATCCTGAACATTATGGAAGGCTACAGCCCCATGCCGGCGTTCGGATCCGTGGCCCTGATGCACCGCGAGGCCGAAGCGATGCGACGCGCCTTCACCGACCGAAACCGCTACCTCGGCGATCCAGGGTTCGTGCGGAACCCGGTGGAACGGCTGCTCTCGAAGGAGTACGCCGCGGAGCTGCGCAAGCAGATCGGTGAGCAGGCCTCGGTCACACCGAAGTTTGAGGCCGGCGCCGCGGCGGGGGCATCCACGACCCACTACTCGGTGGTAGACGCTGAAGGCAATGCGGTCAGCTGCACGACGACGCTGAACAACAGCTATGGGAGCGCAGTCACGGTGACCGGAGCGGGCTTCCTGCTCAACGACGAGATGGATGACTTCGCCACCTCACCGGGCCAGCCAAACATGTACGGTCTGGTTCAGGGGGAGGCAAACGCCATAGCCCCGGGCAAGCGGATGCTGTCGGCCATGACGCCGAGCATCGTGCTGGACCGGGAGAAGCAGCTGTATCTGGTCACCGGCACACCCGGCGGACCCAGGATCATCAGCATGATTTATCACGTAATTTCTAACGTGGTCGATCACAGAATGCGGCTGGCCCAGGCGGTCGAGGCGCCTCGAAATCACCACCAGGCTCTGCCCGACAGCCTTCGGGTGGAGGGCTCTGGATTTCTACCTGTGGTGCTGGACAGTCTCAGAGCCCGCGGCCATGGAATTTCAGTCCAAGGCACGTGGGGGGATGTCGAGGCGATCATCCGCACGCCGAACGGGTGGCAGGGCGTGAGCGATCCACGCGGGGGTGGAGGAGGGGC
>Ga0136631_10000226_pt1 | contig 17242 bp, 20 predicted proteins | sample AntDrymUQ6012206_2_FD_104655 | JGI IMG/M metagenome (GOLD analysis project Ga0136631, IMG submission 104655) | Polar desert sand microbial communities from Dry Valleys, Antarctica - metaG UQ601 (22.06) | ecosystem: Environmental > Terrestrial > Soil > Desert | place: Antarctica: Dry Valley... | reverse complement strand
GGGTTCGCCGATCATCACCGACGGCGAGCAGCGCTGGTCGAGCTTCGCCACCTACCCCTTCATGACCACGATGGCCGGGACCGGTCTGAACTCCTGTTGCGGTCCGGGCGGCCAGACCTTCGCGTTGTTCCCGGACGGGCACTACAAGTCCATGCCGAAGCTGGTCGGTGGTCCGTTCCGCTACAACGAGTATGCGGCCGACTCGCTCGCGAAGGCTGTGAAATTGACGAGTACGCCGATGAAGCAGGCGGTGATCGCCCCGTCGATGGTGTCGCTGCTCATGCCGCTGCAAACCGACGTGCCGGGCTACACACGCGAGCAGTTCGAGTCAGACCTCGTCGATGAGTGTGAGAAGGACATCCGTATGGCGTTCGCCGCCGGAGCGGCCCGCGTCCAGATCGACTTCACCGAAGGCCGGCTGTCGCTGAAGCACGACCCGCGCAACCCGTGGACCAACGCCAACCTGCTCCCGCGCTTCATCGAGCTGATCAGCCTGGTGGTGGACCGCTTCACGCCCGAAGAGCGCGTGAACATCGGCGTGCACACGTGTGCTGGAAGCGACGCGGACTCAAACCACAGCGCCGAGGTTCCCTACAGCAGCCTGCTTCCGGCCATGTTCTCGATCAATGCCGGCTACTTCACGATCCAAGCCGCCTGCGAAGAGGACAAGGATGAGACCTACAAGATGATCGGCGAGCACAGCCGAGACGACGCCGACGGTATTCCGCAGATCTGTAACGTCGGCGTGATCTGGTGCCAGAATCCCACGGTGGAGACGCCTCAGCAAGTCTGTGATTCCCTGGTCAGAGCCGCTGACTTCATCCCCAAGGAGCGCCTCGGATCGACGGATGACTGCGGATTCCAGCCATTCTCAATCGACGTGAAGCCAGCGTACGGCTCCCCCGACTTCGCTCGCGACATCGCGTTCGAGAAGATCAAAGCCCGCGTCGACGGCACCAAGCTAGCGGCGGAGAAGCTCGGCATCGGATAGGTCGCGCCAGACGTCGCGGCGGCGTGCGCGGGGCGGCGCCGATAGATGTTGGCGGGCTAGCACTCGACGACCACCGCGCCGCCGGGCTCGAACGGCGCGCGGATGACGTCGGCCCAGCCGTCGGCCTCGGCGCGCAGTGCCTCGGTGACCGCGTCGGTGCTGCCCGCCCGCGTCCAGAACAGCACCGTCGGGCCCGAGCCGGAGATCGTCGCGCCGATCGCGCCGAGCTCCGTCGCGCGGCCGAGCAGCGCCGTCGATGCTGGATAGAGGTGCGCGCGGTAGGGCTGGTGCAGGCGGTCCTCGAGGCCGCGCGCGACGAGCGACAGGTCGCCGCGCGCCAAGCCGAGCGTCAGCAGCGCGCCGTGCGCGACGTTTGCGGCGGCGTCGGCGAGCGGGACGGTCTCGGGCAGCACGCGCCGCGCGGCCGAGGTGCGCACGGCCGCGTGCGGCACGACGACGACGGCCTCGAGGCCAGCAGGCGGGTCGAAGCGCGCGGCCTCGCCGCCGGTGACGATCACGAATCCTCCGACGAGCGCCGCGGCGACGTTATCGGGGTGCCCCTCGAGCTCGATCGCGTCGGCGAGCAGATCGCCCTCGTGGCCGAGCAGGTGCGCGGCGGCGGTCAGGCCGGCGACGTAGGCGGCGGCGCTCGATCCGAGGCCGCCCGACAGCGGGATCGTCGAGCGGATGCGAAAGCTGAACGTGTCGGGGCGCAGCAACTTGGCGAAGCCGCGCACGCAGAGGTTGCGCCGGTCGCGCGCGATGTCGAGCTTCGTCTCGACGCCGAAGCGGCCGGTCTCCACCACGTCGACCTCGACGTGCAGCGCGAGCGCCGCGGCGAAGGCGTCGAAGCCGGGGCCGAGGTTCGCCGACGAGGCGGGCGCCCGGACGCGACAGCGGCGCTTCATCAGCCGGCGCCCCCCAGCACGGCCTCCTCGACCGCGGCGAGATGGGGCTCGCACGCGATCACGCCGCCGGCCTGCTCGAGCGCGGTGCCGGGGTCCTTGAGGCCGTGACCGGTGAGCACGCACGCGATCCGCCGCGCGCCGCCCGCGCCGTAGCGCAGCAGACCGGCGACCGACGCCGCGCTGGCGGGCTCGCAGAAGACGCCCTCGCGCCTGGCGAGCACGTTGTAGGCGCCGAGGATCTCGGCGTCGGAGACCGCGCGGATCTCGCCGCGCGAGGCGGTCATCGCCTCCATCGCCTCCTCCCAGCGCGCCGGGTTGCCGATCCGGATCGCGCTGGCGATCGTCTCGGGGTGATCGACCTTCTTGCCGAGCACGAGCGGCGCGGCGCCCTCGGCCTGAAAGCCGAACAGCCTGGGGGCGATGCCGAGCTCGCCGAAGCCCTTCCACCAGGCCGTGATGTTGCCGGCGTTGCCGACGGGGATGCTCAGCGCGTCGAGCTCGTCGACGTCCTCCATGATCTCGAAGGCGCCGGTCTTCTGGCCTTCGAGCCGGTACTGGTTGACGGAGTTGACAAGCGCGATCGGGTGGTCGTCGGCGAGCGCGCGCACGAGCGTCAGCGCCTGGTCGAAGTTGCCGCGCAGCGCGATCACGCGCGCGCCGTGCATCAGCGCCTGAGCGAGCTTTCCCTGGGCGATCTTGCCCTCGGGCACGATCACGGCGCATGTCAAACCGGCGCGGGCGGCGTACGCCGCGGCGCTCGCTGCGGTGTTGCCCGTCGACGCGCAGATGACCGCCTTGGCGCCCTCGCGCACCGCGGCACTGACGGCGCAGGTCATGCCGCGATCCTTGAATGAGCCGGTCGGGTTGAGGCCCTCGAGCTTCAGCCAGACCTCGGATTGAACGAGCTCGGAGATGTGGGGCGCGTGGACGAGCGGCGTGGTGCCCTCGCCGAGCGAGACGACCGGGTCGTCGGCTGCGAACGGCAGGCGGTCGCGGTAGCGCTCGATCAGGCCTTGCACGCGCGGGACCCTATCGGCCGCGCGCGCCTTCACAGGACCCGCACTCGATCGCCGCCTCCTGCGGATACCGGCTCCATAGGTTCGGCACCTGCGCGCCAGGAGCACCATCGGGCGCCTCTGGCCCGCGGCGGTCTTCGTGCTCGTTCCCGTGGCGCTCGGAGTGATCTGGCAACTGCGCACGCCGCCACCGGACGTCGACTGTCTCGGCGTGGTCGCGGATTCGATCGCGCATCACCGCGAGGAGTGGCTGCGAGGCGCGCAGCTCGCCTTCGGGCCGGGCGCGCTCGTCGTGCTGTCCGGCGATCCTGCAGGTCAGCGCGTGCGCGGTGCTGTGCTCAACGTCAGCCGGCGACGTCCAGCATCGCGAGCGTGCGGTTCGTGATCGCGGCCGCGAGCCTCAGCTGCTCGGCGGCGGGCCGCGCCGGCGGGTCGTCCAGCCGCGCGCGCAACTGCTCGCCGAGCGACGGCTGATGCACGCCGGCGATCGCGGCGCAGATCCGCGCGGCTTCGCGCACGACGGCGGGCTCGACGCTCCAGACCGCCTCAAAGCGCCGCCGGCCCGCGGGAGCAGCGTTCGCGGGCGGCTCCCAGCCGGTCAGGCAGACCGCGTGGCCCGGGGCGTCGCAGACGATCGCCCACTCGCGCACGAGCGGGTCGTCGGGCGCGATCGGCACCTCGGTCGGGCCGGACTCGGGCACGCGCAGGCGAGCGAAGTCGGCGAACGCGATCGTGACCGCCGCGCCGCGCGCGAACTCGCGCCAGCGCGGCTCGTCCTCGCGGTAGTGGCACTCGCGTTGAAACGCCGCGAACAGCAGCGGGCGCTCCGCGCGCGACAGGCTCTCGGTCTCCATCGCCCGGCTCAGCGCGAGCATCGAGCGCTTCGTCAGGGTGCACGGCTCGAGCTCCGGGTGGCTTCGGCGCAGGGCCGCGAACAGCGATCTCGCCGGCGCGTCGAGTGAGCGCACGGCGCGCTCGATCGCGACACCCAGCGCGACGCCCGCCGCGCGGTCGGCGGCGACCCGCCGGACGAGTTCGACATCGCGCTCGCCGTAGCGGCGATGGCCGCTCGCCAGGCGCTGCGGGGCCGGAAAGCCGTGGCGGCTCTCCCACATCCGCAACGTGCCCTCGGCGACGCCGGTCCGCGCGACGACGTCGCCGATGCTGAGTGTGGTCGAAGCTGGCATGTCAACGATGATATAGGTTTTCCTATACAAGATGTACGGGTAGCGGCTGGTCAGACCCCGAGACGCGAGGAGCGTTCATGGAGACGATCGAGCAGTCCATCGAAGTACAGGTGCCGCTGACCATGGCCTACGAGCAGTGGATCAGGTTCGAGGAGTTCCCGGAGTTCATGGAGGGCGTCGAGGAGGTCCGTCGCCTCGGCGACCAGCGACTGCACTGGGTCGCCGAGATCGCAGGCCGCCACCACGAGTGGGACGCCGTGATCACCGAGCAGCGCCGCGACGAGCGCGTCGCCTGGCGCAACACCGACGGCAAGGACAACGCGGGCGTCGTGACGTTCCATCGCATCGATGACGACTCGACGCGCCTGATGGTGCAGATGGACTTCCTGCCGGAAGGCATCGCCGAGCACCTCGGCGCCGCCATCGGCGCGCCCGACCGGCGCGTCAAGGGCGACCTCGAGCGCTTTAAGGCGATGATCGAGGAACGCGCGACGGACGCCGGCGTGTGGCGCGTCGAGGACGGCGAGACCAAGCGGCCCGTGGAGGACCGACGATGACGACGGCCGCCGCCACCACCACCAGCCGCAGGGGCGCCCAGCTGATCTTCGCCGGCGCCGCGGTGCTGCTGCTCGTCATCGCGATCGCCGCCGCGATCCTGATCGGCGCCGCCTTTGCGGCGTCGATCGCGGTCCTGGCCATGATCGTGCTCGGCTTCCTGGGGGTCAGCGCCGTGCTCGCGCGGCGAGACGATCAGCTGGCCGCCGACGAGACCGCGCTCGGCGACACCGCCGAGGCGCACGCCGAGATCAGCCCGCACGACGTGCCGATCGGCTCGCCCAACCGGCGCGCCGTCGAGTTGCAGGCCGTGCGCAACAGGCGCGGCACGACGCGCGGCAACGAGTTCGGCGCCGCCGGCGGGCGGGTGCTCGATCACGACGACGCGCCGCCCAGCAGCGACGCGGGACTCGATGACCACCGGCCGGCCGCATGAGCGCCGGCCTGACGGGCCCCACGATGCTTCCCTACACGAACTGCTCCTCGATCACCCGGATCGCCCGCGGCGGCGAGCGCAGGAAGTCCAGCGCGCCGATCCGCTCCACGGCGGCGAAGAAGCGTGATTCGAGCAGCGGGTGCACGACCATCACGAGGCGCGCGCGCTCGCCGAGGCCCTTCTGCACGACGGACTTGATCGAGGCGCCTTCCGCACCCAGCAGGCTCGCGACCTCGGCGAGCACGCCCGGCCGGTCCTCGACCTCCATGTGCAGGTAGAAGGCCGACTCGACGTCGTCGACGATCTCGAGCGCCTGCGTCGTCTCGGGCGTCGAGGCGGGCGGGATCATCGCGCTGATGACGTCGCCGAGCACGGCGCTGGCCGTCTGCGGCCCCCCCGCGCCGGGTCCCGACATCGTGATCTCCGTGATCGCCGAGGACTCGATCGTGACGGCGTTGAAGGGGCCGTGAACGCTGGCCAGCGGGTGGCCCTCGTAGAGGAACGCGGGGTGCACGCGGACCGCGAGGCGGCCGTCGATGCGCTCGGCGGTGCCGATCAGCTTGAGGCCGAGGCCGAGCTCCTCGGCGTACTCCATGTCGTCGGCGGTGATCTGTTCGATGCCCTCGTAGCTGACCTGGTCGATGTGCACCGGCGTGTCGAACGCCAGCCGCGCGAGGATCGCCATCTTCGCCGCCGCGTCCTTGCCGTTGACGTCGTCGGTCGGGTCGGCCTCGGCGTAGCCGAGGGACTGCGCGCCGGCCAGCGCGTCGTCGTAGGAGCAGCCCGTGCGGGCCATCTCGGAGAGGATGTAGTTCGTCGTCCCGTTGACGATCCCGTGGATGCGCTCGACGTGCGCGCCGGCGAGCGACTCCTGCAGCACGCGGATGACCGGCACGACGCCGGCGACCGAGGCCTCGAAGCGCAGCTGCACGCCGTGCTCGCGCGCGACGCCCCACAGCTCTTCGCCGTGGTGTGACAGCAGCTGCTTGTTCGCCGTCACGACATGGCGCCCGGCGCGCATCGCGCGCAGCACGTGGTCGCGCGCGGGCTCGAGGCCGCCGATCAGCTCGACGACGAGGTCGCAGTTGGCGAGGATCTGCTCGAAGTTCCCGCGACTGCGCGTCAGGACGCCTGAGATCTCCGGGCGCAGGCCGGTGATCGCCGCGATCTGATCGGCGCGCTCGCCGAGCAGCGTCTCGAAGGCGCCGCCGACCGTGCCGTGGCCCAGCAGCCCGATCCGGAAGGGCTCAGCCATGAGCGCTGAGCTCATCCATCGACGTCGCGCGCGGCGAGGTCGTCGTAGGTCTCGCGGCGCACGACCAGGCGCGCCTCGCCGTTTGCGACGAAGACGACCGGCGGGCGCGGGACGCCGTTGTAGTTGTTGGCCATCGCGTGGCCGTAGGCACCGGTCGCCGGCGTGACGACGACGTCGCCGACGCGCGGATCGGCGAGCTCGACATCGCGCACGATGATGTCGCCCGACTCGCAGTGCTTGCCGGTCAGCCGCGACATCGTGGCGCCGCCGCCCGTGCCCGAATGGGTGAAGCGGTCGGCGATCTGCGCCTCGTACACGGCGCCGTAGAGCATCGGGCGCAGGTTGTCGGACATGCCCCCGTCGACGGCGACCCAGGTCGAGACGTTGCGCTTGACGCTCTGCACCGTGTAGAGCGTCACCGTCGAGTTGGCGACGAGCGCGCGCCCGGGCTCCTCGAGCAGCCGCTTGCCCGGCCCCAGGACGCGATTGGCCGTCTCGACCTTGGCGGCGACGTAGTCGCCGATCCGCGGCGGCTCCTGCTCGGACGTGTAGGCGACGCCGAGTCCGCCGCCGAGGTTGTACGTGCCGAAGTCGCCGAGCACGGCGATCGCCTCGATCGCGCGGCGAAACGGGTCGAGCTCGAGGATCTGCGAGCCGATGTGGATGTGCAGGCCCTCGAGGGCCAGCGCCGGCGAGCTCTCGACGCGCGCGATCGCGGCCGGCGCGTCGGCCATCGAGAAACCGAACTTCGAGTCCGCCTGGCCGGTCGAGATCTTGTCGTCGGTCTCGCCGCGAACGTCGGGCGTGACGCGCAGCAGCACCGGCTGCGGGTCACCGTCGCCGACGACCGCCTCCAACCGCTCGATCTCGTCGGCGTTGTCGATGACGATGTGCCCGACGCCGGCCGCGCGCGCCTGGCGCAGCTCGTCGAGCGACTTCGCGTTGCCGTGCATGTAGATGCGCGAGGGGTGAAAGCCGCCGCGCAGCGCGAGCGCGAGCTCGCCGCCCGAGGCGACGTCGCAGGCCAGGCCCTCGGATGCCAGCACGCGAAGCACGGCGATGCAGGGAAACGCCTTCGAGGCGAACAGGACGTCGAAGTCCTTCGTGCGCGCGCGGAACGCCTCGACGAACGTCTGCGCGCGCGCACGCAGGTCGTCCTCGACGACGATGTAGGCCGGCGTGCCGAACTCGCGCGCCAGCTCGAGCGCGTCGCAGCCTCCGAGCTGCAGGCGGCCGTCCTCGTCGACGCGGCTGGCCAGCGGCCATGCCTGCGAGAGCTGGGTGCGGGTCGGGAGCATGCGCTCGCAGAGTATGAGGTCGCCGCGGAGCGTGCCCGTGGGCCGGGCGAAACGCCCTCTAAGTGAGAACCATTTTCGATAATCTGCGCTCCGTGCGCTGGCTCACCGACCCGCTCTCGGCCCCGTACATGCAGCGCGCCCTGGTCGCGGCGCTGCTGCTGTCGCTCGCCGGCGGGCTGCTCGGAGTCTGGATCGTGCTGCGCCGGCTGGCGTTCTTCGCCCACGCCGTCGGCAGCGCCACCTTTCCCGGCCTCGTCGTCGCCGCGCCGCTGGGGATCGCGCCGCCGCTGGCCGCGCTCGCCGCCGGCCTCGGCTTCGCGGGCCTGCTGTCGCGGCTGACGCGCAACGGCGCGACCGGCTCGGACGCCGCGACCGGGCTGCTGCTCGCGGGCGCGCTCGCGCTCGGCAGCGTGCTCGCCTCCGACGTCTACCGCTCCGGCGTCGGCGTCGACCGGCTGCTGTTCGGCACGCTGCTGGGCCTGGGCGACGCGGACCTCTGGCTCGCCGCCGCCGTGGCGCTGGCGGCCGCCGCGGCGACGGCGGCGCTCGCGCGCACGTGGCTCGCGACCGGCTTCGATCCCGCCGGCGCCCGCGCGCTGGGCGTGTCCGCGGCGCGCGGCGACTGGCTGCTGCTGGTGCTGCTGGCGGCCAGCGTCGTCGCGATGCTGCCGGCCGTCGGGGCTCTGCTCGTCAGCGCGCTGCTCGTCATCCCGGCCGCGACGGCGCGCCTGCTGACGAAGTCGCTGGGCGCGCTGCTGGCGCTTTCCGTCGCGCTCGCGGCCGCCGAGAGCGTCTGCGGGCTGCTGCTGTCCTACCACTTCGACCTCCCGCCCGGCCCGGCGATCGCCGTCGTCGCGGGCGGCTGCTTCGCGCTCGCCGCGCTCGTCTCGGCGGCGCCGGGGCGGCACGCCGCGCGGGTGGCCGCATGAGCCCCGCGGCGCGGATCGAGGCCGCCGGGCTCGGTGCGTCATACGGCGCCGGCGCCGTGGCGCTGCGCGACGTGTCCTTCGCCGCCGAGGGGGGCCAGGCGGTCGCCGTGCTCGGCCCCAACGGCGGCGGCAAGACGACGCTCTTCCGCGCGCTGCTCGGCGAGCTGGCCACCGTCGCCGGCACGTTCTCGATCGAGGGCGCGATCGCCTACGTGCCGCAAACCGAGCGCTCGCGGCTGGACTTCCCCGTCAGCGCACTCGACGTCGCGCTGATGGGCGCCTACGCGCGCACCTCGTGGTACCGGCGCGTGACCGCCGCCGACCGCGCGCTGGCGCGCGCGGCGCTCGAGCAGGTCGGCCTCGGCGAGCGCGCGCACGAGCGCTTCGGCGCACTGTCGGGCGGCCAGCGCCAGCGCGTGCTGATCGCCCGCGCGCTCGTCCAGGACGCCGGCGTGCTGCTGCTCGACGAGCCCTTCGCGGGCGTCGACCAGACCAGCGAGGACGCGATCATGGGCATCCTCGACGCGCTGCGCGCGGAGGGGCGCGTGCTGCTGATCGCCACCCACGACGTCGAACAGGCGCGCGGCTGGGATCGCGTGCTGTGCCTGCGCGGCGAGCAGATCGCCTACGGCGAGCCCTCGAGCACGCTGACCAATGCCGTGCTCGAGGCGACCTACGGCGCGGAGATCGTGATGCTCGACTGCGGCCACCGCGCGGTCGCGATCCAGCACCACGACCACGCCCACTAGGAACCACTGGGGATGGCCGTTTCCACGACCCGGATCGCCGCTTGAGATGGAGATCCTGCACTCAGGCCTGCTGCAGCGCGCGCTGCTGGAGATCGTCGTGCTCGGCGGCGCCTGCGGCGCGCTCGGCGTCTGGCTGCTGCACCTGCGCCACGCCTACGCCGCCGAGTCGCTGGCCCACGCGATGCTGCCCGGCCTCGTGCTGGCATCGCTGGCCGGCCTGCCGCTGCTGGCCGGGGCGGGCGCCGGCGTGCTCGTCAGCGCCGCGCTGATCGCGCTCGCCACGCGCGACACGCGCGTCGGCTCGGAGATCGCCGTCGGCATCGTCGTGACGACGGCGTTCGGCCTCGGCGCGCTGCTGGCGCTGTCGCCCGCGGTGCCGGTCGGCCTCGACAAGCTGCTGTTCGGCGACCTGCTCGGCGCCGGCGCGGCCGACCTGTTCGCCGCCGGGGCCCTCGCGGCGCTCGTCGCGGGCGCGCTCGCGGCCGGTCACCGGCGCCTGACGCTGGCGGTCTTCGATCCGGTCTCCGCGCCGTCGCTCGGCGTGCGACCGGGGGGCGTCGAGCTCGCCCTGCTGGCGCTCCTCGCGATCGCGGTCGCCGCGGCCGTGCTGAGCCTCGGCAACCTGCTGCTGTTCGCGCTGCTCGTCGCGCCCGCGGCCGCCGGCATGCGGCTCGGGCGCAGCCTGCGCGCCCAGCTGGGGCTGGCGGCGGGGCTCGGGTCTGCGGCGGGCCTGCTCGGTCTGATCGCGAGCTCCGAGCTGGACCTGGCCGCGGGCGGCTCGATCGCGCTGGCGGCCGTCGCGCTGTACGCGGTCGCCGCTATCGCGCGCCCAGGTGCGCCGCGCGCCGCGCGGCGAACGCCGATGGAGGCGCTCGGCGGCTCGCGGTGACGTGACTAGGCCTCGGCGGGCGCGGCGGGCGCGGCGGGCGCGACGGACGGGGCGACGGAGGCGACGCGCAGCCCCCCCCGGCGCGACAGGTGCCAGAGCCAGGCGAGGCCCGCGAGCAGGATCACGATGCTCGCGAGCTGGGCCTCGGTCAGCCCGCCGAGCACCGCGTCGTTGCGACGCACGAACTCGACGAGCAGGCGCTCGCTGCCGACGAGCACGAGGTAGAAGCCGAACAGCGCACCGGGCCGCAAGGACTCGCGGCCGCGCCACAGCGCCCAGGCGCCGAGACCCATGGCGAGCGTCTCGTAGATCGGCGTCGGATGGACGACCTCGGTCGTCGGCACGACGCCGTCGGGATAGGCCATCCCCCATGGCAGGCCGGTCGGGCTGCCGTAGTCGCCGTCGCCGGAGATCTGACAGCCGACGCGCCCGACGGCGTAGCCCATCGCCAGCGACGGCGAGCACATGTCCAACAGCTCGAGGTTGACCATGCCGCGTCGCCGCGCCCACAGCAGCACGCCGGCGCCACCGCCGAGCAGGCCGCCGTACCAGACGAGGCCCGAGCCGCCGAAGATCGCGCCGAGCGGATCCTCCGACAGCTCGCCGAGGTTGCCCAGCAGCCAGTAGCCGCGGGCGCCGAGCAGGCCGCCGATCAGCGCGGCGAAGACCATCTCGTAGGCCCAGTCGGGCGGTCGCCCAAGCTCCTTGAGGCGGCGCGTGACGATCGCGCCGGAGACGACGAAGGCGAGCCCGAAGCACAGGCCGAACGTCTTCAGGGAGAGGCCGAGGACATCGATCTCGGGCTGCATCGGGGCCGAAAGCTATTCGATGGGCGCCAGGCGCTCGCCGGCGCGCACCGCGGCGTCGAGGCGGTTGGCCGGCGGAGCGAGCGGACACGTCCAGCGCGCGTCGTAGGAGCACGACGGCTGATAGGCGAAGTTGAGGTCCAGCACGAGCAGCCCGTCCCGCGTGCCGAGGTCCGCGCCCTTGATCGTGTCGAGCACGTAGCGACCGGCGCCGTAGGTCTCCGCGCCGCTCGTCGCGTCGGCGAACGGGACGAACAGGCCGCCGCCGTACGCGTCGAGCCAGTACAGGTCGAGCGTGATCGTCCCGGCGACCGCGCGAGCGAAGCGCACGAAGCGCATCGTCTCGCCGTCGCTGGACGGCAGCTCGAGCACCACCTCCGGCGCGGCCTCGACGCAGGCCAGCAGGCGCCAGCGCGGGTCGTAGCGCCACACGTGCGGGCCGCGCTGAGCGGCGCGCTCGGCCGCCGGCACCGGCGACTGCGGATGAGCGGTGTACAGCTCGCGGCGGACCGCGCACCAGCGCTCGTGCGCGGCGCGCGGGTCCGGGGTGGCGCGGAGCTCGGTGTACAGCTCCCCAACGCGGCGGCGGTAGTCCAGCAGTTCTGCGATCGAGTCGGGGTCGGTGGCCGCGATCGCCCTGACGCTACATCTCGCCGCGCCCGATGTCGCCTCGCAGCTGCTGCAGGCCGAGGCGGATGCGCCCCTTGACGGTGCCCAGCGGCAGCTCCAGCCGCCGCGCGATCTCCACGTGCGTCAGCTGACCATAGAACGCGAGCACGATCGCCTCGGCCTGCGCCTGCGGCAGGCCGTCGAGCAGGCGCCCCACCTCATGCGTGCGGGCTCGCGAGAGCACCTGATCGGCGACGCCGTTCTCGATCGGCACCGAGCGCAGCTCGTCTTCGCCGGCGCGATGGGCGGCGTGCGGGCCGTTTCGCCGGGCGACATCGATCGCGCGATGGCGTGCGACCGTCATCACCCAGGCCGTGACCATGCCGACGTGCACGTCGTAGGTCAGCCGCGTGCGCCATATCGAGACGAACGCCTCCTGCACAGCCTCCTCGGCGCGGCCGTCGTCGCGGCAGACCGAGCGGGCGACCCGGTAGGCGCGACGGTAATAACGGTCATAGAGCACGCCGAAGGCGTCGGCGGACCCGTCTCTGACCTGTGCCATGAGGCGATCGTCGGCCCACGACGCGCATGGCGGCGCGTCTGGCGCGGCGGGACCCATCCGATCCCCTTCCTGGGTCGTGCACGCGGCCGATCAGACCGTTGCGCTCCCGTAGCTACACCTCACTCTCCTCCGATCGCAGTCGTTGTCAAGTTGAACTCAACTCAAATACACGCAGACGCGGCTTTCCCGACTGATCCATGATGGCCCGCGCGGCGCAGTACCGGACATGTCCACGTCACACCACCGCACCCTCGACCGTGCGCTCGCCGTGCTCGGCGCCGCGCTCGTCATCGCGACGCCGGTCGTGCTCGTGGCCTACGGGACGCAGAGCGACGGTGGCGCGAATCCCGCGGCCGCAACCGCGAAATCGGTCGACGCGGTAGACATCGCGGACTTCAAGTTCGTGCCCGCCGCGATCTCGGTCGCAGCCGGGACAAGCGTCACGTGGACCAACACCGACAGTGCCCCGCACACCGCCACCTCGGGTTCGTCTCCCTCCCCCGACGGGCTGTTCGACACCGGGATTCTGAAGAAGGGCAAGAGCAGCAAGATCAAGCTGACCAAGACAGGAACGTTTCAGTATTACTGCGAGCTGCACGCATTCATGAAGGGCACGGTGACCGTCAGGTGAAGGGCTCAGACGTGTTGCGCTACCTCGGAGCCCTGGCGACGCTCGTCGTCGGCGCGGTCCACCTCCAGCAGTACGCGGACTTCATCAGCGACGTGCCGACGATCGGCGTGCTGTTTTTGCTCAACGGGTTCGGGGCCGGCGTCGTCGCGGTCATGCTCACGACGCGCCGCGCGAGGCTCGGCGCGATCGGCGCCATCGCCCTGTCGGCGGGCGCGCTCGGCTCGATCGCGATCTCGATGACCGACGCCGGGCTCTTCGACTACACCGAGATGTTCCGCCCCGCCGTGACGATCGCCGTCGTCGCCGAGGTCCTCGCCGTCGTGCTGCTGGCCGCCTATCTCGCGACCGGCCGCCGCCGCTCGGCGCCCGCGCGGGTCGACTGGAGCGCGGCCGCGCCTCAGAGGTAGTTCAGCGGCGAGACGGGGGCGCCGTTGACGCGCGTCTCGAAGTGCAGGTGCGCGCCGAAGGAGTGGCCGGTGTTGCCGACGTAGCCGATCACCTGGCCCTTGCTGACGCTCGCGCCGAGGCTCGTTCCGAAGCGCACCTGGTGCGCGTAGCAGGACGACAGCGTCGCGGTGTGCTGCACGCAGGTGTAGTTGCCGTAGCCGCCGGACGCGCCGGTGCCCTGCATCAGCACGACCTTGCCGTTGTCGGCGGCGTGGATCGGCGTGCCCTCGCTTGCGGAGATGTCGATCCCGGCGTGGATGTGGCCGGGGCGCTGCTCGCCGAAGGCGCCGGTGACCGGCCCGTCGACCGGCCAGATCATGCTGCCCGAGCCCTGCCTGATCGGCAGGCCGCCGGCGTTGCCGCGCTGCGCGGCGTTCAGCTGGCCGGCGATCTTGTTGGATGCCGACTCGAGGCTGTCGACGTGGTCCTGCAGCTCGGAGCGGTCGCCGCGGACCTTGTTCAGCGCGGCGGCCTTGCCGTCCTTCGTGCGCGAGTAGCCGACGCGCGTGCCGATCAGCTCCATCTTGATCGCGGCGATCTGGTCGCGGCGGCGCTGGACGATCGCGGTGATGGACGCCTGGCGCTTCTCGAGCCGGGCGAGGCGCTTCTCCCCGCTGATCGCGTCGAGCCTCGCGGCGGAGACGGCGTTGACGACCTTGCGGTCCTGGTCGGAGATCCGGGCGATGAACTCGCCGCGCTCGATCAGGTCGGCGAAGCCGTCGGAGTTCAGCACGACCGTGATGAAGTCGGGCTTTCCGGCCTTGTACAGCTCGATCAGGCGGGTGCGCAGGATGACGCGCGCCTCGCGCAGGCGGCCGCGCAGGCGCACGAGCCGCCGGCGCTCGGCGCGCAGGTCGCGCTGCAGCGTCTCGAGCTCGGAGCGCTTGTCGGCGAGGTCGGCCTCGATCAGGTCCTGGCGCGAGCTGAGCGTCGTGATCCTGCCCTGCAGCTTGCGGATGCGCGCCTGGTAGCCGGCGATCTCGCCGCTGAGCACGCGCTCGGTGCCCTTCTTGCGCCCGATCTTCTTGCGCGCGGCATCGATCCGCTGCTGGAGCGATTGAAGCTCCTGCTGCTTGGAGGTCTGACCGGCGGAGCCGAGTGGCAGGATCGCCCAGAGGGCGAGCGCTGACGCCACGGCTGCGAGAAGGACGCGGACGCGCATCGGCGTCTGAGTCTAGGTTCGCCCTGCTGGACGGCACAAACTTCGACCCGGGTTATGGAGCCTTGCGAGCCGGCTTGCGCGCGCGACGGGCACCCGGCGGGCCGGAGTCGGCGGTTTGGCAGAATGGATGCATGGCTGCCACCAAGACCGAGTTCGGCCGCGACCCGGGCCTGCAGTTCCGGATGATCCTCACGCTGTTTCTCCTCGGCGCGCTCTACGTCGTCTTCGCCGGCGCGCTGTTCGCCGCCGGCGCCAACGGCGTGTTGATCCTGGTGATATGCGGTGGCCTCGCCTTCTTTCAGCTGTTCACCTCCGACAAGCTCGCGCTGCACGCGATGGGCGCCCGCGAGGTCACGCCGCAGGAGGCCCCCGAGCTGCACGCGATGATCGAGCGCCTCTGCATCCAGGCCGACCTGCCCAAGCCGAAGATCGCCGTCGCGCAGACGAACATGCCCAACGCCTTCGCGCTCGGGCGCTCGCAGAAGTCCGCGACGGTCTGCGCCACGACCGGGATCATGAACCTGCTGTCGCCCGCCGAGCTCGAGGGCGTCATGGCGCACGAGCTCGCGCACGTCAAGAACCGCGACGTCGCGATCATGACGATCGCCTCCTTCTTCGCCTCGATCGCGGCGATGATCCTGCAGTTCGGCTTCCTCTTCGGCGGCGGCGGCCACGGCGACGACGACGACGGCCCCGGCATGCTCGCGATCATCCTGTTCTCGCTCGTCGTCTACGTCGTGTCCTTCTTCTTGATGATGGCCCTGTCGCGCTACCGCGAGTTCTCCGCCGACCGCGGCGCGGCGCTCGTGACCGGCCGGCCGAGCGCGCTGGCCTCGGCGCTGCGCAAGATCTCCTCGGGAATGGACAAGCTGCCCCAGCAGGACCTGCGCGTCGCCAACGAGATGAGCGCGTTCTTCATCGCCTCGCCGAAGAAGGTCGTCGCCGGGCTGTTCTCGACGCACCCGCCGATGGAGCAGCGCATCGAGCGCCTGATGTCCTACGAGAGCCAGCTGCAGCGCGGCACGCTCGCCGCGGCCTAGGCCGTAGGCTGCCGGGCGTGGGCCTCTTCGACGCACTGCTGGGCGGCAAGAAGAAGCTGAAAGCGCCCGCGCCCGACCGGCTGTTCGCGATGTCGACGGCCTACGTCACGCTCGACACGAGCCACGCCATCAAGACCACGGGCAGCGCCGGAATCGTCTTTCAGCCGCTTGCGACCGCCGACTTCGAGGCGATCGCGACCGAGATGGAGGAGATCCTGTCGGGGACCGGGGCGGACACCGGCACGACGATCCGCACGACCGACGACGAGCACGGCTACCGCTGGATGATCCTGTCCGACGACGACATCGAGGACCTCGTCGTCGGCGTCAACGCCGTCTCGGACGCGCTTGCGGTCGGCGGCTACGGCGACCGCGTGCTGGCCGCCGTGTTCGCCTTCGAGGACTCCAAGGGGCGCCCCGTCTACTTCATCTACAACTACAAGCGCGGCCACTGGTATCCGTTCGTGCCCGCCGGCAAGCTGCAGCGCGACGGCGAGCGCGAGCTGCAGATCAAGGCGATCATCGGCGACGAGCTGCCGATCGAGCCCGAGCTCGAGCGCTGGTTCCCGCTCTGGGGCACGCCGATCTGAGCTCGCCCGAGAAGACGCGGGCGCAGGTGTCCAACCCGCGCTTCGCGCGTCTCTACGCGCGGATGAGCGAGCGCGAGAGCGCCGAGCAGGTGCAGCTGCGGCGGGAGCTGCTCGCCGGGCTCGGCGGACGTGTGCTGGAGGTCGGCGCGGGCAACGGGCGCAACTTCGGCTTCTATCCGCCCGAGGTCGCCGAGCTGGTGGCCGTCGAGCCGGAGCCGTACCTGCGCGCGCTGGCCACGGAGGAAGCAGCGGCGGGCGCCGTGGCGATCACGGTCGTCGACGCCGTCGCGCAGGCACTGCCGTTCGACGACGACAGCTTCGACGCGGCGGTCGCCTGCCTGGTGCTGTGCAGCGTTCCCGACCAGCGCGACGCCCTGCGCGAGCTGCGCCGCGTGCTTGCGCCCGGCGGCGAGCTGCGCTTCCTCGAGCACGTCCACGCCGATCGCCAGCCACTGCGGGCGTTGCTGGCGGGCGCGCAGGGAAGCGGCCTCTGGCCGCTCCTGGCGGGCGGCTGTCACCCAGCCCGCGACACGCTGCGTGCGATCGAGAACGCGGGCTTCGCCGTCGAGCGCGTACGCCGGCTCGACTTCTCGCCGGGACGGCCGCTGCCGGCCATCCCGCACATCATCGGCTCGGCCCGGGCTGCCTAGTCCGGGATCAGGCCCTCGCCGCTGAAGTCCGCGGCCGCCTCGGCGAACGAGGTGTCGGCCGGCGGGACGATCACGTCGGAGGTCTCGATCTCCTCGTCGCCGAGGTGCTCGCCCTCCTTGCGGATGATGTCGAGCATCTCCTCGAACGCGGCGTGAAAGGCGTCCTCGTCGTTGGCCTCGACCGCCTTGACGCCGGCGTTGTCGAGCACGTTGACGCGCTTCAGGCAGTCCTCGCCGAGGCGGTACTGGCCCTCCCCCATGATCCGGACGATCATGCCTTCGCCTCGCCCGGCTCGCCGGACTCGAGCTCGCTCGGCGCCGGCGCGGGCTCACCCATGCCCAGCTCGGCCTTCATCTTCGCGAGGTCGTCGTCGACCATGGTGCCTGCGCCCAGCTCGGCGAGCTGGCGGTCGATGTCGTCCTGGCCGGAGCCCAGCTGCGTGAGATCCTCGAACGTGCCCGCGGCCTCGAGCTCCTCGACGGCCGACGCGCGCGCCTTCATGTTCTCGGTCTTGTCGACGGCGCGCTGCAT
>Ga0136631_10000225_pt1 | contig 17246 bp, 15 predicted proteins | sample AntDrymUQ6012206_2_FD_104655 | JGI IMG/M metagenome (GOLD analysis project Ga0136631, IMG submission 104655) | Polar desert sand microbial communities from Dry Valleys, Antarctica - metaG UQ601 (22.06) | ecosystem: Environmental > Terrestrial > Soil > Desert | place: Antarctica: Dry Valley... | reverse complement strand
GCGACGATGGCGGCTTTGAACGACGTCGCGTCGGCCGCGGGCTGCGCCGCCGGGGCGCACGCGATGACCGACGTCACGGGCTTCGGCCTGCTGGGCCACCTCCACGGGCTCGCGCGCGCGAGCGGGGTCGCCGCGCGCGTGGACGCCGCGGCGGTGCCGGCGCTCGCCGGCGTGCTCGAGCTGCTGGAGGGCGAGGCCGCGGTGTCCGGCGGCAGCGCGCGCAACCGCGAGTACGCCGAGACGTTCAGCTCGTTCGCCGCCGGAGTGCCCGAGGCGCGCCGCCGGCTCGTCTGCGACGCCACGACCTCCGGTGGGCTGCTCGTGTCCGTCGCGCCCGAGCGGGCGGCCGAGCTGCCGGGACCGGTCGTCGGCGAGATTGTGGCCGGTGCGCCGGGAGCGCTCGCCGTGCGATAGCGCGTGGAGCGGCCCGGGCCCGGTGGCCCGACCGGTCTTCAAAACCGGGGGGAGCGCGGCAGACCGCGCTGGAAGGTTCGACTCCTTCGCCGCTCCGTACGAGGCCGCGGGTCCACTAGCCTCATGGTCCTCATGGAGGCCCAGCACGCCCAGAACCTCGACCCCGTCGCGCTGCTCGAAGCAGCCCCCGACGACGAGTTCGCGCTGCTCGAGCTGCGCCTGGACTGGCCGCCGGACCTCGACATCTATCCCCAGCACCGGCAGCTGTGGCTGCGCCTGTTCCTCATCACCGGCGACCCGCTGGCGTGGATCCCCAACCGCGGGGAGGCATGGGCGAGCACGACCGTGGACGACGAGGTGCTCGAGATCGACGTCTACGTCACGCTCCCGGCCGTGCTGCGCGGGATGGAGGAGGAGGGCGACGTGGCGGCCGCGATCGCGCCCTACGCGACGACGGCGATGCAGGCGGGGCTCGACAACGAGGAGCTGCTCGTCGCCGGCGACTACCACGACCGGGTCCTGACCGGTGACGCGCCGCGCCTGCTCGACGGCTTGGACGACGACCATGGCGCCTTCGGCATACCCACGATTCAGGCCCGGCGCAGCTGGGGGCCGGTTGGCTTCGGCGCGCTGCTCGATCTCGTGCAGGAGGCCTTCGGACCCGTCGACCTCGACCGCACGGAGGTCACGCTCGACCCGGTGGGCACGCCCGCCGACGACTGCGCCGCCTGTGCCGGCGAGAGCTTCGGCTTCCCGACCCAGCTCGAGGAGGCGCGCGCGAAGTTCTGCGCTCCCCACGACGCGGCGGCGCAAGCCGTGAACACCGCCCGCATCGCGCACGCGCGCGAGTCCAACCCTGCCGGCTGGCGCGCGATCGACAAGGCCGCGATGCGGATCAACAAGCTGCCCGAGCCGCGCTTCGCGCCTCAGCCGCCGCGGATCGTCGGCGACACGCCGGCCCGCAACGACCCGTGTCCCTGCGGCAGCGGCAAGAAGTACAAGCGCTGCCACGGCGCGTGACATCGAGTCATTGTTCGACCATCGTCAGCATGGAGCCGGAAGGTAAGCCCTCGCGATGACATCGGGGCATTGCTCGACCATCGTCAGCATGGAGCCGGAAGGGAGGCCCTCACGATGACTTCGAGCCATTGCTCGACCATCGTCAGCATGGAGCCGGAAGGTAAGCCCTCACGATGAGCGAGCAGCGGCCCCCCACGCCCACCGGCCGTCTGCGCGACCTGCCGTCCGTCGATCGCCTCGCGACCTCCGTCGCGCGCGCCGAGCTCGACGCCCGCCGCGCCGAGCTGCTCGCCGGCGAGACCGACGAGGTCGACCTCGTCGCCCGCGCGCGCGAGCGGCTGCGCCCGCACCTGCGCCGCGTGCTGAACGCCACCGGCGTCGTCGTTCACACGAACCTCGGCCGCGCGCCGCTGTCCGCGCAGGCGCGGGCCGCCGTCGCGCGCGCCGCCGAGGGCTACTCGAACCTCGAGCTCGACCTGCGCAGCGGCGAGCGCGGCTCGCGCAGCGACCACGTCGAGTCCCTGCTGACCGAGCTCACCGGCGCGCAGGCGGCGATCGCGGTCAACAACTGCGCTGCCGCGGTGCTGCTGGCGGTCGCGGCCCTCGGCGGCGGCCGCGAGACGATCGTGTCTCGTGGCCAGCTCATCGAGATCGGCGGTGGCTTTCGCATCCCCGAGGTGCTCGGCCAGGCGGGCACGACGCTCGTCGAGGTCGGGACGACGAACCGCACGCGCCTGCCGGACTACGCGAACGCGATCGGGCCGGACACCGGCGCGATCCTGCGCGCGCACCCGTCGAACTTCCGCATGCTCGGCTTCGTCGAGGAGGTCGCGATCGAGGCGTTGTGCGAGCTCGACGTGCCCGTCGTCGACGACGTCGGCTCGGGCGTGCTCGCCGACGACATGGCGCTGCTCGCCGACGAGCCGCCGGTGCGCCGCTCGGTGCGCGCCGGCGCCGCGCTCGTCGCCTTCTCGGGCGACAAGCTCCTCGGCGGCCCGCAGGCCGGCGTGCTCGTCGGCACGCGCGCAGCGATCGACGACTGCCGCTCGCACCCGCTCGCGCGCGCCGTGCGGATCGACAAGCTGTCGCTGGCCGCGCTCGAGGCGACGCTCGCGCTCTACCGCGACCCAGCCGCGGCCCGCGCGGCGCTGCCGGTACTGGCGATGCTCGACGCCGATCCGCGGACACTCGCGCATCGCGCCGCCGAGCTCGCGCAGGCAACGGGCGGCGAGGTCGTCGAGGCGACGGCTCGAGTCGGCGGCGGGGCGCTGCCGCTGCTGGAGCTGCCGGGTCGCGCCGTGGCGCTCGACCCGGGGCCCGCCGGCGCCGACGCCTTCGCCGCCGCGCTGCGCGAGGGCGATCCCGCGCTCGTCGGTCGCGTCCACGGCGGCCGGCTGCTGCTCGACCCACGCACGCTCACCGACGACGAGGCGCGCCAGGCGGCCGAGGTCGTGCGCGCGGCGCGCGCGTGAGCGCCGCGCCGCTGACGCTCGGGACCGCCGGCCACATCGACCACGGAAAGACCGCGCTCGTGGCGGCGCTCACCGGCGTCGACACCGACCGCCTGCCCGAGGAGCGCGCGCGCGGGATGTCGATCGAGCTCGGCTACGCGCCGCTGACGCTGCCCTCCGGCCGGCGCCTGTCGGTCGTCGACGTCCCCGGCCACGAGCGTTTCGTGCGCACGATGGTCGCCGGCGCGACCGGGATCGACCTCTTCCTCATGACGGTCGCCGCCGACGACGGCGTCATGCCGCAGACGCGCGAGCACGCGGCCGTGCTCGCGGGGCTCGGCGTGACGCGCGGCGTCGTCGCGATCACGAAGGCCGACCGCGCCGCGCCGGGACCGGCGGCCGCAGCAGCCGCCGAGCTGCTGCCGGGAGTCGAGACGGTCGTCTGCTCGGCGCGGACGGGCGAGGGCGTCGCGGCCGTCGCGGCCACCCTGGATCGGGTCGCCGCGGCGCTCCCCGGCCGCGGCGGCGCGGAGCGCCCGGCGGTCCTGCACGTCGACCGCGCGTTCACGATCCGCGGCGCCGGGACGGTCGTCACCGGGACGCTGTGGTCGGGCGCCGTCGCGCGCGGCGACACGCTCGTGCTGCTGCCCGCCGGGCGGGCGGTGCGCGTGCGCTCCGTCGAGGTCCACGACGCGGCCGTGCAGCGGGCGGACGCCGGCCAGCGCGTGGCGCTCAACCTCGGCGGCGTCGGGCTGCGCGACGTGTGCCGCGGCGACGCGCTCGCCGCAGCGGGCGCGCCGATGCAGCCGACGCTCATCCTCGACTGCGCGCTCGAGTTGCGCGGGGCACGCACGGGCGCACGCGTCCAGGTCCACCACGGAACGCGCCACGTCCCGGCGCGGCTCGTCGCACTCGGCTCGGACCTGTGGCAGCTGCGCCTCGAGCAGCCGCTGCTCGCGGCCGCCGGCGACCGGCTCGTCGTGCGCGCGGTCGCGCCGCCCGACACGCTCGGCGGCGGCACGGTGCTCGACGCGCACGCGCGCCGCCATGGGCGGCGGCCGGAGATCGTCGCGCGGCTACAGCGGCTCGCGCGCGGCGAGCCCGAGCCGCAGGCAGCGCTGGTCGCCGCAACGCCGGCGACCGAGGCCACGCCGGCGTTGAGCCCGCAGGCGCTCGCCCTCGCGCAGCGGCTGCTGGACGCCGGGCACGAGCCGCCGGCGCTCGCCGAGCTCGGCGACGGCGCCGCCGAGCTGCCCGCGCTGCGCGCCGCCGGGCTCGCGGTACGCGTGGGCCGCGACCTGTACGCCCATCCGGACGCGCTCGCGGCCGTCGCGCGCCGCGTCGCCACGATCGTCGAGGCCGAGGGCGCGATCACGCTCGCCCGGCTGCGCGACGAGCTGGGGACCTCGCGCAAGTACGCCCAGGCGCTGCTCGAGCACCTCGACGCGGCGCGGCTGACCAAGCGCCTACCCGACGACAGCCGCGTGCTGCGCGGGCGCTCCGTCAGATGAAGACGCGCGCGATCGAGACGAGCAGGAGGATGAAGGACGCCGCCGCGACGCTGCCGAGCACGCGGATGACCCAGACGTCGTACTTCGAGACGACGTACTTCGCCGACGGCGCCGAACGCTGGAGCTCGGCCATGACCGTCCGCGCCGCCGGCATCGTGCGCACGCCGAGCGGCTCGTGTTCACCGGCCTCGCCGGCGGGGGATTGCGCGCGGTCGATCTCGGCGCGCTCGGTCTGGACGTGGCGCTGGAGGGCGCGGTAGGCGAGCAGGACCTCGTCGCGCTGGGCGTTGGCCTCGTCGCGCTCGGCGTGTGCTCGCTCGACCGCGTCCGCCGCCACGGCCTGCGCCTGCACGGCCTCCTCGTACGCAAGCTCCATCCGCGTGCGCGTGCGCACGGCGGCCTCGCGATCCTGGACGGCCTCGTCGCGCTGGGCCAGCGCCAGCTCGCGATCGCGCTCGGCCGCGCTGCGCGCGCGCGCGACCTCGTTGCGCCCGTCGGCGGCTGCGCCGGCGGCGCGGCGCTCGCGCCAGAGGCTCGCTTCGGCCTCGACCTGCGCCGCGTCCGCCGCGACGAGGAGCACCTGCGCCTCGTCGAGCTTGAGGCGCAGCGCGTCGCGCTCCTGCGTGACGACCTCGAGCTCCTCCTCGAGCAGCCGCAGGCGCTTGCGATCGGTCGTCGCCGCCGCCGGCCGGCGCTTGGGGGACGGCGCGGCGGCGGCCTTGGGCGGCGGTGGCGAGGGCGATGGCTCGTCGCCCGTATCGCGCTCGGACACGAGCGCGAGCGTCGGCTCTGCGTCCTCGGCGGCCGGGCGCAGCGGCACGGTGACGCTCGGCGCAACGGCGAGCTTGAGCTTGCTGGCGTCGGGGGCACGGCCCGTCCACGGGAAGGCCGCCGTCCAGGCCCGGTCGGCGCGCGGCGTCCACGGCTTGTGGTCGAGCGTCGCGAGCACCTGGCGATCCCCGACGATGAGCGTCGGGCGCACGAAGCGAACTCCGCGCAGACCCGACCAGTGCCCGCTGACGACGAGCTCGTCGCCATGGCGCTCCAGTCGCTCGAGCTCGAACGTCACGCCGGCACGAGCGGCCGGTGGCCGGATGGCATCCCCCATGGGACCCACGCTACCCGAACGGCGGCGATGCGAGGCGCGGCCGACCGGCGCACATTAAACCCGGAGTAAACCTACACCTACCCCCGCGACCGCCACCACCCGCCGTCCCCCGCAAGCAGCTCGCCATCGAGCACGAGGAAGTCGAGTCCGAGGCGACGGAAGCACGCGACGGCGTGGGCGGCGTTGGAGACGATCGGCTCCCCGCGGCCGTTGAACGACGTCTCAGCGCGACGCCGCCGGCGAGACAGAGGTTCGCGGGGCCCGCAAGCGCGCGCGCGACGCCCGCGAGGTGCAGCACGACGCGCTCGATGGCCTCCTGAGCGCTGACGGCGACCTGCACGGCGAGCGCGTCGAGGTGCAGCTCCCAGCGCTCGCGACCGATTTGTCGCGCACCCGCGAGCCGGTCGAGGGTGTGCGCCCCAGGCATGGATGTACTGTCGAACCCGTCGCCTTCGTCGATGCCGTCCGGCGGCGTGGGCTGGCCGGCGGGCAGGAGCTCCCAGGGCTCCACGCCGTTGCCGTCGATGACGAGCACGGCAGCCGCGTCGAAGTCTGAGGCGTGGAAGGCGATCGTCGCGTGCGCGAGGTGGTGGCCGACGAAGCGCACCTCGGGCATCTCGCGCCACGAGCACGTCCAGCCGAGGTAGCGCCGCAGCAGGCCGGCGTGTCCTCGAGGTGCCACTCGACGCCGTACAGCCTGCTCGCCAGCGGAACGTCCCAGCCGACGGCGACGAGGTCGACGTCGGCGAAGCTCGCACCAGCGTGCTGCAGGCAGTGCGCGACCGCGAGCAGCGGGCCGCTGCGCTCGGCGTGCTTGGGGCGACTCAGCCGCTCCTCCTCGCAGAACGCCAGGAGCGTCCCGTCGTGGTCGACGAGGCAGGCCGCCGGGTCGTGCCAGCCCGTCGGCGGGCGTTGACGCCGAGGATCACGGCGGGACTATCGCGCACTCGCCCGAGCGCGCTCCGGCACGCGCGGCGTTCAGTCGAGCAGCTCGTAGGTCAGGCTTGTGGCGTTCGCGTAGACGACGTGGTGCCAGACGTCGATCGCGATCTCCTCGGCGCCCCACGTCCAGAACGGCGGGGCGACGTCGAGCGCCGGGAGCATGACGGCCTCGCTGCCCCATACGGCCGCGAGGTGGGCGGCGGTCGCCGCGGCCGGGGACAGGCCGGCGAGGCCGAGCAGCCCGCGCACGATCCCCCAGCCGGTGCCGTAGCCCCAGTGCACGAGCGTCGAGAAGCGCGCCTTCGCAGCCTCGTCGACGAAGCCCTCGATGCCGAGGACCTTCGCCGTCGCGTCGGCCGGAGCCGTGCTCGCCGGGCGGTTGCGCAGCCGCATCTCCAGCGTGCTGGAGACCGTCATCGCAGCCGTCCCGGCGAAGCCGGCGACGAGCCCCTTGCCGATCGCCTCGGCGAGTCGCGACAGGACCATCACTGGCCCGACCAGGTTTCGCGGAAGTCCGGGTAGAGCGTCAGGCCGCCGTCGACGAAGAGCGTCTGGCCGGTGATGTAGGCCGCCTCGTCGCTGGCGAGGAAGCAGGCGACGCCGGCCATCTCCTCGGGCCTACCGACGCGGCCGAGCGGGATGTGGCGCTCGACCGCCTCCTGCTTGGCGGGATCGCCGGTCCAGGCGCTGTTGATCGACGTGAGCGTCGCGCCGGGGCCGATCGCGTTGACGCGGATGCCGTCGCCCGCGTACTCGAGCGCGAGCGTGCGCGTGAGGTTCCCCATCGCGCCCTTGCTGACCGAGTAGCCGAGATACCGGGGCCGCGGGATGACCTCATGGACGCTCGAGACGTTGACGATGCAGCCGCGCCGCTCGCGGTCCTCGCGTGCGAGCAAGCGCCTGATGACCTCGCGCGAGCAGAGAAACGCGCCGCGAAGGTTGACCGCAAGCACCTTGTCGAAGTCGGCGCTCGACAGCTCGTGGCTCGGGCGTGCGATCTGGATCCCGGCGTTGTTGACGAGCACGTCGACGGACCCCAGCACGCCAACGACGTGCTCGATCATCGCCACGACGTCGTCCTCGTCGGAGACGTCGCCCTGCACGAGCACGTCGCGCACGCCCTCGCCTCGGACCTTCTCGACGCACGCGCGGAGAAGCTCCTCGGTGTCCCTGGCCTCGGCCGGATCGTGAAGGTGGTTGATCGCGACGTTCGCGCCGTGCTGCGCGAAGCGTACGGCGATCGCCCGCCCGATGCCCGAGCTGGCGCCGGTGACGAGCACGTTCCGACCCTCGAGCCCGGGCAGGACGGCGCGGCGCGAGGCGGTGGAGACGGCGTCTGGCATGGCTTGGCCCCACTACCCCGCCGGGCGAGTTCGTCAACCGGAAGCGAGTTGTGGCGCGGGCGGTCCGAGTGAGCCACGATCCGGCGAGATGCTCGGATACTGGGCTGGCCGCCGGAGCGCTTCGCACCCTCTTCCTCATCGATGCCGTTCGGCGACGCCAAGGCTGCCATTCGCACGCGCGTCACCTCAAACCGTCCGCAGCGCCTCCTGCGCGTCGGCCACCATCGCCCGCACGATCTCGCCGGCCGGGAGCACCTCGGCGATGAGGCCGGCGGTCTGGCCGGTGAACGGCGTCAGCTCATCCGGCCGCCCCCGCCGGACGGAGCCCATGATCTCGCCGCGCAGCCGCTCGGCCTGCTCGGCCGCCTCGCCGGCACGGCCCTGCCAGGCCGCGACGAAGTCCGTGCGGATGACGCGCGGCACGACGTCGTAGCCACCCGCGGCAGGCGGCATGATCTCGCGCCAGGTCTCGAAGCGCACGGACTCCTCGGACTCGATCTCGACGATGCGCTGCTTCCAGGAGTCCGGGGCGCCGGCCTCCCGCGAGGCGAGGAAGCGCGTGCCGACGTTCGCGCCGGCGGCGCCCAGCACGAGCGCCGCGGCGAGCCCGCGGCCGTCGGCGACGCCGCCGGCCGCGAGCACCGGCGTCGGCGCGACCGCGTCGACGACCTGCGGGACGAGCGCCATCGTGCCAACGCCGGCGGCCATCCCCTGGCCGCCGGCCTCGCTGCCCTGCGCGATGAACGCGTCGATCGCGTGCCCCGCCGCCGCGCGCGCCTGCCCGACGGTGTGCACCTGGTGGATGACCTTGATGCCCGCCTCGTGCACGCGCCCGACGAGCACACCAGGGTCGCCGAGCGCGAACGACACCGCGGCGGGCCGCGCCTCCAGCGTCGCCGCGAAGGCCTCCTCGTCGAGCGCCGGCACGACGTGGTTGACCACGAACGGCCGGTCGGTGAGCGCGCGGACGCGCTCGATCTGCGCGAGCAGGTCCTCGGCCGCCGTGAAGATGGCGGCCACGGTGCCCAAGGCGCCGGCCTCGCAGACGGCCGCGACGAGCTCGGGCGAAGTGGCCGGCCAGATCGCCGCCTGCAGGATCGGCGCCTCGATCCCGAAGAGCTCGCAGAACGGCGTGCGCAGCGTCGGCGACATGCTGTGCGCAGGCTAACCGCACGTCACCGTTCCGTCATGTGGCGAGCGCCGCGATGAGCGAGACTCGCGCCGTGCAGCCTGTGGCGTTCCTGGCTCGCCCGGCGCCTGTCGCTCTAGCGGATCCGGATGTCGACGCCGAGCAGGATGAGCGGCCAGATGAGGATCGCGAGGATCGCCGATACGACGCCCTTCGTCGAGCCGACGTGACTGAAGTAGTGGTGCGCAGCGGCGACGAACGCGCCGATGATCGCGTAGGCGAGCGCGAGCATCAGATGATGACGATTGCGACGAGCTCCATGCCGTGGCGGTACCCGGCGACCCACGCCCCCAACCGCTGCAGGCGGGCCACGGCGGGTAGGAGCAGGCGACGCGCTACGCTCGATGTAGTTGTCTGAGCAACCGGTAGGAGGAGCCGCCGTGCCCGTCGAGATCTGGTCCGACATCGCCTGCCCGTGGTGCTACGTCGGCAAGCGCCGGTTGGAGGCCGCGCTCGCCGCGTACGAGCACCGCGACGAGGTGTCGGTCACGTGGCGCAGCTTCGAGCTCGACCCGTCCGCACCGCGCGAGCGCGAGCACGACGGCGCGACGCACCTCGCGCAGAAGTACGGCACGAGCCGCGAGGAGGCGCTCGCGATGCAGCAGCGCATGACCGAGACCGCCGCCCGCGACGGCCTGGAGCTCCGCTTCGACCTCGCCCGCGGCGGCAACACGTTCGACGCCCACCGGCTGCTGCACCTCGCCGCCGCGCACGCGGTGCAGGACGCGCTGAAGGAGCGCCTCATGCGGGCCTACCTCACCGAGGGCGAGCTCATCGGCGACCACGCCGTGCTCGCGCGGCTCGGCGTCGAGGCCGGCCTCCCGGAGGACGACGTGCGCGACACGCTCGCGACGGACCGCTTCGCCGCCGAGGTCCGCGAGGACGAGCGCACCGCCGCGTCGCTCGGCATCCACGCGGTCCCGTTCTTCGTCGTCGATCGCGCGATGGGCGCGTCCGGCGCCCACCCGCCCGAGGCGCTCGTCGAGCTGCTGCGCCAGGCCCGCGCCGCGAAGCCACCCATCCCGGTCGTCGCCGCCGGCGAGACCTGCGGCCTGGACGGCAGCGGCTGCTGAGGGTCGACACACGGCGTACGGTGCGCCGATGCGCGCCGCCCACGCCTTCGCCCTGACGCTCCCCGAGGCGGTCGAGCAGGATCACCACGGGATCCCCTCCTTCCGCGTCGGTGGCCGAATCTTCGCCACGGCACCCGACGGCGACCACCTGCGGATCATGGTCGACGAGGGCGAGATCCGCGCCGCCGTCGACGAGGACCCGGAGGCGTTCGCGGAGCTCTGGTGGGGGTCGCGGCTGGCGTGCGTGGTCGTCGACCTACGCCTGGCTCCGGCCGATCACGTGCGCGAGCTGCTGACCGAGGCGTGGCGCCGCAAGGCGCCACGCGGGCTCGTGCGTGCGTTCGAGGGCGGCGGATGAAACCGCCGCCGGGCATCGGACGCTGAGGAGTAGGCGCCCTCAGCCGACCTGCGGGCCCGACAGCTGGCCGCGCAGCGACGCGATCTCGGTCACGGCCAGGCCGACGTAGGCCTGCCGGGCGGCGGCGAGGTCGTCCTCGAGCTCCCGCATGTACAGCGCGTTCTCGTCGAGGCTCGCCTCGACGGCGGCGTAGCGCTCGGTCATCAGGCGGCCGAGGTACCGGCGCATGTCGTAGGCGTTCATCACATGCTCCAGGCCGGCCGCAGCCGCGGCACGCGCGGCAGTCGCGGCAGATGGAAGGTGCGGCGGGCGCGGCGCTCGGCGCGGCGCGCTGCGTCGAGCTCGAGGCGCCACTCGACGAGCGTCTGCCCGTCGGGGATATCGCAGTCGATGTAGGCGAATGACGTGGATGAGAGAGCGGTGGAGGTCATGGGCACACCATGCTCATCGGCCAACGAACGAACATCCATGAGGGTCCCTGAACCTGGACCCTGAATTGAGTCAATCCGAAGCGAGCCTGCGGTGCGGCCGCGCGACGACGAGATACGTCAAGCCCACGACGGCGATCGTGGCGAGCAGGATCGGCGCCGCCCAGACCTGGTAGGTCGGCGCGTCCGGCGGGGCGAGCGACGCGCGCGGCCATGCGATGTTGACCGTCTCGAACGCCAGCCAGGCGACTGCCGCGACGTTGATCGCCAAGCCGGTCCGGCGCCCCATGCGCAGCTTTCCCGCGGGAACCCAGGTCCCACGGGCGCGGGCCACCAAGGCGGCCAGCGCGACGAGCAGGAACGCGACGTAGATGGCGGCCGTCCCGAACGCGATGAGGCTGCCGACCGCAGCCGAGTTCAGCCCGAGCAGCAGCCCCAGGCACGCGACCACGGAGGTCGCGGCGATCGCGGCGACAGGCGAACGGCGGCAATCGACGCGGCGCAGCAAGCGCGAGCCGGGAAGCACGCCGTCGCGCGCGATCGAGTACATCGCGCGCGCCGTGAGCGACTGCGCGGCCATGCCGCAGGCCAGGAAGGCGGCGAGCACGACAGCCGCGAACGGCTTGTCCGACCACGAACCGAACGACGCGACGACCGCGGTCTGGACCGGATCGCCGTCGCGGCCGGCGACGACCGCAGCCGGGTCGGGATGCGCGAGCGTCGTCGCGACCGCGTTGAGGATGACCAGCGCGGCGACGCTGAGCAGCGCGATCCAGATCGCACGCGGGACGTGGCGGGCGGCGTCGCGCGTCTCCTCCGCGACGCCCACGCAGGCGTCGAACCCGATGAAGACCCACCCGCCGACCGCGAGCGCGGCAAGCAGCGAGGCGCTGACCGAGCCGCCCGACAGCCCCTCCGCGCCGAGCGTGTCGCCCAGAACGGACACATCCTGCGTACGGAAGACGAGCAGCAGCGCCAGGCCGACGCCAACCGAGGCCACGACCTCCGCTGCGATCCCGAGCCTGATCGCCCACCCGAGCAGCCCGACCCCGAACGCCCCCGCCGCCGCGCAGACGGCGACGAGGAGCATCGCTGCGACCACGATGCGGTTGGGACTCGGCGTCACGTCGACGAGCGCCAGGGCCCAGGGCGCCCCGAGGTACGCGATCGTCGTGTTGGCGACGGCGTACGCGCAGATGGCGACCCAGCCGCTGAACCACCCGTAGGCGCCGCCCAGCAGCCGCCGGCTCCACTGGTAGGCGCCGCCTGCGATCGGGAACTCGGACGCCAGCTCCGAGTACACGGCGAGCAGGAGGCACTGCCCAGCCAGCGCGATCGGCAGCACCCACACCCACGCGGGGCCGGCGACGACCGTGCCGACGAACACGACGCCGTACAGCCCGACGACCGGCGAGATCGCGGCGAAGCCCATCGCGGCGTTGTCGAAGAATCGCAGCCTGCGCGCGAGCTCCTGCCGATAGCCGAGCTCGGCGAGCCGCGCGGCGTCCGGATCGAGCGGCGGGGCCGAGGCGGCGGTCACGCAGCCGCGCGGTCGCGCTCCACGGCGCGGGCGACGTCCACGCGCGAGGACACGCCGAGCTTGACGAAGATGTTGCGTAGGTGCGACTCGACCGTCTTGTCGCTCAAGAAGAGCGCTGCGGCGATCTCGCGGTTCGTCTTGCGGTCGGTGACGAGCGCGGCGATCTCCAGCTCGCGCTTCGTGAGCGCCGGGATCCCCGAGTCGCCCGCCGCGGCCGGCCCGCGCTTCTCGGCACGCGCGCCGAGCTTGCGCAGCTCGCGGCGCATCTCGTCGCGCACGCGCACGGAGCCGCAGACGTCGAGCTCCGCCTCGGCCGCGCGCAGCATCGCGATCGCCGCGGCGCGCTCCCCCGCGGCGACCAGCGCTCGCCCGGCGAGGCTGCGCGCGAACGCCGCGACGAGCCGCGCCCCGGCCGCCTCGGCCACCACGGCGGCCTCCTCCGCCTTGCGCGCCGCCGCGAGCGGCTCGCCGCCGGCGAGCAGCACGGCCGCGCGCCCGCGCAGGGCGAAGGCGGTCGGCAGATGCAGCGGCGCCAGCTCGGCGGCAAGCTGCTCGCAACGGCGGACGTAGCCGTCCGCAGTGTCCTGGCGCCCGAGCGCGAGCTCGACGAGCGCGAGGATCTCCCAGTCGATGCAGCGCTCGACGGGGATCTTGTGCTCGAGCTCGTCGCTGCCCAGGGAGTGCATGATCTCCCAGGCCAGCTCGACCTCGCCGGCCTCGAAGCGCGCGCAGCCCAGTTGCCACCCGGGGCCGCCCCCGGACGCGGGCATCGTGCCGCCGGCCAGCCGCCCGCCGACGCGGGCGCTCTCCTCGCCCGCGACGATCGCCGCCTCGAGGTTGCCCGCGTGGTAGTGGGCCCAGCCAAGCTCGAAGAGCGACCAGAAGAGGTAGTGGTCGTTGCCCGAGAGCCGCGAGGCCTCGACGGCCGCCTCGGAGACCTCGATGGCCTCGGCCAGGCGACCGCCGAACTCGAAGGGGTAGCCCTTGATGAGCATCATCGGGACCAGCAGCCGTCCCTCGCCGATGGCGCGCGCGATGACGATGCCCCGGTCGACATGGGCGATCGCCTCGTCCCAATGCTCGAGGTAGTTCTCGGCCCAGCCGAGGTAGAACAGGGCCTCCAGGCGCGGCGCGAGCTCGGCGTCCGACAGGCGATCGATCTCGGCCAGCGCCTCGCCGCGGTGCTCGCGTGCCGCCAGGATCTGGCCGGCGGCCGCCTCGGTGAGACACAGCGCGGACGCCGCGGCGGCGATGAGCGGGCGATCGCCGACGGCGCGAGCGACCTCCAGCGCCCCGCGACCCATGTCGACGGCCTGCGCGAGGTCGAGGCTGTAGAGCCCGTCGACGGCGAGCTCGATCTGCAGCGCCGCGGCGGCGGAGGTCGTGCGGTCCGGCAGCTCGTCCCATGCGCGCGCGAGGCGGTGGTGGGCGTCGTCGTGGCGACCCAGCCAGTGCTCGACCGCGGCGCACAGCGCGGTCAGCTCGACCCGGCGCGAGCCGGCGTCCACCGGGAGCAGCTCCATGGCGGCGAGCAGCGTCTCGCGACAGCTCTCGAGCTCCAGCGAGCGCTGCGCCGACGCGAGCGACACGCGTAGCTCGACCTGGCGCTCCACGTCCGCGGCCGGCAGCAGGCGCAGCGCCGCCTGAAACCAGCGCGCCGCGGCCGCGGGGGCGCGCGGCGCCGTCGCGGCACCGGCCGCGGTCAGCACCGCGATCGCCTCCTCGTCGCCCTGGGCCGCGGACCGCTCGACATGGTGGGCGAGCTCCGTCGTCGCGGCACCGCGCTGCGCGAGCGCGCGCACCGCGCGAGCGTGCGCGCCGAGCCGCCAACCGGCCGGTGCCCCGTCGTAGACCGCGCGCCGCACGAGCGGATGGCGGAACCTGAAGCGGCGCGGCACGGTCGTCGGTCGCAGCAGGTCGCGGGCCAGGAGGGCATCGAGCGCGTCGAGGCCCTCGTCGAGCGCCAGCTCGACGACCGCCGCGGCGAGGTCGGGCTCGAACGGCTCGCCCGCGACCGCCGCGCCTTCCAGCAGCGCCCGCTCGCTGCGCGACAGCGCCGCGAGCTCCTCGGCGAGCGACGCCGCCACGGCGGCGGGAATCCCCTCGCCGCCGCCGCCGCCGGCCCCGCCGTCGCGCGGGGCGACGCGCGCCAGCTGCTCGAGGTAGAACGGGTTGCCGCCCGCGCGGCGGTAGATCGCGCCCGCGTCGGCGTCGGCGTCGCCGAGCAGCTCGGCGGCGTCGCGCTCGCTGAGCTGCCCGAGCGCGATCCGCTGGACGCCGGGCGCCGCGAGCGCGGCAGCGAGCCGCTCCGGCGCCTGGCCGGGCCGGAACGCGAGCGCCAGGAGGACGGCGGCGTCCGGGCCTCGCCGGAGCAGAGCCGCCACGAGATCGATCGACGCGGGGTCGCTCCAGTGCAGGTCGTCGAACGCGAGCACGAGCGGCCGCTCGCCGGCCAGGACGTCGAGCAGGCCACGCATCGCCCGGTGCGCGCGGTAGCGCTCGTCCGCGACCGAGCTGGCGGTCGCGCCCCGGCGACGGAGCATGGGAAGGATCTCGGCCAGGTCGTCGGCGTCGGCGAGGTCGAGCTGCTGCGCGGCGACGTAGGCGTCGAGCGCGTCCGCCCACACGCTGAAGGGCACGCTGCGCTCGAACTCCGCAGCCGAGCCGGCGAGGACGAGGTGGCCGCGTGCCTCGGCGCGGTCGCGCAGCTCTCGCAGCAGGCGCGTCTTGCCGATTCCGGGCTCGCCCTCGACGGCGATGCAGGCCGACGCATGGCCATCCAGCACATCGAGCGCCGCTTCGAGCTGCTGGCGCTCGCGCTCGCGCCCCACGATCGGCCGTGCGCTGGAGTCGATGGACATCTCCAGGCGAGCGTACTGCGGTTCAGGGCCCCGGTTCAGGGACCGTCCCCGATGTTCCCCCGCCGCTGCGTCAAGAGGCTGCCGACCATGCCGCGCACACCGACCCAAGGGACCCACATGCAGCCATCACGCAACATCGCAGCCCGTGCCGGGCGCTGGAGCGCCCAGCACCGCACGACGGCGATCCTCGGATGGATCGTCTTCGTCATCCTCGCCTTCGTCGTCGGAGGCAAGGTCGGCACGAACACCCTGACCAACGAGCAGAGCGGCGTCGGCGAGTCCGGGTCGGCCGACCGGATCGTCGCCGACGCCTACCCGAAGCGCGTCGACGAGATGGTCCTCATCCAGAGCACGACTCTGAAGACCGACGATCCAGCGTTCCGCGCCGTGGTCGACGACGTCAGTCAGCGACTGGACAGGATCGACGGCGTCGTCGCGATCTCCCAGCCCTACGGCAGCGATCAGCAGGGAGCCGTATCCCCGAAGCACGACGCGGTCCTGGTGACGTTCGAGATCCCCGGCGACACGGAGAACCCGAAGGTCGGCGCGACGGTCGACGCCACCGTCGCCGCGGTGAACGCCGCACAGAAGGCGCATCCCGACCTGCGCGTCGAGCAGTCGGGCAGCGGCAGCAGCGAGGACGAGTTCACGGCGGTCTTCGACTCGGACCTGCAGAAGGCCGGCACGACGTCGCTGCCGATCACGCTGCTCATCCTCGTCATCGCGTTCGGCGCGGTGGTGGCGGCGGGGATCCCGCTCCTGCTGGCGATCACCGGCGTCGTGGCGACCATGGGCCTCGTCGGGCCGCTCAGCCAGCTGACCCCCGTGGATGACTCCGTCAACCACGTGATCCTCCTGATCGGTCTTGCCGTCGGCGTCGACTACGCGCTGTTCTACCTGCGCAGGGTGCGCGAAGAGCGTGCGGCGGGGCGCAGCAACGCCGCAGCGATCGAAGCGGCCGCCGCGACCTCCGGGCGCGCCGTGCTGATCTCCGGCATCACGGTCATGATCGCGATGGCCGGGATGTACTTCGGCGGCGCGTCGACGTTCGTCTCCTTCGCGACGGGAACGATCGCCGTCGTGGCCGTGGCCATGCTCGGGTCGCTCACCGTGCTGCCGGCCATGCTGTCGCTCTGCGGTGACCGCGTGGACGCGGGGCGCATTCCGGGCCTGAACAGGCTGAAGGCCGGCATGACCTCGTTCGGCCTGTGGTCCCGGGTCGTGGATCGCGTCATGCGCCGCCCGCTGCTGTGGGCGGTCACCTCGGTCGCACTCCTGCTGGCGCTCGCCGCACCGGCGCTGCAGATGAACACCGGGACCCCGGGGACGGAGACGCTCCCGCAGGACCTCAAGGTCGTCCAGAAGTTCGAGCACCTCAAGGCGGCCTTCCCGAGCGAGACCTCATCGCTCAGCGTGGTCGTCAAGGGGGCCGACGTGACGGCGCCGGCCGTGACCGCGGCCGTCGAGCAGCTCGAGCAGGCCACGCATCGCAACAAGGCCCTGTTCCCGGGGGACGGCGCGTTCGATCAGGACATCAACCCCGACAAGACGGTCAACACGCTGACGATGGAGGTCGCGGGCGACGGGACCGACGAGGTGTCCAGCCGCGCTCTGGACGCCCTGCGCGACGACCTCGTCCCGGCGACGCTCGGTCAGGTCGACGGGCTGGAGGCCTACTCGACCGGTGGCACCGCCATCGACCGGGACTTCAACGACTCGATGATCTCGCACCTGCCGCTCGTGTTCGGGTTCGTGATCCTCGCAGCGTTCCTGCTGCTGCTGGTCACGTTCCGGTCCATCGTGGTCCCGATCAAGGCGATCGTCCTGAACCTGCTGTCCGTGGGCGCCGCCTACGGCGCGATGGTGCTGGTCTTCCAGCACGGGTGGTGTGCGCGAGGCATGACCAGCAGCTCGGGGGTGCGAGTCCCCTGTGGAGGTTGATGGCACCAACCACAAGCCGATGGCAACTGCTCAGTCGTGAGGCTGGGTGGGGAGGAAGCCTGAGTGC
>Ga0136631_10000224_pt1 | contig 17262 bp, 16 predicted proteins | sample AntDrymUQ6012206_2_FD_104655 | JGI IMG/M metagenome (GOLD analysis project Ga0136631, IMG submission 104655) | Polar desert sand microbial communities from Dry Valleys, Antarctica - metaG UQ601 (22.06) | ecosystem: Environmental > Terrestrial > Soil > Desert | place: Antarctica: Dry Valley... | reverse complement strand
CGCGGCGACGAGCAGCCAGGCCGCGTTGATCGATTCTCCGCGCGAGAGCGCGAGCACGGCGAAGCTCGCGGCGCCAAGCGCGGCGACCACAGACCACAGGATCAGAGAGCGGGCTCGCTGCATCGAATGCCGGTGAGCGGAAGCGGTGAAATTGAGTATGGGTTAATTTTCGCGCAATCCGGTAATGACAATTCAGGGAGCACTGCCGACATTTATCGCCGCACTCATTCTGGCCGGGTGCGCATCGCAGCCGACGAACCAGGTGCCGGCCGCGGGAGAGAAGCCGTCTCCCACCGCCGCGCGCCCGCTGGAGCGAATGGCTGGACAGCAGGTGCTCGTCCTCCCGGTTCAGTACCTTGCCTTCCACGACAGCCTCGGCTGGCAACAGTCAGTTCCAAACCGCGCGGCGTATCTGGCCAGGCTCGACACCGTCATCGCGTCAACCTTGACCGCGCGCGGGCTCGGGCAGGCGTGGACGTTCGGACCCGAAGTGGCGCGCGCAGCGCGGCTCAACAGCATCATCATGCCTGATGCGCGCGCGCTGTCGGCCGAGTGGCTGCGGGGGAGGCTGCTTCCCGACCAGACCGTGCGTGAGCCGCTGGCATCCCAGGTTCGGTCGCTGGTCGGACTCAAAGGCTCGCGGTACGCGCTGCTCCCCGTCGAGATGAGGCTGGAGGGTGAGGGTGGTACAGGCGTTGCGACTCTGAGGCTCGTGATGATCGATTCGCGACTGGCGCAGGTGCGATGGGTTGGCGAGGTACGGAGCGATCGCGCCCGTTCCTTCTCCCCCGCGCTCGCGGCGAGCGTTGCAGCCCGCTTCGCCGACCTGGTTGCCGAGCCGTAAGCTCAGGAGCATCGTGGAGTCTCCGGCGTGACGACGATCTTCCACGTCTCGGACCTTCACTTCGGCTGGCCGGCGGTTCCGGAGCAGATCGAAGCCATCGAGCAGACGATCCAGGCCGAGCGATACGATGTCGTCGCCATCTCGGGCGATCTGTCGCAGCGGGCGCGCTCGGGAGAATTTCAACGTGCCGCGGTGTTCATACGCGACGCGGCGAAGGTGAGCCGCGTGATCACCATCCCTGGAAATCACGATGTCAAATGGTGGCGCGCGCCCTTCGGTATCGGCAGAAAGGCGAGGGTGTTCGAGAACTACCGGAGATTCATTGATCCCGATCTCGAGCCGGTGCTGCGCATCAATGGCGTCACGCTGGTCGGGATCAATACCGCCCAGGGCGTGACGAGGCGAACGCTGACCTGGAACCTGCGCGACATCTCGATCATCGGCGATGTGAAGAAGCAGCAGCTCGAGGTCGCCCGGAAGATCTTCGAGAAGTCAGCGCCCCGTGACGCGCGCGTGATCGTCATGCACCACAACCCGGTGCGTGGCGAGCTGTCGGGCCGGCACGGACTGAAGAACACGCAGAAGATACTCGGAGCTTTCGCCGAGATGGGCGTCGACCTTGTGTTATGTGGGCACGATCACCAGGAATCGGTGCACTACATCGAGCACACGAAAAAGGGAACCGTGATCTCGACCGCCGGAACGGTTTCGGAGCGATCGCGGGGCGGCCGGCCCTCGTCGGTCAACGTGATCGAGATCGGGCCGCAGACGATCGAGGTCACGACGCTCGTATGGGCGAAGTCTCAGCGCACCTTCATCAAGGGTCCTCACAAATCCTTCAAGCGATAGCAGCGATGTGGCGCCAGAGAGACCGTGATCAGCTTGCGCTGGGCTTCGAGGAAGAGCCGCCTCGCAATGCCGAGGAGCTGCGCGCGCGCCTGATGCGTCTGGGACTGGGCACACGTTATCGGGTGCGCCTCACCTCGAACAAGACGGTGGTCGTCAGCTATAGCGGCGGCGAGCTCCGAATACACAACAGCTTTCTTACCGCCGACGAGGATGTCTGGAAGGCGATCATTACGTTCGTCCACGCCAGAAACCGGGTGGACCGTCAGGAAGCCCGCCGCACCATCCTCGAGTTTCCGGTTGCCAGGCCGGAGGGCGAAGCTCAGCGAACGCGACGCCCGGAGCGGAATCATCCCGCCGACGCGCCGCTGGTCAGCGAGCTGTTGCGCTGGCACGCGACCTACAACGAAGAGCGTTTCGGCGGCTCGCTCCGGGTGATCGGCATGCGCATCTCCAGGCGTATGAAGAGCAGGCTCGGTCACTACACTCCGGCCGCCGATGGCGCCGAGCCGGAGATCGTGCTGGGCCGGCGGCACATCAGGCGCGACGGGTGGCCGGAAGCGCTGCATACCCTCCTCCACGAGATGGTCCATCAGTGGCAGGACGAACAGGGACTGGCGGTCGATCACGGCGCTGCATTTCGCGCCAAAGCGCGATCGGTCGGCATCACCCCGCTGGCCTGCAGAGCTGTGGCATAAGACCTTCAGTCGCAGCCGCTTCGCCCCCATATCCTCCGCTGGCGAAATGGTCCGACCAGCGGTGAACAGCGGTTTACAAATTGCGAATAGATCCCGAAAGCGATGCCGCTCTTCCGCTCGTTGCAAACAAGTGTTATTTCAGGGCTCCAACGCAGTAACCGGCTGAGCCTGTAGACGTCGACGTTGATCGACAGGGAGAGTTCGATGAGGAGGATGGGGACTGGAGTAATTGCGGTGCTGTTGTCAGTGGCGTGCACGGATCAACGAGAGCCGCTGGCGCCGAAAGTGTCACTGAACCTAGCTGCGGGCGGCAGCAAAAATTACGTCGTCGTGTTCAACCAGCCGAGCGGTTTGCCACAGAACTTCGACCGCCTCGTTGGCAGCGCCGGCGGAGTAGTCACGGCGCGAGTCACGGAGATCGGCGCGATCGGCGTGTCGTCCAGCGATCCTGAGTTCGTCGCCAAGATACAGGCCCAGTCCCAGGTCAAGGAAGTGAGCGAAGACATCGAAGTGCAAATGATCCCGGAGGCGGCCAGCGTCGAGTCATTCGCGGTCAATTCGCAGGAGGATGGAGCTCGTGGGCCGGAAGAGCCGACCGGACCGGATCCGCAGCCCGGCAGCGAGCCGCTTTACCGCGAGCAGTGGGACAAGATGCGGATGAACGCGTCGCTCACGGGGTCGTACGCCGTGCAGCGCGGTCGCCAGGACGTCGTCGTGGGGATCCTCGACACGGGGGCCGAGGTCCTGCCGGTGCCGCACCCGGACATCGTGCCGAACCTCGACATCGCGCGAAGCCGCTCGTTCGTGGTGCCCGCGGGGAGCCCCCCTGGACCGGCTGCTGGCGACCCGAACCCCGCCAAGTGGGACGACAAGAACGGTCACGGCTCCTGGTGCGCCAGTGCCGTCGCGGCGCCGATCAACGGGATCGGCATCTCCGGAGTAGCGCCGAACGTGCGCCTGGTCGCGCTCAAGGTTCTGCGCGACAACGGCAGGGGCAGCTTCCTGTGGCTGGCGCAGGCACTCGTCTACGCTGGCGTTAACAAGTTCGACGTTGCATCAATGAGCCTCGGCGGCTACGTGCCGCACTCGGGGGGTCAGGCGCTCATCACTATCGTGCAGCGCGCAGTGCAGTTCGCGCGGGCTAACGGAGTGACACCCGTCGCCGCCCTGGGGAACGACAACTTCAACCTGAGCGACGGAAACTTCGAGCTGAGCAACGGAACCTTCTTCATGCGGAGTTTCATTAACATGCCGGCTGAGCTCCCCGGCGTAATCGGTGTCTCGGCTACGGGGTACACCGATCGCAAGGCGTTCTACAGCAACTGGGGTGTAGGAAAAACGGATGTGAGTGCTCCCGGCGGTGGGAGCACGACCTTCGAGGCCATGCCGACGCGTCCGAGTCCGGTGCCGGGTCGCCCGGCCGTTCCGGTGTACCGGGGCTTTGGGCGACTCGTCGGCGCATGGGCGAAGGAAAACCTCGGCGGCGTGTCTGCGGTACAGAGGTACGAGGAATGCGACCCGGTGCATGGCAGTCCGTGCTTCATGTACGCCTGGGTGCGCGGCACCTCGATGGCGACGCCCAACGCTGCGGGTGTAGTCGCGCTCATCATCTCTCAGTACGGCGACTTCACCCCGGACAACGGCCGCAAGATCCACATGTCGCCAACACAGGTGGAGGCGATCCTTCAGCGCACGGCCAATAATCAAGCGTGCGTGAGCAATATCGAGCCGGTGTACGTTGCGTTCCAGCTGGTCGCCGAGTGCCAGGGCACGGCCGGCGGTTACACGAGCTTCTTCGGCAAGGGCATCGTCGACGCGCTCAAGGCGGTCACCCAAGGCCCCGGGGACGGCAGCGGGATGTAGTTGATTTGGCGGCACGTCGAGCGGCCCGGTGCGCTACTGCGCGCCGGGCCGCTCCAGCATCTACTGCTGTTGATTCCTGTTTGCCAAGGTGGAGCTGTAACAGCGGCGCCAGTCACATAGGGACTCTCGGCGCTAGCTTTCCTCGCATGGCAACAGATTTCTACAACATAGATTCGGCGCTCTCCGAAGAAGAGCGCGCCATTCGCGACACCATACGCGCCTTCGTCGACGAAAAAGTCCTGCCGGTCATCGGCGACTGCTACATCGAGGGGCGCTTCCCGAAAGAGCTCATTCCGCAGATGGCGGAGCTCGGAATGTTCGGCGCGAACCTGCCCGAGGAATACGGGTGCGCCGGGCTGAGCAACGTGTCTTACGGCCTCATCATGCAGGAGCTCGAGCGCGGCGATTCCGGCGTCCGCTCGTTTGCGTCCGTTCAAGGCGCCCTGGTGATGTATCCCGTCTTCGCATTCGGCAGCGAGGAGCAGAAGCGTCACTATCTCCCGAAAATGGCGAGCGGCGAAATAATTGGATGCTTCGGACTGACCGAGCCCGATTACGGATCGAACCCTTCGGGGATGATCACGCGCGCCCGGGAGCAGAAGGATGGCGGCTGGGTTCTCAATGGCGCAAAAATGTGGATCACCAACGGCTCGACGGCGCAGGTGGCCATCGTGTGGGCGAAAACGGGGGATGATCAGAGCGACAAATCGATCCGCGGCTTCATTGTCCCGACCGATACCCCGGGTTTCTCATCCAAGGATCAGAAGGGCAAGCTGTCGCTGCGCGCGTCTGACACGAGCGAGCTCGTGCTCCAGGACGTCAAGCTTCCAGCAGCTGCGCTCCTCCCGAAATCAGGCGGGATCAAGAGCCCGCTGATGTGCCTGACCCAGGCGCGGTACGGAATTGCGTGGGGTGCGATGGGAGCGGCGATGGCGTGCTACGAGGAAGCTCTCGCTTACGCGGGGAATCGAGTGATGTTCGGACGGCCGATCGGAGGCTTCCAGCTCCAGCAGCAGCGTCTCGCCGAAATGCTGACAGAGCTGGTGAAAGGGCAGCTGCTCTCTCTCCACCTGGGCCGGCTCAAGGATGCCGGGACGTTCTCGCCTCAACAGGTGTCGCTCGCCAAGCGTAACAATGTCAGTGTCGCGACCGATATCGCCCGCGAGGCGAGGCGACTGCTCGGAGCCAACGGAATCCTGGCCGAATACGCGTCGATGCGGCACATGGCGAACCTCGAAAGTGTATACACTTACGAGGGAACGCACGACATTCACACACTCATTCTGGGGCAGGCCGTAACCGGCCTGAGCGCATTCGAAAATTGACTACACATCTGAGAGGCTCCGAGGGTACGATCGAGCTTGGTCTACGCGATGAGCGAGTAAAGCTCGGAGATCACATTGCGTACTTCTGGGAGAAGGAGCGAGAGTTCGACGAGGCGGTGAAGTTTCTCATCCTCGGCATCAGACAGGGTGAGCACGCCGTGGTCTTCGGCCACGACGAGGCAAATGAGCGGGTTCTCGGCATCCTTCGCCGGAATGGTCTTGACACCGACCACCTGCAGAAGGCGAACAGATTGTCGGTGATCGGCGGCGGACCATCGGGCGAGAAAATGCTGGGCGGAATCGCCGAGAAATTTCAGCAGGCCGTCGCAAGCGGCTCTTCCTGCATCAGGCTGCTCGGCAACATTGGATGGTCCAAGCCCGGGTGGCCGAACGATCTTGATATCCTCGCGTTCGAGTCAAAGGTGACCGGTGCGGCTAAACAGTTCCCGTGCGTGGTGATGTGCATGTACGACGTCGCCAACCTGTCGGGAACGGTGATGGTGCATGGCGCCTACGAAACCCACCCGCTGACTTTCTGTGGCAACGTCCTGCGCGAGAATCCGCACTATGTGGCGGTCGATCAGTTTCTGCACCAGCTGGAGGAGATGGAGGACTGCGCGAAGGCAGCGCAAAGCACCGAACTGCCGGCCACGCTGACGGGCCACTGACGGCCACGGCGTAACATTCAGCCCGTCTGATCGGACGGAGCGGAGTGAAAGAGTCCGGATGCGCGACCGCGTCCGGACTCTTTCGTGTCTGCTATCTTTATGTGAAATCATTCACATGGAGACTCCGCGGTGAAGATTGCCGTGTGCATCAAGCGCGTTCCGGACATGGACGTCCGCTTCAAGATCGGCCCTGACAATACCTCACTCGACGAAGTCGGGCTCAAGTTCGACCTCAACGATTTCGATGCCTGGGCGGTAGAGGCCGCCCTTCAGCTCAAGGAAAAGAACCCCGGCAGCGAAGTGACGGCCATCTCCCTCGGGCCTGATTCGGTTCAGGAAACGATCCGGAAGGCGTTGAGCATGGGGGTCGACCGGGGGATCCACCTCAAGGCGGACAAGGTTCCCTTCGACGGATACTCCATCGCCCGGGCGCTATCCGAAGAGCTGAAGGCTGGCGCATACGATCTTATTTTGTTCGGCAAGATCTCGCCCGATTCATCCAACGGGGTTGTCGGCCCGATGACCGCGGAGCTGCTGGGCCTTCCCTGCGTGACCGCGATCTCCTCGCTCTCGATCGAGGGTGGGAAGGGGACGGCGAAGCGTGAGCTCGAAGGGGCGCAGGAGATCGTCGACTTCCCGCTTCCCGCGGTGCTCACCGTCGACGAGGGACTTAACACCGCGCGGTATCCTTCGCTCAAGGGCATTATGGCCGCCAAGAAAAAACCTCTCGACGTAAAGGCGGCCGCGCTGCCCGCGCCACAGATCAGTGTGCGAAAGCTCGAGCTCCCGGCTGAGCGTAAGGCGGGACGAATTGTGGGTGAAGGCGCAGCGGCGGTCCCGGAGCTGATCAAGCTGCTCCAGACCGAGGCAAAGGTTCTCTGATGGCAAACATTTTTGCCTTCGTCGAATCGCGCGGCAGCGAGCTGCGCAAGGTCGGGCTCGAGGCGACCACTGCGGCGAGGCTGCTGGCCGACGCTTCGGGGGGAGGAGAAGTGCACGCCCTGGTCATCGGTCCTCCGGGAATTGCCGCCAAAGCAGACCAGATCGGGCAGCACGGAGCAGACGTCGTGATCGTCGTTGAGCACGCCGGACTCGGCAACTACAATCCCGAAGTCGCGACCGCGACCGCCGTAGAGCGCGTCAAAGCCGGCGGGTATCGAGCGGCCGTGTTCAGCACTTCAGCGCAGGGTCGTGACCTCTCGCCACGGGTCGCGGCCCGTCTTGGTGTGAGCATTGTGACTGACGTGCTGTCGTTCGAGGTGGAGGGGGAGGCAATCGTCGTCAGGCATCCGCTGAACATCGGGAAAGTCATCGCTACGCTGGCGATTTCCGGAACGCCCGCGGTAATTGCGATGCGCCCGAACGTCATCTCACCCGCGCGCAACGCCAAGGCCGGGAGAGTTGAGACCGCGCAGCCGGCGATCGACCCGGCTTCAGCGCGCGTGGTCGTAAGGGAGACAAGGCAGGGATCAGGCGGAAAGCTGGACCTGGCGGAGGCTCCCGTCGTCATCGCGGGTGGACGAGGGCTCAAGGCCGCCGAGAACTTCAAGCTCGTCGAAGATCTGGCGACCGCGTTCGGCAATGCCGCTGTTGGTGCGACCCGCGCGGTGACCGATGATGGCTGGCGTCCGCACAGCGATCAGATCGGCCAGACGGGCCGTCTCGTGAGTCCCGAGCTTTACATCGCGGTCGGAATTTCGGGCGCGGTGCAGCACCTCGCCGGGATGCGGATCTCGAAGACCATCGTCGCGGTCAACAAGGACAAGGACGCGCCGATCTTCAAGCTCGCCGACTATGGAATCGTCGGCGACGTGTTCGAGATCATTCCCGCGCTCACCGAAGCGGTTCGCGAAGCGAAGAAGCAGCACTGATGCCCGGCCCCGCTGGACTGGTGTTACCGATCAGACACCAGGATCCGCTGCCGCTTGCCCGGCTGATCCTCAGTGAGCCCCCCGACGCTGAGGCGGTTCCCATGGACGTGCTGTTCGTCGGAGGCGGGCCGGCGGGGCTCGCGGGCGCGATCGAGCTGGCGAAGCTCGTGCGCAATGACAACGAGTCCGGCGGGACGCTCGGTGACATCCAGATTGGCGTGCTGGAGAAGGCCGCCGCTCTTGGTGAGCACTCTCTGTCCGGCGCCATTGTCAATCCGATCGCGATGCGGGAGCTGTTTCCGGATCTCCCGGAAAGTGATTTTCCGTTTCGCGCGCCGGTGAAAGGCGAGCGGGTACATCTGCTCACGAGTCGCCACTCCCTGCGCATCCCGACGCCGCCGACGATGCAGAACCACGGGTACTACGTGGCATCGCTCTGCGAGGTGGTACGCTGGCTGGGCGAAAAAGCCGAAGCGGCCGGAGTGAACGTATTCAGCGGATTCCCGGCGGCGTCTCTGCTGACCGAAGGCAGCCGGGTCAAAGGCGTACGCACTACTCCGACGGGTCTCGCGCGCACTGGCGAGCCCGGAAGTGGTTACGCACCGCCGACGGACATCACCGCGCAGATAACCGTACTCGCCGAAGGTACCCGCGGAGCTCTATCGCAGGCATATCTCGAGTGGCAGAAAATCCCGGCGGAGAATCCGCAGATTTTCGCGCTCGGTGTCAAGGAAGTATGGGAGACGAAGAAGCCTCTCGATGCGCTGATTCACACTCTTGGGTGGCCGGTGCCTCTCGACGCCTTCGGCGGAAGCTTCATGTATCCGTTGACGCCGAACCTCGTCGCGCTCGGCCTCGTGGTCGGACTGGACTACCGGCAGACGACGACGGACGTGCACGAGATGCTTCAGCGCCTCAAGCTGCATCCGCTCTTCAGGCAATATCTGGAAGGCGGCGAGATGGTCGAATGGGGTGCGAAGACCATTCCGGAAGGCGGGTATTACGCGCTGCCGAGACGCCGTCACGGCGACGGAGTGATGATCGTGGGCGATTCGGCCGGCTTCGTCGAGGTTGCATCGCTCAAGGGCATTCACTACGCCATGCAGTCGGGGATGTTCGCCGCGCGGGCGGCTTTCGCGGCGCTCAGGAAAGGCGATACGTCGGCGGCCGCGCTCAAGCCGTACGACGAGATGGTGGATAACAGCTTCATCACGAGGGATCTCTATCGGCGCCGCAACATGCGCCTCGCGTTCCAGAAGCACGGATTCTTCCTCGGGGGTGTCCTGGCTTCCCTGATGACCGTAACGGGTGGACGATTCCCGGGCGGGAAAATCGACTCCGAGCCTGACGCGCGCGCCCCGCGCACTCCAGGGCGGGCTGTCCCGGCCGCCCCCGATGGCAAGCTCACTTTCAGCAAGCTCGATGCAGTCTTCAAATCAGGGAACGCGACGCGCGACGACATCCCGTCGCACCTGATCGTAGGGAAGGACATTCCCGCCGAGGTGGCGGAGCTGTACGCCCACATGTGCCCGGCGGGTGTTTACGAGCGCGACGGTGAGCGGCTGGTCGTGAGTCCCGCCAACTGCATCGACTGCAAGGCTACCGATGTGATCGGTCCGCGGTGGACGCCGCGGGAAGGGGGGAGCGGGCCGAAATATCGGCACATGTGAGGCCACGATTTCGCAGTCTTCCAACGACCGTTTTTGCGTTTTGCGTTTTCCGTGATTGGGTTTTCCGTTAATGCGTTCTCTGTCACCGTCTGCGCATTTAACGGAAGAACCCAGTACCGTTGAACGGAAAACGCACAACGCGAAAGCAGCCTCAGCGGAGGGTCGAGCTACCCACTAAGCTTATCGTCAGGGTTATTCGATAGTCTGCGAATTTTGTAAATATCGATCGCCTGCCTGATCTCCCCCGCCTCGAACGGCCTGGTCGCTTTCCCCTCGATAACGAGGCCGGCGCTGGCGCACCCTTCGACGAAAGCCGGCGCCGCGACCCGCCCCGGATCCGCAATCAGCGCGCTTCCTCCCGGCGCGATCAAGCCGTCGAGAATCACCGGCAGCAGCGCGGCATACTCGTTCTCGTACAGAACATCCGATGCGAAAACCAGGTCGAAGCGACCAAGGTCTTCGGGCAGGTGGCGCCAGTCCACGAGGCGAGTTCGCGCGCGCACGCCCAGGTTGCGAAAGACGTTCGCGCGCGTGACGTCGAGCGCGTCCTCGTAGTAGTCGGTCGACAGCACATCGAAACCGGCGCTTCGGGCGGCGAGAGTGCTGAGTCCGACGCCGCACCCCAGCTCGAGCGCGCTTTTCCCCGCGCCGTGAAGCTCGAGGAGGTGTTCGGCGAGCAGAATGGACGATGGCCAGACGTCGGCCCAGTAGGGAAGCCGTTCATCCTTGACGAAATCTTCCTCGCGAATCAGGTCGTCGGCGTTCGCGGGCTTGAGGATGCTGAAGCTCCGCTTTCCGACGGTTACCTCGGCGATCGAGGTGCGAAAGCGGTGCTCGAGGGAGTCAACGAGCGCTCTGCCGGCGAGGGGCGGGACAGACGCAGTCGTCGTTGCGCCGTGCCGCGTCACAGGCTGAACACCGAAGACTCTTCCAGGCTCTGATCGAGCAGCATCGCGTTCAGCACACTCCCTTTCGATACTGTCTGCCGGGCGGCAGGAACGATCAGCAGCGCGTTGGCGCGCGCCATCGATGTAAGGGCGCCCGAGCTCTGGGCTCCGGTTAGCCGCGCGCGGAACGCGCCGTCGTCCTGCCGGGTCACCACCGCGCGCAGAAAGTGAGTGAGCTTCGCGGAAATTTTCAGCTCCTCCTCCGTGGTCACCCGCACGACGCGCCTGAACAATGACGAATGGCCCTGCATCCGGCGCAACGCCGGCCTGATGAACAGCTCGAAGCTCACCATCGCGGACACGGGGTTTCCCGACGTCCCGATCCACGGGATTCCATTCAACATCCCGAAGGCCAGCGGGGCTCCGGGGCGCATTTTGACTTTCCAGAATCGCTGCTCGCCGCCGAGGCCGGCAAAGACATCGCGGGTATGATCGAGGTCTCCGACCGACACCCCGGCGGATGTGATGATGAGGTCGCAATCCATCGCGGCCTGGAGCTTTTTTCGCAGCGAGGCGCGCGTGTCCCGCGCAATTCCCAGGTCGACGGGCTCGGCCCCGCTGACAGCCGTGAGTGCGGCAAGCGTGTAGGTGTTGGTGGAAACGATCTTTCGCCCCGCCTGCACTTCCCCGAATCTGTCCAGGCCCACCAGCTCGTTCCCCGAGCTGACGATGGCGACGCGCGGGCGGCGGAACACTGGCGCTGAGCCGATTCCGCTCGATGCCAGCACTCCCACCAGCGCCGGGCGGATGGGAGTCCCGCGCTTGGCCAGCATATCCCCGCGCTGGTAGTCCTCGCCGGCGGCCCGAATGTTCTTCCACACGTCGCGGCCGGCGCGGATCTCGACGCGATCATTTCCACCGTCGGTATCCTCTTTCCTGATGACGGAGTCGGCACCTTCGGGCACGGGTGCTCCAGTCATGATCCGCATTGCCTCGCCCCGTCCGAGCGCACGCCTGGCGAACCCGCCGGCCGGAACTGTTTCGACCACGCGCAGGATCACCGGCTGACCGCCCAAAACGGGAGAGATGTCCGCGGATCGCACGGCGTAGCCGTCCATGGAAGAGTTGCTCCACGGCGGCATCGTAACCGTCGCGGTGATGTCTTCCGCGCACACGCGGCCCAAAGCGGCCGTGATCGGCACCTGCTCGGCATCGAGCTGGCGGATTTCCGCGAGGATGCGCGCGCTGGCCTCCTCGACGCTCAGCACGGGTGTCCTATTGCGTGCGGTAGGCGGCGAGCGCCGCGGCGATCCGGTCGATGACACCCAATATCGCGTTGCTCGGCGTCGTCCAGTTGTTTGCCATCACGCTGAAGAGCAGGCGTTCGCCGTTCGCGGTGGTGACGTATCCGGAAAGCGAGCGCGCGGCACTGATCGATCCGGTTTTTGCGCGGACGTTGCCTTCGGCGGCAGTCGCCTTCATGCGGTCCTTCAGGGTTCCGTCGACACCCGCGACAGGCATCGAGTTGTAGAACACCGCGAAGGCGGTGTCGCGCTGCATCGCGTCGAGGACGCTCACGATCGTCTCCGGCGTAACGAGATTGTGCCGCGAAAGTCCGCTGCCGTCCGCGATCTTGAATCCGTCGGGCTCCGCGCCCCATGCCAGCAGCTGCCGCGCGACGACGGCTTTGGAGCTGTCCGCGGTGCCGGCCCCCCCGCGCTCCAGGCCGATTGTCTTGAACACCAGCTCCGCCACCTGATTCTGCGAAGGCTTCATGAGCACGGGCAGTATCGCCCGCAGCGGCGGAGAAGTGTAGACGAAGAGCGTGTCGAGCTTGAAGGGCAGAGGGGCGATGCTGTCCGCAACTCCGCCGTCCACGACGATGTTCTTTCTCACCAGCGCGTCGTGGAATGCCTCGAGGTAGGCCCTGGACGGATCCCTCGCCGGCCCCGAATAGAGGCTGTCTCGCACGGTGTCCGGCAGGGGGCCGATCGTCGTAGGGGCGGTCCCTTCGTTGAACGTCAGCTCGTCGACGCCCGCCCCGTAGTACTCCCCCAGGTCATCCCATTCCCAGCCGTATCCGCGGGTCGAATCGGGGAACGCGTTGCCCGAATGCGCCAGCTCACCGCTGACCTGTCTCACTCCGTGCGCGCGCAGGGAATCGGCGAGACTGTCCATCACCAGTGTGGCCAGACCCCGCATGCGATCGCTGATCGTCGGGTCGCCGCGGCCTATCACGATCAGGTCGCCGTCCAGCAGCGAGTCCCGGACATCGCCGGTCGTCGCGAAGGTCGTACGGTAGCTGTAGTCCGGTCCGAGCAGCGCCAGCGCCACCGCGCTGGTAATGATCTTCTGGTTGGATGCGGGCATGAACAGCTTGCCCGCGTTCTTGGAGTAAAGCGTGTCCCCGGTGCGCGGATTCACTATCAGGACGCCCCAATGGGCATTCCGGAATTGCGCCTGCGAAGTGAGCGAGTCGATCTGGTGACGGAGAACGTCGCGGGAAGCGACGGGACGCACGGTGTTCATCACCGTGACGCAGCCGGTAAGGGTCACGAGCATCGAGCCCGTTGCCGCGATGCGCCCGAGGGCACTGTCGAAAAACGGCATCAATCCTCGCTGTACGTTGCGCTCAGAGACTGATCTTCTCCCACGGTGACCTTTACGACCCGGACCGGGGCTGGAAGCGCGCTCGTGACGCGCTCGAAGATAAATCGGGCGAGGTTCTCGCCCGAAGGCACCAGCTTACCATCGGCGAACTCCGGAACGTCGAGATTGATATTGCGGTGGTCGAACCTTTCGGTGACCTGCGATCTGAGGATCTGATCCAGAGCCCCGAGGTCGACCACGAACCCCGTCCTCTCGTCGATCGGCCCGCTCACCGTGACTTCGCAGACGTAGGTGTGACCGTGGTAGTTGGGCCACGCGCACGGTCCGAAGGTCGCGACGTTTTTCGCCTCGCTCCATTCGGGACGGCTGTAGCGGTGGGCAGCGGCAAACGAAACGCGGCGGGTAAGTGAAGCGCTCGGCATCGCCTTAATCTGGCCGCCGCCGGGCGCTCGCGCTCCTGCCAACCCGGGCGGCGATCCTAATGGTCGTCGCTGAGCACGCCCGGGCTGGCGTCAGTACCGCTCAAGCCTTCAGGCGTTGGCGAGTCCGGCGGGACCCACGGAATTCCCCCCTCGATCGCCTTTCGCACGTCGGCGGTTCCGAACAGCTCGGCGCGGATGTCCTCCTGGAGGTGCTCCGCCTCGGGACTCTCAGTCCGGGCCCGGTCTCCGAGGAGCAGGCCTTCACGCTCGTCCTCATCGACGAGATGCTCGTCGATCGCTGCCGGACTCTCCGCACGCCTGATCGGATCGACGACGAGCTCGTTGTTCACTTCGGTGATGCCGAGAACATCCGTGACGACATGCTCGACGATGCGGAGCTCCGACTCCGTGCCGACCCTTCCCGAGAGAGTCACGGCCCCGTCCCTGACCGCGACCTCGATGTCGTCCGGATCGAACGAGAGCTGCTCTTCGAGCCTGTCGCGCACAAAGGCCCGCAGCTCTCCGTCGCTCATGCTCGCGATGTCGTCAATGTTCTCGAAATCCTGCGCCACGCTTCCTCCGGTTGGTCCGGTCACGGACCCTTCAGGTTACCGGAAGAACAGATACGACGCGCCGAGGGTGATCGCGGGGTTGTTCTTCCAGAATGATTTGGCCTGCTTGGGCGGCGCGGCAGGCGGGGCGCCGGCGGCCGGCGCCACGAAGTAAGCAGGCGGATACTTCAGCTGATACAGATAGTCGTTCACGTCCACACGCAGCTGAAACCGTCCACCCGGCACGTAGCGAAGGCCGCCGCCGAATGAAAATGCAAACGGGGTGCCGAACTTGTAAGGATCGAGCTCCACGCTGCAGGCGCATGTCGCGATGCCGACGCCGAGATTAACCACTGGAACGAGGCTGTGCCAGCTTTTCTGGCCGGTGAGGTTCAGCACTACGTTGGCGTCGATGAGATTGAGCCCCACGTTGCGGCGTCCAAGCTGCGCCGCGGCGCCGGTCTTCGTCGGGTCGATCGCGTAACGCTCGCTGTTGACGTGCGCGAAGCGGACGAGCAGGGAAGCGGGGCCGCCGACCGTTTTCTCGTAACGCAGCCCGTACATCGGGCCGCTGCGCGGAGCGACACCGACGGGATCGCGCGCCGCGCTGAACATGCCGCCGAAAAAGGTCAGCTCATGACCGGCCTCGAGATCGACGAAAGGACTTTCTGTCGGAAGGTGCCCCACCTGCGCTCCGGCGGTTCCGACACTGAACGCGAGCGCAAGCGCGCCGGCCAAGTGCTTCACTTTATTACTCCGAGATTTACGCCGCTCATCTCCCGCGGCTGTTCCACGCCAAGCATCGATAATATAGTCGGCGCTACATCACACAGAGCCCCGCCGCTGCGCAGCGGCAGCTCGCGCTCGCCATCGACGACGATGAATGGCACGGGATTCGTCGTGTGTGCGGTGTGAGGTCCTCCGGTTTCCGGATCTGTCATCATCTCCGCGTTGCCGTGGTCGGCCGTAACCAGAAGCCGCACTCCCGCCGACTCTGCCGCCTCGATGACTCTCGCCAGACACCGATCGACCGTTTCCACCGCCGCCACTGTCGCCGGGATGGAACCGCTGTGTCCCACCATGTCGGCATTGGCGTAGTTGCAGAGAATGAAATCGTGCTCGAGCCCGGTGATCCCACGGCACAGTGCATCGGTCACGCCCGCGGCGCTCATCTCGGGCTTGAGGTCGTATGTCGCCACCTTCGGACTTGGAATCATCACGCGGCTCTCGCACGGATAAGGCTGTTCGACGCCGCCATTGAAGAAGTAAGTCACATGCGGGTACTTCTCCGTTTCCGCCGTCTTGAGCATGGAGAGCCCGCGCGCCGAAAGGACCTCCGCCAGAATCCGATCCATCGACGTCGGGTCGAATGCGACCGCGACGTTGAAGCTCCGGTCGTAAGCCGTGAGCGTCGTCACGCTCAGCTTGGGCCGGAGGCTCACGTCGAACTCGGTGAACCCGGGCTCGATCAGCGCGCGCAGGATCTGCCGCATCCGGTCAGAGCGATAGTTGAAGCAGATCAGGGCATCGCCGTCCTTCATGCGCGCGACCGGCTCTCCCCATTCGGTGACCACGACGGGCAGCATGAACTCGTCGGTAATCCCCGCTTCGTAAGATCTGGCGACGGCGTCCAGGGGATCGCCGACCGGAGTCGCCGCGCCTTCCACCACCGCGCGATAGACCATCGCGGTTCTTTCCCAGCGGCGGTCGCGGTCCATTCCATAATAGCGCCCAGCGACCGTGGCGATCCGGGCCGGACTCGCCGTCCTCGCGATGAAGGCGAGGAGCTCCTGTAGATAGCCGAACGCCGATTTCGGGAGCGTATCGCGCCCGTCGAGGAGAGCGTGGATCGCGACGCGCTCGATCTTCTCCCGCCGGGCGAGCTCGAGCAGCGCCTCGAGGTGCTTGTCGATCGCGTGGACACCGCCATCGCCGATCAGGCCGAGGAGATGCAGGGTTCCCTTCTCCCGTACCTGGCGGCAGGGGCGCACCAGGGCCGGGTTGCTGAAGAAGCTCCCGTCCGAGATGGCCGAAGAGATGCGTACCAGATCCTGCATGACCACTCTGCCGGCGCCCAGATTCAGGTGTCCGACCTCGCTGTTGCCCATTTGACCGGCGGGGAGGCCGACCCGGAGGCCGGACGCTTCCAGCAGCGTGCGCGATCCACGATTCCAGAGAGCGTCCCATGTCGGTGTCCGCGCCAGAGCTATCGCGTTGCCCTCTGACTCGGACCGGTAGCCCCAACCATCGAGGACGACAAGCGCGACTGGCCGCGCGCGCGGTGGGTTAGGCATTATATCGGTAATGTAATTCACCTCTGAAACGGGGCGTCACGAGAAAGAATGGAAATATTCAAGCCCAAACAGGACCTCGAAACGAGACGCTCTCCCACCCGCGATTCGGAAGGAGATCGCCGCCGGGGGGGATGGCGGGATTTCCGGCGGGCATATCCTGGATTCGTCTTCGTGCTCGGCCTGGGTCTGGGCCTGATGGTCGCCGTCGACGCGTGGCTCGTCTACAAGCGGGTCGACTACAGGAGCGAAGTGACCTCGCTGCGGTCGCGCATGACCGACGCCGAGCGCCAGCGCACCGATCTCATCGTGCAGACGGAGGAGAACAAGCTGCGCATGGCGATCGAGCTCGCGAAGCGTCAGGCGAGATTCGACCCGAAGCTGCACCTCAACGTCTCGATCGACAGCGCGCGGATGTATCTTGTTCGCGACGGTGCCCTGCTCCGGGAGATGCCTGTGCAGTTCGGGCCGGAACGGCCCGTGTCCGCGACGTCGGACCAGCCGCCCGTTGCCGTACCCAGGGGTGAACGAACGGTTGCCGATCTGTCCGACGATCGGATGGTGCTGGATGGAGGGGCGCAAGTGCTCGTCGCCAAGTCGTCCTCCCTCGCCAACGATTCCACCCCGATTCCGCCCGGATCGCTGCGCATCGGCTCGGAGGATATGAAGGCAATCATGCCGAACCTTAAGGCCGGTATGAAGGTATACTTCTATTG
>Ga0136631_10000223_pt1 | contig 17311 bp, 16 predicted proteins | sample AntDrymUQ6012206_2_FD_104655 | JGI IMG/M metagenome (GOLD analysis project Ga0136631, IMG submission 104655) | Polar desert sand microbial communities from Dry Valleys, Antarctica - metaG UQ601 (22.06) | ecosystem: Environmental > Terrestrial > Soil > Desert | place: Antarctica: Dry Valley... | reverse complement strand
GTCGTGACGCTGAAGGAAGGCGGCAAGTAACGACGAGGCTTGGGCTCCGGGCCGGTTCTTGACGGTCCGGTCCGGAGCTCTCCCTGCTGAATGGAGATCGACATGACAGTGACAACCGCGCGGCCCGCGAAGCGGTCGCCTTCAGGGATCGTCGCGGGTCGGAATCTCGCGTTAGTGAGACCGATCCTGCGAGTAACGGAGGTGAGATGACGTGTCGACACTGATCAAGGGCGGGCGGATCATCACGGCCGCCGACGACTACGTCGGCGACGTCTACGTCGACGGCGAGCGCATTTCGATGCTGGGTGAGTCGCTCGATGTCAACGCGGATCGCGTCATCGACGCGACGGACAAGTACGTCCTGCCGGGGTGCGTCGACCCGCACACGCATCTCGACATGCCGTTCGGCGGGACGACCACGATCGACGACGTCACCTCGGGGCAGACGGCCGCGGCGTTCGGCGGGACCACCTGCCACGTCGACTTCTGCATCCAGACCCCAGGCAGCTCGTTCGCCGATGCGCTCGACACGTGGCACGGCAAGCGCGAGGGGAAGCAGATCATCGACATGGGCTTCCACATCGCGGTGACCGACCTGCGCGAGGGTGGGTCGCTCGAAGAGCTCGCGCGACTGCCGGAGCAGGGGATCACCTCGTACAAGCTCTTCATGGCCTACAAGGGCGCGCTCATGGTCGACGACGAGACGCTCTTCCGGACGATGGAGGTCGCAGCCGACACCGGCGCGCTCGTGATGGTGCACGCAGAGAACGGGGACGCGATCGACGTCTTGGTGAAGCAAGCGCTCGCCGCCGGGAACACCGCACCGCACTTCCACGCGCTGACGCGCCCACCCGAGCTCGAGGGCGAGGCGACGAACCGCGCGATCCAGCTCGCCCGCATCGCAGGCGCTCCTCTGTACGTTGTCCACGTCTCCTGCAAGGAGGCCGTCGATCCCATCGCGCGTGCCCGCGAGCAAGGGTGGGACGTCTGGGGCGAGACGTGCACGCAGTACTTCTTCATCGACTACACATACCTCGAGCGTCCCGACTTCGAGGGCGCGAAGTACGTCTACACGCCGCCGCCGCGCGATCGCGAGAACCAGGAGATCCTCTGGCACGCGGTGCGCTCGGACATCCTCTCCGCGGTCTCGACCGACCACTGCGCGTTCCTCTGGGACGGGCAGAAGTCGCTCGGCCGCGACGACTTCTCGAAGATCCCGAACGGGGGACCGGGCCTCGAGAACCGGCTGCACATGATCCACGAATACGGTGTTCGCACCGGTCGAATCTCCCTGAATCGGATGGTCGAGCTGCTCGCGACGAATCCCGCGAAGCTCTTCGGCCTCTATCCGAGGAAGGGCACCATCGCGCCGGGCTCCGACGCGGACATCGTCGTCTTCGATCCCGAGCGGCGGCACCTCATCACGGCTGCCACGCAGCACTCGAAGGTGGACTACAACCTCTACGAGGGAACCGAGGTCACCGGGTCGCCCGAGACCGTCCTCCTACGCGGGAACGTGCTCGTCGAAGGTGGCGAGCTCGTGGCGGAGCCGGGCGTTGGCGAGTTCGTCGAGCGGGCCGCGTTCGGGCAGGAGCTCCTGCCCGCAGCCGCTCGTTAGACGACCAGCTGCACGGAGTGGCGCTGGACACCTTCCCCCTTGTCCGGCGCCCTCCGTGCAATGTTCTCGCTACGACGTCGTCCGCTCGAAGCGGTGACAAGCGCGGTAGTCCGCACCGGGAAGATCGAGCAGTCCCCACGTCCCGCCCGCGAGGTTGGTCGCGTCCTGCGGGCACGCCTGATTCCGGTACAGATCGGCGCGAAGCAGCGACTCGATACCCGCGAAGCTCTCGTCCGCGTAGTTGAAGACGCGGAGCTCGATGCTCGGCACCGTGGAGCCCGATCCGGTCGCGATGTCCGCCACCGACGGCTTCCCGGGTGGAGCGCAGTGCAGGTAGTTCCCGGCGATAGGCACCTCGGGCGTGCAGTCCCAGCCGGCAGCCTTGGCCTGATCCATGTCGGTCAGTCCTGACGGGTTGCCGTACGCGACGCTGGCGAGCACGATCGTGGCGAGCGCCGGAAGAGCGAAGATCAACAGACGAGTGCGCATGATTCTCCTTTCGGCTAGCTGATTGCGGGAACCGGGTCGGGGCGGACGAGCACCGTGTCGACGACCTTCACGATCTCGTCCAGCGGGAGTCGCGCGTTTTCGGCGTGCGTGCGGATCGCCTCCGGACTCGATGCCTCGTAGATGCAGACCGTCCCGAACTCGCCCGTCGGCTCGGCGACGACATAGCTGCGAATCCACCGGACCTCGTCGGGCGCCCGCTCGCCCTCGGCGGTCGAGCGGGCTGTTGCCTTCTGCAGATCCTCTGCCGTCCGCCAGCCGGCGCGACGGAGGATGACGTACGTGTCCATACGCGGCTCCTTCGTGGATGACGCGTCGAACACTGGAGAGACGGGCTCCGCCGGGCATCGGCGGATCTGCCCATCTTTCAGAAGTGTCTACTGGTTTTCGAGCAGTCCGAGGCGTTGAGCCGCCGCGACTGCCTCGCCCCGTCCGCGTGCGTCGAGCTTGCGCAGGATGGCCGAGACGTGGTGGTCCACCGTCCGCGTCGACAGATGGAGGCGGCCTCCTATCTCCGCGTTGCGAAGGCCCTCCGCGACGAGCTCGAGGACCTCGACCTCGCGCGTCGTCAGCTGCGCCGGGTTCGAACGCGTCGTCGCACGCGGGCCACGACGGATGTCCCGTACGCCCCGTTCGCGGAGCTGGCGCGAGACGATCGTCGCGAGGGGTCGCGCGCCGAGCCCCTGGGCGGTCTCGAGAGCCTCGCGCAGGTCGGCATCGTCGCCGCTCTCGCTGAGTGCGAGCGTTGCCTCGTACGGGCAGCCACGGTCCGACCATGCCTGAACGGCCCCGCGCCAGTCTCCGGCGACCTGCAAGGCGAACGGCGTCTCGGGACTCGGCGATACGGCGTGGGTGAGCCCGCCCTTCCAGCGCCAGTACGCGAGCTCGTCGACGACCCAGGTCACTCCGCGACGGCGCGCGAGGTCGAGACAATCCGCAGTGGCCGCGTCGATCGCATCGGGGCGGCCTTCGAGCCAGGCACGCTCCGCCCGTGCCGCTGCGACTGGCGCCATCCGCAGGAGCTCGCCCGTCGGCTCGGCGAGGACGAGCGCTTCGTCCAGGAGGTCATGAGAGCCGGGATCTCCTCGCCGTGCTCGAACGAGCGCGAGGACGACGAGGGACAGGATTCTTGGGAACACCGAGATGCAGCGCTCGTACAGGACGAGCGAGGCCGACTCGACTGCGTCGTCCCACTGGCCGCGGTCGAGCTCGATCTTGGCCCGTGCCGCGAGCAGGTAGAGGCGCCACAGATCGAGGCCGCGCTCGTTGACGTACGCGATTCCGTCCGCCAGGCGCCGATCGGCGATCTCGTACTCGCGCAGCCGAACGGCGATACAGGAGAGGTGGATGTACGCGCGCCCCGCCTGGTCCGCGAGGCCCTTCTCGAGGGCGAGCTCGAGGCTTCGCTCCAGCTTCTCGAGCCCCCCCGGTATCGCTGCGTACGCCTCCGACGTGCCGATCGTGTTGAGGGCGTGGACGGATGCCTCATCCGCGCCGACGTCGGCAGCGGCGTCGAGCGCTCGCGTGGCCCACTCGACGGCTGCCTCCGTCTCGTCGGCGTCCTTTGAATGTGACGCGATCGTGGCGTACGCCCATGCGAGGTCCGCGGAGGGAGGCAGCGGTTCGAGCACGTCGAGCGCTTCCCGCGCTCGCGCGTGCGCCTCGGGCACGCGGCCCGGGCACCACAGGATGTTCGCGAGCGAGCGGATCGTCGCTCCCTCTCGCTGAGCATCTCCGAGCGCTCGGTAGTTGTCGATCGCTTCCTCGAGCGCGGTGATCGCTTCCGGCTGGTCCGTCAGGTAGCACTCGTGCGACCAGAGCCGGAGGAGCTTGGCACGCTCTTCGAGCGCCCCAGAATCAGCGAAGCGGAGCGCACGCTCGTACTGCGATGCGGCCTCGCGATGTGCACCCATCGCGGCAGCACGCCCTGCGGCCGCCGGTGCGTACTCGAGCACGGCGTCGCCATCACCGGCGGCGTCGGCGTGGTGCGCGAGCCGCTCGAGGTCGAGACCGCCGCTCGGAGGGCGCGAGAGCTCTTCCAGGGCGCGCCGGTGAAGCGCGAGCAGCCGATCGGGGCGCAGCGAGGTCTCGACGGCGAGCCGTGCGAGCTCGTGGCGGAACGCCACTCCGACACCAGTCTGTCGCAGCATGCCCGACGTCAGGCACTCGTCGATCGCCGCTGGATCGTCGTCCAGCGCTGCGAGAAGCCAGAAATCCGCACTCGGACGCAGGACGGCGACGGCCTCGAGGAGCTGCCTCCCACGCTCGCTCAAACCGGCGCCCCGCGCGAGCACCGCGTCACGCACGGTCTCAGGGATCCTCTCCTGTGGGGCGGAAAGAACCTCGGTGACGAAGAACGGGTTGCCCCCCGTGCTCCTGTGCAGTGCCTCTGGATCGAAGCCCGCCGACTCCGAGAGCTCGGCGACAGCGGCGATCGAGAGCGGTTCGAGCCGCAGGCGGGTCGTCGTCCGGAGGCGGACGAGATCGCCGAGCACGAGCCGCAGCGGATGCATGCTGTCGATCTCCTCGTCGCGGTACGTGGCGATCATGAGGGTGGGAACGCCGCCAATCCTGCGTCCCAGAAGTCGGAGGACGTCGAGTGTCGCCTCGTCCGCCCAATGCACGTCCTCGAGCGCGAGGACGTGAGGACGAACCTGGAGCTCGTCGGAAAGTGCGGCGAGGATCTGGTGCGGCGGTGCGCCGGCATCGACCAGATCGGAAAGCGCACCGCCCGTCTGCACGGCGACGTCTGCGAGCGGCCCGAGCGGGCGTGGGGTGAAGAGGGCGTCACACGAGCCCTGCAGCACGCGCACCTTCGGGCCGACGTCCCGACAGAGAGCGTCGACCAGAGAGGTCTTGCCGACGCCGGCTTCTCCGGCGACGAACACGAGGCGGCCCGTGCCACCGGTCGCCTCTGCGAGGGCGCTCTCGAGGTGAGCGAGCGACTCCGCGCGTTCCAGCAGCCCGAAGACAGACGGCGGCTCCGTGACGCCAGTGCGCGTATCGATCGCTCGCGCCAGCTCGGGCTCTCGACCTCCGAACGGCGTCGCACCAGTCACCGGAGCCGGGAACTCCTGCTGAAGGCCGCGAATGTCGAGCTGGAAGAGGCGCTCGGGTCTGTCGATGTCCTTGAGCGTGTGTTCCCCGAGATCCCGCACGGTGACGCCGGCCGGCAGATCGTCCTCGACGAGCTCTCGGGTCGCGTTCGACAACAGCACCTGCCCCCCGTGAGCAACGGCGCAGATCCGCGCGGCGCGGTGCACGCCGAGGCCGAAGTAGCGCGCGTCGCCGACCTGAGGCTCGCTGGTGTGGAGTCCCATGCGGACGCGTACGTGTGAAGCGTCCGGCCACGGGTGGGCCGCGAGCGCTCGCTGCGCATCCGCGACCGCGGCAACGGCGTCTCCGGCGCGCGCGAAGGCAACGAAGAACGAGTCGCCTTGCGTATCGACCTCGCGGCCGGAGTATGTCGTGAAGGCATCGCGCAGGAGTTGCTGATGCGTTTCGAGCAACTCGGGGAAGACATCGCGGTGGCGCTTGAGTAGCGCCGTCGAGCCGGCGACATCGGTGAACAGAAACGTGACGGTGCCGTCGGGAAGCTCGACCATGGCCCTCTCGTGTCGAAGGACGGCCTAAAGCTAGGGTGACGCATCGGCCACGTCATCGGAAGAACTGCCTATCTTTCGAGCGCTCGTGGAGAGGCATGTCGACGCTCTATCCTCCTCGACGCCGTGACCTTGGGCAACCAGCAAGGAGCTGAGTGATGGCCGTGATCGAGGCGAACCCCAATCTTGGAGCGCAGATCGTCGAGGACGCGAAGGAGTACGTCCTCTACTCCTGGTCGACACAGGACGCGATCAACCCGATCGCGGTCGCCGGTGCCGAGGGCCGGTACTTCTGGGACTACGACGGGAAGCGCTACCTCGACTTCGCTTCCCAGCTCGTCAACGTCAACATCGGCCACCAGCATCCGAAGATCATCGCGGCGATCAAGGAGCAGGCCGACAAGCTGTGCACGATCGGGCCGCCGATGGCCTCAGAGTCGCGCTCGCGCCTCGGCCGGCTGCTCGAGGAGGTCACGCCAGGCGATCTCTGCATGTCGTTCTTCACGAACTCGGGCGCGGAGGCGAACGAGAACGCGATCAGGCTCGCGCGGCTCGCGACCGGGCGCCACAAGATCATCGCGCGGTACCGCTCGTACCACGGTGCGACGCACGGCTCGATCGTGCTCACGGGCGATCCGCGGCGCTGGCCGAACGAACCGGGCATGGGCGGCGTGGTGCGGATGCTCGACCCGTACACGTATCGCTGCCCCGCGGGCCATCCCGATCCGTGTCCCGTCTGCTTCGGCGCGCCGCATCTCGAGGAGATCCTCGAGTACGAGGGCGCGCACACCGTGGCCGCGGTGATCCTCGAGACCGTGACGGGGACGAACGGGATCATCCCGCCCCCGCCCGGCTACCTGCAGGCGATCCGCGAAGTCTGCGATCGCCACGGCATCCTGCTCATCCTCGACGAGGTCATGTGCGGGTTCGGGCGCACGGGGCGCTGGTTCGCGTGCGAGAACTGGGACGTCGTCCCGGACATCATCACCGTCGCGAAAGGGATCAACTCAGGCTACGTCCCGCTCGGCGCGATGATCATCCGCGAGCACCTGAAGGAGTGGGTGCGCGGCCGGTACTTCCCGGGCGGGCTCACGTACGCGGGTCACCCGCTCGCGTGCGCGTCTGCGGTCGCCTCGATCGAGGCCTTCCAGGAGGAAGGCGTGGTGGAGAACGCAGCCGAGGTTGGCGCGTATCTCGGAGACGGGCTGTGCGCGCTGGCATCACAGCATCCGTCTGTCGGCGAGGTACGCGGGCTCGGCTGCTTCTGGGGCCTCGAGCTCGTGAAGAACCGGGAGACGCGCGAGATGCTCGTGCCGTTCAACGCTTCCGGCGACGCGGCTGCCCCGGTCGCGCGACTCGCCAAGGCGTCACTCGAGCGCGGTCTCTACCTCATGACGCACTGGAACGTGGTCATGGTCGTGCCGCCCTTGACGGTCACGCGTGACGAGGTCGACGAGGGGCTCGCGATCCTCGACGAAACGCTCGCGATCGCCGACGAGTTCGCCGCGGCCTAGCGCGCGGCCTTCACGGCCGAGCAGACCGAGCTGCAGCCACCCGAGCGCCAGACCGACATCAGGCACGTGATCGAAGGGGTCATCGCCGCCGAGACCGGCGCGATCGAGCATTACACCCGGCTGATCGAGGTGACCGACGGAGTCGATCCGGTCACGCAGGACATGGTCATCGACATCCTGCGCGACCAGCAGGCCCATCGGCGGCTGTTCGAGGGGTTCCTGCGCGAGGTCGACGAGGACGACACCGACTGATCGAAGCCGAGGCACCGGCGGCGCTCGCTCTAGGATCCGCCGATGAGCGACGTCGCCGGGCTCGCCGCACGACTGGTCGAGATCGAGTCGATCAACCCAGACATCGTCGCGGGTGGTTCCGGTGAGGGCGCCGTGGCGCGCTTCGTCGCCGAGTGGTGCGAGCGTGCCGGGCTCGAGACGAGGCTCACCGAGCCGGCTCCCGGACGGCCGAACGTGATCGCAGTCGCGCGCGGCTCCGGCGGTGGTCGCTCGCTGATGCTGAACGCACACATGGACACGGTCGGCGTCGTGGGGATGGAAGATCCGTTCGTGCCGCGGCTCGACAGTGGTCGGCTCTACGGCCGCGGCTCGTACGACATGAAGGGGAGCCTCGCGGCCTGCATGCTCGCGACGGCCGAGGCGAAGCGTCGTGGGCTGCGCGGAGACGTGATCCTCACGGCGGTCTCCGACGAGGAGTTTGCGAGCGTCGGCACGGAGGCGGTTGCTGGAGACATCCGAGCGGATGCCGCGATCGTCACGGAGCCGACCGAGCTGCAGGTCGCGGTCGCCCACCGTGGCTTCGTCCATCTCGAGGTCGAGGTCCACGGCCGCGCGGCGCATGGTTCTCGCCCGCATCTCGGTATCGATGCGATCGCGAAGATGGGCCGCGTTCTGGTCGGCATCGAGGAGCTCGACCGACGACTCCGCGCCGACCCGACACATGCGTATGTCGGGAGCGGCAGCGTCCACGCCTCGCTGATCGAAGGCGGCCAGGAGTTCTCGAGCTATCCGGCGCGCTGCCTCCTGCAGGCCGAGCGGCGGACGATTCCCGGCGAGACGGTGGAGCTCGCCGAGCGGGAGCTACGCGAGATCGCCGCTCGTGCCGGCGAGGGCGACTCCGACTTCTCGGCTGAGTTGCGCGCTCCGATCTCACGGGAACCCTTCGAGGTCGCCGAGGACGCAGAGATCGTGCGGCTCGTGCGACACCAAGCGGCTTCGGCTCTCGGTGCCGAGCCGGATCTCGTCGGCGTGTCGTTCTGGGCCGACTCGGCGCTTCTCGCCGCTGCCGGTATCCCGACGGTTCTCTTCGGCCCGATCGGCGAAGGCGCGCACGCCGAGGTCGAGTGGGTCGATGTCGCGTCTCTCGAGCGCTGCGTCGAGATCTACGCGGGCGTCGCCTCCGAGCTGTGCGGCTGACCGAGAAACTCGGCGATCGCGGCGCTGGTCTCGTCGAGCGCGTCCCAGGTCACCGAGTGCCCGCCCGGAACGACAACGACCTCGAGCAGGTCGCCGAGTGCTGCGCGATGTGCGTCGAGCAGGTGGTCGTACGGCAGATACGAGCGCTCGCCGAGGACGAGTAGCGTCGGCACACGGACGTCCTCGAAGCGCGGGGGGGTGGAGGCCATCTCACCGTAGGCCGCGACCACGGCTGACTGGCAGTAGCGGTAGCGAACCCGGCCGTCATCTCCGGTCTCGACGTGCGACGCGAGATCCTCCACGACGAGCTCACGCGGCGCGAAGTGGAGCTGGCTCTCGTCGTAGCGGCGCTCGATCAGCTCGTCGAACGAGACGTACGACTTGTCGAGCCGCGCGTTCTCGGCTGCGGTGAGCGCGACGTGGCCGGGGATCACGATCACCGGGTCGAGGAGAACGAGCTTCGGGACGAGCTTCGGTGCGCGCGCGGCGAGCTCGAACGCGAGACGCCCGCCGAACGAGTGCCCGACGAGGATCGACTCGCGCGCACCGACCGTCCCGACGATCGCGTCGAGGTGCGTGGCGATGTCCCACGGCGGCCACCAGGGCGAGTGGCCGTGTCCGAGCAGGTCCGGGGCTAGCACGTGGTAGCCAGGCAGGCGTGCCGCAAGAGGCCCGAAGTGCCGCCCGTGATTGCGCACGCCGTGCAGGCAGACGATGCGCGGCCGGCCGGGATCGCCCCACTCGTGGAGCGCGAGCGTCACTCCGACGCAGCGAGCACTTCGAGCGAGTCCGGCACCATCTCCGTCCGTCGCTCGTCACGTTCCTTCACGAGCGACCAGATCACCGTGCCGGCGCGGTCGATGAGGAACGTTCCGCGATACGGCGCCCCGTTCGTTTCGTTGAACACGCCGTACGCCTTCGCGGCGGCACCGTGCGGCCAGAAGTCGGCGGCGAAGATGTACTCCGCGCCGAGCTCAGCCCTCCACGCCTGGCGCGCCGGGGACGAGTCGCACGAGACGAACACGATCTCCGTGCCGGCGTCGCGAAACGATTGCAGGTTCTCCTGGAGGTCGCGCGCCTCGTCCTCGCAGACCGGCGTGTAGGCGAAGGGGTGGAACACGAGGAGGACGTTCGCGCGGCTGCGGATCTCCGAGAGCGTCACCCGCTCGTGGTGATCGACCTCCAGGTCGAACTCGGGTGCCACGTCACCTGTCCTCACCGCCATCTGAGCGCTCCTCTCCCTGACCCGACGGCCGATAGTACCGCCGTCCGCGGAGCTCGTCGGGGAGGTACGAGAGGTCGAATCCCGTCGCGTCGTCGTGCGGGTACGCGTACCCCTCGCCGTGGCCGCGCGCTTTCGCTGCAGCCTTGTGGCCCGTCGAGCGGAGCATCGCCGGAGGGCGGGCGTTTCCGTGCTCGCGCACGTCGCGGCGGGCCTCCCAGATCGCGACCGCGGACGCGTTCGACTTCGGTGCGCGAGCGAGGTAGATCGCGGCCTGCGAAAGGTTGAGCTGTGCCTCCGGGAGACCGACGTGCTCGAGTGCCTGCGCGGCCGCGACGGCGACGACGAGCGCGTTCGGATCCGCGTTGCCGACGTCCTCCGAGGCGAGAATGACCATCCGGCGCGCGATGAAGCGAGCATCCTCTCCGGCCTCGAGCATCGCGGCGAGGTAGTAGACCGACGCGTCCGCGTCACCGCCGCGCATCGACTTGATGAAGGCGGAGGCGAAGTCGTAGTGCTGATCGCCCTTGCGGTCGTAGAGGAGCGGGCGCTTGCGGGCCGCGTCGATGACGTGCTCCTCGGTCAGGGCGGTGCCCTCGGCGTCTGCGGTCGCCTGCGCGAGCTCGAGCATCTGGAGCCCCGCCCGTGCGTCGCCTCCCGCTCGCCCGGCGAGGAGCCGAAGCACCTCCGCTGACGCATCGGCCTCGAGCGTCGCTGCGCCACGGGCGAGGATTTCGACCAGCTCATCGTCGGAGAGCGCGGTGAGCTCGATCACGGTGCACCGCGACAGCAGCGCGGCGTTCACCTCGAAGTACGGGTTCTCCGTGGTCGCGCCGATCAGCGTGACGAGACCGTCCTCCACAGCGTGCAGCACCGAGTCCTGCTGCGCCTTGTTGAAGCGGTGGATCTCGTCGATGAAGAGGATCGTCCTGAGGTCGTTCCCGCCGAGCCGGTCGCGTGCGCGGGCGATCACGGCCCGAACGTCGTCGACGCGAGCCGAGACCGCCGAGATCTCCTCGAACGCTGCCCCGGTGCGCGCGGCGACGATCCGCGCGATCGTCGTCTTCCCCGTCCCCGGCGGTCCGAAGAGGATCATCGAGGGTGAGCGGTCGTCCTCGATCGCCCGACGCAATGCCGATCCGGGCCCGAGGACGTGCTGTTGACCGACGAGATCGTCCAGCGACGAGGGCCGCAGGCGCACGGCGAGCGGCGCGTTCTCGGCCTGCCGCTCGCGTGCCGCTTCGGAGAAGAGGTCGGCCACGCGCGAAGTATGCTCCCGGCCGGATGTCGCGACGGGACGAGGTCACAGCGCTCCTGCAGGCGCTGCTCCGAATCGACACCGTCAATCCTCCCGGAAACGAGACGCGCGCCGCCGAGTTGCTGCGCGACTACCTCGCGCAGCACGGGGTCGAATGCGAGCTCTTCGCGCGAGAGCCACACCGTGCCAACCTCGTCGCGAGGATCAAAGGTGGCGACGGTCCCTCGCTCGCCTTCCTGTCCCACACCGACACGGTGCTCGCCGATCCGGCCGAGTGGGATCGCGACCCCTGGTCGGGCGATCTGGTCGACGGTGAGGTCTGGGGACGCGGCGCGCTCGACATGAAGGATCAGGTCGCGGCGAGCACGGTCGCGTTCGCCTCGCTCGCCCGCGAGGGATTCGTTCCGTCGGGCGATCTCGTCTTGCTCGTCGTCGCCGACGAGGAGGTCGGCGCTGGGTTCGGATTGAGCTGGCTCGTCGAGGCGCATCCCGATGCGGCTCGCTGCGACTACGCGCTCAACGAAGGTGGTGGCGAGCGACTCGTTATCGGCGGCTCACCGATCTACCTGTGCGCGACGGCGGAGAAGATGTCGGCACCGTTCAAGGTGCGCGTGCACGGCCGGAGCGGCCATGCGTCGATGCCGGGCATCGGCGACAACGCGCTCGTCAAGGCGGCCCGCTACCTCCAGACGCTCGGAGCGCACGAGCCGCCGCTCCAGCTGATTCCCGAGGCGAAGGGCCTCCTCGAGGCGACCCTCGGCGATGTGCCACCGCTGGACGAGGCTCTCGAGCGGGCACGCGCGCTCGACCCGGTCCTCGGCGACCTCGTCGAGCCGTTGCTCTCGTTCACGCTGTCGCCGACGATGATCGACGCCTCGCATCAGCGCAACGTCATCCCAGCGCTCTGCGAGATCACCGTCGACTGTCGCCTGCTACCGGAGACGACGCCGGCGGACGTCGAGCCTCTGATCCGCGCGGCGCTCGGGAGCGGAAGCTACGACCTCGAGTTCCTCGAGGCGGTCGGCGGCACGCGTTCCGATCTCCACACGCCGCTCTGGGACGCGCTCGAGGAGTTCACGGCCCGGATCGAGCCGGGCGCGCGCATGGCGCCGATGGCGTGCCTGGGATTCACGGACAGCCACTTCCTGCGGCAGGCGTTCGGAACGACCGCGTACGGGTACTTCCCGCTGAAGACCATGGACACGGAGCTCGCCGCGACGCTCATCCACTCGGCGAACGAGCGGATCCCTGTGGACGACCTCGAGCTCGGCGTCGACATGCTCCGCTCCGTCGCGCACTCGCTCCTCGCCGCATGACCGGCATCGCCGACGCCCTCGTCGTCTTCGGCATCACAGGCGATCTCGCGCGCCGAAGCACGCTCCCGGCGCTGTACTCCCTCTCCCAACAAGGGTTGCTCACGTGTCCGGTGATCGGAGTGGGGCGCCGGCCGGTATCCGACGACGAGCTCAGGAAGCACGCGACGGAGGCAATCCAGGCGGCCGAGGACGATGTCGACGATGCGGCTCTCGCGGAGTTCCTCGGTCGGCTCCAGTACGTCGGCGGCAACGCGGAGGAGAGCTCGATGTACGAGCGCTTGCGCGAGGTTCTCGCATGCGCAACGCTCCCGGTCTTCTACCTCGCGACGCCTCCGTCGATGTTCGACGAGATCGCGGAGGAGCTCGCGGGCGCAGGTCTGGTCGGCGACGAGAGCCGGCTCGTCGTCGAGAAGCCGTTCGGAACCGACCTCGCGTCAGCGCGCGATCTCAACCGACGCCTGACCGCGATCTTCCCCGAAGAGCGCCTCTTTCGGATCGACCATTTTCTCGGCAAGGAGCCAGTGCAGGACATCATGTACCTGCGCTTTGCGAATGCCATGTTCGAGCCGATCTGGAACCGCGAGCACGTCGCTTCGATTCAGATCACGATGGCCGAGGATTTCGGCATCGACGATCGCGGCGGCTTCTACGATCCGGTCGGCGCGATTCGCGACGTGGTCCAGAACCACCTCCTGCAGGTGCTCGCGCTCGTCGCGATGGAGCCGCCGTCGGGCGACCACGACGCGATTCCGCGGCGCCGAGAGGACGTCTTCCGCGCAATGCCGGCTGTGGACCCGCGTGAGGCGGTTCGGGGCCAGTACGTCGGGTACCGAGACATCGAGGGCGTGCAACCGGATTCGGACACCGAGACCTTCGTCTCCTTGCAGCTGGAGATCGAGAACTGGCGCTGGGCCGGAGTTCCGATTCTCATTCGCGCGGGTAAGGCGCTGCCGGCGACGGCCACCGAGATCGTCATCAGGCTCCAGCGTGTCCCGCAGCTGCAGTGGGGCGGCCATCGCCTCTACTCGCCCGGGTACGACGACATCGTCCTTCGGATCGGGCGTCAGGCCGGGATCTCGATCTACGTCCGCGCGAAGACACCTGGCAAGGCCGTCTCGCAGCCGGTCTCGCTCGACCTCGACTTCGCGGAGGAGCTGGGCGAGCCGCCGCAGCCCTACGAGCGCCTCCTGTCAGACGCGCTGCGCGGCGACCCCACCCTGTTCCCCCGCTGGAGCGTCGTCGAGGAGACCTGGCGGATCGTGCAGCCGCTCCTCGACGAACCGCCGCCGGTCGAGCGCTATCAGCCGGGAAGCTGGGGGCCGACCTCATCGCATGCGGTTGCGGCGGCGCACGGCGGCTGGCGCGAGCCGTCGTAGGGAGCGCGCTCGCTAGGTTGAAGGCATGAGCTGGACCGAGTGGGCAGATGCGGTCGAGATCGAGCCATCGATCTATGCGTCGGACTTCTCACGGCTGGGCGAGCAGCTCGGTGCGCTGCAGGCGGCGGGGACGAGGGTGTTCCACTTCGACATGGGCGACGGGCACTTCATTCCGGAGGTCACGATCGGATCCGTCATCGCCGCGTCCATCTCGCCGCTCGTGCGCGGCTGGGGAGCGTGCCTCGACTGTCACCTGATGGTAAGCGAGCCCGAGAAGCACTTCGAGGCGATCGCGAAGGCCGGCGGCGACAGCGTCACCTTCCACGTCGAGGTGTGCGACGAGCCGGCGCGCGCCATTGCCCACGCACGATCGCTCGGGCTCGGGGTCGGCGTTGCCTTCAATCCGGAGACGTCCGTGGAAGAGGCGGTCGCTGTGGCCGAGGGCGTGGATCTCGTGCTGTGCATGTCGATCCACCCCGGGTACTCGGGCCAGCCCTTCATGCCGGATGCGTTCGGGCGGATCGCCCGGCTACGTGAGCTTCTACCGGCTGACGTGCGGGTGCAGGTGGACGGTGGAGTCAACCGCGAGACGGTGCGCGCCGCGCGTGACGCGGGTGCCGATCTTCTCGTCGTCGGCAGCGCGATCTTCTGGAACGACGATCTCGCGTCGGCCTACCGGGAGCTCGTCGGCATCGTCACGGAGGGCGGTTCGGGCGCACGTGCCTGACGAGCTTCTCGAGGTCCGCGACGCGGCTGCTGCCTTCGAGCACATCGAGGAATGGCTCGCGGAGCGCGGCTTCTTCTCGTCCCAGGGCGAGGATCTCGTCGCGGACGTCTACCTCGGCTACGGACTCTCGCAGTCGATCCGTCGCTCGACGTCCCCAGCCCCACCCGAGCCGTGTTCGGCGCTCCCGCTGGCGGCGTGTCGTGTCGGGTCGACCCATGGATCCGATCGTTCCCGGGCCGGTTTCACGATCGGCGCGTGGGAGCGGTCGTGGACTGCCGCGGAGTACCGCTGCGCGATCGAAGAGGTTCGCGACGCGATCGCGCGCGGCGACGTCTACCAGGTCAACCTCGTCCAGCACCTGCAGGCGCCGTTCGCCGGCGACCCACGCGCGCTCGCGCCGCGTCTAGCGCCGCTTCGCCCGCTCCATCCGGATGCGTTCGTCGCGGAGGGCTGGGCGGTCGTGTCGGCCTCGCCCGAGCTCTTTCTCGCACGCCGCGGCGACCGGATTCGGACGATGCCGATCAAGGGAACCCGGCCGCGGGGAGAGGCGGCCGAGCTACGCGCGTCGGAGAAGGACGCCGCCGAGCACGTGATGATCGTGGATCTCGAGCGGAACGACCTCTCTCGCGTATGCGAACCCGCGACGGTGCGCTGGCCCGAGCTGATGGCGATGCACGAGCTCGCAGGCGTAGAGCACATGGTGTCGACGGTCGAGGGGACGCTGCGTCCGGGAGTCGAGCTCGCGGAAATCCTCCGGGCGACGTTCCCGGGCGGATCCGTGACCGGCGCGCCGAAGATCGCCGCCGTGGATCTCATCGCGGAGCTCGAGCCGGTCGGGCGTGGCGCCTCGATGGGAGCGATCGGTCACGTTTACGGGAACGGCGACTTCGACCTCGCTCTCACCATCCGCACGTTCGCTGTCGTCGACGGCACGATCCACCTGTGGGTCGGCGGTGGCATCGTGTGGGACTCCGACTCGGCCGCCGAGGTGGAGGAGTCGTGGACAAAGGCCCGGCCTCTGCTCACGGCGATCGGATCCCGCGTTCCCGAGGCGGCGCCGGTTTGACAGTCCTCGCGCTGGCTGTCACCGGACGCGGTCTCGTCGATCCGAGCGAGCCGGTCATTCGCGCGGACGACGAGGGTCTCCTCAGAGGACGGGCCGCGTTCGAGACCTTGCGGGTGTACGGAGGTCGACCCTTCGGTCTCGAAGCGCATCTCGACCGCCTGACGGCCTCGGCGGCGAGCATCGGCTTGCCCGCGGTAGAGCGTCGGCGCCTACAGGTGCTCGTCGGGCTGGTGCTTCCGAAAGCGGCGGGCGGCGATGCGTCGCTGCGGCTTGTCTGGACGGCCGGGCCCGCAGGCGGCATCCCGTCCGCACTGGCGCTGCTGAGCGAGGTTCCGGACTGGATCGAGCCGGCGCGGGAGCGCGGTGCGACCGCTGTCTCGCTGCTCGGCGTGCGCGCGGCTGCGCCGTGGCTCCTTCCGGGCGTGAAGTCGACGAGCTACGCCGTGAACATGGCCGCGGAGGCCGAGGCGCGCCGACGTGGCGTGGACGAGGCGCTGTTCGTCGACGCCGACGGCATCGTCCTCGAGGGAACGGTGACGAACGTGTGGTGGCGCGTCGGCGCGACCCTGTTCACGCCGTCGCTCGACCTCGGGATCCTGGCCGGCGTCACGCGGGCGACGGTAATGGCGATCGCGCCCGATTGTGGCTACGCCGTGGAGGATGGCGAATATCTGCTCGAGCAGCTCCTCGACGCCGACGAGGCGTTCACGTCGTCGTCGGTGCGGGAGTTCATGCCGCTCGTCGAGATCGACGGGCGCACGATCGGCCGTGGGCCGGCCGCGGACGTGCTCCAGGCGGCGCTTCGCGACCTCACAGCTACGGTATGAGCGTGGCTGAGGCACCCGTTCGGCTCGGAGGGATGGCGCTGCAGAACGGCGTTCTCGTGCACGGGCCGACATCGTGGGGATGCGCCGTGCGGGACGAGAACGGCGTCCTGTATGTCGCGTCGGGTCGCAAGCCGCACCTCGCACCGATGCTGCGCAAGCGCATGCCGGTTCTGCGCGGCCCGATCGCGATCGCGGAGTCCTTCGTGCTCCTGCCGACGGTGCGTCGCGCGATCCCGCAGGCGCGTTTCCCGTTCGAGCGGCCGAGCGTGCTCGGCGCCATCTTCGGAACCGCGATCGCAGCGCGTGCGCTGCGCCGCTCGAGACTGTCCGCTGGCGCGCGCGAGATCGCCGCAGCGGGAGTCGCGATCCTGCCGGCGGCGTTGGCGCTCCGTGGGCCCAATCTCGCGTCGTACCACGGAGCCGAGCACATCTCGATCGGTACGTACGAGAACGGCGGCGAGCCCGCGCCGAAGGAGCATCCTCGCTGCGGCTCGCAGCTCATCGCGCCGATGGTCGCGTCGTCGCTCGCGGTGAACGTCGTCGCGTCGAAGGCGCCGGCGGGGACGCGGAGCCTCACGCGTCTTCTCGGCACGGCGGGGGCGATCGGTGGCTCGGTCGAGGTGTTCTCGTGGGTCGCGCGTAATCCAGCGCACCCGATCGCCCGCGTGCTCGCGCGGCCCGGCTTCGAGATCCAACGCCATCTTTCGACCGCCGAGCCGTCCGGCGACCAGCTCGAAGTCGCGAACGCAGCGCGCGACGCCTGTCTCGCGCTCGAGCGCCAGGCCGCGTAGCCGCTTCAGCGCTCCATCCGCGCTGCCGATATGCGTGGAGGTGGATCTCGAGAACACGC
>Ga0136631_10000222_pt1 | contig 17318 bp, 19 predicted proteins | sample AntDrymUQ6012206_2_FD_104655 | JGI IMG/M metagenome (GOLD analysis project Ga0136631, IMG submission 104655) | Polar desert sand microbial communities from Dry Valleys, Antarctica - metaG UQ601 (22.06) | ecosystem: Environmental > Terrestrial > Soil > Desert | place: Antarctica: Dry Valley... | reverse complement strand
GGCCCAGCGCGGTGGGGTGGGTATGGGCGTTGAACATGGCCATGAGCCCGTTGCCGAGGACAGCCGGATCCTGCGCGGAGGCGCCGAGGCTGACCGAGCCGGCGGCGAGCGACAGCTCCTGCGCGACGATCTGCACCGCGCTCGTGCCGCTGATCTTCACCTTGCCGTCGCCGATCTCGACTCGGGCGCCGCCCTGCTCGACACAGAGCACGCCCTTCTCGCCGAGGGTCACCATGTGACCCTGCTCGCTCGTCAGGCTGACCTCCGCCTTCTCGGCGTTGAGGAAGAGGTAGGAGCCCTTCTGGTTGGCGGCGAGGATGCTGCCGTTCTTGTCGATCGAGACGAACGAGTCGAGCTTGTGGCGGATGACGAGCTTCTCCTCGTCGGCCTCGTCGCTGAGCTCGATGACGTGGCCTGACGGCGTGTGCACGACGCGCTCCACCGCCTCCGGCTTGTCGGCCTCGGGCGGCACCGTCCCCTGGGCGTACCAGGTGCCGACCCACAGCGGATAGCCGACGTCCCCGGCCTCGAACTCGACCCACACCTTCGCTCCCACCGGCGGCACGAAGAAGTGCCCCGAGGCGAAGCACGGGCGGGCCCAGACCTGCATCTCCGGCGACAGGACCGACGGCACGGTCACCTTGACGCGGCCGCGCTGCTCGGGATCGGCGACGTCGACGACGTCGCCGCTGTACTTGCCGTAGAAGCGGCCGACGTGGCGTTGCAGATCGGATGCGAGGGTCACGGTCATCTCGCTACCGCGTCGCCGTGAAGCTCGTCTCGTAGGAGGCCCGGCGCAGCTGGGCGGTCGACGTGTCGCGCCAGCTGTGCGTCGCCTTGGAGACGTACCAGCTGCCCTCCGCCCACGGCGCGATGCCGGTGATCTCGACCTTGCCCTTGGCGCGCAGCATGACGGTCCCGACCGCCCGTCCGGTCCCGCGCAGGCCGAGCACCCGGGTCGGGTCGAAGATCGTCGTGCGCTCGGCGCGCGCCGGGTCGGACGGCTGGCCCGCCGCGCGCGTCGGCCCCGGCGTCGCCGCCGGCAACGTGCTGCCGTCGGCGGGCGGCGGCGACGCCGTGCCCGTGGTCGTCCGGACCTCGCCGGTGCCCGGGTCGACCGCCGACGCGACGACCTGGCGGGCCGACCGCGCCGCGACCGACTCGTAGCGAAACTCGATGAGCTTGTTGATCCCGCGGCAGTACTGCAGCGTCCCGAGCGGCTCGGCTTCCAGGAGCGTGCGGTTGGAGACCCAGTAGAACTTCGAGGCCCCGTCGTTGTGCTCGACGAACGCGCGGGCGCCGTAGCGCTCCGCGAGCTCCTGCAGGTACTGGTAGTCGGACTTGTTGTGCTGCGTGAGATCGTTGCTCTCGGTCAGCTCCGGGTTGGGATCGCAGACGATGCTCGCCTTGGCGCCGGTCCACCCGTTGCGCCCGGCGACGCTCTGGACGATCGTGTCCAGCGTGCCCGGCGGATAGCTCTCGGTCCGCGCGTCCTGGCTCATGAGGTGCGAGAGGTCGCGCGCGACGACCGTGACCGAGCGGGCGGTGGCGCCGGCCTCCGGCCGGCTCTCCACGATCACGCCCTCGAACAGCACGGCGTGCTCACCCTGCCAGCCGAGCTCGATCGTCAGCTTGCGCCCGTTCGTGAACAGCGCGGCGCCGTTGCCGTCCGGGTCTCGGAGGGTGCAGCGCGCCTCGTCGACGAGCCGGTCGTTGTCCTCGACGCTCACCGCTGCGGCGAGCGGGGCCAGGTCGCGGTCCTGACCTTCGAGCTTCACGCCGAGAAAGGGGGTCGCGGCCGCCATCAGAACGACCTCGTGCGCCGTACGCGGCCCGGCGCGGCCTCGGTCGGCACGACGATCGTCGTGCCGGGCTGCAGGACCGCCGGAAACGCGGTCGGGTTGGCGTCCGCGATCATCCACCACGACGCGCTGGAGCCGAGGTAGCTCGCGGCGAGCGCCTCGATCGTCTCGCCGGCGACGATCGTGTGGAAGTACGGCGTCGCCTGCGGATCGGGCACCGGCGTCCGCCGCGCCGGGATCGTCGCGTGCGCGGCGCCCGCGGCGTCGCGTGCGAGGCCCACCGGCAGGCCGCGATAGCGCGAGCGTGGACCGGCGGGCATCAGATGAACGCTCCGACGATCGGGGTGTTGGCGGCGAAGTCCTTGCCGATGCCCGCGCGACCGTAGCTGCGACCGACCTGGACGAGCCGCGTGACCGTTCCCACGAGCGGGTCGATCGAGTACGTCTGCTCCTTGAGCGTGCAGCTGGCCTCGGCGCGGAGAGGATCGCCGTCGTCCTTGAAGGCGACGAGCTTGATGCTGAGGTCGGTCATGACGCACTCCAGCGACAGCCCGGCGTAGTTCAGGGTGCACGCCGGTGGCCGGTTGAAGCACGCGACCTCCTTCTTGAACGCCATCTTGGCGATGTCCAGCGCGTCCCAGCTGGGCACGGTGAACGAGCGCAGCAGCGCGAGGTCGGGCTTGATGCTGCCGCCGTAGTGGTTGTCCCCGTCCAGCGGCCCCGGCATCGAGGCGTCGAGCTTGAACTCGAGCTCGAACGTCCGCGGCTCGCCCTCCACCGGCTCCAGCGGCTTCGTCGCGACGAGCAGCGAGCTGATCTCCTTGGCGTCCGTGTAGAGCCCCATCGCGCGGCCGATGAACCCGCTCGCGGCGCGCGTCTGATCAAAGCCCCAGTTGCCGAACGCGTTGGCGGCTTCGTACTTGTAGGACTTCTTCTCCGTCAGCAGCTCGGGGTTGAACTGGAAGCGGAAGATCAGCGGCGGGACGTTCAGGATGTTCGCGAGGTATCCGGTCTTGCGTTCCATGCGGCTCCTTCGTCTAGACGGGGACGAGTCCGGTGACGGGGACGATGCCTCTGCGCTCCTCCTGGTTGCGCTGCCACTCCTCGAACGCCTCGGGATCGAATCCCGACGTGGGGGTCGTCCCGGTGACCGCCGGCTCGGCCTGGGCTTCGCCGAGGTCGATCGTGACCTCGCCGATCTCGACCACGACGGCCCGCGTGCCGGCGCGCTCGGCCACGTCGCGCACGACGCTGCCCGCGACGCTGCCGGTGCCCGCCGCGACCGGCGTCGCGCGGAAGTGCTCGTCGAGCTGGCCCATCAGCGTCGTCAGCCCGCCGCCCCGCAGCCAGCCTTCGTAGGCGGTGGCGATCGCCTCCAGGCCGGTGCGCGGCCGGGTGCGCGACACCTCCTCCGCCGCCCGCATCGAGTTGGCGAGGTCGACGGCGTGGTCGCGCGCCGTCCCCAGGCGCCCCTCGAGCTCCTGGTGCAGTCCGCGGTCCAGCGTGCCGACCGTGGTGCGCATGCGATCGCCGATGGTGCCGAACGCGCCCTGGACTGCGCCGAAGCTGGTGCCCGCCTCGGTGCGGATCGTCCTGCCGAGCGCGTCCACGCGCGCGACGAGGTCGGACTGCGCCGCCGGCGGCATGAGCGTTGCGGCGAGGTCCGGGAACGCCGCGATCGGCACGGGCGCGGCGCCGCGGCCTGATGGTCCCGACGGCGGTGCGATCGCCGCCGCCGATGCGAGCGCGCTCGTCTCGGTCGCGCTCAGCGGGTGGTCGACGATGCGCGCGATCGCCGGCAGGACGTACGGCAGCACCTCGGCGAGGTGCACGACGAGCCGGAAGACGCGCAGGTCGCCGAGGAAGATCAGCAGGGCGCCGACGCCGTCGCGCAGGAACAGCATGAGCGCGTCGATCGTGTTCTTGATGCCGGTGCTCGCGATCTGCAGCGCGGCCAGCACGGTCTGCAGGGCGGCGACGATCACGCGCATCACCGACTCGAGCACTGTGTCGACGGCGGTCGCGACGATGCCGATGATGCTCGCCGCGAGGCGACCCGCGAGCGACAGGGTGTCGAGCACGAGGGCGAGCACGGCGGCTCGCAGCAGGAGCACGTTGCGCAGCGCGAACTGCAGCATGTCGACGATCGCGAGCTTGATGTCGTCGAGCCGGATCAAGAACGACGCGAGCGCGCCCATGAGCAGCGGGACGAGCAGGACGAGACCGTTGACGACGTGGCTGACGCCGCGGACGAGGTCGAGGTACACGAGCATCGAGCTGGTCGCGGGCGTGCCGCTGGACGCCGCGGCGCCGCCCCCGCCCGCGGGGGCCGAGGCTGTCGACGTGCCCGCCGCGGCGCGGAAGGCCTCGGCGACGAGCCGCAGCGTCTCGGCGAGCGAGCCCGCCTGCGCCATGATGCTCGGGCCCGCCGGGCCCGCCGGCTCGCCGTCGCTCCCGCCCTCCGACGACGACGTCGGGCTGCGGCCGATCCGCAGCAGGATCCGCTCGATCGACTCGGCGATCTGGCGCAGCTGCCAGAGCATGTAGGGGAACGCGACGCCCGAGATCGTGCCGCCGACGAACCCGCCGAAGAGCCCGCCGAGGAAGCGCCCGGCGCCACCGAGCGCCCCCGCGATCATGTCGCCGATCCCCCCACCTCCCTCGGTGAGGTCGTTGATGTTGACGACGTAGACCTTCAGCGCGCCGTCGATGAGCGGCGGAGCGCCGAGGGCCGCCTGTCCGGGGGCGCCGGCCACGCTGATCGCGAGCCCGGCGTATCGCGTCGTCGCGCGCTCGATGTTCTCCAGCGCGATGCGCGAGTAGCGCACCTGCGACAGGAGCAGCCCGATCTGCGTGACGATCAGCTCTTCACCGTTCACGCGCGGTCACCCCCGGCCGGCCGCCGTGGGCGGGTCCGCGCGGCGTCGCGCGCAGCGGCGGCCCGCCGCGCCGCTCGAACTCGCCCCGGCCGCCGAGGTAGGCGTCGCCCACCGCGGTGCGGAACTCCCCGGCCACCTGCGCCGCGAGGGCGCGGTCGGGGGCGTGGCCGGCCGCCCGCACGGTCATCCGCGGCACGCGCACGCCGGCCAGGCGCCCGTGCCTGGCGAGGATGTGCGGCGACGTCGCGTGCTCGACCGGCGGGCGCCGTTGGGCCCAGAAGCTGCGCAGCTCGCCGACGTAGGCCGGGATCGCCGCTCTCACGAGCGCAAACCCGCCCGACGTCATCGTCTCCTCGAAGGCGAGCGCGAGCTGGTCGGGACTCCGCTGCGCCGCCTGCGCGCGCGCCCGCTCGGCCTCGGGCCCGAAGACCTCCTCGGCCATCTGCGCCGCGTCGACCGAGAGCGCGCTCATGCGCGCGACGGAGCCCATGCTCGCGGCACGGTCGGCCTCGATCGCGAACGTCTCACCGAGGTCGCCCATGAGCGTCGCGGCGCCGCCGAGAGCGGTGCCGATGCCGATCCTGGCCTCCGTCCCGAGGCGGTCGACGGCGCCGACCAGCGTCGCCGCGCGGCCGCCGCCGAAGAACGCGTCGTAGATGTCGGGAAAGCCGGCGAACGGCGTCGTCGGCATGACGTCGGGGGCAAGCGTGAACGGCCGCGGCGTCAGGACGATCCCGACGACCTCCGCGATCGCCCAGATCTTGTCGCGCAGGGAGTCCATCCACCACGGGACGACCAGCAGGGCGGCCGCGAGGAACGTCAGCAGCGTGTTGCGGGCGACCAGGGCGCCGCCGTAGATCAGCACCGAGATCAGGTCGTCGACCGTGAAGCTCGGCGGGCTCGGAAGGATCGCCAAGAGCCACGGGGGCAGCACGAGCCGCACGACGAACCCGAACAGGTCGAAGCTCATGATCGCGTCGACCACCGAACGCACGGTCTCCAGGAGGTCGGTCGCCCACGTGCCCCAGGCCACGATGCCGTCGGCGAATCCGCGCACGCCGGTGAGGAGGTCGTCGAGCAGCGACGGCGCGACGGTCGTGATGATGTCGAGGTTGACGCCGATGACGACCTGTGCAGCCGCGAGCCACACGGCCGCGAACCCGGCGAGGTCGGCTCCCACGATCAGCCCCTCGATCGCTCCCGCGCGGAGGCCGTGCACGTCCGTCTCGACGGCGCCGAGCTCCGTCAGGAGCATGCCCTTGGCCGCGAGCGAGGCGCCGTCGATGACGACGACGAGCACGTCGCCGAGGATCGGCAGCAGCACGACGACGTCCAGCAGGAGCATGCTCGTCGAGCCCAGCGTCTCCACGAGGCTCTCGATGCCGCCCCCGCCCGACGGCGCGGCGCTCGGATCGGGCGGGACGAGCTCGCCGACCACCGCCAGCGCGGTCCCGGCGCCGCCGGCGACGCCCACGAGCTGCTTGCGCGCCTCGAGGCCGAGCAGGCTGTTGTAGCCGAGGACGAGCAGCCCGATGACGTCCGACAGCCGCCGCTCGCGAGCGTCGAACATCGCGGGCGCCGGGCGCGCGAAGCGATCGATCGACTCCACGACCGCCTGCAGCGCGTCCCGTCCGACCCCGAGCAGGCCCGGCAGCGCGAGCTCCTGGCGCACGGCCGTGCGCGTCCAGGCGATCCCGCCGAGAAACTGCTCGCCGCCCGCGCGCAGGCCCTCGACGAGGCTCAGCGGCCTGTCGACTGGGAGCAGCGGCCCGCCGAGCGCGTCGACGTGGACGCAGAGCGCGCCGTTGTAGTAGCGCAGCACGGGATAGCCGCGCGTCGCACGCTCGCCCGCCGCGGCCTGGGCCGAGAGCTTCTTGACCGCCTCGCCGAGCGCCTCGAACAGCGGCGTCATCTGCGACGTCTGACGCGCCAGCGGCGGGCCGAAGCGGGCGGCGACGGCTGTGAAGTCGATCGGCACGGCTCAGCCCGCCGCCGGAACCGGGTAGGGGGTCGCGTTCAGCTCGCGGCGCAGCTCCTCGGCCCACGCGCGGACGGCTGCCGGCGCCAGCCCGCGGGCGCGCACGCGCAGCGTCCTGATCTGCGGGCTCAGCTCGGTCGGCTCGGGCAGGTCCCGGACCGGATGGTGGGGGCGCTCGGTCCGGATCGTCGCGTCCAGCCGCGTCAGCACGCCCCCGAGCGTGCGGACGTGCTCGGCGGCGGCGGGAGAGACGATCCGCGCGGCCAGGCTGAGGTACGTCGCGGTCTCCAGCGAGCGCTCGAGCGCCTCCGGGCGCGCCTGCGCCGCGCGCAGCGCCGCTCGCTCGCCGGCGAAGATGCTCGGCGGGTGCTGCGCCCGGCGCAGGACCGCGCCGGCCGCCGGCCCGAGGTCCATGGGCCGCCCGACGCCGAGGTCCAGCGGGTTGGGGAGCGCGCTGGGCGCGTCCGCGGCGGCGTGCGCCAGCGGCGTGATGAGCGCCAGCGAGAGCAGCGGCGGGAGCCCGGGCAGGTGCGGCAGCGGCGGCGCCGGCGGTGCGCCCAGCGCCCCCAGGACCTTGCCGAAGGTGCCGCCGGACGACGACGACGGCGTGCTCGGGGCGGCGGTGCGAGCGCGCCACCCCTTGGCAACGCCGAGCTGCGCGATGAACGAGCGTACGTAGGAGACGGTCGGATGGTCGATCGTGTGCGCCCGGACGAACGGCTGCCCCGCTCGCCACCACCATCCGACGAGCACGGCGGAGGCCCCCGCAAAGCGCGAGAACGAGCCGGAGATCGCCTCCCAGAGGACCGCGAACAGCGCGCCGATCTTCGAGAACCCGCGCGTGAGCGGCACGATCGCGCCGCGCATCGCCCGCGGCACCGAGCTGAGCAGCCCCGTGACGAACTCGATCGTCTGCTCCAGGACGAAGCGGACGAGACCCCAGAGCTCCTGGCCGATCCTCGCCGTCGCGAGGAATCCGAGCGCGATCGGCGCCAGCAGGGGGCCGATCCGAGTGACGAGCACGGAGAAGGCGCCCAGCAGGGCCGCGACGAGCGCCGCGAGGCGGTCGCCGAGGGTGAGGAGCTCGCGCAGGAGCGGGTTGCGGACGGCCTCGCGGGGCCCGCTCACCTGCTCCCACAGCGCCTGCAGCGGCTCGACGATCTCGGCCAGCGCCCCGAGCAGGTCGAAGCCACCGCGCAGCTGGCCGCTGATCGCGCCCGCCGCCAGCCCGACGAGCAGGCCGACGCCGCCGGCGATGCCCGCGAGGCCGAGGATCCCGCCGCCGAGCAGGCCGCCCGTCAGCCAGTTGGCGACCGCGAAGAGCTGCGTGTACCAGCGGTCGACGAGCGTGCCGAGCGTGAGCCCGAGCAGCACGCTGTTCACCGGCGAGGCGAGGATGCCGACGAGCGTCCCGCCGAGCCCCAGCAGCGGCTCGGTGAGGTTGGGGCCGATGGCCGGCGTCTGCACCCGCCGCCCGCCGCCGATCGCGCTCCAGCGACGCCGCAGCGCGTCCATGTTGACGAACGCGACGTTCAGCGCCAGCCCGTGCGTCGGCAGCCGCGTGCCGAACCAGCGCACGAGGTAGGCGCTGCGCAGGCGGGCGACGACGAGCTCGAGCGTCTCGGTCACCGCCCGCCAGCGGTCGATGCGTCGGACGCCTCTGGTCAGCACGGACAGGTGCTGCTGGAGCATGATCGCCAGCGGCATCGCCTATCCCCGGCGCGCCTCTTCGATGCGCTCGTTCTCCCGCTCGATCTGCTCGACGAGCAGGCGCGCATATGCCTGACGCTCGACGGTCTCGAGGTCCATCAGCTCACCCCACGACCAGTGCAGGTGGTAGGCCAGGAAGAAGATCTCGCTGCGCAGCGCATCGAGGTCTAGCCCAGAGCTAAAAAATTCGACAGGTCAAGGCTCGCGGGGAAGCTCTTGGAGCAGCGCGGGCACTCGAGCTCGCGCACGAGGTCGACCCCCGGCGCGGCCTCGTTGAGCGCCTTGTCGACGAGTCGCCGGTCGCTCATCGTCAGCTCGCTCATGATCCGCGGCCCGAGCGCCTCCAGCCGGTGGACCGGCACCTCGCCGAGGCTCTTGACGCAGCGCGCGAGCAGCGCGTTCTTGCCGAGCGACGGGTTGTCGCGCATCTGCGGTGCGACCGCCTCCTCGTCGGCGCCGGTCGGCAGCCGCATCGTCAGGGCCGTGTGGACCTGGCCCTCGCGGTCGACGTAGCCGTCGGCGAGCTCGACCGCGAGCTCCTGGGCCTCCTCGCCGTCGGCGAGGACCCGCACCGGCAGCTCGTCGAGGTTCTCGATCGTCGACAGGCTCTCGCCACAGCCCGGGCAGGTGTAGGACGCCTCCAGCTCGGCCCCGAACGTGATGCTGCGCAGCTTGAGCAGCAGGTAGTTGCGGTCGACGGAGTACATGCCCATGACCGGGCCGCGGCCGTTTGACTCGAGGTCGCCGAGCCCGACGATGCAGTTGTGCAGCAGCTCGGTCACGAGCTTGCCGCCGTTGCGCTGGTACTTGCGGTCCGCGAGGATCGCCTCCTCGCGGCCGGTCATCTTGCGCAGCACGACCCTGCGGTGCGTCGTCCCTTCGGGATCGGTGTAGCCGACCGGGAGGGTGACCTCGAACTCGCGCCGCGGCGCCCCGTTACTGGACATACTCCAACCCCTCGTGCTCGATGACGATCGTCTGTTTGATCAGCGCGGTCGATCCGGCCTCGAGGTCGGTGAACTTCGAGGATTTGATCCAGGCGTTGTAGAAGGCGAACGTCAGCACCTTCTCGCCGTTGTGGCGCTTCTCGATCATGCCGTTCTTGCGCGTGCCCGAGCCGCCCTGCGTCGTCGAGTTCAGCTGGAAGACCGACCTGAACCACTCCCGGAAGCGCGCGTCCTCCGGGCTGCCGTCGACGTAGCGCTCGATCGTGAGCGAGTCGAACTTCACCTTCGACGCAGCGATCTTGTACACGTGGTTCGTGCCGCCGTCGGCCTGCTCGATCGTCTCCACCTCTCCCTCCGACAATCCGCTGACCTTGCTCACGCCGGGGCTCTCCGTGCCGTCGATGATCAGGACGAACTCATTGGCCCGGTAGGACTCCCAGATGTCGCCGACCTGAGGCATCGCTCGTCACCTCCTCTCTTTGCTTGGGGACGTCATCCTTCGGATGCGCTGGCGCCGGACGGCTGCTGGCCCACGACGATGAGGATCGTCTCGGCCGGCTTGGAGGGGTAGAAGTAGACCTCGACCTTGAAGTTGCCCTTGTCCACTTCGTCCGGCGGGTTGTTGGTCTCGTCGCAGATGATCGTGAAGACCTCGTCGGGCTCGCCGGTGCCGAACGCGCCCTGCCGCCAGAGGCCCATGAGGAAGGGGCGGACGGAGCCGAACTTCACCGCGTCCCAGAGCCGGTCGCGGTTGGGCTCCTGCTTGACCCACCGCAGCCCCTGCCTGAGGCTCGTCTTCACGTAGTTGAAGGTCAGGCGGACGCCGACGTAGCGCCAGCGGATGTCCGTGCTGAGGGTTCGCGAGGCGTCGACGACGATGCCGGCGCCGGGGATCGCGCGGATCCCGTTGACGCTTCCCATCGTCACGAGATCGGTGTGCTCGGCATCACTGAGCCGGTACTCGACGTCGAGCGCTCCGAGCAGCCGCGCCTCGTCCCCTGCCGGCGCCTTGTGGATCCCGCGCGTCGTCTCGATTCGCGCGAACACCCCGGCGACGTGCCCCACGGGAGGGATCCGGCGCGTCGGCGCCGGCCCGGACGCGAGCGGGTCGGCGACGCTGATCCACGGCCCGTAGAGCGCGCCGTAGACGTTCTTGCCCTGGAATCCGGCCCCGTACTCGATCGCCGTGCCGCCCTCGACCGCCGCCTCCGGGACCGTGCCGATGAACATGCAATCGCCGCGCAGCGCGCAGTAGTCGAGCGCGGCCTGGACGACGGCGGGGTCGGTGCGCTCCGTGCACAGCAGCTGGATGTCGAACGGATCGAAGGAGCGCAAGCCGGTCCGCGCACCGACGTCACCGATGAAGTCGCCGGCCGCGATCGTGCCGTCGCTGCCGCTTCCGAGCGTCACGGTGACCGCCTGGCCGGGGGTGTCGGCGTTGGACTGATTGGCGACGTCGCGGGGGTCGCCGGCGCGGACGAGCTTGGATCCACGCGCCTGGTCGTTGAGCACGGTCGGCGCGTAGTTCGGTGCGCCGCGGCGCAGCGAGAGGCGTGTCCACGTCTCCGTCGCGTCCGTCGCCCCGGGCGCCGCGATCGACAGGTCGAAGTCGGTGCTCGCGACCGTCGCGGTGGCGGGGTCGAAGTCGCCGGCGTTGGCGAGCGCCGGCGTCTACCCGATATGGCCCGTCCCGGCATCGAGCGTCGTGATCGTCTGGATCGCTCGGTCGGCTCCTTCGCTGACGAGCACGCGGTCGCCCACGGAGAACCCGGCGAGCTGCGTCAGCGTCGTGCCGTCCGCTTCGATCGCGCTGCCCTGCCGGACCGGCGCGGCGAAGGACGGGACGAGCGTCACGCGCGTGCCGTCGGCCCAGCGACCGGGATCGGTCTGCCCGCGGTAGCCGGCGTCGAGGCGCAGCAGCGGCGGCGAGGCGTCGTCACCCTGGCGGATCGTCGCGTTGGACGCCGACGGCGCGTCGTTCTCCGCTCCGGCGACGCGGTTGACGTACGCGCGCTGGCCGCCGTTGTCGAAGAACCCCTTCACGAGATAGGCGCCGGCGCTGGCGGCGTCGAACCCGCCGAAGCGCTCGCCGAACTCGGCGAAGCTCGTGATCCGGACGGGCCGGTTCGGCACGCCGCGCCTGGTCAGGACGTTGAACGCCCCGATCGAGACCGCGGCGCCCTGGATCGCCGACGGCGCGCTCCCGTCGACCTCGATGACGTTGAGTCCGATGTTCGTGGCCACTGGTTCAGCTACCTCCCTCGGGCGGCTTCGGCGGTGTGGTGTCCTGCTTGTCCGAGCTCGCCCGCTTGGCGCCCGTCGAGCGGGATCGGCGTGTTTGGGAACCGCGGCCGGCCGTGGCCTTCGCGCGCTCCTCGACGGGCTGGGGCGACGCGACCGAGACGAGCTCCTGGCGCTCGAGCTCGGCGAGGTGGTCTGCGCCGGTCGTCAGCTCGTCGAGCTCGATCTGCCCGCGTGGCTCGATGACGACGACGCGGCCGCCGTGATGGATCTCGACGGACTGATCGCGGAGGTTCGTGACGACGCTCCTGCGTGCGCGCTCAGGCGCTGGCACTGTCCACCTCCAGGTCGACGCGGTTAAACGGCGGCACGGCCGCGACGCGGGCGGCCTGCGGGCGGTGCGAGGTCCCCACGCGGATGTGCAGCCGGGGCTGGCTCGTGACGTCGTCGAGCTCCAGCGGCGGTCCCTCGACCCATTCGACCGTCAGCGGTCGGCCGGCCACGTCGAGCGTCGAGCGGGGGCTGAACTGGGCGAAGGCGAACTGGAGCAGCGCGGCTGCGTCAGCGCGGTCGTCGGCGACCGGCTCGATCGCGTAGAAGATGTCGACCGGCAGGGCGGCGGGCCGGATCGAGAAGCCCTGCCCGGCGTGATCGGTGCGCACGCCGCCGGATGGCGAGCGCTCCTCGGCAGGACGGATCGCGTAGTTGCGAATCCGCAGGAACGGCATGTCCGGGGCCGGCGCCGGGTCGACGATGGCGGCAACCGCGGCGCCGTCGATCTGGAGCCTGCCGCCGAGGCGCTGCGTCAGCGCGGCATCCACGTCGAGCAGCAGCTCGGCCCGCACGGCCGCGATCGCGTCGAGGTGCAGCGCGAACGGGGTCGTGGCGTCCACGCACGTGAAGCGGATCTGGGTGACGGAGCCGCGTACGGCGGGCGCGAGGTCGTCGAGCGCGAGCGGCACAGGTTGCCACGCGCCGGCGACCGCGACCGGGATGTGGCGGTGCCACGTGTTGGCGGCGTCGCCGATCGGAAGCTCGCCGGACCCGAGCCGCAGCTCGAGGAAGAACGGGCGCGCCTCCGAGCCGTCTGCGGGGCGGTCGCCGCGGACCCACAGCTCGAGGTCGTCGAACGCGGCGAGGTCGATCGCCGCGAGCGCGCGCTCGATGCGATGGCCCGCCGCGTCGACCGTCCCGCGCACCGTCGCCGTCCCCCCGCCGAGGCGGCTGACGGCACCGGGCTCGATCGCGACCTGCGTCGACGCCGTACCGCCCGGCGTGCGCGCCTGCCAGGCGGCCAGGTCGGCGAGGTCGACGACGACGCGCCGGCTCATGCGTCGCTCCGGAAGATGGTCATGCGAGCCATGGCGCGAGCATCCTGGCCGCCGGCTGTCACCCGCCCGTATCCACGGACGTCACCGCTGCGTCACCCCTCGACATCCGCCGGCTGCTTCGGGTTTGCCTGCCAAGCGGGATTAGCGCGGGCCGCTCGGGGTTATCCTTGGTATGTGGCCCCGGATCCTGCAAACGACGCCGACCGCAGCGGGCTGGAGGAGTACGGGCCGGCGGGGCGCTCGGAGTGGATGGACATCGACTGGAACGAGCACCTGCGCTGGGTGCGTGTCGAGGATCGCTGGATGAACATCCTCGACTACGGCTCCGGGCCCCCGCTCGTCCTCATCCACGGCCTCTCGGGCTGCTGGCAGAACTGGCTGGAGAACATCCCGTACTTCGCCCGCGACCACCGCGTCATCGCCGTCGACCTCCCCGGCTTCGGCGAGTCCGAGATGCCGGTCGAGGAGATCTCGATGAGCGGCTACGCGGCCACGATCGACGCTCTGTTCGCCGAGCTGGGGATCGACAGCGCGCCGATCGTCGGCAACTCGATGGGCGGCTTCATCGGAGCGGAGCTCGCGATCACCCAGCCGCCACGCGTCGAGCGGCTCGTGCTCGTCGCTGCGGCCGGTCTGAGCATCGAGCACATCCGCACCGAGCGCACCCACGGGCTGCGCCATCGGGCCGAGAACGTCGCGTTCTTCTACCTCGGCTGGCTCGCCTCGCGGTCGCACACCGTGGCGGCCCGGCCGCGGCTGCGCTCGGCGCTCATGCTGCTCGTCGCGGCCCATCCCGCAAAGCTGCCTCCGGAGCTGACGATCGAGCAGGTCAGCGGCTCCGGCAAGCCTGGCTTCTCCGACGCGCTGGATGCGATGTGCGGCTACGTGTTGCGCGACCGCCTCGAGAAGATCTCCTGCCCGACGTTCATCGTGTGGGGCGACAAGGACCGGCTCGTGCCCGTGAAGGACGCGGCCCTCTTCGAGGAGCTCATCCCCGACTCGCGCTCGCTCATCTACACCGACACCGGCCACGTGCCGATGATGGAGCGCCCGGCGCGCTTCAACGCCGACGTGGAGGCGTTCCTGCGCGAGGGTGCCGGCGAGCGCGAGCCCGGTACGGGCACGCGCACGTTCGCGGCCTGAGGCCGCGGGCACCCGGCAACTTGACGAGCCCCCTTATAGTTGTACGTAAAGTCGTACCACTTCCAGGGAGCGCACGATGGCCGAGACCACGAAGCGAGCGGCGGCAAAGCAGCCGGCAAACGAAGCTTCCGCTTCCAAGCGTTCCGTCTCACGCCCACGCCCGACCTCGCGCAAGCTGGCGGGCTTCCAAACGAAATCGCTGGCCACGACCGAAGCACGCAAGGCCCTGCCTCAGCTGGTCAACGAGATGAGCGCCAAGAACGAGGCCTCCGCCGACCTGATGCAGGACGCGATCGACATCGGACCGCATCGCAAGGGCGGGGCGGTCCTACTGCCAGGCGTCGACCTCGCCGCCCACGTCACCGAAGTCGCCGAGCTCCGCGCCCGCGTCGAGCAGCTCGAAGAGGACTTGGAGGATGCCGGCATGGCGCTGTTCCTGCAGGAGCGCCTTGCGACGACCACTGGCCAATGGCTGACCACCGAGCAGTTCCTCACCGGGATCGGCATGGAAGGCCACATTGAGCAGCTCCCGGAAGGCTGACGCCGACTCCGGGGCGACGGCGAGGACCTACACCTTCGAGTTCCTTCCCGAGGTCCAAGCCGACGCCAACCGCCTCGACCGGGATCTCCGACGAGCCATCGCCGACATCGTCGTCGCCCTCCACGACAATCCGTGGCACGGCGAGCTCATGGACGATCGCTGGCCTCACAACCTCGACGGCTGCCGGAAGATCCGCTTCGACAAGCCCGGCTGGAAAGGCAAGCCGCGCTACCGCTTCGTCTACCGCAACGAACCCTCCGACGGCGCTGTCGGAAGCATGCTCGTCCTCGCCATCGGGCGCCGCGACAACATGATCGCCTACGCTCAGGCCTCCGGCAGACTGACCAGACGCGAAGTCGCCAAACGCAGCCCAGGTGCCAAGACGCCGTAGGTCGGGGACCACCCGGACGGCACGCGGCGCTGCCCGACCGACGCGGAGCCCGAGCTTGTCAGACGATCGGGTCGAGCAGGTACCGGACCCAGGGACGGGGGTCCGCGGGATGGGCGATGTCGGGCCCGGTCGGACGCTCGACGCCCTCCAGCTCACCGTCGGTCATGACCTCGATGTGCTCGCGGGTGAGGGCGAGGTCGAGCAGCTCGGCGATGGCGTCGGTGAGCTGTTCGCGAGCGATCGTGGAGCGGCCGTGGTGCAGGCCGGCGACGGCGCCTCGCACCTGGCGCAGACCCGGACCTCGCGCAGCCGTGGTCTCTCGGTCACGGCGCCCGCTCCAGCTCGCGCAGGTCGAACTCGATCTCCCACAGCTCGCCGTAACGCCGCTGCGGCGGCTGCAGCCGGCACAGGAAGCGCCGCTCAACCCCGTCGCGGTCGTCCGCGACGACCTCGACCGGCGCCAGGCGATCGGCGATCCGCGTGCCGGCGGCGCCGCGGCGCCGGACGAGCTGGGCGAGCTCGTCGCGCAGCTCGGGCTCCACGCGCTCCAGGAACCGCGCGGCGATGCGGCGGCGCTCGCGCGGCGACAGGCCGAGCCGGTCGTCGTCGCGCTCGACGGTGATCTCGACCCGACCGGCGACGAGCCGGCCCTCCCGATACGCGCGTGCCCAGCGATAGCGCTCCACGGGCGCCAGGCTGGCAGGCACGCCCAACGGACGCAACGTCATAAGCGCCAGTACGATCTCTGCACATTTCCATCAGCGTATGAGCAGAGAGACCGTCATCCGCGTCGGGCCCGGCGACTCCACGTTGCGTGGCCGCCTGCTGGGCGCCCGACTGCGGGAGAAGCGAGCCGCTGCGGGCCTGACCGGGGTGGACGTCACCAAGCGCATGCGGCGCTCGCACTCCTCGCTCAGTCGCTGGGAGTCGGGCGACCAGATCCCACGCCCCGGCGACCTGCTCTACATGCTCGAGCTGTACGGGGTCGTCGGGTCCGAGCGCGACGCGCTCATGCGGCTCGCCGACGAGGCGCATGAGCACGATCAGGCGTCCGAGGTCGTGTCGGCGGCCGTGGCCGACTACGGCTGGCTTCAGGGCCGGGCGTGGAAGCTCGAGACGTTTCAGGACGCGGTCGTGCCCGACCTGCTGCAGACGGCCGACTACGCGCGGGAGATCCTCAAGGCCTGGGATCCGACCGCTGGCCGAGACCAGGTCGAGCGCATTGTTCGCGCTCGCATGGCGCGGCAGCGCAGGCTCACGGGCGACGACGCCGTCGAGCTGTGCGCGGTCGTCAGCGAGGCCGCGCTGCGTCAGGCGATCGGCGGCGCCGACGCGATGCACGCCCAGCTGCGCCACCTGCTCGACCGCGCGGCGCTGCCGAACGTCGAGCTGCGCGTCGTGCCCGCGTCCGCCGGCGCGCACCCGGGCCTCGTCGGGCCGTTCACGATCATGCGCTTCCGCGATGCCGCCGATCTCGTGCGGGTCGCGACGCGCGGCGGCGACATCTACTTCGAGGATCCCGAGCCGTTCGCGCAGGCGCTGCGGCGCATCAAGAGCACGGCAGTTCCGCCTAGGAAGTCGGTCGCTATGATCGCCGCCATGACCAAGGAGACGACATGATCGGCACCGATCTCGACGGCCTGACGTGGGGAAAGAGCAGCTATTCTGGCGACGCTGCCCAGTGCGTGGAGACCGCCGTCCTCCCCGATCGCCGGATCGCCGTCCGCGACAGCAAGCACCCCGGCGACGCCGTCCTGATCTACACCCCCGCCGAGTGGCGTGCCTTCATCGCGGGCGCCAAGGCCGGCGAGTTCGACCTGGTCTGACGGCCGCACGTCGCATCGCGGGATAAGGCCCCGGCTGCGGCCCGCTCGCCGAGGAGCTCAAGGAACGCGCGTTAGCCGCGGCGCGCGAACTGCGCGTGCGCGGCGAGCGCTGACGCGCAGCGCCCTCGAGGGCACGGCGCGAGGGTCGAGTACGCGGCCTGAGTGAAGGCGGCCGGGCGTGCCAGAATCGGGCTTTCCGGAAGATGCCAGCCGTTCGCTGCTGTCGGAAGGCTCACCCGAGGCGGCGACGTGACCGCACGCGGCCGCGCCAAGCACGCAACAGTCCAGCGCCCGCCGAGTCGGTGGCACCCGCGCCGGCGTCCCCGAGCTGCCTGAGGATCTCGGCAAGCGCACGCTCTGTTGTGAGCGTGTTGGGGTGCTCGTCGCCGAGCAGTCGCCGGCTGGCGGCGAGCGTCTGTTCGTGGAGGGTGCGTGCGCCGTCGAGGTCGCCCTGTGCGTGCAGCGTTGCGGCGAGGTTGTTCATCGCTGTGAGCGTGTTGGGGTGCTCGTCGCCGAGCAGTCGCCGGCT
>Ga0136631_10000221_pt1 | contig 17344 bp, 20 predicted proteins | sample AntDrymUQ6012206_2_FD_104655 | JGI IMG/M metagenome (GOLD analysis project Ga0136631, IMG submission 104655) | Polar desert sand microbial communities from Dry Valleys, Antarctica - metaG UQ601 (22.06) | ecosystem: Environmental > Terrestrial > Soil > Desert | place: Antarctica: Dry Valley... | reverse complement strand
GTCATGAAGTCGAGCTTGTTGTCGATGACGTCCTGGGTCATCTTCGGGACGCCGGATTTCAGGACCGTCATCTTGTCGATGTTGCCCTTGGCGATGCCGGGGATGTCGAACCCGGGCGTCTTCGTGAGGACGTACTCGCGCGTCGGGTTGACGACCTTGATCGTGTAGGGCCCGATGCCCGGGATCGCGCGCGAGGACTTGAACGGCGCCTTCGACGCCGGCGTGGGAGCGGCGTTGGCGAGGCCGATCGCGAAGAGGAACTTGCCGTCGGCGATCGACAGCTTGACCGTGATCTCACCGGTCGCGTCGTCGGCCGTGATGCCGGAGATGTCGGCGCCGGCCTTCTTGGCCTTCTGGTACTCCTCGATGCCCTCGATCTGCGCGGTGAACGAGGCGAACGGGCCGCCGAGGAAGTTCAGGCGCTTGATCGTGTGCTCGAAGTCCGACGCCTTGACGTCGGTGCCGTCGGAGTACTTCAAGCCGTCGCGCAGCTTGAAGGTGTAGGTCTTCTTGTCCTCGGAGACCTCGGGCATCGCCTCGGCGAGGCCGGGGATGAGCTCCGTGCCCTCGGCGCCGTCGGCGTGCTTGTAGGTGACCAGGCCCGTGTAGACGAGCTGCAGCGCCTGGTTGGCCTGCACCGTCTGAAACAGCACGGGGTCATAGGAATCCGGCAGGACGCTGCCGATCCTGGCCGAGCCGCCGGTCTTGCCGGCGCCGTCGTCGGCGCCTCCACCGTCGTCATCCGAGCCGCAGGCAGCCAGGCCCAGACAGGCTCCGGCCGCCAGGCCGCAGACGAGTGCACTACGAAACTTCCCCATCCTGGGGCCCCCTTGAGTCGAACGAACGAACGATCGCGTTCCGCGAATCTACCTTGCGCGTTCGAGCATTGCACGTTCTGTGGCGAGCGTGTGCAAGAAGCCCTCCGGGAGAGAACCCGGTTCGCCCCGCCGCGAGCGGCGGGGCGAACCTTCCGATCAGGCGTCGATCGGCGTGATGTTCGGGGTGTTGACCCCGGCCACCGTCGGCGTGAACCGCTTCGTCGCGTCGAAGTCGAACAGCTTGCCGGGCTTCGAGCCGCGGACGCCGAAGCCGAAGCCGGCGGCCTTCAGCTGCGTGACGGCGGTGAGGATGTCGGTGAACTCGACGCGCATGTAGATGCGATCGTTGCCGAGCTTGCCCAGCGACTGCAGCGCGAGCGCGCGGTGCACGGCCTCGACGCCCATGAACTCGGCCGGCACGGCGGCCAGCTTCGGGTCGGCCTTGGCGAACGCGCCGACGCCGATCAGATAGGCGTTGATGAAGATCTGATCGCCGGCGACGAGCGTGTTGAGCAGGTTCGCCTGGCTCGCGAAGACCTCGTTGGGGACCCAGATCTTCCTCGTCAGCGGCCTGCCACCGAGCCCGACGAGCGTGTTGTAGTGCGCGAGCTCCTGCTGGGCGGCTGCGGCGATGTTGCGCTTGGTGACCGCGTCCTTGACGAGGCCCGGGCGCACCGCGCCGACGGTGTTGACGATCGTCGCCAGGATCTCGGCGGTCGCCGCGACGTTGAGGATCGTCTGGATGTCGTTGTTGCCCGCGGCCTGCGCCTTGCCCTCCATCAGGCCGAGCATGCCCATTCCGCCGACGGCTGCGGCGGTCGCGCCCATCAGCTGGCGGCGCGTGCGCGGCGAGATCGGCTCTGTGGCGATTGCGCGCTGGACGCTCTCGAGTGCTTCGGACATTCGTGCCCCCTGGTTGGATCGACGTTTTCCCATGAGCTGTCGAAGCGCGCGCCCTGCCGGATCACCCCGGGCGCGCCAGGTCGGCGCGGTTGGCCGCCATGACCCCGGATCCGCCCGGCGGGCCGCCGCCCGAGGACTACGTCTTTCGCGGCGAGACGCCCGGCGGCGAGGGCGACGAGATCCGCCACTTCTGGAGCTCCGAGCTGTTCGTCGCGCCGTCAGAGCCCGGCCAGGAGCCGCGCCACGTGGGCACGATCGAGCCACTGTGGAACCTGCTCGACCTCACGCCACAGGGGCGCGGCAGCGGCTGGGACGAGCAGCTCAGCCCCTGCTGTCACGCGGCGGCGCGTTGACCGGCGGCGGGTGCAGTGCGGGGTACAGCGCGACGTAGCGCTCGCGCAGCTCGCGATAGGGCGCGACCCATGCGGGGTCCGGCTCGACCACCTCGCCCGGGCGCACGCACGCGGCGACCGCCTCGTGGACGTCGGCGAAGACGCCGGCCGCGACGCCGCCGAGCAGCGCCGCGCCGAACGACGCGCCCTCGTCGACGGCCGTGCGCTGCAGCGCCAGCTCGAGCACGGACGCGAGGATGCGCAGCCACAGATCGCTGCGCGCGCCGCCGCCCGAGACGCGCCCGAGCGCGGGGCGCAGCGGATGGGATGTCATCTGCGAGACGAGGTCGAGGCTGTCGCGCAGGCCGAGCGCGACGCCCTCGAGCACCGCGCGCACGAGCGCGCCGCGGTCGTGGCGCAGCGACAGGCCGGTGAACGAGCCGCGCGCGTCGGGGTCGGCGTGCGGCGTGCGCTCGCCCGCCAGGTAGGGCAGGAACGTCAGCCCCTCGGCGCCCGGCCCCCAGCTTGCGGCCTCGCCGACGAGCGTCGCGAAGCCGATGTCGGCGCAGAACGTGTCGCGCAGCCAGCTCAGCGATCCCGCCGCCGACAGCATCACGCCCATGCTGTGCCAGACCCCGGGCACGGCATGGCAGAAGGCGTGGACGCGCGCGGCCTCGTCGGCGGCGAACGCGTCGGACGCCGCGAACACGACGCCGGAGGTGCCGAGCACGACGGACACCATCCCCACCCGCCCTGCGGGCCTGTCGACGCCGACGCCGAGCGCCCCCGCTGCCTGGTCGCCGGCGCCGGCCGCGACCGGCACCCCGTTCGCGGTCTCGCCGCTCGCGCACGGCGACTCGAGCGCGTCCGGCAGCCACGCCTCGTCGACGTCGAGTGCGCCGGACACCTCGGAGCTCCAGCGCCGTCGCGCGACGTCGAACAGCAGCGTCCCCGAGGCGTCGGAGACGTCGGTCGCGTATTCCTCGCAGAGGCGCAGGCGGACGTAGTCCTTGGGCAGCAGGACGTGTGCGATCTGCCCGTAGAGCTCGGGCTCGTGACGCTTCATCCAGCGCAGCTTCGGCGCGGTGAAGCCGGGCAGCGCACGGTTGCCGGTCAGCGCGATCAGCTCGTCGAGGCCGAGCAGCGCCTCGATCTCCGCGCACTCGGCGCCCGTGCGCCCGTCGTTCCAGAGGATCGCCGGGCGCAGCACGCCGCCGGCCGCGTCGAGCGCGACGAGCCCGTGCATCTGACCGCTGAGCCCGATCCCCGCGATCGGCCCGGCGCGCCTGAGCTCGGCGAGCACCTCCTGCGCGCCCGTCCACCAGCGCTCGGGGTCCTGCTCGGCCCAGCCCGGGCGCGGCGTCGACAGCGGGTGCGCGACGGAGGCGCGCGCCACGACCTCGCCCTCGTCGGAGATCAGCAGCCCCTTGACCGAGGACGTCCCGATGTCCAGCCCGGCCAGCAGCGCCATTGTCGGGGCGGCCTACGCGCCGAGCGCCGCGTAGACGAGCTCGTAGGCGCGGATCGCGTCCTTGTCGTGCTGCGCGTCGCGCAGCGCCGCGTCGTCGATCCGCGAGGCGGCGCCGTCGATGAAGCGCCACTGCAGGACGCTGCGCCTGACGACGTCGACGGCGTCCTCGGTGTAGGGGTAGAGATCGAAGCCGAGGCGCTCTCCGTCCGATCCGTAGCCCGCGCGGCGCAGCTCGACCGCCAGCTCGAGCGTCTCCATGAAGGCCGTCGCGCCGACCATGTTGTCGTCGTCGAACGTGCCCCAGCCGGAGTTTGCGTGCTGGTGGCCCAGCAGCCCCTCGGCGTGCAGCAGCGCCGCGTACTCGGCGAGGTTCTCGCCGTTCATGATCAGGTGCTGCCAGTCCATGTTGACCTGCACGTTGGTGATCCCGCGCGCGCGCAGCGTGTGGATCACGTGCAGCGTCATGCCGACGTTGCCCATGTGGATCTTCATCGCCGGCTCGGAGTTCTTGTGCTCGAGCAGCAGCACCTGGTCGAACTCCGCGAGCTTCTTGGCCGCCTCGCCGATGCCGTCGATCAGGCCCTTCCAGCTCTGGGCGTAGGGCGTCTGGAAGGGGTAGTTGTAGCCCTCGATCCCGGGCCAGATGATCATCCGCGCGCCGAGCCGGCCGGCGAACTCGGCGCAGGCCACGGTCTGGCGGACCGCCTCCGCGCGGGTCTCGTCGTCGGGCGAGGACAGGCCGCCGCGGGCGAAGCGGTTGTCGAGGTGCATGCCGCTGGCGATCGCATGGATGCCGTGGCCGCCGAGCGCGTCGCGAACCTCGTCGAGGTTGTCGTCGGACAGCTCCTGGGGGAAGTGGAACTCGTAGTCGTCGATCAGGCCCTCGAGCCCCGCGACGGCGGTGCGCACGTGCTCGGCGGTGCTGCGATCGGCCAGCTCGGGCTTGTAGCCGCCGGGGTTGAAGCGCGTGACCATCGCGCCCATCGCCCAGATGCCGAGGCTCGTCTTCATGGGGCTCCCTCCGTGGTATGGATGAAAGCTTGCGATCGTGCGCTCAGCCGCGCCGCTTCGATGACCCGCAGCGCGGCGACGCTGTCGCGCGCGTCGACGGGCATCGCGGCGCCGTCGCGCAGGGCGTCGCGCACGCCCTCGTAGAAGCGCTCGTAGGCGCCGGGCCGGATCGGGATCCGGCGCTCGCCGGAGGCGTCGGCGACGCGCGCGGGCTCGCCCTCGCCCCAGCCCTCGTCGCCCGGGCGCAGGCCCGCCGCGAGCTGGTCCTCCTGCGGGTCCAGGCCGGGCGTCTCGAACGCGCCGCCCGTCGCGCTGACGCGCATGCTTCGCCCGCCGAGCGCCGCGACCGCGCTCATCCACAGGTGCGAGCGCACGCCGCCCTCGTGCTCGAGCGCGACGAAGACGTCGTCGTCGACCTGCGCGCCCTCGCGGCGGCAGTCGATCTCGGCGTACACGCTCAGCGGCGAGCCGAACAGGACCAGCGCCTGGTCGATCAGGTGCGCGCCGAGGTCGAGCAGCATCCCGCCGCCCTCGCCGGCGTCGACAAGCTCGCGCCAGCGGCCGGCGTCGACCTGCGGGCGATAGCGCTCGTAGCGCGACTCGTAGCGGCCGATCTCGCCGAGCTCGCCCGACTCGACGACGCCGTGCAGCGTCAGGAAGTCGCCGTCCCAGCGGCGGTTCTGAAAGACCGTGACCGGAACGCCGGCGCCGGCGAAGTCCTCGACGAGCGCGGCCGCCGCCGCCGCGTCCGGCGCCAGCGGCTTGTCGATCACGACCGCGATCGCGCGCGCCAGCGCGGCGCGCGCGACCGGCACGTGCAGCCGGTTGGGGGTCGCGACGACGAGCAGGTCGATCGCCGGCTCGTCGCGCAACAGCGCGTCGGCGTCGGCGTGCACGGCGACGCCCGGGTAGGCGTCCCGCGCGCGCTGCGCGCGAGCCGGGCTCGACGTCGTCACGGCGACGAGCTCGAGCCCCTCGGTGGCGGCGACGAGCGGGGCGTGGAAGACCTCGCCGGCGAGGCCGTAGCCGGCGACCGCGACGCGAATCGGGGCGCTCATGGGAGCACGACCGCGCGGCCCTCCGCCGCCGAGCGGTAGAGCGCGTCGATCGCGCGCGCCTGGCCGAGCGCGTCGTCGCGGCCCAGCAGCGGCTCGCGCTTCCCGCCGATCGCGGCGGCCATGTCCTCGAGCTCGAGGCGGTAGCTGTCGACCGGCTTGAGCTTGATCAGCTCGCGCTCGCGGTCGCGCTCGAGCACGATCCGCGGCCGCCGGCAGTGCCACGGGTCGTCGAGCAGGATGCGCCCGTCGGAGCCCGTGATCTCGAGCTCGTCGCGCGCGGGGATGTCGAAGCCGCAGTCGATCGTCGCCAGCAGGTCGTTTGAGAAGCGCAGCAGCGCGACCATCCGCATGTCGACGCCGGCCGGCCCCGTCACGACTTCCGCGGACACGCTCACGGGCTCGCCGCCGGCGACCATCCGCGCGCCGCTGACGCAATAGCAGCCGACGTCCATCAGGGCGCCGCCGTCGAGGGCCGGATCGAGGCGCACGTCGGCGTCGCCGGCGAGCGGAAAGGAGAAGCTCGCGCGGACGAGCCGCACGTCGCCGATCGCGCCCGCGTCGAGCAGCTCGCGCAGGCCCGCCGTCTGCGGGTTGTGGCGCCACATGTACGCCTCGCTCAGCACGAGGCCGGCCGCGTCGGCGGCGTCGAAGGCCTCCGCGACGCGCTCGGGCCGGCGGTCCATCGGCTTCTCGCACAGCACGTGCTTTCCGGCCTGCAGCGCCTTCAGCGTCCAGTCGACGTGCATGCCGTTGGGCAGCGGGACGTAGACCGCATCGACCTCGGGGTCGGCGAGCAGCGCGTCGTAGGAGCCGTGCGCGCGCGCGATCCCGTGCAGCTGCGCGTACGCCCGCGCGGCCTGCTCGCTGCGGCTTGCCACCGCGACGACCTGCGCGGCGTCTGAGCCACGCGCGGCCGCGATGATCGCTCCGCCGATCCGCGCGGTCGACAGGATCCCCCAGCGAAGTGGCCCATCCCGCGAGTCCGCGTGACGGACCACTAGCCCCACGAGCCTTCGCTCATCGGCCGGAACGTCGTCGTCATGAGCCGCATCGAGCGCGGCCGCGTGAGCGCGAACAGCACGACCTCGGCGACGTCCTCGGCGCTCATCATCCCCTCCAGCTCGGGCATGTCCTGCGTGCGGCCGGTGCCGATCGCGAAGTCCGTCGCGACGCCGCCCGGGCAGATGTTCGAGCAGCGCACGCCGTGCTCGCGCAGCTCGATGTCCAGCGAGCGCACGAAGCCGACCTGGCCGAACTTCGACGCGTTGTAGACCGCCTCGCCCGGAAACGCGTTGACGCCCGCGACCGACGCCAGCGAGACGAAGTCGCCGCCGCCGCCGTGGATCAGGTGCCCGAGCGTCGCGCGCGCCGTGTAGAGGACGCCCTTGAGGTTGACGTCGATCATCCGCTCGAGCTCGTCGGGATCGAGCTCGAGGAACGGACCGTAGGCGCCGACGCCGGCGTTCGCGACGACGATGTCCAGGCGCCCGTGCTCGGCGACGGTCGCCTGGACGAGCGCCTCGACCTGCGCGCGATCGCGGACGTCGGTCGCCAGTGCGACCACGCCCTCGATCCCGAGATCGCCGCCGCTGCGCGAGCCGAGGCCGAGCTTGACGCCCGCGCCCGCCAGCGCGCGTGCGACCGCGGCGCCGATGCCGCGGCTTGACCCGGTGACGAGCGCGACCTTGCCTTCGAGGGCCTCCGTGCCGATGGTCATGCCCTGCCCGACTGCGCCCGCCCGCGGCGCGAGATCGAGTCGACGGCGACGGCGAGCAGGAGCACGAGGCCGGTGACGACGAACTTCGTCCCCGAGCTCAGGCCGAGCAGGCCGAGGCCGTTGGCGATGCCGGCGATCACGAGCGCGCCGAGCAGCGCGGACTTGATGTGCCCGCGCCCCCCGAACAGCGACGTCCCGCCGATCACCGCGGCGGCGATCGAGTAGAGCAGGATCTCGCCGCCGCCCGCGTTCGTGTCGACCGAGCGCAGCCGCGAGGCGAGCACGATGCCGCCGACCGCCGCCATCAGCGAGCAGATCGCAAAGCACGCGATCTTGATGCGGTCGACGTTGATGCCCGCCCGCCGCGCCGCCTCGGCGTTGCCGCCGACGGCATAGACGTGACGCCCGAAGCGCGTGCGGCGCAGGACGTAGGTCCAGAACACGAGCAGCACGCCGACGAGCACCGCGACGTACGGCAGGCCGCGGTCCTGGTTGACGACCCACAGGACGAACGCCAGCGCGACCACCAGGCCGGCGATCCGCAGCGCGACGATCAGCAGCGGGTCGTTGTCGAGGCCGGCGGCCGCGCGCTTGCGAAGCCCCCATAGCTGAACCACCGCGTAGGCGCCGACGCTCAGCGCCAGCAGCACCCACGACATGCCCTCCGAGACGAAGTCGTTGGCGAAGCCGATCACGAAGTCGTCCTGCAGCACGACGGTGCCGCGGCTGCCGATCAGCAGCAGCACGACGCCGTTCCAGGCCAGCAGGCCCGCGAGCGTGACGACGAACGAGGGGATGCCGATCTTCGTGATGATCAGCCCGTGCAGCGTGCCGATCGCGACGCCGGAGCCGAGCGCGATCGCGATCGCCACGGCCGTCGGCACGGTCGAGCCGTCGGGCAGCAGCAGCAGCGCCGTCAGGACGCCCGAGACACCCGACACGTAGCCGACCGAGAGGTCGATCTCGCCGAGCAGCAGGACGAACACGATGCCCATCGCGACGACCGCGAAGGCGGCGCCCTGGACCATCAGGTTGACGAAGTTCCCGGCCGTCAGGAAGCGGTCGTTCTGCAGCTGGAAGACGACGCAGATGACCAGCAGGCCGAGGATGATCGGCAGGCTTCCGAGCTCGCCGCCGCGGACGTTGGCGGTCCAGCGCTTGGCATACGCGCCGAGCGTCGCGGCCGGGGCGGCCGTCGGGGTCGGCAACGGCGGTGTGATGGCGCTCATGCCGGCACCCCCTCCTCCTGGCCGGGAACGGTGCTGAGCCTGCCGGCGGTGATCGCCTCGACGACCTCGCGCTGGTTGGTGTCCTTGGTGTTGAAGCGCGCGACGTCCTGGCCGAGGCGCAGGACGGTGATGTGGTCGGCGACCTCGAAGATGTCGTGCAGGTTGTGCGAGACGAGCATCACCGCGAGACCCTGTTCGGCGAGGCGCTTGACGAGGTCGAGCACCTGGCGCGTCTGGGCGACGCCGAGCGCCGCGGTCGGCTCGTCGAGGATCACCAGCCGCGAGTTCCACATCACGGCCTTGGCGACGGCGATCGACTGGCGCTGACCGCCCGACAGGCCGGCGACGGTCTGGCGCACGGAGCGGATCGTCGTGACCGACAGTGACTTCAGCGTCTCCGAGCAGCGCTGCTCCATCTTCGTCTCGTCGAGCGCGTGCAGCGGCGTGAGCTCCTCGCGGCCGAGGTACATGTTCTGCACCACGTCGAGGTTGTCGGCCAGCGCGAGGTCCTGGTAGACGATCTCGATGCCGAGCGCCGAGCTGTCCTTCGGCCCGGAGATCGAGACGGGCTCTCCCTCCCAGAGGATCTCGCCGTCGTCGATCGGATAGATGCCGGCGATGCACTTGATCGTCACCGACTTGCCGGCGCCGTTGTCGCCGACCAGGGCGGTGACCTCGCCCTCGCGGACGTCGAAGTCCACCTCGTGCAGTGCCTGCACGGCGCCGAACCGCTTGGAGACCCCTTTGAGCTCCAGCAGCGGCACCGCGCCGGAGGGCCGCTCGCGCGGCCCTCCGCCGTCGGTGGGCTGGGTCATGACAACCCGGCCGCCTTGCACTTGGTGGCCAGCTTGCCCGCGCAGATCTCCGCGACCTTGGGGAAGTCCGGCTCGCCGATGTACTGCTTGATGTTGTCCTTCGTGACGGCGACCGGGTCGAGCAGGATCGCCGGGACGTCCTTCTTCTCGTTGTTGACCGAGTCGCTGACGCCGGTCGGCTCGTCGCCCTTGGCGAGCGTGATCGCCAGTGCTGCGGCCGCGTCGGCCTCCTTCTTGATCGCCTTGTAGACGGTCATGCACTGATCGCCGTTGACGATGTTCTGGATGCCCTGCAGCGTCGCGTCCTGGCCGGTGACCGGGATCTGCTCGAGCTTGCGCGCCTTGAGCGCCGAGATCGCGGCATTGCCCAGGCCGTCGTTGGCCGCGACGACGCCGTCGACCTTGTTGTTGGCCTTCTGCAGCATCTGCTCGAAGATCGTCAGCGCCTTCTGGTTGTCCCAGTCGGGCACGGACTGATCGGCGACCTCGGTGAACTCGCCGGACTTGAACTTCGGGTTGATGACCGAGTCGTAGCCCTTCTTGAAGAGCGTCGCGTTGTTGTCGGTCGGCGAGCCGTTGAGCACGGCGACGGCCGGCTTGGACTCACCCTCGAGGCAGCTGACGATGCCCTCGCCCTGCAACTTGCCGACCTGCTCGTTGTCGAACGAGACGTAGTAGTCGGACTCGCCGTTGAGCGTCAGGCGGTCGTAGTCGATGACCTTGACTCCCTGGGACTTGGCGTTGGCGGCGATCGCCGCGCCGCTGCCGGAGTCGAGGTTGACGAGCAGCAGCACCTTCGCGCCGTTGGTGATCGCCTGCTCTGGGCGGACTTGTCGGCCTCGGCGTTCTGGATCTCCGACTCCACGCCCGCCTTGTCGAAGGCCGCCTTCAGCAGCGGCCGGTCGAGCGTCTCCCAGCGCACCGAGGACTTCGAGTCGGGCAGCAGCACCGCGACCTTGCCCGCGCTGTCGCCGCCGCCGCCCGAGCTGCCCGATCCGCCGTCGTCGTCGCCGCAGCCTGCCGCGGCAAATGCCAGCGCCGCGGCGCCGATCGCAAGCGCCAGCGGCATGCCCCGCCGACGTGTTCCTCCAGTGACCCTCATATGACTGCCTTTCATCTCGATGTATCTGATACCGACGCTGCCGGAGCGGCGACCTCTGCCTGACGCGCCGCCAGCTCGAGCGCGCCGAGCACCTCGGCACGGTCGCCCAGCACGCCTTGGGTGATGCGAACGTCCTGCGCCGCCGACGGGATGGCGTAGCGGTGAACCGCCTCACGCAGGGGATCGAGCAGGACGTCGCCGGCGGAACTGACCCTGCCGCCGACGATGACCAGCTCTGGGTTGAAGGCATTGACGATCGCCGCGACCGAGCGGCCGAGGATGCGACCGGCGTCGGCGATCGCGCGGCGCGCGCCCGAGTCGCCCTCGTCGCACAGCACGATCACGTCGTCGAGCGTCAGCGCGTCGCCGTGGCTGGGGCGCAGCAGGCCGAGGATCGCGTGGCCGCCGGCCATCATCTCCAGGCAGCCGCGGTTGCCGCAGCGGCAGATCGGGCCGCTCTCGTCGACGAGCACGTGGCCGAGCTCGCCGGCCGTGCCGCCGCATCCGCGGTACAGCTCGCCGCCAAGGATCAGGCCGGCGCCGACGCCGCCGGAGACCATCAGGTAGATCGCGTCCTGCGCGCCGATGCCGGCACCGAGCGTGATCTCGGCGAGCGCGCCGAGGTTCGCGTCGTTGTCGAGGTGAACCTCGAGGCCGAGGCGCGCGGAGAGCACGTCTACGGGCCGCACGTCGGCCCATGCGGGCAGGATCTTGCCGGCGTGCACGGTCTTCGTCGCGACGTCGACGGGGCCCGACAGGCCGACGCCGACGCCGAGGATGCGGTCGCCCTCGACGCCCGCCCGAGCGACGACCTCGCCGGCGAGCTCGACGGCGAGGTCGAGCGCGCGCGCCGCCGCCTTGTCGACGTCGAGCTCGCGAACGGACTCGGCGAGGATCGTGCGTGAGAGGTCGGCGATCGCGACATGGACCTGCTCGTGGCCGAAGTCGATGCCGAGCACGAGGCCGGCCGGGCGCCCGAAGGTCAGGAGCGTCGGCGGGCGGCCCTGCTGCGGCGCGCGCGCGTCGGGCTCGGGCTCGCGCTCGACGACGAGGCCGCTGCTCTGCAGGTCCGACACGAGCGTCGAGACCGTCGAGCGCGACAGGCCGGTCAGGCGAGCGAGGTCGGCGCGGCTGGCGCTGCCACGGCGGCGCAGCATGTCGATCAGCCGGCGGCGATTCTGCTCGCGAAGGGACTCCAGCGAGCCTGATCCGGCGGCGGACATGGGCGCCACTGTGCCGAACCAGGGAGTGTTTTGTCAAGACTCTGATAAAAACTTTCTTCGATTAGGCGGATTTTGTGCAGAATCCGGCGTTACTCCGTTCGCACGAGAGCCGCCGCCCGCTCCATGCGGCTATCGTCGGGCGAGATGAGCCACGATCCGGCGTCGCGCTGGCGCCCCGCCCCGGCGCGGCTGGCCCGCCTGCTGCTGGGCCTCGCGATCTTCGGCGCAGGCGAGGCGCTGCTCGTCGCCTCGACGCTCGGCAACTCGCCGTGGACGGTGCTCGCGGAGGGGCTCGGCGAGCACACGGAGATCGGCGTCGGCGCCGCGACCGTCGTGCTGAGCGTGGCCGTGCTGGCGCTGTGGCTGCCGCTGCGCCAGCGCCCCGGGCTCGGCACGGTCCTCAACGCGTTGCTGGTCGGCGTCGCGCTGGGGGTCGTGCTCGATCTCGTCGCCAAGCCGGACGCGATCGTGTGGCGCTCGACCTACGTGCTCGGCGGGATCGCGCTCGTCGGCCTTGGCAGCGGGCTGTACCTCGGCACGCGCCTCGGCGCGGGCCCGCGCGACGGGCTGATGCTCGGCATGCACGAGCGCACCGGCGTCTCGATCAGGCTCGCGCGCACGGGCCTGGAGGTGACGGTCGTCGTCGCCGGCGTGCTGCTCGGCGGCACCGCGGGCATCGGGACACTGGCCTTCGCGCTGCTCGTCGGGCCGGCCGTGCAGGCGTCGATGGCGCTGCTGCACGACGAGCCCGCTTCGGGTCCGTGAGAGGCTGGGCGAGATGACGCCGCTGCTCGAGGGCAAGAACGCGATCGTCTACGGCGCAGGGGGCGGGATCGGCCGCGGCGTCGCGCGGACGTTCGCGCGCGAGGGCGCGAGGGTCTTCCTCGCGGGGCGCAGCCGCGCGCCGCTCGAGCGCCTCGCCGATGCGATCGCCGACGACGGCGGTCGCGCCGAGCTCGCCGTGCTCGACGCGCTCGACGAACGGGCCGTGGAGGAGCACGCCCGCAACGTCGCCGAGCGCGCCGGCAGCCTCGACGTGTCGTTCAACCTCGTCTCGCGCGGCGACGTGCAGGGCGCCCCGCTCGTCGACATGAGCCTGGCCGACGTCCTCGCCCCGGTCACGACCGGCCTGCAGACGAACTTCATCACCGCCCGCGCGGCGGCCCGCCTGATGACCGCGCAGGGATCGGGCGTGATCCTCGCGCTGACGAGCGGAACCTCGAGCGCGGCCGCGTCGAGGATGGGCGGCACCGGTCCCGCCGACGCCGCGACGGAGCTTCTGCTGCGCGGCCTGGCGGCGGAGGCGGGCCCCAGCGGCGTGCGCGTCGTCGGGATCTGGACGGCCGGGGTGCCGGAGACCTTCGGCCTCGACGACGACGCCAACCCCGCGCGCCTTCAGACCGGGATGAGCGCCGAGGACATCGAGCGGATCCTCGGCCCGATGACGATGCTCGGCCACGCGCCGCGGCTGCAGGACGTCGCCGACACAGCGACGTTCCTGGCCTCCGACCGCGCCGGCTCGATCACCGGCACGATCGTCAACGTGACGTGCGGGCTCGTCGCGCCGTGAGCATCAGCCGCCGCTCGATCAGCGCCCACAGGCAGACGGCCAGCGCGGCGAGCAGCGCGCCGATCGCACAGGTTGCGTCCCAGCTCGCCGCGTCGTAGACGCCTGCCGAGATCAGCGAGCCGAGCGCGCCGCCGCAGAACGGCAGCTCGGCGTGCCACGGGTAGGCGATGGCTGCGCGGCCGTGCCGCCGACGACGGCGCCGGCGGACGGTGCGATGACGAGGCAGGTGGCCGCCGCGCCGAGCAGCGCGGGGAGGGTGGATCGCATGAGCTTTGACATGGCCGCAGCGTTGCGCGGCGCGCGGCCCCGAACATCAGGGACGGCCCCTGAACCGGACCCTCGGCTCAGGCCCGAGCGCGGCGTGCACCGGCCCGCACGCGCACGGCCACGCGCGCCGGCCGCGACGGGATCGCCAGCGAGAGGAAGTCGCGCATCGGCGCGCTGTGGCGGCAGAACGGGCAGTGCAGATCGTCGGCCGGCGTCAGGACACGTCCGTAGAGCGCGACCGGGGCATCGCAGCACGGGCAGGCGAGCCTGCCCGTGCCCAGCCGCCACGAGCGCGCTGCGTGACGGTCCTCGTACGGGCCGGCCCGCTCGAAGATCGGCTGGGCCCGCAGCGGCTCGGAGCCGTCGATGCCACGCTGAAACGCCATCGATCGAGTGTAGGCCGCGCCTCAGCGGCCGCGCGGCGGCTCGGCCGCGGCCTCCGCGCCGGCGCCTGATCGACTAGCTCGGAAGGCCGTGGTTGGCGACGGCGCGGTCGTAGTTGATCCGCAACAGCGCGACCACGTCGCGGACGTCGTCCTGGTCTGCGATCGCGCGCGACGCGTAGCCGGGCCGGCCGGGGAAGACGGGGTGGTAGTCGATCCGGCCGGCGTCGTGGAGCTCGTGCCAGACGGCCTTCGGGAAGCCGAGATGCAGGACGCGGTCGCCGTGCAGGTGGCCGAGCTCGCGGCGCCCGAGGCGAAAGGCGAACTCGCTGCGCTCGCCGTGGCCGGCGGTCACGCCCGGCCAGGCGGTGACCGTTTCGGTGATCTGCTCGCTGGCGGTCTGCGTGGTCGTCATCTGGTGCCTCCATCGGCCTCTGGGCTGGTTGTGCGCCGCAGACTAGAAGTTCAAGTGAGCTTGAAGTCAAGGGCGGCGTGTGCTGTGCTGCGGGACATGGACGACCTGCTGACGATCGGCGAGGTCGCGCGGCGCAGCGGCGTCGCGTCCTCGGCGCTGCGCTTCTACGAGCAGCGCGGCCTGATCGCCTCGGAGCGTGCCGGCTCGGGGCATCGCCGCTACGCGCGGCCGGTGCTGCGCCGCGTCGCCTTCATCGTCTTCGCCCAGCGCGTCGGCCTGACGCTCGACGAGATCGGCGCGGAGCTTCGCAAGCTGCCGCCCGACCGCGCCCCGACCAAGCGCGACTGGTCGCGGCTGTCGAGCGGCTGGAGCGCGCGCATCGACGATCGCATCGCCGAGCTCGAGCGCCTCAAGGCGGGCCTGACGGAGTGCATCGGCTGCGGCTGCCTGTCGCTCGAGCGCTGCCGCCTGGCCAACCCGGGCGACCGCGCGGCGCGGCTCGGGCCCGGCCCGCGCTACTGGGTCGGAGACCGGCCGGGCGCCTGAGCCCACGATCGACTCCCGCGATTGCGGGACGACGGCGAAGCTGACGAGGTAGCCCTCTCGCCGGGCGGCGGCCGTCCGGCGCGGGCGTCGCAAGCGGGACCTATCGTGAGCGGGGTGAAGCGACGATGGACGCTCCCGCTGCTGCTTGCTCTCGTCACCGTCGGGATCGTGGCGGCCCTGCTCGACAGCGAGCCGTCCGGGACGGGCGCCGAGAACGTCGGGCAATCCGGCCCGGAGCCGACCACGAGCACCGAGCCGCCGCCGCAATCAGACGAGCAGCGCGCCCCGCGCCGCCGTTGCAAAGCCACGCAGAGCAACCCGGGCGGCACGAACAACTACCTCCCCGACGCGCCCACGCGCGATTCGCTGGGCAGCGGCTTCGTGATCACCGGCCTCGTTCGCAGCGCAGCCGGCTGCCGCCCGCTGAAGGACGTTCGCATCCAGGTCTGGCTCGCGACGCAGACCGGCGGTGAGCAGGACAACCGCGCGAGCGTGCGCACCGGCCCCGACGGCCGCTACCGGATCGAGACGGACCCGACCGTCCCGCAGTTCGGCGAGCCCAACATCCACGTCGGCTACGACGACGAGGACTACGGCGAGGTCTTCATCCGGCGCGTCGTCGACCTCGACGACGAGCGCGCCGTCGTCGACCTGACGCTCGCCCGCGGTGGCTGACCGCCGCACGCTCGCGCTGGGTCTCGGCGCGGCCGCGGTCGTCGCCGTTCCGCTGACGATGGCGCTGACCGACCGCCACCTCGCCGGCGCCTCGCTCGCGCTCGCGCTGTCGACGGCCACGGGCGCGCTCGCGGTCTCGGCGCTGGCGCTTCAGCCGCTGCTCGCGCGCCGCGCTCAGATCGCGCGCCACCAGCTGCTCGGCTCGGTCGTGCTCGGCCTGGTGCTCGTGCACGTCGCCGCGCTGTTCGCCGAGTCGCCCGGCGACGCGCGCTTCGCGCTCTCGCCCGACGGACCGACGCGCGCCCGCATGGCGCTGATCGCGACGATCGCCCTGCTCGGCGTCGTGGCGCTGGGGGCGCTGCGTACCCGCCTGCCGATCGCCCCGTCGACGTGGCGGGTGGCGCACGCCTACCTGGCCGTGGTCGTGATCGCGCTGGGGGTCGGCCACGCCGTCCTCACCGACGGCGCGCTCGACGACGCGGGCACGGTGGTGCTGCTCGCCCTCGGCTTGCTCGGCCTGCTCGGCGTGCCCGCCGCGCACGTGGTGCGCGTGCGGCGGGCCCGTGCAACGAAGCCGTTCGCCGAAGAAGCCGTCCGCTCCGGCCAGACCGAGCGGCCGGCCCCCTCGTGAGAAGGGGTCGAGGCCGGCGCGGCTTGCGTGTCGCAAGCCCATCCGGGGGACCACGCCTGGGATGACGCGGCGCACTCGGGCCGGAGCCGGCGAGGTCTACGTCTCCCTCGGGGACTCGATCTCGATCGATCTCTACGCGGGCGGGCCGGGGCGAGGGGGAGCGAGCCTGCTCGCGCGCAACCGCGACGACGACTTCCCTGCCTGGCGGGGACGGGATCTCGCGACCGCGCGGCCCGATCTCGGGTTCCTGCCGCTTGCCCTCGACGGCGGGACGACGGCGTCGCTGCACGACGTCCAGCTGCCGCGCCTGGAGTCCTGCGGCGCCGTGGCGCGTGCCGTGACGCTGACCGTCGGCGGCAACGACGTGCTCGGCGCCTAGGGGGACACGCTCCGCGCGCTGGAGATCGTGCGCGGCGTGCGCGAGTCGGTCGCGCGCGTGCTCGACCGCCTGAACGCGCTCGTGGTGCCGGGAGATCCGGTGGTCGTCGGCACCGTCTACGACCCGAGCGACGGCACGGCGGAGGCATGGCGGGTCGGCCTGCCCCCGTGGCCGGACGTCGTCGAGGTCCTTGCCGAGCTCAACGACGCGCTGCGCGCGGTGGCCGGCGAGCATGGCGCGACGGTGGCCGACATCCACGAGCGCTTCCTCGGCCACGGCCTGCTGGCGGGCAACCCGGGGCCAGGGCGACGCGCGCCCCGCCGCTCGCGACCTCTGGTACCGCAACATCATCGAGCCGAACGCGTGGGGCGCCGATGCCGTGCGCGCCGCGTTCTGGGAGGCCGTGCAGGCCGACGGCTGAACCGGTGCCGCCGGCCGGTCGTCCTCAGTCGACGACGAGAACCGCCTCGGACGCGCCGCGCAGCTTGGCGATGCGCTGTGCCTCGGGCTCGAGGTCCTTGCGAGCGACGGGCCCGATCAGCTGGACCGTGAGCTCGGCCTTGCGGCCCTTCGCCTTGGCGCGCCACAGGCCGGCGAGCCGGCCGTCCTTGACGACGGCGCCGGGACTGGCCACGGGACGGAACAGGCGCTTGCGCAGCTCGGCCTCGGGCGCGAGCAGCGCGCGGTTGGGCTTCTGCAGGTAGGGATCGCCCGGCGGGATCAGCCGCAGGCCCTTCGCCGGCGCCGGCGAGTCGAGCGCGGCGCTGTCCTCGCGCAGGATCCAGGCGCTGCGCTTGCC
>Ga0136631_10000220_pt1 | contig 17410 bp, 17 predicted proteins | sample AntDrymUQ6012206_2_FD_104655 | JGI IMG/M metagenome (GOLD analysis project Ga0136631, IMG submission 104655) | Polar desert sand microbial communities from Dry Valleys, Antarctica - metaG UQ601 (22.06) | ecosystem: Environmental > Terrestrial > Soil > Desert | place: Antarctica: Dry Valley... | reverse complement strand
TCGACGCTGCCGGTGACGCTCGACCAGATGATTTACCATGCGACATCGGTGCGGCGAGGCGTAAAGCGCTCGCTCGTCGTCATCGATATGCCGTTCCTCACGTACCAGGCGAGTATCGAGCTCGCAATCCTGAACTGCGGCCGCGCGCTTCAGGAGACGGGGGTAGGCGCAGTAAAAGTCGAAGGAGGCGGCCCCGAGATGGTCGACACGGTCCACGCACTGGTGCGCACGGGAATACCGGTCATGTCCCATATCGGGTTCACACCACAATCGGTGAAGACCATTGGCGGAGCGCGCGTGCAGGGCCGGCAGCAGCCCGACGCCGACCGGCTTGTCGCGGAAGCCCGCAGTCTCGAGGACGCGGGCGCTTTCGCGCTGGTGCTCGAGCTGGTGCCGGCGAGTGTCGCCGCGGCCATCACGAATGCCGTTCAGATTCCCACGATAGGGATCGGCGCGGGCCCTGATTGCGACGGCCAGGTCCTGGTGCTGCCCGACTTGCTGGGGCTGAACGATACTTTTTCACCCCGGTTCCTGAAGCGCTACGCGGAGCTCGCGCGGGATGTAAGAGCAGCGGTCGGCAGCTTTGCGGCAGAAGTACGGAGCGGCGCTTACCCCGATACCGCGCACAGCTTCTAGCATGAAGTCGATCGATACCATTCAGACAATGACGTCTACCGCCTTGAAGGCGCGGATGAATGGAGAGCGAATTGTTTTCGTCCCCACCATGGGAGCGCTGCACGAGGGACACCTCACCCTCGTGGACGAGGCCAGGCGCAGGGGCGATCTCGTCGTGATGAGCATTTTCGTGAACGCCCTCCAGTTCGGGCCGGGGGAGGACTACGACCATTACCCGCGCACCCTCGACGACGACGCGAAGATGGCGAAGGACCGAGGGGTAGACATCCTGTTCACTCCTTCGCACGAAGAGGTGTACGGATCTCCGCCCGTCGTGACTCTCAACCCGGGTGCGCTCGGCAAGGAATGGGAAGGCGCGGCGCGGCCCCACCATTTCGAGGGCGTGCTCACCGTCGTGGCAAAGCTGCTCCACGTCGTACAGCCCAATGTCGGGGTGTTCGGACAGAAGGATCTGCAGCAAGCGGCGATAGTGCGGGCCATGGTCCGGGATCTCAACTTTCCGGTCGAGATAGTGTTGTGTCCGATCGTGCGGGAAGCGGATGGGCTCGCCATGTCCAGCCGTAACCGCTATCTGTCCCCGAAGGAACGGGAAATCGCGCTGCTCCTGTCGAAGGCGCTGTTCGCCCTCCGCCATGCATTCGCGAAGGGGGAGCGCCGGGCCAGCGCGCTTGAGGCGATAGGCTGGCGAATGCTGGAGCGCGTGCCCGGTCTCACGCCGCGCTACCTCGCGGCCGTGAACGCCGTGAACTTCCAGCGCGTTAACATGGTGAGTCCGGGCGACGCGGCAATTGGCGCAATCAAGGCTGGCGCCACGCGACTGATAGACAACATCCTCTTCTGATGGTGCAGCTTCTGGAGTCCGGCCTTCCCGTTTGGGCGCAGGCGAGAGAAAAACGGATCGCGCACATCGAGCGTGTGTCGTCGCTTCTGCGGGCGTGGGGTGCGGCAATGCGCCTGCCCCCCGATGAAGCCAATGCATGGATCGACGTGGGCGCGTGGCACGACGCCCTCCGCGATGCGCCCGAGTCGGAGCTGCGGACGATTACCTCCGATCACTCATCACCTTTGGGCCTGCTGCACGGTCCCGCTGTCGCCATCAGGCTCGAGAAGGACGGTGAGCGCAGAAAAAACGTACTCGATGCGATTCGTTATCACACCGTCGGCTGGGCCCACTGGGACAACACCGGCCGCGCGCTCTACATGGCGGATTACCTGGAGCCGGGAAGAAAGTTTCTCGCCGAAGACCGCGGTTTCCTGGCGAGCCAGGTGCCCCACAACTTCGACGGCGTATTTCGACAGGTCGTACGGTTCCGCCTCGAATGGTCGATCCGCGAAGGCAATCACATCTTCCCCGAGACGGTCGCACTGTGGAATAGTCTCCGGTGAGACTGACAGGGCGGCGCTACGGACGGATGATCGTGGCGGCGCTGGTGCTCGGGTTCGTAAGCTGGGTCGGCTGGCGCGAGTGGTCGAGGCGCGCAGAAGAAGCCGAACGGTACGGACCCGCCGATGCCAGAGCGCCGACAGGCACGCGGATCAAGGTCGAGGTTATGAACGCGACGCGCACCCGTGGTCTTGCCCGCCGTGCCACGAGATACCTGCGTGACCGCGGGTTCGACGTCGTCGGCTCCGGTACTGTCTCTGAGCGACGCGACAGCACGCTCGTCCTCGACCGCTCGTCGCATCCGGAATGGGCGTTTCTCGTCGGCCGGGCGATGAAAGCCAAAGTCAGTGCGCAACCCGACAGCTCACGCTACCTGGATGTTACCGTCATCCTCGGGGCGGACTGGAGACCCCCGCCCAAGCCTTTCTACCCGTAGCTGGCCGCATGCCGCGGCTATGTCCATGCCGCGGCTCTTGCGAATTGCGACTTCAACCCCGGCGGCGCGAAGCCGGCGGGCAAACCAGTGAATCTGCTGCGGCGAGCTGGCCGTGAAATCCCCGGCGCCGCCGGGATGCAGCGGAATCAGGTTCACGAACGCGCGGCATTCGCGGGCCAGCCCGGCAAGTTGGGAAGCGTGGTCACCGGCGTCGTTGACACCGCCGAGCATGACGTATTCGAACGTCACGCGCCGGTCGAACACTTTCGCGGCCTCGATCACGCTCGCGAGCGGATACTTGGTGTTGATCGGCATGAGGGACTGGCGGAGGTCGTCATTCGGCGCGTGAATCGACAGCGCCAGCCGGAATTGCTCCGGACGCTCTCCGAGAGCGACGATTCCGGGCAGAACGCCGACGGTCGATACCGTGATATGTCGCGCCCCGATCCCGAAACCCGATGGAGAGTTCAGCACCGTCAGCGTCGGGTTGACGGCTTTCCAGTTCATCAGAGGCTCGCCCATGCCCATGAAAACGATGTTCGTGGGCGCAACGCTCGTGGACAGCAGCTTGACTTCGCGCACCTGAAGCGCGATCTCGAACATCGCGAGATTCCGGGTGAATCCCATCGCTCCCGTCGCGCAAAACGCGCACTGAAGCGCACAACCCGCCTGGGACGAGATGCAGAGCGTGAGGCGCCCTGCTTCCGGAATGGCGACGGTCTCGATGAACTCGCCGTCGTGCAGCCGGAAGAGGAACTTCTCGGTTCCGTCCGCCGAAACCTGTCGCATCGCCAGCTCCAATCGAGGCAGCTCGAAATGCCCGGCCAGCAAGGAGCGGAACGCGACCGGAAGGTCAGTCATGCCGGCGAAGGTCGCGGCAGGATTCTGCCACAAATGTCGAAGGACCTGTTGCCCGCGGAACGGCCGTTCCCCGTGAGCGAGGGCGAAGTCGCTCACGATCCGCTCGGCGTCTGAAGGGAGCATGTCCAGAAGATTCCGGCCGGTCGTGGATGCTTCTCGACGACTCTTTTTGTCGGTCATGCTCCTTCCACCAAGTATATGCAACTACTAAATTTAACCCCTCTCGATGCCTTATTCGACCAGTCCGACTTGGCGCTGACGCCCTCGCCCTCGTCCAGCTTCGCGACCTCGCGGCGCTCTCACCTCTGTGGTGAGCTCAGAACGTCCCACGTCGGCGTAAAGGTCAGCCTCGGCGGCTGGGTACATCGGACTCGAAACCTCGGTGGTATAGTCTTTCTCGACCTGCGGGACCGGGCTGGGCTCATTCAGGTCTCGTTCAACCCCGACTGGACCCCTGTGGAAATGATCGACCGGGCAGGGAGGCTCGGTCTCGAAACCGTGGTGATCATCGAAGGTGAAGTCGCCGCGCGTCCGGCGGAGATGAAAAACTCCGAAATGGAGACGGGAGACATCGAGCTGCGCGCACTGAGCGTCGAGGTCGTCGGTCCCGCGGAAACGCCGGCGATCCCGGTTGCCCGCGGACGCGGGGAGAAGCTCCCGGCCGAAGAGCTTCGCCTGAAACACCGTCACCTCGACCTGCGGCGTCCGGAGCTCCAGCAAAATCTGATTCTGCGTCATCGCCTCCAGCAGGCGACGCGGCGCTTCCTCGATGAGAAGGGGTTTCTCGAGATAGAGACTCCCATCCTTACAAAACCGACGCCCGAAGGCGCGCGGGATTACATCGTGCCGAGCCGCGTGCACCCCGGGGAGTTCTACGCTCTCCCACAATCGCCGCAGCTCTACAAGCAGCTGCTGATGGTGTCGGGGTTCGACCGCTACTTCCAGATTGCGCGCTGCTTCCGCGACGAAGACCTCCGCGCGGACAGGCAGCCGGAGTTCACGCAGATCGACATCGAAGCCGCATTCGTAGGGCGCGAAGACATCGCCACCCTCACCGAGGGCCTGCTGGAGCGAATCTTCGGCGAGGCCGGGGTCAAAATTCCCCGGACATTCGAGCGGCTCGCTTATCGCGACGCGATGGAGCGGTTCGGCTCCGACCGTCCCGACACCCGATACGGCCTCGAGATTTTCGATGGCACCGGGATCTTTCGCTCCTCCGGTTTCGGGATCGCGACCGGGGCAATCGATGCCGGGGGAAGGGTGCGTGGTATCCGCATTCCCGGCGGTGCGGCCTTGTCCCGGAAACAGGTCGACGACATCGAAGCGATCGCGAAATCGGCTGGCGCCGGAGGTCTGATCCGTCTCAAGCGCGGGCCGAACGGAATCGAGGGGCCGGCCGCGAAATTTCTGAACGACCGGGGAATCGAGCTGCTCGCCCTCGACGAGGGCGCTTTATGCCTGCTCGTGGCGGGGCCCGAACATGTGTCGAACCCGGCGCTGGACCGGGTGAGACAGGATGTCGCCGCCAGGCTGGACGTCGTTCCGGCTGGATCACGCGCATTCCTCTGGGTTACGGACTTCCCGCTCTTCATTCGTGAGCAGGATGGATCGTTGAGCTCCGTACATCATCCTTTCACGTCACCCCACCCCGACGACCTGCACTTCCTCGACAGCGAGCCGGAAAAGGTGCGTGCCCTGGCATACGACGTGGTTCTCAACGGCACCGAGCTCGGTGGCGGGAGCATCCGCATCAACGACCCCGCACTCCAGCGGCGCATCCTCGCACTGCTTGGCGTCGATGACCGGACGGCGAGGAAAAGATTCGGATTCCTGCTCGATGCGCTGAGCGCCGGAGCTCCGCCCCACGGAGGAATTGCCTTCGGCATGGACCGGCTCGCCATGGTGCTCGCCGGGGCGTCGTCGCTCCGCGACGTCATCGCGTTTCCGAAGACGACCGCGGCGCGCGCCCTTTTCGAGGATGCCCCCACGCTGGTGCCTGCCGAAGACCTGCGCGATCTCCATTTACAGCCCACACCAACCTGATGTGACTGAAGAAACGACGATTCAGAGGCTCTCGACCGAGGGCGCCGACATGCTCACCCTCGCGGGGGTCAACGACGAAAACCTCATCGAGCTGGCAAAGCAGACGGGGGCCAAAGTGGCGTTGCGCGGCGATACGCTCGCGGTGAGCGGCGGCGCAGAGGCAGTCGCCCGTGCGCTGCCGATTGCGCAGCGGATGATCGATACGGCGAAACAGCAGATGCCGCTGACGGCCGACGACGTCCTCCGCATGAGCATCGAGGCCCCCCGGGACGGCAACGGAACCGGCACCGCGACCGATAACGACACCCGAATCGTTCTCCCGGGCGTTCGCAAGATCATCCAGGCCAAAACGGCCGGACAGGCCGAGTACATGAAGCTGATGGCGGAAAACGACATCGTCGTTGGCGTCGGGCCGGCCGGAACGGGCAAGACTTATCTCGCCGTTGCAGCCGCGGTGGAGGCGCTGGCGCGGAAGCGCGTCCGACGCATCGTGCTGGCGCGCCCGGCTGTCGAGGCCGGTGAAAGTCTCGGATTTCTTCCGGGAGACATGCAGGCGAAAGTCGATCCTTATCTGCGGCCGCTATACGATGCGCTCGAAGACATGATGCCGCAGGAGCGGGTGCAGAAGGCGCTCGAGACCCGCACGATAGAGATAGCGCCGCTGGCCTACATGCGCGGAAGAACTCTCGCGGATGCATTCGTGATCCTGGACGAGGCTCAGAACGCGACGAACGCGCAGATGAAAATGTTTCTGACCCGTCTTGGAGTTAACTCGAAGGCGGTGATCACCGGCGACAAGACCCAGATCGATCTGCCGAAGCGAGAGGACTCCGGCCTGGTACAAATCGAGCGAATTCTCCCCGGCATCGACGGGATCGGATTCTACTATCTAACTGACGCTGACGTCGTGCGTCACCGCCTCGTGCGCGAGATCATCAAGGCATACGCAGAGGATTCGGGAGCCTGAACCAGGCCGGGATTGACGCGAGGTGAGCGCATTGGCCCCGCGCCACGCCATCGACATCTCGACGACCGTGCGCCGGCTGAGTGTCTCACGCAGCCGCATCCGTGAAGCTGCCGTCGCGGCGCTCCAGGCGGAGCGAGTGAAGGACGCAATGATCTCGATAACATTCGTGGGACGCGCAACCATCACCCGCCTCAATCAGCGGTATCTCGGACATCGCGCTCCCACTGACGTGATTTCATTCGGCCTCGGCCGTATCGGCAAACGGGGAGCCGTGCTGGGCGACATTTACATCTGCGCGGAGATTGCGCGCGAAAATGCGCGCCGGCGGAATGTCGGCGCCGGAGAGGAGCTTCTGCGGCTGGTAGTGCACGGCACCCTGCACGTTCTCGGGCACGAGCACCCGGACGGCTCCAACCGCCGGACATCGCCGATGTGGCGGAAACAGGAAAGGATTCTCGCGCGTGTCCTCTGATCAGCTCCTCGCGGAATTCGACGCCGGCAAGCCCGCGGCGCTGGCCCGGGTGGTGAGCATCGTCGAGAACCATCGGGACGGGTTCGAGCGGATCCTCTCGTCGCTGCATTCCCGAACGGGCCGGGCGAGACGAGTCGGCTTGACTGGCCCGCCTGGTGCCGGCAAGAGCACCATCACCGCTTTGCTGGTGAAAAGTTTTCGCGATGCGGGACTCAGAGTGGGAGTCCTCGCGGTCGACCCGACATCTCCGTTCACGGGAGGCGCGCTCCTGGGCGACCGGGTTCGGATGGAGAGCGTTGCGCTCGATCCCGGGGTGTTCATACGCTCGATGGCGACACGCGGCTCTCTCGGCGGGCTCGCGGCCGCCACGCGCGAGGTGGCTGACGTGCTCGACGCATTCGGCTTCGACAGGCTGCTGATCGAAACAGTCGGCGTGGGGCAGTCCGAGCTTGACGTTGCGCGGACGGCCGACTCGACCCTTCTCGTCCTCGTGCCCGAATCGGGGGACTCCATTCAAACGCTCAAGGCAGGAGTGATGGAGATCGCCGATGTGTTTGTGGTCAACAAGGCAGACCGTCCGGGCGCCGACCGGCTTCGGAACGACGTCGAGCTGATGCTCGGGTTGAGGAAAGGGGTGAGCTTCGGCAGGGTTCCCGCGCACCATGGAATCGAACTCAAGCGAATGAACCCGGCACGCGTCGCCCGCGTAGCAGCGGTGGAGGAAAACCCATCCGAGTGGACTCCTCCCGTGCTGAGCGCGGTGGCCGTGAAGCAGGAAGGAATCGATGCGATAGTCGCCGCGCTTGACCGCCACTTCGCTTATCTTGAGCGCAGCGGGACTCTGCGCAAACGCCGCCGGGAAAGAATGCGCGAGCGAGTACGGGACGTGGTCGCGCAGAAGGTCGGCGACCGCCTGTGGAAGGATCGGGGTACGATGGCGTGGCTGGAGGAACAGCTTGCATCCCTCGAGGAAGGCAAGGCGACACCGTTCGGCGTGGCCGACCGATTGCTCCGTGATAGAGCCGAGCTCGTACGTGGAGACCAGAAAACATGACCAAACTGAGAAGCCCTCGTACGGAAGCGGCCGACGACAGCGAGCTGATCGCGACCATCGAGGAGCAGAGCGCCGAGCTGCGGCTGCTGCGGAAGGAAGTCGACGAGTGGCGGAAGAAGTACGACAAGGGTGAGCTGCGCGAGATCGGCTTCACGAACTCGTCGAAGGAGGTCCGGCCCATCTATACGGCGCTCGATGCCGCGGAGACCGACGCCGAAGCCCTCGGGATGCCGGGCTTTTTCCCCTACACCCGCGGAGTTCATCCCACCGGATATCGCGGCCGGCTGTGGACGATGCGCCAGTTCGCCGGCTTCGGCAGCGCGCGTGACACCAACGAGCGCTACAAATTTTTGCTCGCGCACGGACAGACCGGGTTGTCGGTTGCGTTCGATTTCCCCACCCTCATGGGCTACGACTCCGATCATCCAAGGTCCGAGGGCGAGGTGGGCAAGTGCGGCGTCGCAATCTCGAGCCTGGCCGACATGGAAACCCTTTTCGATGGAATTCCGCTGGATCAGGTCTCGACCTCGATGACGATCAACGGTCCGGCGGTGATCCTGTACTGCTTCTACATCGCCGCGGCGGAAAAGCAGGGAGTCGACTCGACTAAGCTGCGCGGCACGATCCAGAACGACATCCTGAAGGAGTACATGGCGCAGCACGCCTGGGTCTATCCCATCGAGCCCGCGCTCAGGCTGATCGTCGACTGCTTCGAGTGGTCCGCGAAGCACGTTCCGCAGTGGAACACCATCTCGATCTCCGGCTACCACATCCGCGAGGCGGGTGCGACCGCCGCCCAGGAGCTTGCGTTCACTCTCGCCGATGGCTTCACCTACGTGGAGCGCGGAATTGCGCGGGGTCTCGCCGTTGACAGCTTCGCGCCGCGGCTCTCCTTTTTCTGGGACATCCACAACGATTTCTTCGAGGAGATCGCCAAGCTCCGCGCCGCGCGGCGCATCTGGGCGCGCCACATGAGAGACCGTTACGGGGCAAAGGATCCGCGCTCGCTCGTGATGCGCTTCCACTCTCAGACCGCGGGTGTGACCCTCACGGCGCAGCAGCCGATGAACAACGTCGTCCGGGTCGCCTACCAGGCGATGGCGGCAGTGCTGGGCGGGACGCAGTCGCTCCATACCAACTCGATGGACGAAACGCTCGCGTTGCCGACGGAGGAGTCGGTGCAGCTCGCCCTCCGCACCCAGCAGGTACTGGCGTACGAAACCGGCGTTCCGAACGTGATCGACCCCCTTGGCGGGTCTCATTACGTCGAGACGCTGACGACCGAGCTCGAGCGCGAGGCCGAGTCGCTGTTTCGGCAGATCGAGGAGATTGGCGGAGTGGTACGAGGGCTGGAGACCGGGTGGCTCCAGCGCAAGATCAACGAGTCGGCCGCGCGCCAGCAGTGGGAGATCGAGCAGCACCGGCGCGTCATCGTCGGCGTCAATGATTTCGTCACCGATGATCCCGAGCTGAAGATCGAGCTGCTCAGGATCTCCGCGGAGACCGAGCGCGAGCAGCGCGAACGCATGGTGCAGATGAGAGCGAGGCGGGATGCAGCCGCCGTCGAGCGTAGTCTCGCTGAGCTCCGCGTCGCGGCCGTGACCGACCAGAACCTGATGCCGTTCATCCTGGATTGCGCGCGATGCTACTGCACGCTGTACGAGATCCGCGCGGCAATGGAGTCTGTCTTCGGAGCGTACCGGGAGCCTGTCTTCTTCTGAAGAAGCAACGCGAGTGGTGGGAGTCGGCGTTCGACTCGCACTATCTTCTCGAGTACGGCCCGCTATTCACTCCTGAGGGAGCGCGCGCGGAGGTCGCGCGGCTGATCGAGCTGCTTGGACTTCCGGTAGGCTCCCGCGTCCTGGACGTCCCCTGCGGACAGGGGAGGCATGCACACCTGCTCGCCGAGGCGGGGTACGACGTCGACGGGCTGGATTACTCCCGTGAGCTCCTCGGGATCGCACGGGAGCGGGGGACAGGCTCCAGCCTCCGCTACACCCACGGCGACATGCGCCGGCTGCCGGTTCGCTGGAAGAACCGGTTCGATGCGGTGCTGAACCTCTTCACCTCCTTCGGCTTCTTCGCGCACCCCGCCGATGACGCGAAGGTAATCTCGGAGTTTGCGCGAGCTCTCAAGCCAGGGGGGTGCCTCGTCTGGCACGGAGGCAGCAGGGACGGAGTCATGGCGCGGTTTCTCGCCCGGGACTGGTGGTCCGCGGCTGACAATACGCTTTTCGCCCAGGAGCGCGAGTTCGACGCGTTGTCGGGTATTCTCAGCGTGACTTCGACGTGGCGGAGGGGAAAACGAACGGGAGTCCGTCAGCACGGCTTGAGGCTGTACACGGCAACGCGACTGGCGGAGCTCTGCGCCGCCGAAGGACTCGTGGTCGAGCAGGCTTTCGACGGGTTTACGGAGAAGCCTCTGCGCCGCACCTCGACGGAGATGATGCTCGTTGCGCGTAAAGAGTGACAGCGACTTAGAACTACCCAGATTTGAGGTGGCAGAGGCATCGTCAAAGCTTCTCGCCCGCTTCCCCGGCTTGCCGCCTGTCCGCTAACTTGTCCCCTCAATGAGACCTATTCGAGTTCTGGTCGCGAAACCCGGCCTGGACGGGCACGACCGTGGCGCAAAAGTCGTCGCCGCCGCTCTCCGCGACGCAGGGATGGAAGTGATCTACACCGGACTGCACCAGACGCCCGAGATGATCGCGACAGCGGCCGTGCAGGAGGACGTGGACGTAATCGGGTTGTCGATTCTGAGCGGGGCGCACATGACCCTCATACCACGGGTCCAGGAGCTGGTGCGCGCGCAGGGCAGGGATGACATTCTCATAACGGGCGGTGGAATAATTCCCAAAGACGACGTGGACGCGCTCCAGGCCCGGGGCGTCGGGCGGCTCTTCGGGCCGGGAACTCCGACGAGCGAGCTGATCGCGTACATCAAGGAGTGGTTTCAGGCGCGCGAAAAGCAGGAAGCGTAAGTGGCGGCCACCGCAACTCACCGCCTGCGCCAGCTGAGCGCGGAAGTGCGTGAGCTGGAAGAGAAGCTTCGCCAGGCTGGCGGATCGAAGAAGCTTCAGAAGCTTCACGAGCAAGGGAAGCTTTCCGCACGGGAGAGGGTCGACCGCCTTCGCGATCCCGACGCCAGCATGCTCGAGATCGGCCTGCTGATGGCCTTCGATCAGTACGAGGGCCAGGCTCCCGCGGCGGGGGTGGTTACGGCAGTGATTCGCGTGCACGGCCGGGAAACAGTCGTAGTTGCGAACGACGCCACCGTCAAGGCCGGGTCGTGGTGGCCGGAGACGATCAGGAAGATTCTGCGGGCGCAGGAAATAGCGATGCGCTGCCGGATTCCGATTGTCTATCTCGTCGATTCCGCGGGGGTCAATCTTCCCTACCAGGGCGGGGTGTTTCCCGGCCAATACGGCGCGGCGAGAATCTTTTATTACAACTCCATCATGCGCCGATACCTGCACGTTCCCCAGATCGCGGCGGTAATGGGGCAATGCATCGCCGGCGGCGCGTATCTACCAGCCTTGTCGGATGTAATCCTGATGGTGAAGGGAACATCTTTCATGGGACTCGGCGGCCCCAATCTGGTGAAAGGCGCCACTGGGCAGGTCGTCGACTCGGAGACGCTCGGTGGTGCATCGACTCATACCGAGATCAGCGGGGTCGCGCACTACGCGGTCGACGATGACAAGGCATGCATCGCCAAGATTCGCGACCTGCTCGAGAGAGTGCCGGCGCGGGAGCCGCGGAGCCCGACGAACGAAACCGGCAAGCCCTCCAGGAAAAAATCGTCCGCTTCGGCAAAGCAGGACGATGCGCTCTATGAGCTGCTGCCCGCGGATCACCGGATGTCCTACGACATGCACGCGGTGCTATCCGCGATCGTCGACAACGGGGAGATTGATGAGTTCCAGGCCAATCTCGCCAAGGAGATGATCTGCGGAGACGCCCGCATCGATGGCATTGTCGTGGGCGTGATAGCCAACCAGCGCGGGCTGGTAAAAGGGCGCGAGGGAGAGAAGCCGCGCTTCGGCGGAATCGTGTATGCCGAAAGCGCGGAAAAGGTCGCGTACTTCATCGACCGCTGCGACCGGCTCGGGATCCCGCTCCTTTTCATTCAGGATGTCTCGGGCTTCATGGTCGGCACCGAGGCGGAGCAGGAAGGAATCATCCGCGCGGGGGCCCGCTTCGTCGAGGCGATGGCGACGACGAAGGTACCGAAGATAGTGCTGACGGTGAATCACGCCTCCGGCGCCGGATATTACGCAATGGCCGGCCAGGGTTTCGACCCGGATTTCATTCTCAGCTGGCCGACCGGACGCATGGGCGTGATGGAGGGCGAGTCGGCCGTTCAGGCTGTGCATGGCCCGACCCTCGAGGCGGCGAAGAAGGGCGGCAAGACACCGCCACCCGAAACGACGGCCGCGGTCGACGAGATGCGAGCGGATTACGAGCACCAGCTCGACGCGCGATATGCGGCCGCACGCGGCTATGTCGACGCCATCGTCTATCCCGAAGACACCCGGGCGATGCTGAGCCTCGCGCTCAGAGCATCGCTCAATAACTCCGGACCGCACCTCGGCCCGTTCGTGCTCCCGCCGCATCTCGGAGAGGCGCAATGACCCGGGTCGTGCGCGTCGCCGCCGGTCAGGGATTCTGGGGCGACGACCTCGATGCCCCCCGCCGACAGGTGGAGGGGGGACAAATCGACTACCTGATGCTGGATTATCTCGCTGAAGTGACGATGTCGATTCTCCAGAAGCAGAAGGAGCGAGACCCAGCGATGGGTTACGCTCGTGATTTCGTCAGCGCGATCGAAAGCGTGCTGCCGGCGGTGCTCGAGCGTGGCGTGAAAGTGATCGCCAACGCCGGCGGTGTGAATCCCCCGGCCTGTGCCACGGCGCTCACGACCGCGACCGGGAAGCGAGGTGCCGGGGGCAGGCTCAGAATCGGTGTAGTGACGGGTGACGACCTCCTCTACCGCCTCGACGAGCTGATCGAGTCGGGAGAGCCGCTCGACAACATGGATACGGGCGAGCCGCTGTCGACCGTGCGGGAGCAAGTCCTCTCCGCCAATGCCTACATCGGTTCCGAGCCCATCGTCGCGGCATTGAGGGCGGGAGCAAACGTGGTCGTCACGGGGCGATCTACGGATACGGCCCTCACGATGGCTCCTCTGCGGCACGAGTTCGGGTGGGCGAGCGAGAGCTGGGACCAGCTCGCCTCAGGCATCGTCGCCGGGCACATCATCGAGTGCGGCGCGCAATGCTCGGGGGGAAACTGTCTTTACGACTGGAAATCGATTCCGGATCTGGCGAATGTCGGATATCCTCTGGTCGAAGCGTCGTCCGATGGATCGTTCGTCGTCACCAAGCATCCCGGAACCGGCGGGCGGGTCTCGGTCCCCACGGTCAGCGAGCAGCTCGTGTATGAGATGGGCGACCCAAGGTCTTACATCACGCCCGACGTGATCGCCGACTTCACGACCATCCGCCTGGAGCAGGAAGGGGAGAATCGCGTGCGGGTGAGCGGCATCCGGGGCAAGCCTCCGACCCAGAAGCTAAAGGTGTCGGTTGCGTACCGGGCTGGATTCAAGGCCGTCGGTACCCTCGTTTATGGATGGCCGGATGCGCTCGAAAAGGCGGAGGCGGCCGATCGCATCCTGCGGGAGCGACTGGATCGCGCCGGGCTCGCTTTCGAGCACGTTCTGTCCGAATTCGTCGGCGCTTCGTCTACCCACGGGCGGCTCGCCGGCGATCAACGTGACGTGCCCGAAGTTCAGCTCCGGTTCGGCGTGCGCGGCCAGGACAAGGGCGCGGTCGAGCGGTTCACCCGCGAGATTGCTCCCCTCGTCCTCAACGGACCGCCGAGTGTGACGGGATTCGCCGGAGGAAGGCCGAAGGTCGAGGAAATCGTGGCGTACTGGCCGGCACTCGTGGACAAGACGGTGGTGAGAACGAAGGTGGAGATCGTGTCGTGAAGGTGCGGCTCGTGGATATCGCGCACGCGCGCTCCGGCGACAAGGGCGACACGGCGAACGTTGGAATCATCGCGCTCGAGCCGCGCTGGTATCCCTTGCTGGAAATGTTCGTGACGCGGGAGAGTGTGGCCCGGCATTTCGATGGGATGATCGAAGGTCCCGTCGAGCGGTTCGAGCTTCCAAACCTCGGCGCGCTGAACTTTCTCCTCCACGGGGCGCTGGACGGCGGCGGTACGCTGTCGCTCAAGACCGATGCCCAGGGAAAAGTGTATTCGACCGCGCTGTTGCGAATGACGATCGACATACCGGATGCGGAAGCGAAAAGGCTTCGTCTGCCGGCTCACGGCGAGAAAAGCGCGTGACCAGCATCCGTGTTGCCGCTGAGGGGGCGATCGGGAGAATCACTCTCGCGCGGCCCGGGAAACGGAACGCGCTCGACCGGGCAACCGCTGACGAGTTGGCGCAGGCGTTGTTCGCCTTCAGCGAGTCTCCCGTCAGAGTGATCGCATTGGAAGCCGAAGGCCCCGATTTCTGCGCGGGGGCAGATCTCGAAGCGCTCGAGGCAATGCTCGACTCCCCGCGCCAGGCGCACATTGAAGATGCGAAGGCACTGGGTCACGTCTTTCACACCATACGCCGTATGGAGAAGCCCGTGGTTGCGCTCGTCAAAGGCCGGGCGTTCGCAGGAGGGGCAGGCCTTGCCTCAGCCTGTGACATTGTCCTCGCCCGGGACGACGCGCGCTTCGCGTATCCCGAGGTTGCGATCGGATTCGTTCCCGCAATGGTCATGACGATGCTCAGGCGATCGGTGGGAGAGAAACATGCCTTCGATCTCGTGAGCACCGGCCGGGTGTTGACGGCCGAAGAGGCGGAGCGCATCGGTCTCGTCTCCCGCGTATTCTCGGCCGCCGAGTTCGACAACGCGTCGGCGGCCGTTCTGGATGCGCTCGCCGGCGCCTCCGCATCGGCAATGGCCGCCACCAAGACTTTGTTTTACAAGCTCGACAACATGGGATTTCTCGACGGGATTTCCGCCGGGATCGTCGCCAACGCCGACGCGCGGGCGACGCAGGATTTCCGCGACGGCGTGAAGCGTTTCACCAGCCGGGGGAAGAACTAGGTGGGACCGTTCACCATGGCCAAGATTGCGCTCGCCCTGATGGCCGCGATTCTCCTCGGCTGGGGGATCAGGAACGACGACAGCGCGCTGCGCTGGGCCGGGACGGGGCTTCTCCTCATCGCCGTCCTGCTGCGCTTCTTTCAACCGAAGGGGAAAGCCTGACTCCTCCACGTCCGACGACGATCGTGGACGCGCCGAGACTATCGCGAAAGCTGGGCGTCGATCTGGTGCTGGCGAGTGAGACGTTCCAGTACACGGGCAGCTTCAAGTTTCGCGCGGCGTATAACGTCGCTTCGCACGTTCAGCAAAGTCACGTCATTACGGCATCATCCGGCAACTTCGGCCAGGCGATTGCTTATGCGTGCTCGCTCTTCGGCAAGCGCTGCACCGTGGTCATGCCGCTAACCGCGCCGAAGATCAAGGTCGATGCGGTCCGTGAGTACGGCGCCGAGGTAGATCTCGTCGACGTAAAAGTGAAGGGGCGACTCGAGCGACTCGCTGAGCTTGCGCGGCAGTTTCCCGCTGCGTACGTGGCAAGTCCCTACGATGATCCGCTCGTGATAGAAGGTAACGCGGGCCTCGCGAAGGAGCTCTTTGCTCTGGAGCTGAGCCTCGACTTCATCATCGCGCCCATCGGCGGGGGCGGACTGACATCCGGACTGGTGAGAGCGGTGCGCGCCAGCGGCAGCACCACCCGCGTGCTGGCGGCCGAGCCGACATTGGCGAACGATGCGGCGGAATCGTTCCGCGCAGGCCACATCGTCGCTGGTACCGATGAATCCGCCACCATCGCTGACGGAGCGCGGATGCTGCGGCTGGGTGATCGCAACTGGGAGATCCTGAAGGACGGGCTCACGGGCGTGGTGGAAGTCTCGGAAGAACAGATCAGGGAAGGCGTACGTCTGCTCTTCGCGCTGGCGAACCTCAAGGCGGAGCCCACCGGGGCCCTCGCGCTGGGGGCGGTGCTCGCCGAGCCGGACCGGTTCAAAGGAAAGCGAGTCTGTTGCGTCATCAGCGGCGGGAACGCCGACCCTGCCGCCTATGCGGAGCTGGTGCGCGGGATCTGAGCGGCGTCCCGGCGACACAACAATTACGACTGAAGAATCCGGCGTCGTAGGTCGAGGGCATTTGGCTACCTTTCAACGAATGGCCGGCCAGACGAAAACCCTTCAGGATGCGCGGGATCTGCTCAGGACCGCGTTCGGCTATGACGCATTCCGTCCGGGACAGGAGGCAGCCGTTTCAGCGGTTCTTTCCGGTCGGGATACGGTCGTCGTTCTTCCGACCGGTGGCGGGAAATCGCTTTGCTTCCAGGTTCCGGCGCTGCTGATGCCCGGGCTCACCGTTGTCGTCTCACCTTTGATTTCCCTGATGAAGGACCAGGTCGACGCGCTGGTCGCGCGAGGGTTGCCCGCGACGTTCATAAATAGCAGTCTGTCCGCGGGGCAGGTCTCGGACCGGCTGGCGAGGGTTGACCGGGGCGAGATCAAGCTCCTCTATGCCGCGCCTGAGCGATTCGATTACGGGCGAACGGCCGAACGCCTGCGCGCGGCCGGTGTTTCTCTGCTGGCGATCGATGAGGCCCACTGCATCAGTCAATGGGGCCACGACTTTCGCCCGAGCTATCTCCGTGTAAAGGAAGTGCGCTCGGCGCTCGGATCACCCAGCACGATCGCCCTCACGGCCACGGCGACGCCGGAAGTCAGGCGGGACATCGTCCGCCAGCTGGGGCTCACCGACCCTGAAACCATCATCACTGGTTTCGACCGGCCGAACCTCAGCTACTACGTCATCCCGGTGAAGAACGAGGCGGAAAAGGAAAAAAGCCTGGTCGAGACACTGCGCCGGTATGATGGCCTGGCGGTGATTTACGCGTCGACGCGGAAGGCGGTCGACCAGCTGAGTGGCGTGCTCGCCCGCGCGAAGATCTCGGCGGCAGGTTACCACGCCGGCCTCGACGACTCGCGGAGACGCGAGGTCCAGGAAGCGTTCATGTCGGAAAAAATCCGCGCGATCGTCGCCACGAACGCGTTCGGAATGGGGATAGACAAGCCGAACGTTCGTCTCGTCATCCACTACGCGATGCCCGGCACCCTGGAGGCGTACTATCAGGAAGCGGGAAGGGCGGGGCGCGACGGGAAGCACTCCGATGTCTTTCTGCTGCACGCGTTTCCTGATCGCTTCACCCATGAATTCTTCATCAAGGGGTCGTATCCGGAGCGTGACATCGTCGAGCAGACCTACGCGGCGCTGAGGAAGAACGCGACCGCGCAGGGATTGGTGAATCTCGACGCGGCCGGAGTTCTCCGCTCGATCAAAGGGAAAACCTCGACGAAGGAAATCGAGGGCGCGATCCGGATTCTCGGGAAATACGGCGCGGTTACGGAGAGTGACGGCGAGATGTCGCGCGTCCATGTGCGTCTCCTCGCGACACCCGAGCGAATC